>WNGH01000494.1_pt1 | contig 37488 bp, 41 predicted proteins | sample 5400631 | NCBI WGS metagenome assembly WNGH01 (sample SAMN13153373, study PRJNA577476) | soil metagenome | isolation source: 115 cm soil or saprolite under Garry oak tree replicate 1 | place: USA:California | collected 2016-06-15 | reverse complement strand
CGGCGATCGATGTCGATCAGTTGCTTGTCGAACCGGATCAGCTCCGAGGGCACGACCGAGAACAGGCCGGAATGCAGGTCGCCGCGATGCAGGAGCAGATACGGCGCGCCGTATCTCTGTTCCGCGCGTGTGCCGAGCGCGAGCTCGAACAGATGCTCGCCCGTGTCCCATACGCGGTTGGCCCAGGACGGCGGCGCGAAGCCGACTTTGCGCAACCGCGGCTCCAGCCCGAGCGCGCGCAGCACCCGCATCGCATTGGGGCTCATCTGAATACCGGCGCCGATCCGCAGGAATTGTTTCGCCTGCTCGTAGATCGTGACCTTTGCGCCCTGCCGGACCAGGAACGCGGCGACCGCCAACCCGCCGATTCCCGCGCCGATGATTGCAAAGCTCGGTTTCGCGCTCACGGCAGGCCTCCGATCCAACGAGCTTGTAGGATGGGTTGAGCGGAGCGAAACCCATCATCGGCTGCGGCATGAGAGGAGCGATGCACTGATTCCCGATTACGTCGGCGCCGAGGCAAAGGTACCTGCCTATCTCAGAACGGCGCATCCCCCGCGATGGTGATCCGATGCATGCGCCGGCGCTTGCCCGGATAATCGTTGAGCGCGCGGTGCTGGGTGCAGCGGTTGTCCCAGATTGCCAGCGAACCGACCTCCCAGCGGAATCGGCAGGTGAACTCCGGCTGAACGGCATGGATCATGAGAAAATCGAGAATCGGCCGCGCCTCGGCGCGCCGGAAGCCCTGGAGCGTTTGCGTGTGATTGCTGATGTAGAGCGCCTTGCGGCCGGTCTCGGGATGGGTGCGCACCAGCGGATGCGCGCACTCGGTCTGCAGGTCGCCCGGCTCGCGGACCTTGGCGGCCATCTTTTCGTTGCCGGCGTAGCGGCCCTCCCTCGGCGGGCCGATCGCACCGTTCCGGCTCAGCGTCTGGCGGTCGCCGACATTCCAGGTCTTGACTCCCTCGAGCAGCTCTTTCATCGGATCGGATAGCGCCTCGTAAGCGAGATACATATTGGCAAACAGCGTATCGCCGCCCGCATCGGGGGTTTCCTTGGCATAGAGTATGGTCGCCTTCGCGGGCTTCGGATTGAACATCTGGTCGGTGTGCCAGACCTCGCCGAACGCTCGGGTGTCGCCCTCCTCCTTGATGATTTCGAGGATCTCGGGATGTTCGTCCATGCCTTTCATGAAGGGGTGATGGTGGATCTCGCCGAAACGCTTGGCAAAGGCGATCTGCTGCTCTGGCGTGATGGTCTGCCTGCGGAAAAACACCACCAGATGCTCGAGCCAGGCGGCCGCTATTTCATCGAACGCCTCATCGTCCATGTTGCCGAGATCGACGCCGGCGATTTCAGCGCCGAGCGCTCCTGCGATAGGCTTGACCTCGATGCGCCGATAGGATGCCACGGGTCGCTCCTTCGATCGGGGATTCTGCAAGAAGCGACGCGGCCGGTCAACGACGCGCCTTCGCTCGCGATCCTCGCGCGTGCGGCGACGGCGGCAGGGAGAACGAAGCATGGGAGCCAGGATCGCGATCGTCGGCACCGGTGCAGTCGGCGGCTACGTCGGCGCCCATATGGCGCAAGCCGGCGAGGACGTGATCCTCGTCGACTTCTGGCCGGAGCATGTCGAGCGGATCCGGGCAACAGGCTTGCGCATCAGCCACCTGCGCGACGTGCGCGAGTTCACCATAGCGGCGCGTGCCATGCACGTGACCGAACTGCAGGGCCTCTCCAGGGAACGACCGATCGACATCGCCTTCGTCTCCACGAAGTCCTACGACACGGCCTGGGCGACGATGATGATCAGGCAGTATCTCGCCCCCGGCGGCTTCGTCGTTTCGCTACAGAACTGCATCAACGAGGAGACCATCGCCGGCATCGTCGGCTGGGGTAGGACGCTGGGCGCGATCGCGAGTTCGATCACGGTCGAGCTGTGCGAGCCAGGCCACGTCCGCCGCGCGGGGGGCAAGCATGGCGCGGGTCACACCGTGTTCCGCATCGGCGAGGTGCACGGCCTCGTCACCGACCGAGCCAACGAGGTTTGCCGCCTCCTCGCGCTCGCGGATTCGGCAAAGGTGACGGCGAATCTTTGGGGCGAACGCTGGTCGAAGCTCGTCGTCAACGCCATGGGGAACGGGGTGTCGGCCTCGACCGGCCTCATCACCCGCGACATCCTGCTCGACGACGGGCTGCGCCAGTTCACGGCCCGGCTCGGTAGCGAGGCGATCCGGGTCGGCCAGGCGCTCGGCTATCGGCTCGAAGAGATCCACCACCTCGACCCGGAGATCATCGCCCGTGCCGGCGAAGGCCATCTCGAAGCCAAGGCCGAGTACGACGCGCGCCGCCTTGCCGAGGCGCGCAAGCCCGGCGGCGGCGCGCACCGGCCCTCGATGGGCCAGGACATGGTCAAGGGCCGCCGGACCGAGATCGAGTTCCTCAACGGCTTCATCGTCGACAAGGCCGAGGAGATCGGCGTGGCCGCGCCGGCGAACGCCGCCTTGACCGACATCGTCAAGCGGGTCGAGAAGGGCGAGCTTTCGCCCGACAGGCGTCACATCCTCGAGCTGCGGCTGAACTGATCCCGGTTGCCCGTGTCCGGTGCCCGGGCCGCCAGGGCGGCCAAACGCAAGCCTTGCGCAGCAGCAGCTCGTGCCTGAACGCGCGCAGCAACCGCCTCGCATCGGGGCTCATCTGAATGCCGGCGCCGATCCGCAGGAACTGCTTCGCCTGCTCGTAGATCGTGACCTTGGCGCCCTGCCGAGCCAGCAACGCGCCGACCGCGAACCCGCCGATCCCGGCGCCCATGACGGCGTAGCTCGGTTTGGCGCTCACGCGCAGCACTCCGATCCGATGACGTCGGTAGCGTGGATTGAGCGAAACCTATCACAGCAATCGATAGCCGGTAGACCGATTGAATATCAAGCAAGCACCAACACTCGGGGCCTTATCAATTCGACAGCTGATAGCACTCCAACCAAACGCTGCTAGCCTTGTTCAGCAGATGCTGAGGGGCACCAATATTGATGAATCGGTGAATCGAAAAGAGATCTGTGCTGCCGATTTCGCTTCGAAGTTTCCACTGCTCTGTACTGACTGCGAGAGGCGTCGTGAAGCGCTCGCGCTGTGCTCCGTCTGTAAGGACACGAGTAGTAACACATTGCATATCCCTATGATGGACTTCCGCATCGAATCTGGCAAGGATGATGGCCAGCCGAACCTCTTGAAGGAGGCCCTGAAAAAGCTTGGCCAGACCAATGGGGTGCTGCTCGATTCCGGAAAATCCTACCATTACTATGGTTTTCAGTTACTAGCCGAACATGAATGGCGACGGTTCATGGCCATATCCTTGCTATTGGAGCCACTGGTCGATGTCCGCTAGATTTCGCATCGGTTGCTAGCAGGCACCGCCGCGTTACGAATAATCGCTGCGCCTGACAAACCGAAGGTGCCGGAGATCGTCGCCTCCTTACAGTAGGCAGTGTCGCCCCCGGGGTCTAAGGCTACCTAGCTAATTTTCCTCACGATCGGCCAGCCGTCGTCGAGGGTCTCTCGGATAAAATCGAAGAACATGTTGGGAGACTCCTCTTTTAGAGTCGACAGCAACAATGCGCAAATACGGCGCATCTCGATGTCTCCCTCCGTTGAGCCTCGTAAGTGCAAGAAATAACGCCACGCGCGCGCATTTCCCGTTACCGCGACAACGGCTTCGATACAGTTTGGAAGCACGCTGCGAGCGGCTGATCTTCTGGAGCGCAGCCGCTCCTTTGGGTGTAGACCAGACTGCAAACGGTCAAGTCGGTTGAGTAAGCCAACATACTGCTCGCGTTGCGACAATACCGCCTTTTTCCATGGGGATATCAGCTCTGGATTTCCCAAAATCTCAGATGGAACAACAAACCGAATGGAACGATGATCAACATACTGCTGCGACAACTGGCTAAAGGCGAAACCGACACGATGCCGGACCAATTGATGCGTGAAGGAGCGAGAAACGCCAGTAAGCACGAACGTCCACGTTGCGTGCTCGAGCACGCTTTCGTGGCCTTGGCGTATAAGATTTTCAACATAGGCTCCAGTACTTCTGCCCGCTGGATTGGCAAACGACAAATAACAAACGCGGCCGGCATTCTCTACGATTTTCTCCGCCGGAGTACCGGAGTCTTGAGCCCGAGATTTCGACTGAAAGTATGCATAGAACTCATCAATGTTCGGTGACAGACTGGGTCGCCCGATCAAGAAAAGTCGTGGACTTTCTATGAAGACGTCCGCTTCATCTGATGCCTGGGAATCACTGAGCTTTAAGATGTTGTTCATGGCCGCGCCTCAAGTTTATCAAGCCGGGATATAATGCGTTGGATCGCGCTTTGAAGCTGTTGGCTCTCCAACTTGTCCACTCGAGCCTTAAGGTCTTGCGCAGCAATAGATTTTTCCAGACCTTCCATCTTAACCTTTATACCGCCGATGTCATTGAGATATCCGACCAATAGGGTCAGAGCGACGGCGAGGACTCCGGCTATGATCGGCGTGATAATTTGCGCTGCAGCTACGCCCTTGCTTACCTCCGTTTTTATCCTCCTATCAAATTCGAGGAAGTCCTTAGACAGTTTTCGAAGCAAACTGCTGTCGGAAGGAGGCTGGGGCTTGTCCGTATTGTCTAGTTTATCGTATGCATATTCCGGCGCATTAATCCGGAAAAACAATAATGTGCATATCGGCTTGCCTGCCGCCAGCTCAATTGGCTTCTTGCCCATGTTGATGACAGTAAATTTCAATCTGCCCCTGAAACCAGGATCAACGTGCCCAGGATTCGTCATCAATAGACCGTCGCGGGAAACAGATGAGGGAGGAAAGCCTATCCCCGCTAGGGTATTGGGAACTCGAAGATACTCGTGTGTTTCGACTACAGCAGTCTCACCTTGATTAAGAGAAACATTTGTCTCGTACACAAGCGGCTGTTGTTCGTCATCTTCTTCCGTCGGCAACAGGATGCGCCCGACGGTGAGGTCGAGCGAGGCCGGTTGAATTTTCGCATTCCATCGTCCAATATCGGGCCGGATATTCGTAGCAAGCGGCGGCAGCTTTGCCTCGGCTGGCGCGACGAGGTCGCGAAGATCTCGGTCAACCAAGATAGTCATTTTATTCCCCTGCTACACTAGACGATAGCGCTACTGTCGGGCGTTATTATGCCCCGTTCTCGCCAAGCTCGCTACTGCACGATCGTAGTGTGACATGATTGCTAGAACGCATGTTTCGCCTTGTCACTTAGAGGCTGCTTGGGAGACTAGGAACATCGCAATTTGACCGTTGTTTGATCTTGGTAGCGGAGGAGGGACTCGAACCCCCGACACACGGATTATGATTCCGCTGCTCTAACCAGCTGAGCTACTCCGCCCCGGCGCGATCTCGACGCGGACCGGCGCCCCGGTCCGCGCTAGCACGCACGAACCTATCCAATATAGCCAAAAACGTGGAAGGCCGGGACGAGCCCGGCCACGCTTTCTCGGCCAATGCCTCCGGGCCGCAACGGCACGGGAGATGCCGCGATATAGGAAGCGCGCGGAAATGCTGTCAAGCCGAGCTCGGTGCCCTGCAAGCCCGGCGCAGCCGATGCCTCCACGGGCGACCGTTGTGCACCCGGCTGTCCGGATGAAACCTTAAATTGTGATTTCGCCTAAATCGATCACAAGCTGCCTTTTGGCGAATTGAATCGACCTAAGCCACTGATCCTGCCGCAACTTATTTCAAAAATACCTCCGATTTCGAGGCGTTTTCGCGCGTTTGCCGCACGTTTTTCGCCCGCGCCCGCACCCGCCCCGCGGCGCCTACCCGCGGCCCTGCCGCTGCCCGTCGCCGCCCCGCGCGGCGCCGTTGCGAGAAAACCGGATCAGCGAGAAATGCCCGAGCGGGGGCATATCGCGGCGCTCCACGAGCGTCACCCCACCGTGCCCCCCCGCCCAGCGCTCCAGGCGCCGCCAGGGAAATTCCGCCCGCCAGCCCAGTTTTCGCGCCACCGGCGCAAACGAATGCTCGAAGGCGCGGCGCATTCCCGCCTCGGCGCCGAGATGATTGACCAGCACGATCTCGCCGCCCGGCTTCACCACCCGGGCGAATTCGTCGAGCGTCGCCTCCGGATCCGGCACGACGGTGATGACATATTGCGCCACCACCACGTCGAAGGCGCCGTCGCGAAAGCCCAGACGCTGCGCGTCCATGACGGCGAGCCCCTCGACGTGGGCGAGCGCCTCAGTCGCCACGCGAGCCCGCGCCTTGCGCAACATCGGCTCGGAGAGGTCGACGCCAACGAGGCGCACGCCGCGGTCATAATCGGGCAGCGAGATGCCGGTGCCGACGCCGACTTCGAGAATGCGTCCGCCCAGCCTTTGCGCGGCATCGATCGCGGCGCGGCGGCCGCGGTCGAACACCGCGCCGAACACGAGGTCGTAGACCGGCGCCCAGCGCGCATAGGCCTTGGCGACGGCGCGATTATCGAGATCGGCCATGTGCCCCCCGGCCCCCGGCCCGGCCGCACCCGGCCCGGTCCGGCCGCAACCCGCTCAGCCGCGCGCGGCCATGAGCGCAGCCCCGCGCTCGCGCGCCGGCACGCCGGCGCCCAACGTGCGCTTGATGAAACCGCCGCCGAGCACGCGCGCCTGACCCTCGGCTGCATCATAGAACACGCAAGCCTGGCCGGGCGAAACCCCGTCCTCGCCCTCGAAGAGATCGATCTCGACGCCTTCGGGACCGCCCTCGAACCATGCCGGCTGCGGCGCGCGGGTCGAACGCACTTTCACGAACACCTCGCGGCCGCGGGCGAGCGCGTCGTCGATGCCGCCGTCGCCGAGCCAGTTCACGTCGCGCAACAGGATTTTGCGCGTGGTCAGCGCTTCGCGGGGGCCGACCACGACGCGGCGGCGCTCGGCCTCGAGCCGCACCACGTAGAGCGGGTAGCCGGCCGCGATGCCGATGCCGCGCCGCTGGCCGACCGTGAAATGGATGACGCCGTGATGCCGGCCCAGCACCCTGCCGTCGAGATCGACGATCTCGCCCGGCTCCGCGGCGCCGGGCCGCAGCCGCTCGATGACGTCGGTATAACGGCCGGAAGGGACGAAGCAGATGTCCTGGCTGTCGTGCTTGTCCGCCACCGGCAGATCGAACCGGCGGGCAAGCTCGCGGACCTCGGCTTTCGAGCTCTCGCCGAGCGGGAAGCGCAGATGCTCGAGCTGCTCGCGCGTGGTCGCGAACAGGAAATAGCTCTGGTCGCGCTCCGGCTCGCGCGCGCGATAGAGCGCGCGCTCCCCGTTCGCCAGCCGGCGGCTCGCGACATAATGGCCGGTCGCCAGCACGCTCGCGCCGAGCTCGCGGGCGGTGCCCAACAGGTCGTGGAACTTGATGGCCTGGTTGCAGTCGACGCAAGGCACCGGGGTCTCGCCGGCGGCATAACTCTGCGCGAAGCGATCGATCACCGCCTCCTGGAAGCGGCTTTCGTAGTCGAGCACGTAATGGGGAATGCCGATCCGCTCGGCGACCAGCCGCGCGTCGTGAATGTCCTGTCCGGCGCAACAGGCGCCCTTGCGGTGCGTCGCCTCGCCATGATCGTAGAGCTGCAGCGTCACGCCCACGACGTCGTAGCGCTCGGCCTTGAGCAGCGCCGCGGTGACCGAGGAATCCACCCCGCCCGACATCGCGACGACCACGCGGGTGGCTTCCGGCCGACCTTCCAATTCGAGGCTGTTGGGCATCGTGGCCGCGGCCTTCCTGGCAATTCCCGTTGACGCGAACGCAACCGCGCCGCGATGGATCGAGGCGGAAAGCTCGGTCCGGCGACCGATCGGGGCCCTCTCCGGCGCTGCCGGACCATACCGGGCTCCAGCGCTTAATAATAGGGCGGGAGCGAGCGTGCGCAATCCATGCGCGGAGCAACCTTGCCCACTCCGGGATGCCGGGATCGATTCGCCGAGACACCGCCTCGGACGGGGAAACGGGCCGGTTCTTGGGGCAAAACGCGCATAAGCCCGTGATTTCCCAATTTGCCGCCACGGCTTAGCCAAATTTTAAGTGGCGCCCCGTAGTCTCGCCTCCGGGTTGTCAGTTGCGTGAGTGTATTCATGACCGAGCCGCATCGTCCGCGCGCCAAGTACGTGATCGGCCCTGACGGCAGTCCCCTCACCATTGCGGACCTGCCGGCTCCGGGCACGAAACGCTGGGTGATCCGGCGCAAGGCCGAAGTGGTGGCCGCGGTGCGCGGGGGGCTGCTGTCGCTCGAAGAGGCATGCAGCCGCTACACCCTGACGGTCGAGGAATTTTTGGCCTGGCAATATTCGATCGAGCGGCACGGCCTCGCCGGGCTGCGCACCACGCGAATTCAGCAATATCGCCAGTAATATAATACCGACCAGTTTTGACTTGCCGGGCTTGTCCCGGCCATCGACGCCTCCCACGCATGGCGGTTCAGGTCGCGGATGCCGGCCACGAGGAGCCATACGGGCGATCGTGTCCGGGAACTTTCCGCAGGCTCAGGCGTTTGTTGGCTCAGCCGCGCCGGCAGGAATCGGCGCGGAACAGGGGGTCGGGTGAGCGGGGGTCGTTGCGTTCGGGAATCGTGAACCTTTTCCGCGATCCGCGCGACGAAGGGCACGAGCCTTTCGGGAGAACCCCATGAATCACTCCCTGTTGTCGGCCGATCGGAACACGCATCTCAAGATCGTGTCGCTGGCGTTGACGGCGGCGATCGCCGTCGTCGTCATCGGCATCACCGCGCGGATCACCGACGGCACGAGCTCCGCCAGCAGGATCGAGAGCGGCGCGCCGGTCCTCAAGGCCGGCAAGCCCACGACCTATACGCGCACCGAAGCCCCCTCGATGCGCTGATCCGCGCAACCGTCCCCGCCCCTTCCCCGCGCCCTCACGGCGTCTGGTCGCGAAATCCGATCGGCGTCACCTGGATCAACCTGCCCGAGTAGAGCATGGGTCCGGTCGGCGTGCCGGTCCGAGAGCCGCCTTCCGGCTCGAGCGAGACGGAGTACGTGGCCGAGTAGAGGATGACGGGGTCGAAGGCCGCAAGCTGCGGCCGGCCGTATTCTTCCGTGCCGATCACGCCGAGGGACCGGGGCGACGAAAGTTTGCTGGAAATGAGCCAGAGCTGATAGCTCTTGCCGGCCTGCGCCGGCGCGCTGACGTTGCGCACCATCAGGGTGCGGCGTTCGAGATCGAAGCTGAGCAGGAACGCGGGCTGGGCGCCGTCCTTTTCCAGCACGGCTACGAATTGCGCCGGCTTCGGCGAGGGGATTTCCACCGTCTTGGTGACTTCGAGCGTCTTCATCTTCGGCCGCAGCTCGGCCGGCAGATATTCGGGGTGCAGCTCGCGAAGCGCCCCCAACCCGGCGCCCGCCGCCGCGATGAGGAACAGCCATAGCGAAACCTTGCGCCAGCGGCGGACGCGCCGCCTCAGCCGGAGGATTTGGGGTCCGCGGTCCTCGAACGTCGCCTGCTCGGGCGCCGGCGGCTCCGCCGCGGGTGCTCGCACTTCCTCGCCCGGCGGCGTGCCGGCGATGCCCGCCTTGATGCGGTCCCAAATGTCGGGCGGCGGCTCGACCGCGGCGACCAGCACATTGAGCTCACCCAGTCGCCGTTCCCAGGCGCGGACGATCGCCGCAAAGCCGGGGTCCATCGCGACCAAGGCCCGCGCACGGGCGCGCTCCTCCGCGTCGAGCGTGCCCAGCACGTACTCGGCCGCGAGCAATTCCTGGTCGTCGGGCTCCGCTTGCGTCATGATCCGAGACATTCGCGGATCCGCAGCAGACTTCCGCGCAGCCATGCCTTGACGTTGTCGAGCCCGGTTTCGAATCGGGCCGCGAGCTGCTCACGGCTCCAGCCGCTGTAATAGGCCAGCAGCACCAGTCGCCGATGCTCCGGCTCGAGCTCCCCGAGACAGGCGAGCAGCCGCCGCAGCTCCTCGGTGATGTGGCGGTCCGCCGGGCCGGATTCGTCGGCGCCCATGTCCGTCGCGGCCGCGGCCTCTTCGATTTCCCCCTGGCTGCGCACGAGATCGAGAGCCCGGCCGCGGGCGATCGCCACCATCCAGGTCATCGGCGTGGCGATCCCCAGGTCGAAGTCGGCCGCGCTCCGCCAAATCCGCATATAGGCGTCCTGCATGACCTCGGCGGCGGGATCGGGCCGGCGCAGGATCCGCAGCACCACGCCATAGAGCCTGGCGCGGGTCGCATCATAAAGCCGTCCGAACGCCGCCGCGTCGCCCTTGGCCACGGCCGCGAGCAGCCACCCCAGTTCGTCCGGCGTCAACATGAGACCCCCGTCGGCGCTCTGCGGGTGCCGCGCGCCGCGCCGGATATTGCCGGGCAAGCGCCGCCGCGTCGAGGCCCCAGGGTTCGTAAGTCAGAAATCAGCGGTCAGAAGCCGCAATTCCGGCTTCCACGGCCAGGGGGACAAAGGTCACTAGTCAGAAACGGAGCGTCTGGCTGTTGCGGCCAGATTCCCACTTCTGATCACTGATTACTGATTACTGACTACTGATCCCTGGATCGCTAGATCCGCGCCCGCACCAAGCCGAAGTGGCCAAGCTCGCTTGGCTCCCGGGAGCTTTCCGCGACGCGCTCGCGCATCTGGTCGCGCTCGTCCAGCAATTCGGCTTTCTTGAGCTCCTCGAAAGCCTCGCCCAGGACCGCCTTGGCGTCGTCGAGCTGGGTCCTGAGCTCCTGGGCCGAACGCCGTAGATTGTCGCGGCGAGTCATCGCTGCCTTGGCGTAGGTCGGATAGGCGAAATGCCCCGGGTCATGGATGCCGGCCCGCTCCTGCTCGGCCGCGATCTCGCGGTCGAGATCGCCGGCCATGCGCTCGAACTCGGCAGTCATGGTTTCGATCTGCGCGACTTTCCGCCGTTTCTCCTCGACCTGAAATTTCTTCAGGCGAATGAGGCTCTCACGCGATTTCATCGACTCACACCCCCGCAGGGTTGACCGGCTTCGCATGCCGCGGCGCCCGGCGGGCGCGGCGGCCAACGGACGGCAAGCCTACGGGCACAACGTTAGTTTTCGGTTTCTTTGGCGCGAACCGGCGGATCGAGCGTTCTTGGGCCGCCCGGCGGCCGTCTCTTAACCCCACATTTACCCGCTTCGTTAAACATTGCGTTCCACTATCTTGGGCTATCGCGGCGCGCCCAGACTGGCGGACCGCGCGAATCGGTTGACCCCGGTTCCTAATGTGACGCATGAGCCGGAACGTGGCGAGAAAGCTGGTTTCCCACAATGTATTAAAGCGGGCCGCGCAAACCTCCCGCGGGAATGCTTGGACACGGGAATCAGTTTTTGTTAACCATTGGCCGGTAGCGTGCCGAATCAAATTGTCCCAAGGCGTGACGAGGGGCCGCGGAAGCGGCGTGCCGACCTGAGCCCGAGGCGGCGAGGAAAGGGACTGGCATGCGCGTTTTGCTGATCGAGGACGATAGCGCCACCGCGCAGTCCATCGAGCTCATGCTCAAATCCGAGAGTTTCAACGTCTATACGACGGACCTCGGCGAAGAGGGCGTCGATCTCGGCAAGCTGTACGACTACGACATCATCCTGCTGGACCTCAACCTGCCGGACATGTCCGGCTACGAGGTGCTGCGCACGTTGCGCGTATCCAAGGTCAAGACGCCGATCCTCATCCTGTCGGGGCTCGCCGGGATCGAGGACAAGGTCAAGGGCCTGGGCTTCGGCGCCGACGACTACATGACCAAGCCGTTCCACAAGGACGAGCTCGTCGCCCGCATCCATGCCATCGTGCGCCGCTCCAAGGGCCATGCCCAGTCGGTCATTCAAACCGGCGACCTCGTGGTCAACCTCGATACCAAAACCGTGGAGGTCAGCGCCCAGCGCGTGCATTTGACCGGCAAGGAGTACCAGATGCTGGAGCTCCTGAGCCTGCGCAAGGGCACGACGCTGACCAAGGAAATGTTCCTCAACCATCTCTACGGCGGCATGGACGAGCCGGAGCTGAAGATCATCGACGTGTTCATCTGCAAGCTGCGCAAGAAGCTCGCCAACGCCTCGAGCGGCAAGAATTACATCGAGACGGTCTGGGGCCGCGGCTACGTCCTGCGCGAGCCGATCGAGGACGAAGCCCGGATCCCCGCCTGAGCCGGTTCGCCGGCGCCTGGATGCGGGGCCCTCGCCGCGGCGGCGGCGACTTCGCAGCCCACGGAGCCCTCGCTTCCGCATAAAGTCCCGTAATCGCCGTCCGGCCGCTCAGCGCGCGCGCGCGAGCGTGACGACCCGCTGCGGCTTGCGGCCGATCAGTGTGCCGGTCATTCGTCTTGCCATCGGCGTGGGAACATAGAGGCCGCGGTCCGACGTCGGCTCGAATGCGTCGGTAAGCCCGACCACGGTCTCAGCGGCGCCGAGCACCAGATAGCCGTCGGTCCGGGTCACCTGCGCGAGGTTCCGCAGCACCTTGGTCTTGGTGTCCTGATCGAAATAGATCAGGACATTGCGGCAGAACACGACATCGAAGGCGCCCAGATGCGAGAGCTCCCGCAACAGGTTGAGCGGTCGGAACTGCACCATGGCGCGGATCTCCGGCGCGATCTGCCACAAGTCGCCGACTTGCGAAAAATACTTGACCAGCAGCGCGATGGGCAATCCGCGCTGCACCTCGAACTGGCTGTAGATGCCCGCACTCGCCTTCGCCAGCACTTCCGTGGAGATATCCGTGGCCAGGATCTCGATGCGCCGGCCGGCGATTTTCTCCTGCATCTCGCGCAGGCACATCGCCAGCGAGTACGGCTCCTGTCCGCTGGCCGCCGCGGCGCACCAGACCCGAATCTGGCGATTACCACGCGCGGCCAGCAGCGCGGGCATCATGGTGTCGCGGAATTGGTCGAACGGGACCTTGTCGCGGAAAAAGAACGATTCGTTGGTGGTCATCGCCTCGACGACTGCGGCGATGAGCGGCTCGGCCGGGTTCCTGAGCTTCTGCACCAGCGCCGCGAGTCCGCAGATGCCCGCCTTGCGTGCCACCGGGACTAGTCGGCTTTCCACCAGATATTGCTTGTCGGCGGACAGCACGAGGCCGGAACGTTCCTTGAGCATGGCGCGCAGGAACTCGTAATCGGCCGGAGTCATGCCCCCGCCCCCGCGAACAAGTCCACGAGCTTCGGCGCGATCCGGTCGAGCGGCAGCACCGCCGAGCAGAGGCCCGCGCGTGCCACCGTTCCCGGCATGCCCCAAACCACGCTGCTGGCTTCGTCTTGCGCAACGACGCTGCCGCCCGCCGCCGCGATCGTGGCGGCACCGCGAGCGCCGTCCGCACCCATGCCGGTGAGAACCAGCGCCAGGACCGCGCCGCCCCAAACCTGCGCCGCCGAGGCGAACAGCGGATCGACTGCGGGCCGGCAGAAATTGACGAGCGGCCCGTCGTCCAGCGCGACGACCGGCAGTCGGCCGCGGCGCTCGACCTGCATGTGCCGCCCGCCGGGCGCCAGATAGATCGTTCCCGGTCGGATCGGCTCGCCGTCATGCGGCTCGTGCGCCGGCCGGCCGCTGGCGCGGGCGAGGTGCTCGGCCATGATGGTGGTGAACGTGGGCGGCATGTGCTGGGTGATCAGCACCGGAACGCGGTCGCACACACTCGCGAGCTGCGGGATTAGGTTTCGGAGCGCCTGGGGACCTCCGGTCGAGGCGCCGACCAGGAGCACGCGCGGGGGAATGCTGGAGAACGGTCGCAGCGCGATCGGCTGCGCACCGGCGGGGACCGGACGCAATCCGGGACGGGGAAGCGCGGCCGGCCTGCCCCAGGCCTCGCCGCGGCGCCGCCTGCGGCGGCTGCCGAGCTCCACGATCTTTTCGATCAGCTCCCGGCGGAACGCGGTCGAAGTGGTGATGCCGCGGTTGGTGTCCGGCTTGGGAACATAATCGGCTGCGCCGAGCGCGAGCGCCTTCAGGCTGATTTCGGCGTTCCGGCGCGTCAGCGTCGAGGCCATGATGACCACGAGATCGCGTTTTTTCTCGAGCAGCAGGGGAAGCGCGGAGATGCCGTCGAGCTCCGGCATGTCGATGTCGAGCACGACGACGTCCGGATCGGCGCGCTCCAGCTGATCGACCGCCTGCCGGCCGGTGCGCAGCGAGGCGACCACCGCGAGCCCCGGCTGCTCGGCGAGCCAGCGCGAGACGAGGCCGCGCACGACCACGGCGTCGTCGACCACCATGACGCGGAGCAGCGCCGGGTCCGTCGTCGGCAATGCCGGCGTGTGATGCAACGCGAGACTCATCGAACCGATACTCGGAACACTGGCACGCCGGCTGAATTCAAATCAGGCCGACTTCCTGGAATTTCGCCTCGACGATTTCCTTGTCGAACGGCTTCATGATGTACTCGTTGGCGCCGGCGTGAAGGGCGCGAGCGATGTGAACGACGTCGTTCTCGGTCGTGCAGAACACCACCTTCGGCCGGTCGCCGCCGGGCAGGCGGCGCAGCGCCTTGAGGAACTCATAGCCGTCCATGACCGGCATGTTCCAGTCGAGCAGCACGGCATCGGGCAGCTGGCGCTCGCAATGCTCGAGCGCTTGGCGGCCGTCCTCCGCCTCGGTGATTTGAAACGCCAGCCCCTCCAGGATGCGGCGGGCCACTTTGCGGATCACACTCGAGTCATCAACCACCAGACAGGTCTTCATGACGCTTCCATTTCGTTGGTTGTTTTGCGTTGGGGCATGGTCCGTCTCGGCTGCGGGCTTCACGCCGCGATCGGCTCGGCCGCCGAACCGAGCACCTGCTCGACGTCGAGCACGACCACGAGCCGCGCGTCGAGCCGGTGCACGCCGACCGAGACGCGGGCGAACTTGGCGTCGAGATTGACGGGATTGGGCTCGCGTCCGGAGTCGGCGAGCTTGATCACCCCGCCGACCGCGTCGACGAGCAAGCCGTATGACTCTCCGCGCCATTCGATGCCCACCGCCATCGGCGGCAGGCCGTGCTGGCGAGGCGACAGACCGAGGCGGCACCGCAGATCGACGGCGGTGACGATGCGGCCGCGCAAATTGAGCACGCCGGCGATTTCCGGCTCGGACAACGGCACGCGCGTCAACAACTCCGGCATGAATACGTCCTGCACCCGCGCGATCGGCAGACCGAACCATTGGCCGTCGAGCACGACGGTCACGTATTCGGTGACGCATTCGGCGCCGACGGGAGTGTGTCTGGTCATGCCGTCCTCACGCTGCCTCGACCCACTGCAGGCCGGCTTGCTTCAAGGCCGCGAGCAGGCCCTGGCGATCGAATTTGGCCACGAAATCGTCGAAGCCGGCCCGGCGTCCGCGCTCGACCGTCGCTTCGGAGGCGAGCGCGGAAAGCGCGATCAGCGTCACATTGGCTCCGCGTGGCTCGCTGCGCACCGCCTGGGCAAGCTCGTAGCCGGACATGCCGGGCATCTCGATATCGGAAACGACGACGTCGAACTGCCGACCTGATTTGAGGATCGCGAGGGCCTCCTCGGCCCCGCCCGCGGCGGTGACTTCGTAGCCGGCGGCCTCGAGCACCGGACCGAGCATGTTGCGGAAGAATGCGGAATCGTCGACGAGCAGCAGCGATTTCGGCCCGCCGGATACCGGTGCGTCGTTGCGACGGAACCAATCCTGGAACGCAAGCGGAAGGAAATATCCGACGTCGACGACCTCGGTGGCCTGGCCGCGGATCACCGCGCAGCCGAGCGAGCCGGGAGCCTCGCCCGGCACTTCGATGTCCAGCCTGTCCTCGACGATGTCGACGATCTCGTCGACTGCGAGTCCCATCGAGCGGCCGCGATCCGAGAACACCAAGAGCGGCTGCGTACCCGCGGTGCGCAAGGGGAACTCGTCCTTGAGCCGCACCAAGGGCATCAGCTGTCCGCGATATTGCACCAGGTGGCGACCGCCGGAGAGCTCGATGTTCCTGCAGTCCACCTCCTCGAGGCGAGTCACCAGCGAAAGCGGCACGGCTTTGAGTTCGGCGGAGCCGGCCCGGAACACCAGCAGCGACACCGTCTTGGCGTCGGATTGGGTCGGTTCGGCGTCAGCCGGCGGCTCCGGGATCTGCGTTGCGCCGGCCCCGATCGCCTGCGCGATGCCGTTCGGGTCGATGATCATGATCACCGACCCGTCGCCCAGGATGGTATTGCCGGAGAACATCGGGATGCGGCGCAGCTTGGTCGACATCGGCTTGACCACGATTTCTTCGGTGTGGAACACGGCGTCCACCACGATCCCGAACGTCTGGCTGCCGACTTGAATGACGACGATGAAGCCCTCTTCCGGCTCGCTTCCCGCGGCACCGGCAATTGCCAGCAGTTGGTCGAGGCGCGCCAGCGGCAGCAGTTTGTTGCGCAGGCGGAGCACCGGCGTGTGCCCGATGCGCTCGATCCTGTGCTCGGAATTGTTTTGGGCGCGGACCAGCTCGACCACGCAAAGCTGCGGAATCGCGAAGCGGTCGCCGCCCGCTTGCACGATCAGCGCCGATACAATGGCGAGCGTCAGCGGGATCTTGATGCTGAAGCTCGAACCTGCTCGTGGTGCCGATTTGACGTCGATGGTGCCGCCGATCTGATCGATGTTGGCTCGCACGATGTCCATGCCGACGCCCCGACCCGACAGATTCGTCAGCTGCGCGGCGGTGGAAAACCCGGGCCGGAAGATGAACCTGTGGATCTGCGCCTCGGTCATCTTCTCGACTTCGGATTCCGAAGCCAGTCCGCTGGCAATCGCCTTGGCCTTGATGCGCTCGGTATCCAGCCCGCGGCCGTCGTCGGCGATCTGGATGATGATGTGTCCGCCCTCGTGATAGGCCGAGAGTCGGATCGTGCCCTTGTCGGGCTTACCGGCCCGCCGGCGCTCGACGGGGTCCTCCAGACCATGGTCGGCGGAATTGCGCACCATGTGCGCGAGCGGATCCTTGATGAGGTCGAGGACCTGACGGTCGAGCTCGGTCTCCGCGCCGTGCATCTCCAGCTCGATCTCCTTGCCGAGATCGGCGGCGAGGTCGCGGACGATGCGCGGCAGTTTCTGCCAGGCGTTGCCGATCGGCTGCATGCGGGTTTTCATCACCCCTTCCTGCAGCTCGGCGGTCACGTTGGAGAGTCGCTGCAACGGCGTCTTGAACTCGGATTCCTCGTGCCGACGCACGATTTCCAGGAGTTGATTGCGCGTGAGCACCAGTTCGGAAACCATGGTCATGAGTTTTTCCAGCGTCTCCACATTGACGCGGATGGATTGGCTGGCGACGGCCTGCTTGTCGTCGTCCTTCTCGCGCGCGCCGGCACGCTCCGGCTGCTGCGATTTGTTTTCCGGCCCGTCCCGCGATTGCCGTCGCACAGCGGTGGCTGCGGCCGGGTCCTGCGGACCGGCCGTTTCCCGGAATGCCCGTTCCAGATCATCGAGCGGCACTTCGCCTGGACGAGGCGGACGGTTCAGCCCCTGATAGACCAGCGATCCGCTCGTGGTCCGTGAGCTGGCGATTGCGCTCTCGGCGGCTTCGCCCGCCGCCATGCATTCGAGCATGCCGATCAGATCCCGATCCGAGCCTTCAGGTTCCCGCTCGGTCCGTTCGAGCTCGGCGAGGATCTCCTTGATGCGGTCGATGGTGGCGAGAACGAGCGTGACGGCCTCGGCGGTGACCGCAAGGCCATCGCGAAACCTGCCCATCAGCGTCTCCGCCGAATGGGCAAGCCTCTGCAGCCGCGGCAGTCCGAGAAAGCCGCAGGTACCTTTGATCGTGTGGACGAGGCGGAAGATATTGTCGAGGATCTTGGCGTTGTTGGGATCCTGCTCGAAGCGGACCAGCTCGACGTCGATGAGGTCGAGGCTCTCATTGGTCTCGGTCAGGAATTCGCGCAGCAATTCGTCCATGGAAACGCCCCTGGCCGCGGGGCAACTTGGGCCGCGCGCGCGCCCCGCGCCGTTTCGCGAGCGCGGCCAGTCTGTTGGGAAACGGTTTAAGATTGGTTGTCCGGCTACCGACAACACCCGGTGCGCGGTGAATTCCCGGTGATTTCCGGCTTTCCGAAGCTCCGGCCCGGCCGCGTGGTAAACAATTCGTTTCCGGCTGCCGCCAAATCGCCCGGCGCCGCCATCAGCCGGCGGTGATCACGATCCGATCCCCGTCCGGCACCAGCGCCACCGACAGGCCGCAGCTGCGGGCAAGCAGGCCGGTGTAAAACGGCTGGATCGCGTGCGCATCGATCGCGGCCAATCCGGCTTCCCCGGAAACGAGGCCGGGAATCGCCTGCGGGATACGGGCGTTGAGCCCGGCGGCCGTCACCCGAAAGCCTTGGATCTCGCCGTCGCCGATCGCATCCACGGTGAGGGTGCCGCCTCGGGGGATGGTCTGCCCGGCGAGGATCAGCAGGTTGAGCAGGAGCTTGACCCGGTTCTTCGGGGAGAGCGCCGGCGGCAGGTTCCACGCGATCCTGGTCTTGTCGTCCTCGAACAGGCCGCGCGCCACGGTTTCGGCATTGCCGAGATCGATCGCCGCGCCGGCCGAGCCTGCCGCGCCGAAGGCAAGGCGGCAGAACTGCAGGCGCGCCGAGGCCTGCCGCGCGCTCTTCTTGATCAGGTCGAGCGCGAAGATCTTGGTCTCCGGGTCATTGTCGTCCTCGAGCACTTCGAGCCCATTGACGACCGCGCCGACCGGGCTGATCAGGTCGTGGCAGACCCGCGAGCAGAGCAGGGCGGCAAGATCGAGCATTTCGAGGGAGCCGTGCATGGCGGGTCTCCGGTTGGATGCGAACGCAGCGAACTCGGCGCTGGCGGCGCGACTCAGCCATCGCGCGGCCGCGGGTGTGATACAACGCACGTGCGCGGCCTGCCAGGGCGACCCTCATTTCCCCACATTCCCGTGCACTTCGACGACTGCTGCGCCATGCCGAAGCGGCCGTCGTCTCGGCTTCTCTGGAGCGGAGCCAACGTGACCGCCGATCTCAGCTGCGACCGCGACCTCGCCGCGTTGGCCGGCCGGCTCGATGATCTCACCGCGGTCGTCGGCCGGGCGGCAGCGGCGATCCTCGCCGTCGATCCGGCGACGGCGGGGCGCCGGCAAAAATCCGATCGTTCCTTCGTGACCCATGCCGATGAAGCCGCGCAGGCGGTCGTCTTGCAGGGCCTCTCGGAAATCTTTCCCGGGCTCCCGGCCATCTGCGAGGAGGCGACCGGGTTGCCGCGGCCCGACGCGCTGGGGCGATGTTTCGCCCTGGTCGACCCGCTCGACGGCACCCGGGAGTTCCTGGACGGACGACCCGAGTTCACGGTCAACCTAGCCGTCGTGCGCGCGGGCGTGGCGGTCCTGGGCATCATTGCGGCGCCGGCGCTCGGCCGCATGTGGCGCGGGTTCCTCGGCAGCGGCGCGCAGCGCCTGCGCTTCGACCCGGCGCGTCCGGGCGGCTTCGACGAGATCGTCCCGGTTCACGCGCGCGCGCAAATCCCCGGGCGAATCCGAGTTGCGGTGAGCCGTTCGCATCTCGATGCCGATACTTCGGCGCTGCTCTCGCGGCTGGCGGTCTCCGAGACGATCGTGTGCGGCTCGTCGCTGAAATTCTGCCGGGTCGCCGAAGGCGGCGCCGACCTTTACCCGCGGCTCGCACCGACCTTCGAATGGGATATCGCGGCCGGCGACGCGCTGCTTGCCGCGGCGGGCGGCGTGGTGAAGAAGCCCGATGGTACGCCGCTGCGCTACGGACAGATCGCGGACGGATTTCGAGTGCCCGCGTTCCTGGCCTTCGGGGATCCCGCCGCGGCGCGGGAGATCGTCGAGGGCGGGACCGGTCGACACGGGCGTTGAGCCGGCCGCCGCCGCCGGCGGCGGCGGGAGGCGCGGACGGCATGACCGGCTTCCGCCGCAGCCGTGCTGGCGCCATAGTTGGGGACGAGGAATGCCTGATTCGCATCCAGCCCGCAGTCCGGTGCTTCCGATGCGAGGCGGGATTCCTCGATCCGATGGAGCATTCATGCGCGCGCTCATTCGCATTGCCTGCCTGGCTCTCCTCGCGTCGGGACTGGGTGCCGCGCCTGCGGCCGCTCAGGCGACGCCGCAGCCCGCCGACTCCCGGTTTTCCCCCCATGAGCTGGTAGACACGGGTCACAAGTTCTTCGGCGGGGTTTCGCGCGGCTTGGCGCAAATCATCGAGCGGGCGGTGAGCCAATGGGGCCTGCCCAACGGCTACGTCCTCGGCCAGGAAGCCGGCGGCGCTTTCATCGGCGGGCTGCGTTACGGCGAAGGCACGCTGTACACCAAGAACGCCGGCGATTTGCGGGTCTATTGGCAGGGTCCCACGCTCGGTTGGGACGTCGGCGGCGAAGGGGCCCGCACCATGATGCTGGTCTACAATCTGCCGGCGACGCAGGCGGTGTACCAGCGCTTCGGCGGCGTCGACGGCTCGGCGTATTTCGTGGGCGGGCTGGGGATGACGGTATTGACCGCGAACGGCATCGTGGTGATTCCGATTCGCTCCGGCGTCGGGGTGCGGCTCGGCGCCAATGTCGGCTACCTCAAGTTCACGCCGCAAGCGACCTGGAATCCGTTCTGATCGGCTGGCTTCCGCCTGATTTGGTTCAGGTTAAGCGCAGACCGGACTGGAACTCGATCGACCCGCGTGGCATGTTGCCCCGCGAGAGTGGTGTTTGCGGCCGGAGGCGTAATTCATGATCGAGCCGATCATGTATGTGGGGCTCGGCTTTCTCGTCGCCTGCCTTATCGCGCTTGCCATCATCCCGTTCGTCCATGCCCGCGCGGTGCGACTGACCCTGCGCCGGCTCGAGGCGGCGACCCCGCTGTCGATGGCGGAGATCCAAGCCGACAAGGATCAGTTGCGCGCCGAGTTCGCGATGTCGACGCGCCGGCTCGAAATGAGCGTCGACCAGCTCAAGACCAAGACCACGACTCAGCTCGCGGAGCTCGGCAAGAAGACCGACACCATCAACCGCCTCAAGATCGACCTCGGCGAAAAGACCGCCGCGATTTTCGCGCTCGAGGCGCGGGACAAGGCACTCAAGGACCAGCTGCACGCCACCGAGGAGGAGCTTTCCACCAAGACCGGCACGCTGCGGGAAGTCGAGCGCGTGCTCGCCGACAAGGAGGCCGAGCTCGTCCGGATCGGCGCCGAACTCGAGGACAGGTCGGTTCTCTTCGACAGCCAAAGCGTGGAGGTCGTGGCCCTGCGGACGCAGGTCGACGCCATCAAGGGGCAGATTCTCGGCCTGCAGAAGGGGGTCCGCGACACCGAGGACCGCCTCGCCCGCGAACGGCTCGATTCCGAGGCCGCGTCGCGCGAGCTCGCCGAGGAACGCGGGCAGGTGGAGAAGCTCGCCCAGCGGGTGGCCCAATTGGAGCGCCAGCTTGCCGGTCAGGTTGCGGAGGCCGAGATCCTCAGTCGACGTCTTGCCGACCTCGAGATGCGTCTTGCCGAGCAGAGCCGCATGCTGTCCGAACGCGAGCACGAACGCGAGCAGCTTCGGCGCGACGTCGAAGCCGCGCGCAAGATCGAGACCGACCTGCGCCAGGAGCTCACCACCACCGATCGCCGGCATGGCGAGGCGATCGAGACGCTGAAGACCGAAAAGTCCTTGATCGAGACCCAGCTCGATCGCGCCCGCGAGGACCGCGCCAAGCTGCAGCGGGAGGTTGGCGCGATGAAGCGCGAGGCGGAGGCCACCTGGGCAGCGGAGCGGGTCGAGAACGCGCTGTTGCGGGAGCGTATCAACGACGTCGCCGCCGAGGTCGTGCGCCTGACATCCGTGCTCGAAGGCTCCGGCTCGGCCATCGAGGCGATCCTCGCCGAGGAAAGCGTGCGGCTCCACGGCAACGGCGCGGGCAAATCGCAACCCGCATCGGTCGGCGGCGAGGACGGCAAGGGCAGCCTCGCCGACCGCATCCGCGCGCTGCAGGCGCGCGCCTCGCGCGTCGCCTCGACGACGTGACGGCCTTGCCCAAACCGCGGGCGGGGTGCGGCAAAAGCGGGCAGCTCGCCGACTGAGAGGCCCGAACGCAATCGGCTGCCCATAGGCGAATTGCATCGTAAATTCAGATCTGTAGCAACCCCGGCGGCGGGCTGGCACGGGAGTTGATATCTGCTGGCGTGCCGGCACGCGCGCCTTGCATCGCGAGGGTTTGCGGCGCATGGGCCGGCGAGGCGAAGCGAGAGGGATCGACCCGTGAAGAGCGTCGTCGCGATCGGCCGGCCGGCGGCAGCGTGCGGCTGCCTCCTACGATGAGCCGGAGCCCCCACGAGGCGCCGAGCCCGCGCATGGAGGCGCTGGCGCGGCTGCCGATTTTCCTGGCGCTTCAGGACAAGCGCGCGGTCCTGGTCGGCGGCAGCACGGCCGCGGCCTGGAAGGCGGAACTCTTGTCGGCGGCCGGGGCTCGGGTCGACGTCTATGCGCAGAATCCTTCCGAGGAGCTTTTGGCGATCGCCGCGGAGGCGCCGCGGGGTCCGATCGCGGTTCATGCGCGGGCGTTCGAAGCTGCCGATCTTAACGGCGCGGCAATCGCGGTCGGCGCGATCGAGGACGAGACGCAGGCGGCGGCCTTTGCGGCGGCCGCGCGCCGCGCCGGCGTTCCGGTCAACGTCGTGGACAAGCCGGCGCTGTGCGATTTCGCCTTCGGGGCCATCGTCAATCGCTCGCCGCTGGTGATCGGCATTTCGACCGACGGCGCGGCGCCGGTGTTCGGCCAGGCCATCCGGGCCAAGCTGGAAGCGCTGATCCCGCGAGGCTTTGCGCGCTGGGCGGAGGCCGCGCGGACGTGGCGGCCGCGCATCCAATCGCTCGGGTTGTCGTTCCGGGCGCGGCGGCAGTTGTGGGAACGTTTCACCCAAGCCGCGCTCGCGCGGCCGAACGATATTCCGGATCCTTCCGAGCTCGAAGCGCTGAGCGCGGATATCGACGCCGAGCCGGAAAGAATCGGCTCCATCGTGCTGGTCGGCGCCGGCCCCGGCGACCCCGAGCTGTTGACGCTGCGGGCGGTACGCGCGCTGCAGTCCGCCGACGTGATCCTGATCGACGATCTCGTCGCGCCGGAGATTCTCGACTTCGCGCGTCGCGAAGCCAAGAAGATGCTCGTCGGCAAGACCGGCTATGGACCGTCCTGTGGTCAGGACGAGATCAATCAATTGATGATCGGCCTCGCCAGAGCCGGACGGCGCGTGGTGCGGCTCAAGAGCGGCGATCCCATGGTGTTCGGGCGAGCCGGGGAGGAAATCGCCGCCTGCCGCGCGGCCGGCATCGCGGTCGAGGCGGTTCCCGGCATCACGGCCGCGCAGGGCGCGGCGAGCCGGCTAGCCGTCTCGCTCACCCACCGGCGCTATTCGCGCCGGCTGCAATACGTCACCGGGCACCACGCGGACGCGGACGGCGGGCTCTCGGCGGACATCGACTGGAAGAGCATCGCCGATCCGTCGACCACGACGGTGATCTACATGCCCAAGCGCACGCTCCACGCCGTCACCGCTTCGGCGCTCGAGCACGGCATCGATCCGGCCACGCCCGCCGTGGCGGTCGTCGAAGCAACGCGCGCCGGCGAGATTGTGCTGCGCGGCAGCGTTGCGGACATTGCCGCCCGGCTGGAGGCGATCGCTCCGTCGGGTCCGGTCCTGGTCATGATCGGGCGCGTGCTGGCGACCGTCGCGTCGAGCGCGCAGGAGGCCGCGGTTCCAGCCGCCGGCAGCAGCGCCTAGCGAGGATCCGCCCGCAAGCGCGGCGTGCTTATCCCTTGACCATCGCGCCGTCGAGAAACCGCAGCGTCCTGCCCCAGGCGATCGCCGCGCTTTCGGCATGGAAGCTCGCCCGCTCGTCGCAATAGAAACCGTGCCCGGCGGCATAGACGTGAATTTCGCAATCGGGCCGCTTGGCTCGGATCGTCTCGACGTCCGTCATCGGAATGTGCTCGTCCTTTTCGCCGAAATGCATTTGCGTGGGACAGCGCGGCTTGCGGTCGGCGGATTTGACGATCTGTCCGCCGTAAAAGCACACCGCGGCGGCAAGCCCGTCGAGCTGCGTGGCAGCCAGATAGGCGACCGTGCCGCCCATGCAGAATCCCAATACCGCGACCGGCCGCGGCAGCGCCTCGACGGCCGCCGTCGTATCGGCCACGAATGCCGCCCAATCGATGTCGGCGAGGAACTTGCGCGCCTGGGCGACTTCCTCCGGCGAATAGCCCGACTGGAAGTCGCGGGCGAACCGGTCGAACAGCGCCGGGGCCACGGCCGCATAGCCGAGCGCCGCGAGGCGGTCGCAGACCGAGCGGATGTGATGATTGACCCCGAAAATCTCCTGCACGACCACGACGCCGCCCAGCGGCTTTCCTGCCGGATCGGCCCGGTAGGCGCCGAGACGGTGCGAATCCTTGGCGGTGAGCGACAACGGTTTACCCATGATGAACCTCGCAACCTGGGGGAAGGGACGGATCAGGGCGTACGAACATCGGCAATTCCGGCGCCGGCAGCCGGCCGGTCGAGCGGACGTCCGTCAGGGGCGCGCGTAGGGCGACCACACGCAGGAGAACCCGATGTAATCTCCATACTGCGCATGCACGCTGTTGATGCGGGCGTACTTGTTATAGCGCGCACACCGCTGCGAGGCGATGGCAAAGGCTGCGGCCTGGTTTTCCGGCGACCACGGGATGATGCCGCCGGTGTCGTTGCTCTTGATCCCATACACGCCGGCGCAGGCCGTCAGCAGCAATCCCAGCCCCAGGATTGCCAATAGGGAAGGCCCGCATTTCATGCCAAGGCTCCAGCCGCCGGTTTCTGGCCGGCAATGTTAGAGGCGGGGGGCCGGAAATGAAAGGTGCTTGGATAAGCCTCGGCGCGGTTCGGGGCGGCGTATGACTATTCGGCCACAGTCGGACGGCAGCCAATGGCGGGCGAGGCGAACGGATGCTGGCCGTTCGTCCTCGGCATCCCAACGCACGACCGCCGCCCGTCGGGCGGCGGCCGGGCCGATCCCACGATTCGTTATCTACCAGCGGAGGCTTCCGCGGGAGAATCCGAATACCAGCGAGATCAGGAACAGAACCAACGCGACGAAAAACACGATCTGCGCCATCCCGACCGCCGCCCCGGCGATCCCGCCGAAGCCCAGCACGGCCGCGATCAGCGCGATGATCAGCAGCGTGACAACCAAGCCCAACATGGCCTGACCTCCTTGACGCCTCTTCCCCCCGTCAATTCCCGGCCGCGGAAAACGTTCCTTGCCCGGGGGGACTGGGCGGCATTCCCCCAACAAAGGTTCCGGCGAATCGCCGCGCCTGTGCACCGCTGCTGCACAGCAACATGCAAACGATCGCCAGGACAGCCGATCGGGACAGGCAAGCCGCGCGCGATCCTCACATCAACCGTTCGCGCAAGAACCCGATCACCCGATCGAGCGCAGCCCGGGTCGGCTCCCCTGCGCGGTCGATGAGGTGGAGGGTCAGCACGCAATGCGCCGGTTTGCTCGCGCTCGGGTTGGCGGCGCTGTCGGGGACCTCGATCGCCTCGAAAGCGTCGCCGAGCTCCTGTGCGAGCGTGTCGAACCGCGCGCGTCGGCAGATCGGATCGCCCGCGAAGCGCAATCCCAGCACGGTGAGACCCTCCTCGGCACGGCGCCGGCGCGCGTTCGCCAGCGCTTCGGGCGAGGCATGCACCGCCGCCGCCTTGCGCCTTGTCAGCGGCAGCGGCAGCGAAGGTTGCGACAGCACCGGGGCGATCAGACAGCGGTCGAGCATCATGGTCAGGGCGAAATTTCCGGTGAGGCACATGCCGACCGCGCCTACGCCCTTGCCTCCGATCTCGTCGTAGGCCCGGCGCGCCAGCGCCCGCAGCCAATCCACGATCGGGCTCGATCGGTTCTCCGCGAGCACGCGAAATTCGCGGCCGATGCAGGCGCGCGCCATTTCGGCGGTGGCATAGGCGCGCGAAACGGGCTTCCCCGGGACCCCGAACAGATGCGGCATGAATGCGGTCATGCCGGCATCAGCTACGTAACGCGCGAACCGTGCGACTTGCGGCGTGATCCCCGGGATTTCGTGGATCACGATGACCGCGGGCCCGGTGCCCATGCGGTACACTTTACGGCGTTTTCCCGCGTGATCGAACTCGAAATGGGAGAAGTCGATCAAAGGATCCATTCGGTGCCCTTCCAGTCGTGCCGCAGCACCTGCAGCAAAGCGAGTTCCGGATTTTTGTTTGGAACCTGGCCGGTCGCATCAGAGTTGAGGTGCGGCAACGCTTTCGAGGAGGTCGCTCTTGGGTCGCGCTTTGCTGCTGTGGATCATTGGAATCCCCATTCCCATCATTCTGCTGATTTGGCTGCTCGGCGGCTTCCACTGACCAGGGCGTCGGGCAATGATGCGGGCGCCCGCCCTCAATTGCCTGCAAGCCGCCGACGATGCCTCGCTCCGCGCCGCCGTTCTGGTCGAACGCAGGCGCGATCCGGTTCGACCAAGTTTTCAGGAGCGGGCGCCGCGCCGCCGCAATGCTTCCAGCATCCTCGACAGCGAGGAGCGGCGCTTCCGTCGGGTTTTTCCGGTTGCATCCAGCCGCCGCGACAGGTCGGACAACTGTTGGGGAATATCCTGGCGCAACACCGGCAAGTAGAGCAACGCCAGCTTCTCGCCGATCTTGGCCTGGATATCCCGGCTGAGCCGAGCGCCCTTATTCGATGTTGCGTTCATGGCTGCATCAGCTCGCCACCCGTGGCATCAGCGAGGCCCGGCTTTGCCGTTGCTGCTGAAGAAGCGCGTGGACGGAAGACAGCCCTGGCCCGGTGCTCGGTACGTGAACCGGGGCTCTGCCGTTCGCCAGGACTGGACTTGGAAATACGAACTGGCGCTGAACAACGTCGGAGCCGGCGGCTAGGTTCCGGCCGCGCGGCTCGGCGGGCAAATCTCGCCGGCCATCGGCAACCGAATATTGCGCCGTGCGCGCAGGATCAGGCGACCTGCTTGCGCCGGTTGGTGGACAGCCAGGCGTCCTGCCGGGTCCAGACGTGCTCCTGGCCGCAGACCGAGCATTGCGTGCGGCTGAGCACGTCCGGCAATTTCGCAAAGCTCGCCTCGTCCGTCTCGATGCCGGTGTAAATCTCTCGACGGGTCTCGGGACAAGCAATCATCACGGAAGCCATCGCGACCCTCGTGCTTTGGTCTTTTTGACCTGCACCGGGTCGTAGAGGGGGAAATGGTCATTCGTGAGACAGTAGGGCTCACATGTCGGTGAAGATGAGTTGCACAGGCTGCCGGACAAGCATCGTTCAAACCCGCTCGCCCCGGCGAACAATCATTCCAAGGAAACCGGGCGCCGTAGATGCGCGCACTCCGATTTTCGCCTTCGGCGCGGCCGAATGCCGCAGCCGGCGGATCCCCAATGGCCAAGCGCCGCCGCCGAGTGCCGGCGGCGCCGCTCGAGACGGACTGGCCTACCGCTACGACAGCGTCAGTCGCAGCGCTGGCTACGACGGACGATCACCTCGCCGTCCCGGTGCTCGCGCACGGTCACCTCGCGGCAGCCGCCCCGATCCGAGCCGTAACCGTGGTGGCGTCGCCATCGCCAATCGTCATCGCGATCGCGGTCCCGGCAACCCGGCCCGACGCACAATTGGGCACCGGTCAGCACGATCGAACCATCCGGGCCGGCCGGTGAGCCGGCGAGTGCCGGAAGGCTCACGAGCGAGATCGCTGCGGCGAAAATCCAAGCGAAGATCTTCATTCCTGCCTCCATGGTTGATCCAACGTTCAACCGACAACGGGAGGAATCGGTTCCCCGAACTTTGCGGCGGCGATGTCCGGCATTTCCGGGATCGCGCCCTCGGGGCCCGCCGCAAATCTGCCATGTTGCCATTGCCAAGGACTGCGGGCCGTCGGCACCCTTTGAAACCATGTTGTCAAACACGCTGGAAATCATATCGGCGTTCACGCCCCCGGATTCCTGGCTCGCAGCAGGCTCCTACAGCGGCGGTGATCTGCTGCTTGTTTGGCTCGGGTCGATCGATCGGCTATGCGGTCAATTCGCAATCGCGCTGCAACATGCCGAGCACGAGCATCTTTTCTTGCTCGCCGCCTTGGTTGGTACGCTCACCCTGGTGTTTCCCACGCATCGTTGACGCCTGCTTGCCTTCGCATTGCTCCGGGGCCGGCGCGTGAGCGCGTGCCGCAGCGCAATCGTGAGACGATCGATCCACCGGAGCCGTTTCCGGGCCGGAACCTTCCTGAGCCTGTCGCATTAGCCTGCGGTAAGGTGGCAGCCTCTGATGCCAATCGGTCAAACGGCGTCATGCGGTCCCCGTCAGCCTGTGCACGACGGCCTTCCGCCTGACCAGCGGCTCTCCAGAGTGCCGAAGCGCTGAGAAAGAGGGGCCGGGCCTACGGGTGCCGGCCCTTTATCCAAACGGGCGAGAGAAGCCGAATTCGTCATGACAGGGGCAGCGGCAATCGCGGCCCCGACGGCGAAACCGCAGATCGGTTAACCCAACCTATGATCCCGGCTTGCGCCGATCCTGATTGAATCCTGTCATTGCTGCCGATACGCTCGCCGTCGAGGCGTGGCTGATCCGGCGGGATTGGAAACAGGATCGGTTCAAGAAATGGGTGAGCCGAGCGACGAGCATCGCTGGCACGAGGCGCTCGAGCGGCTGGGGCCCGAAATCGCGCGCGCCAAGCCCGAGCCCGAGAACGCCTCGAGCGGCATTCCGACGCCTGCGGCCGGCGACGCGGTTCCGCCGCCGGAACCTGTAGTCGACGCATTGGTGCACATCGAGGATCCCACCGGCGAAGCCGAGAGCTCGAGACTGCAGTCGCTCCGCTATTGGGCTGCGGTGGCCGGCGTCGCCGGCGTGATCGCCGCGCTCACCGGCCTGCTGGCGCTGCTGCCGATGTCGATGCGCTGATCCGGCTTCCCGATCACGCAACGGTCGCGGCATGAGCCGCAGAGGACAGCGTCAATCTCGACGGAAGCTTTGGACGATGCGCTGGATCGAGCCGATTTCTTTCAGCCGAGGAATCGATGATATTTTTTCCTGGAGATGAAACATCGCCGCGCCCTGGACCAATAGCACGCTCGCAAGCCCAACAGCCGCGATCGCGCTGCCGGCAAGCCGGGTGCGGCGGCCCCATTTCGAATCCCGCCCCCAGATCACGTCTGCGATCGCGCGCACCGCAACGGCGCACAGCAATGCGGCAGCGGCCGCAATTCCGATGCGGAGCCAAAGCTCCGGGACTTGTTGCTCAATCAAAGCCGCGTCGACCGTCCAGGCTGCGGCTGCGGCGCCGGCCACACCGAGGATGAGGCCGAGGCTGCCGAACCGCCGCAGTCGTTCCGCGGCATGAACGCCCAGATAGCGCCAGAGCCATTTGCGCACGATGAACATCGAAGCCGTGACGGTGAGGCCGCTCAGGGCCATCGCGGTTCCGGCCAGCACCATGGTCTTCGAGGCCGCGACCAGTGGCCCCATGGTGCAAGGCTCGCCCTGAACGGCGTCCCAGAGGACGCCTGCGGCGGCTGTCAGGAATCGGTGCAACGGCTCCTCCCGTTTCGCAGGGGCCTATCCTACCGGGGCCATTCGCCTTGCGCTGTTACAATTCTGCAACGGTCGGAAAGAATCGGGCCCACTGTCCACAGGCCGGATGCCGCGGCGCCGCACCGACACCGAAACCCCACATTTGCGTCGCTCCTGCCGGCCAATTCCTTGACCGTGAGATGGTGATATCCTGCGCACGGCAATCGGAGGGTAAAGCAGGGATATGGGCGAGCAATCCCCGAGCCTACAGGTGCCGGAAGCCGAGGGGGGCGCATTGCCGGCTCCCGACATCGGGCGGCCCTGGCTCTCCGGCGATTGGGCCAAGTGGCTCACTGCCGCCGTCCTGTTGTTCGTCGTGGCCGGCGGCTATTGGGCTTTTTCGCAGAACCATCGGGCCAAGCTGGAACAGGCGCGTGCGCTCGCCGAGACCAAGCGGCAGATGTCCGAGGGCGAAGCGAAAGCGGGTGCCAGGCAGCGCGCGGCCGAGCGCGCCGAGCCGGTCCCCAAGCGGACCGAGCCGGGGGTGCAGGCCGCGGCCGTGCCGACCGAGCCGCCGCGCCCGCTCGCCAATGCGCCGTCCGCGGCGGGCGCCGCCCCCGACGGGCTCTACGCGGGACCGATCTGCTACGGCCCGGCCGCGCGCGATCCGCCGCGCTGCTTTCGGGCGCAGGCCACGATCAGCCGGGGCAGGATCGCCGGCCAATGGCCCGGCCGCGATCCGGGCGTGACCATGTTCATGGCGGGCGAGGTCTCCGCCTCGGGCGAAGCGAAAATCCGCATGCACGCCGAGAAGCCCGACGGCACCCGCACCGTGGCGGTCGATCTGGCGGGGACGCTCAAGGACGGCCGGCTCGACGCCACCGGCAGTTTCCGCAACGGCCGCACCGCCACGCTCAACTGGCGCAAGAGCGCGACAGGGTCGCGCTGAGGTCGACCGGTCCAGCCAGGATCGTCGTTACCATGCTGGCTCCGCCTCTGCAGGCACCGTGCAACCCATGCTAGGTTGAGCAAACGCCGATCCGACGGGAGTCAAACAATGCTGCGGTACGCTTGTGTGCTCGGGGTATTGGCAACGTCGCTGGCGAACACCCCGGTTTTCGCGATCACCAAACAGCAGAAGCTGGAGACCTGCACGTTCGGGGCCGACGATCAGAAGCTGACCGGCCAGGCGCGCAAGACATTCATGACGAGGTGCATGGCGAACGAGGACAGGCCTGCCGCGCCGACCGCTCCGCAGCAGCCGAAATGAAGCTCGATGATTGCCCGGGGGGCCGAGCCGCGGATGGTCACGGCCACAAACAAATTGTGGCGCGGCCTGGACCAATCTGCGGCGCGATCGTCCCATTCGCTTCGCCCAATCACCGCACTGCGGCCCATCTCGCGCCACGATAGGCCGGAACTATCCGTGCCATGTGGCGGTGCGTACGTTGTCGCCAATGGCGGATCGCTCGGTGCATCGGCCTCGGTCTTGCCGGGCTCTATGCAGCATGCATGCCGATGCTGGCCGCTGCGCAGCCTTCAGGCCCGACGTCATCCATCGTCGTGCAGGGCAATCGCCGCGTGGAAAGCGAGACCGTCCGCTCCTATTTCCATTTTGAGCCGGGCGGGCATCTCGATCCGGCTGCGATCGATGCCGGCCTGAAGGCGCTCTATGCCACCGGACTGTTCCAGGACATCAAGCTCGAGCAGAACGGCAGCCGCCTTTTGATCCTCGTCGTCGAGGCCCCGGTGATCAACCGCGTGGCATTCGAAGGCAACCGGCACGTCAAGGACGAGCAGCTCACCGGCGAAGTGCAATCGAAGCCGCGCGGCCCGCTGTCCCGCCCGATGCTGCAGGCGGACGTCGAGCGGATCATCGATGTCTATCATCGTGCCGGCCGCTACGACGTGCGCGCCGAGCCGAAGCTCGTCGAGCTCCCGAACAATCGGGTCGACCTGGTGTTCGAGATCGTCGAGGGGCAAAAGACCACGGTGCGGCAGATTCGCTTCGTCGGCAATCGCGCCTTCGGCAAGTCGCAGCTCAAGAACGTCATCAAGACGAGCGAGAGCAATCTTCTCAGCTTCCTCAAGAGCAGCGACGTTTACGATCCGGACCGCGTTGAGGCCGACCGCGACCTGTTGCGCCGATTTTATCTGAGCAAGGGCTATGCCGACGTTCAGATCGTGGGCGCCGCCGCCGAATATGATCCGGCCCGGAAGGGGTTCGTGATCACGTTCACGATCGACGAGGGCGATCTATACCGCTTCGGCACCTTGGACATCGTTTCGAACGTCAAGGAGGTGAGTGCCGATACGCTGCGAGCGATGTTGATCGCCAAAGCCGGCGGGCTCTACAACGCCGAAGCCATCGAGAAGACCGGCGAGAACATGACGATCAGCCTGTCCAAGCGCGGCTATCCGTTTGCGCAGGTCCGCCCGCGCGGCGATCGCGACCGCGCCAGGCGTGTCGTCGCCGTGACCTTCGTGGTCGACGAGGGATCGCGGGCCTACATCGAGCGCATCAACATTCATGGCAATACCCGGACGCGCGACTACGTGATCCGCCGCGAGTTCGAGATCGGGGAAGGCGACGCCCACAACAAGCTGCTGCTCGACCGCGCGGAGCGGCGACTGAAGAACCTCGGTTACTTCAAGAGCGTGAAGATCACCACGGAGCCCGGGTCGGCGCCGGACCGCGTCGTGGTCAACGTCGCGGTCGAGGACCAGCAGACCGGCGACTTTAGCGTTTCGGGCGGCTACTCGACCGCGCAGGGCTGGCTCGCGGAGGTCAGCGTCGGCGAGCGCAATCTGTTCGGCGGCGGCGCGGCCGCCAAGGCCAGCGTGACCTACGGCCAATATTCTCGCGGATTTTCGCTTGCCTATTCCGAGCCGTATTTTCTCGGCTACGGCGTCGCTCCGGGGATCGAGATCTTCGCCCGGCAGAACCTGCAGAGCCCGTATCAGTCGTACGGCATAGAGACCTACGGCGCCACGGTTCATTTGGGCGTGCCGATCGACGAGAATTGGAGCGCGCAATTGCGCTACAGCATCTTCCGCCAGCAGATCACGGTCGCTTCGACGCTGATGAGCTGCAATCTCGACGTTTCGACCGGCGGCCCGGCGAATTTCCCCGGCTGCGAAACGGGCGGCCAGGCATCCGGGGCGATCAAGCAGGCGGCGCTTGCCGGGCCGCAATGGGTGTCGCAGCCGGGCTATTCGCTGACCTACAGCACGCTCGACAACAACCGCAATCCCACCAGCGGCGTATACGCCAAGTTCAACCAGGACATCGCCGGGCTCGGGGGCGACGAGAATTTCATCAAGACGACCACGGACGCGCGCTATTACTACAACGTGTTCGGCGACGTCGTCGCGGTGGGCCGCGTCCAGGCCGGCAACGTGACGGGGTTCGGCGGCCAGAGCGTGCCGATCTTCCAGGCATTCTTCGGCGGGCCGTGGCTGGTGCGCGGCTTTGCCCCCAACGGCTTCGGCCCGCGGGATCTCACCGCGGGAACCAGCAACGACAACGTCGGCGGCTCGAGTTTCGCGGGCGCGACCGCCGAGCTGCAATCGCCGGTCCCCGGCATTCCCAAGGATGCGGGCCTCAAGGCCGCGGTGTTCGTCGACGCCGGCAACGTGTGGAGCTACCAGGGACCGACGACCTTTGCGCCGCCGATTTTTCCGAGCAGCCTATGCGGCCAAAGCGGCAACCCGAGCAACTGCAACGGGCCGGCGGATTCCACCAAGCCGCGCGTCGCCGCCGGCGCCGGCCTGATCTGGGATTCGCCGTTCGGAGCGCTCCGCGTCGATTACGCGGTGCCGCTGGTCAAGCAGAGCTACGACGTGACCCAGCGCTTCCGCTTCAGCGCCGGCCCGGGATTTTGAGGATTTTGTCTGGCGCTCCCTGATGAACAGTGAGACGGCGTTGACGCGGAAGCTCACCGCTCCAGGCAGTCTCCTGCCCTTGCTTGGGCTAAGCCGCCATCTCATTCGATCGCCTGTACGGGAATATCGCCGGTTAGGGCGCGTCGTGCCGGTAGCCGCCCGCGCCTTGGGGGTTGTTCCAAGGAAACCAGAAAGGCGCTATTATTCACGCCAGTTTCGGGGGGCCATCCGGGAATTGTCGGCCAAGGAGGCCTGCCATGTCGATGAACCAGCCCGACATCGAGCAACTTCAGCGCGCGGTGGCGACATCGCTGCACGAGCATTGGGTGCTCTTTCTGATCGAGGGGATCATTCTCGTCATCCTCGGTCTGGCCGCCATCGTTATTCCGCCGATCGCGACGCTCGCGGTGGAAATCCTGTTTGGCTGGCTGTTTCTCATCAGCGGAATCGCCGGCCTGATCACCACCTTCTGGATGCGCCAGGCGCCGGGTTTCTGGTGGTCGCTCGTCTCGGCGATCCTAGGAATTGCGGCCGGTGTCGTGCTGCTGTTGTGGCCATTGAGCGGCATCCTCTCGCTTACCTTGGTTCTCATCGTGTTTTTCGGGATCGAAGGCGTTGCCTCGATCATGTTCGCGCTCGAGCACAAGCGCGAGCTGTCGGGGCGATGGGGCTGGATGCTGGCGAGCGGCATCATCGACCTGATTTTGGCCGCTATCATCCGGGACCGCAGCCTGGGCGATCGGGCTGCTGGTCGGCATCAATATGGTGTTCGGCGGCTCGGCGCTGATCGCGATGGCGCTGCATGCCCGCGAGATCGATCCGCGTTCGGCTGCTGCTCCGGCGCATTGAGCGGGGCGCTGCCCGCGGTGTGCGGTCGCCGGGCTTGCCCCCTTTTAGATAAGGCACTTTCTGCAACAGGGCGCTCGGGATGAACGGGGTGGATGCGAAGAAATCGAAGTCCAAGGATGGTCGGTGGCCAAGCCGCAGGGCAATCGCGGTACCGCCATAGAGCGTGAATTCCTCGGGGGTCTCCGACAACTGCGGCCATAGGCGTTGTTGGGCCGACGGCAAGATATCAAGGCGAGGCTTGAAAGTGGCGGACGAGTTTGCGGCCGGTTCGCGCGGGTTCATCGTGTCTCATTATACCCGATTGTCTATGGATTTTGGTCATCAATCCGAACTGACACGCAACATGTGGCTTGAGCGATTCGCGCCACTGGAGAGACCGATTCTATTGGCGCTCCCTAGGGGACTCGAACCCCTGTTTTCGCCGTGAGAGGGCGACGTCCTGGGCCGCTAGACGAAGGGAGCGCGCAGTCCCGTCAAGTAGCCTCGATCCCGCGGCCTGGCAAGCGCCTGTCCCGTGTTGGCCGGCCATACGCCAGATGGCCTGCGCCGAGAGCCCTTGGGCCATCCATTCGAGCGCTTAGATTGCCGAGAGTGCGGGCCATCATCTTGTTTCTCCGTCGCCTATAGGCTACATTCCAGCTCCATGATCGAAGTGCGGCAGACAGAGGAATTCTCGAGCTGGCTGCGCCGCTTAAGGGATGCGAATGCCGTCGCACGAATCGTCGCTCGGATTCGTCGAATGGAACAGGGAAATCCGGGAGACGCCAGAAGCGTCGGCTCGGGCGTGATGGAAATGCGAATCGATTACGGTCCAGGCTATCGCGTGTACTACATGCGGCACATGCTATGGCCCATGAAATAACGGAGACACGGTAGTGATGGTAACCACGAGGTTCGATGCGGCGGAATATCTCGACACTCCGGAGCGGCAGGCTGCCTACATCACGGCGGCGTTCGAAACCGGCGATCCGGCTTTCGTTCGGGATGCGCTCGGGCTAGTGGCGCGAGCCCGCGGCATGGCAAAAGTTGCCGAGGCAGCCGAGCTGAACCGGGAGAGCCTCTACAGGGCGCTGGGCGAAACCGGCAATCCTGAATTCAGCACGGTTATGCGTATCCTGCGCGCCTTGGGCCTGACCTTGTCTGCCCGTCCGGCCGAGCGGAAGCGCTCACCCAAGAAACGCCGCGCGGCCTGACCTCCTGCCGGATCAGTGCGCAAACTTTCGCCGACGCCGGCGCCCCCCGTCACGGCACCGTGCTGAAATTCAATCGCCCGAGCGGTTTGAGCGTCTTGAGATCGTAGGTGCGGATCTCGATCACGGCACCGTGCTGAAATTCAATCGCCCGAGCGGTTTGAGCGTCTTGAGATCGTAGGTGCGGATCTCGAGCGCGCCGCCGACCTGAAGCGTGAGCACGATGCGGTCGTCCGCGATCGCGCTCTGCACGATCTTCGCGCCCGGCGGCAGCGTGAGCGTCGCCTGGGTGGGCGCCTGGCTTCCCTCGCTGCGGAAAAGGCGATAGCCGATGATGCCGAGCACGGCGGCGACCGCGAGCGCCGTGAGCACGGTGGAGACCAACATGAGCCGCCGCACTTTTGCGATGACGCGCGCCGCGCCGGCGTCGGGCGGCGTTGCTTGCGGCGCGGGCGCCGGCGCTGGCTCGGCGGCGGATACCGGTTCGGCGGCGGGCGGCGCGACTGCTTCGGCGGATGCCGGCTCGACGCGCGGCGCCGAGGCTGCATCCGGCGCGGCTTCCGGCGGCGACGCCTTGGCGCCTTCCCACGCGGCGAAGTCCGGCGGGACGGCTTTTGCGGCTTCCCTTCCGGCAGGGTCCGGCGGCGAAGCGACCGGTTTCGCTTCCGGCGGGCGGGGTGCTTTCCCTTCCGGCGCGAACGGGTCTTCGATCGGGGAGGACAGGATCTCGTTCAGCCTCGTGGCGGCATCCTCGGGCGTTCGGCCCTCGGCCGCCGCGGGCTGATCAGGTTTGTCCGAGCTCGGGTCGGCCATGGCGAAAGATACCGGCACGCAAACCATCCTCGTCGCGGCGAGCGAAGACCGGCAACGGGTCGACCGCGTCCTCGCCCAACATGCCGGGCTTTCCCGCTCGCGCCTCAAGGCGCTGATCCTCGCCGGCGAGATCGCCATCGACGGCCGAACGATCCGCGATCCGGCTCACCGCGTCAACGCGGGGGCCGCGATCACCGTCCGGGTGCCGCCGCCGGCGGACCCCGTGCCGGGTCCGGAAGCGATCGCGCTCGCCGTCGTCTACGAGGATGCGGAGCTGATCGTGATCGACAAGCCGGCCGGGCTCGTGGTGCATCCGGCCGCCGGGAACTGGACCGGCACGCTGGTCAACGCCCTGATCGCCCATTGCGGCGACAGCCTGTCCGGCATCGGCGGGGTAAAACGGCCCGGCATCGTCCACCGGCTCGACAAGGATACCTCCGGCCTCCTGGTCGTGGCCAAGACCGATGCGGCGCATCGGGCGCTCGCCGCCCAGTTCGCCGACCACGGTCGCGCCGGCCCGCTCGAGCGCGGCTATCTCGGCTTCCGCGAGCCTGCTTGCCTGCCGGCTGGAAACGGGCCGGACCCACCAGATCCGGGTACATCTCGCCCATATCGGCCATCCGCTCATCGGCGATCGCGTCTATGGGCCCGGATTCAAGACCAAGGCGGCGTTGCTCGGCCCGAAAGCCCGCGACGCCCTGGCCCGGCTTGATCGCCAGGCCCTTCATGCCCATATACTGGGCTTCGAACATCCGAAAACCCGGCATTTTCTCGAGTTCCGTTCGGAACTGCCGGCCGAGCTCGCCCGTTTACGCGACAGCTTGGCCAAAGACGGCCCGCAGAAGGCCGCCGGGATCGGTTAACCAACCAACGAACAATGGCCTGCTGGTGGGACCCCGACCGGCGGGTCACGTGGACTTGACCTTGCAAGCCCTCATGTCGGGTGCTTTTGTGGTATGTTGCACCGCGAACCGTATTTGCGGTCGCATCAATGGCGCCATCGGCTCGGGGAGCGTTGGCACCACCCGCCCGCCGATCTTGTCGGGGGCTTGAAGTTTGGAGGGCGCTGTCATGGCCCGAACTGCTGCTTTGCCGATTCTAACGGCTGAATCCGGCCTCACCCGCTATCTCGAGGAAATCCGGCGGTTCCCGATGCTGGAGCCGCAGGAGGAATATATGCTGGCCAAGAGCTGGCGCGAGCATGGCGACCGCGAGGCCGCGCATCGGCTCGTCACCAGCCATCTTCGCCTGGTCGCCAAGATCGCCAT
>WNGH01000379.1_pt1 | contig 37491 bp, 35 predicted proteins | sample 5400631 | NCBI WGS metagenome assembly WNGH01 (sample SAMN13153373, study PRJNA577476) | soil metagenome | isolation source: 115 cm soil or saprolite under Garry oak tree replicate 1 | place: USA:California | collected 2016-06-15 | reverse complement strand
TATTCTATGAAGATCTACCTGGTGGATGGTACCTACGAGCTGTTTCGCAGCCACTTCGGCGCGCCGCCGCGCAAGGCACCGGATGGGCGCGAGGTCGGCGCAACGCTGGGCCTTTTACGCAGCCTGCTGATGCTGTTGACCACGCCGGGCATCACCCACGTGGCCTGCGCGTTCGATCACGTGATCGAGTCCTTCCGTAACGGCCAGTACCCCGGCTACAAGACCGGCGCGGGCGTTGACCCCAACCTGATAGCCCAGTTCCCGCTGGCCGAAGAGGCCGTTTCCGCGCTTGGGCTGGTGGTCTGGCCGATGGTGGAGTTCGAGGCCGACGATGCCCTGTCCAGCGCGACCGCCCGTTTCAAGAACGAAGCTGGGGTCGAACAGATCGTGATCTGCTCGCCGGATAAGGATCTGGCCCAGCTGGTCTCTGGAAGCCGCATCGTTGGCTGGGACCGCCGCCGCGATATTCTCATCGATGAGGCGGGCGTGGTGGAGAAATTTGGCGTGCGCCCGCAGTCGATCCCCGACTGGCTGGGGCTGGTGGGCGATGCGGCCGACGGCTTCCCCGGCATCCCGGGCTGGGGTGAAAAATCCGCGGCGGCCGTGCTTGCAAAATACGAGCATCTCGAGGCGATCCCCGCAGATCCGCAAACCTGGGGGTTGAGCGCGAGCCGCGCGGCGCGTCTGGCCGAGAGCCTGGAGCAGCACAGGGCTGAGGCGCTGCTTTTCCGCAAACTGGCTACACTGCGCGAGGATGTGCCATTGAAGGAAACGCTCGCCGATCTGGAATGGCGGGGCGCCTACGAGCGGCTGAAAGATGTCTGCCACCGGCTGGGCGATGAAAAGTTCCCCGGGCGGGTTCCGAGGTGGCGCGAGAGATGAATTTGGCAGCGCAAAGAAGCGCAGAAGAAGCTTAAACACGCATTAACTCTTCATGGGGTATCTTTGATGAATAAGATGTATCTCCCGACCGTAGGCCCACAAGATTGGCAGAAGCTGCTGGCTGATCCTGAAAAGCAGTGGCGAACAGGCTATTCAGCACGTACCATTGCGTATGCCTGGGAAGCAGCGAAAGGACATTTTCCACCGGAAGTCGAGCGTATCTTTCCAGAGGCTGGTGACGAGAGGGTCGGTAATCTGGAAATTTTCCTGGAGTTCCCCGAATGGAAGGTGTACCTGCCGCCTGCAGGCCACACTTCTCAGAATGACTTGTTCGTCCTGGCAGATGGGGAGCAGGGTTTGGTAACGATCATGGTCGAAGGCAAGGTAGCTGAGCCTTTCGGGGAGACCCTGGAAAGCTGGCTAAATTCGCCAACGCCTGGGAAGCTAAAGCGTCTTGCGTTCATTCTGGACTTAACCCGCTTTAGTGAAGCGAGAGAACGTGAATCCATCGGGAATAGCTCTCCAACCAAGTAAGCAAGCTGGCATAATAGAGCACTTAACCCTTTGATAGTACTCATGTATTGTGAAAACGGGAGACTAACAAAAGGTTAGAAACATATAAAAACTAAGGCAAAGCTTTCCGCTAGTTTTGGGAATCACGGCAAAACTTACCCTTTGTTTTCGGATAGCTCAGTTGGATCGCGAGCGCCGAAAGAGGCAGAACTTCCTTTAGAATCTGGCAAAACTTATCTGAAATCCGCAGCAAATCTTCTTGTGCAACATCCCTTCCTCAGTGTCAATCCAAACTTGCTTCTGGTGAACATACCACAAGCATTCTGGCGGGAGTCACAGATGAGAGAGACTCACCCACCAGGAGACCAGCGGTACAATCGGCCATGTGAGAGTTTGAATTGACACGCGCCTCTGCTGCTTTCTCTAGCTGTGAATTTTGGCATGAAGTGGGCGGATTGTTAAAAAATTGGATAATTAAATGGGTAAGCCAGCAGGCATCAGCAAAGAGCCAGCAGAGCCATGAGGGAAATTTCACTTCAGAACTCTCATCAGTTTCTCTCTTCTCTTGCCCGTTTTACCGCCCACTGAATGATCCAATTTGCGCCCACAGAGTAACATGATTTACACTCTAGCGCCACACGCCGACAAGAGCTGAGATGATGATGAGTTTCACGAGCCAGTCACCGGCATGGATGGCTGCTAGCTTCAAGGGAACTTTTTCCCACACCATGGAACTGACCCATTGCATGGCTGAAAGCCCAATCCAGAGCAAGACGCCAATCAAGACCGCCACCAGCCAGTCAACTTTCCCGAGACGCCCAATGAAGTAGGCGAGCACCAGGGCGATGACAAGGTGCTCAGCGATCACAAAGAGCATCTTCCAGGGCTGCCGTTTCTGCAAGCCTTCGGCAAAAGCTGGGCTGACCGTCGCCAGTTCCTTGCCCAAGACGATGTACCAGGCTGAACTCGCCACAAAGGCCACAAGAGCTGCCACAACTATGGCCCACCAGTTGATTGCAGGCATGTTTGCCCTCCTTCTTTCTCTAAGTGCAATGTCGCTTGTAATTTGCAAGTGATTACACTCTCCTCTTCTTCCGGTGGGCAGCAAAAGCGGAAACACTTCACTGGGAGGCTGGCTCTACCAGGATACTTGTGGTTTGTTCACCAGAAGCAAGTTTGGATTGACACTCATCGAGAGGACTTTCCTGCGACTGATGCAGCAAAGGCTTGTGGTCTTTTCCCTCAGATGAACTCGCTTCATGAATATTCTACAACAGGTGGGCATCCAGGCTGGGTTGATGATGGCTTACCCGTACACAAAACACGGGATGGTGTCCGGAGTCGGTCCAGGCAGAGACGAATCAGCTGTTTGAAAGAAGAAAGAGCAGGGTTTACAGAAAGAGCTTCTCCTTCGCGAAGATGAGTAGATGTATTATGCCGTCGTGTGAGCACAAGATAACACCTTTCGATTGTTCTTCTGGCGATTATTTCTAAACGGATGTTTCAAGTTGAGTAGGCGGCTAGCGAGGTACTATCTTACAATAACCCTTTTCCAGCCGCCCCTCGCCGAACGAAGCGTGACCGTTTCCGTATCACTTCGCTCTCCAGTGGTCACTCCTGTCGCCCAAAGGCGGCAAGTGACTTCAGTGCCACTGTGGCTCTCCGCATTTCGCGTACCGCATGGCTGCTGCTCGTCTGACCACCTGTGCCCCTTCACCCTGTGGATGGTTCTCCCATCCGCCCTGGTGAGACGTCACCCTCACGATTACTATGGGCACTCCGTTTCCTTAGAGGTCGCCCTCGGTAGGAAATCCCATGTTCCGTCACGATGAGACGTGCGAGCGCAACGTAGGTGCCTCACACATCACCTTCATGAGAACTCACTGTTCCCCATCCTTCCCGCGAGGGTACCCAGAACGGCTGCTTTATCCCGAGTACGGAAAGGCCCTGGCCTCAAGCGTTCTGCCAGAGGATGTGTACTTACATCATCGGTGATTGAGGTTCGGGCAATCCTGCTCTCACCCTATTGCGCGGAACTCGCGAGCCTCAGGCTACAACGCTTTGGCCTTTCGCTCGCTTTAGCGGCCTGCTGTTGTTCCCTTCCCCTTTCGGAGTTAGGTGAGCCGTTGTTCCTAAAACCTCCCTCAAGTTTTAGCCGATTGTATCGGCGATCTCATCGTGCGTGACACAGCGCACGTAGCCAGTACAGCGACTAGACGACACGTGAGCGAATGCTTGATGCACAGGAATCTCCTTCCTGGAGTTTTTGCCGAGTTTGATAACTATGGAGTCATACGCCAGCTCGCTTGAAGGGCAGCGCGAGCGCCAGTAAGGGCCATCCCCACGCCCACAGACCAGATAGGTAGAGCCAGCGGAAACCGGGCAGAATGTGGAGAAAGACGTGCGATGGAAACCAGGCGAGAAAACAGTAGAGGCTCAGCATGCTAAAGGTTAGCGTGTATACTGCAAGAGGCACACGCCCACTGAGAAAAGCTACCGGGTGACGGTGGCCGGTTGCCTCGATGAGGGCATAGAGGCCAAAGAATATCGTGAGATACCAGGGCCAGAACCAGGGCGAGCCGATAGCGCAATAGAGCAGCCATACCAGTGCCAGCCAGTGTAACAGACAGGGGATGGTGCTAAAGTTATGCGGAGTGCGAACAGTTTGCCAGCAGAGCAAGGCATACGCGATCAGGAAGATGACCGTGCTGAGCAGGTGGGCAGTGTACTGAGCGGGTGGGACGGAGGAGGGAGCATCCAGGAAACCAGGCGCGTAGGTCAGGCTGTTATAAAGCCGACCCAGGGACTCAGCGAAAGTGTTTATATTGCGATAGGTGCCGGGATTGACTAGGAACGCCTTGAGGGTCGCCTCTCCTTGCCAGAACGGGGCGTAGAGCAGGATAATTCCACCGAGGTAGGTGGTGGTGGCAATGAGCGGAAAGAGACGAAGATAGACGGGATGTTGCCCCCCGCGAAGCCGCACCCATAGGAAGAGCAGCAAACCGAGAACGAGCATGGCAACGTTCGCTTTGAGGCACGTTGCTACGGCGAGTATGGCAATGACAACCAGATAGGTGCGAAGCGACGCCCGCTCCCTTCCCACTAGAAACCAGATGGCGAGCAGGATGAGGCAGAGCACTACAATATCATTGTGGGCGTTGACACATGCTTCAAGCAGGAGGAGGGGGTTCCAGGCAAAGGCGAGTACCGCTCGGAGGCGCTTTTCGAGAGAGAAGACCCTACCCATGTGCTGCAAACGCCCGCTTATAGAGTAGATGAGCCAGGTAGATGCCAGGTGCATGGTAAGCCCGAAGACACGCAAGGCCAGCACCATCGAGAGGATGTCGCGATGACCCTGCGCCAGCAGAAGGCGCTGTAAGAGAGAGGTGATGATGATCCATGTCGGTCCGTAAATCGATGGCTGCCGTGTCCAGTAGAGGAAAGGATAGACGGGATCGGCCTGGATGCTCGTCGGGAGGGTGGTCAATGGATTGAGGTGGTAGATCACGCCGATGCGAGCATAGGCAATATATGCAAACACGTCTCCCGATGTGGCGGCAGGAAAGGGTAAGCACAGCGTGCCCAGCAGCAATGTGGAAATCAAGATGTAGCGGAAGGAGATCTGTCGGGGGAGCCAGCGTAGCGCCAGTAGATAGCATAAAAACAGGATAACGAAGGCTTCGAGGAGCGTTCCTGTGTCCTTCCAGCCAACTGCTTCGTTCAGTGTACCCGGTACTGGTTTACCGGCTGCAAACAGGGCAATAGGCGCACGGGGAAAAAGGATGTGGGTCGGTAGGAGAGGCCAGGAGCCAAGTTGTGTCAACTGGACATCAGGGAACTTGAGGCCCTCTAAAGGCAAAATGGCAGCAAGCAGGAAAAGAGCAGATACCATGCCACAAAAAACAGCACAGGGAACAAGGGTACGCCTCCACCCAGGGGCATGGTCGCCTGATTCCACTAAAATATGGTGTTTCAGACCGTGACCCTGTTCTGTGCCTGTGATCATACATTTCCTAATCGCCGCCAGTAGCTATCCCATCACTCAAACGTTTGCTTTTTGATAAAGGTAACATGAATATTCAAGAGCCTCTGCGTCCTGTGTGCTGGCTACTTGGGTGTGCTGGCTACTTGGGACATCTGTTCACAAAATCGGAGAGTCGCGCCAGTACCATCGCTCTTATCTCCCATCTTGCCTTCACGAAAAGATACAGAGGTCAGGAAACTCAAGAACAGGCAAACCAATGCTCAATGAACATACATATGCCTAACTCATCAACCAAGCAGAGAAGTACCATGTTCCCCTCGTCGGTGGAAGAACACGGGACAGGAAACGCAAAAAACACCCTCTCACATTGACTTAACCATTCTGTTCCGCCGAATAGGCTTCACTTGCCCTTGGTAAACACGCCTTCCGAGGCTTATACTGCTCTTTGGTAGTTATAATGCACTCCACCCAACACGGGAATGGAGACCACCTGGTTCGGCTGATTTGGTGGAGGAGCCGAGAGCATCGGCGGGTCCGGAATCCGCTGCCGGATCCCTTGATGTGGCCGAGCTTGATTGTAGTACCTGACATAGGTCTTGAGGAGACGGTGGAGCTGTTTCTCATGCAAGACCAGGAAATGATCCAAGCATGCTCGCCTGACACTTAAGAGAAAGCGTTCACAAACGGCATTTGCTTGTGGCGTCCGGTAGGGCGTTCGAAGCACGTTGATACCACTTGTTGCTGCCACTCGTGCACAATGCTGCCCGAATGTGCGATCATTATCCCGGATCAGATATTTTGGGGTTTGCCCAGACGGCGTGGCCTCCCGCAATTGTTGCGCGACCCAGGCATCGGTGGGAGAGCGCGTCACATTGACATGAATCATCCTCCGCGACTTCAATTCGATGAGGAAAAAGGCAAAAAGCGGACGGAAGAACAGATCCGTGACCTGTAAAAAATCACAGGCCCATACCTCTGCCGCATGATGGCGCAGGAAGATTTTCCAGCTCTGTCCACTGGCTCGAAATGGCGCGAATCTGCTTCATATACTTCTGGATGGTCCGTTTGACTTCCCTGAATATCCAGCTTGAGGAGCTCACCTCGAATGCGCTCAGCTCCCCAGAGTCGGTTGTTCGCTGCCATCTCCCTGATCAACGTGATGGTCTCGTGCGAGAGCCTCGGCTTGCTCGAGCGGGCTTTCGATGTGTGCTTCCAAAACACACGGAAGAGCTCACGATGCCAGCACAGAAGCGTCTCCGGCTGGACGATAAAGAGCGCCTGTTTCCAGGCCCGAACCATTCTAGCGAGAAGCAACAAGCGGAACCGATCTGTCTTCTTGCACGCCGGTCGTTTGACATGCCGATGCAGGATGATGAGTTGTTGCCGCAACAACGCGTTTTCGACAAGCAGTTCGGACTTGCCTTTGGCAAGGTCTGTGATCGTTCCTAGCAGAAGGGAGGTGGAGCGCGGTTTCATCCAACAAACAATGCCATCATAGAGCGCGTGAAAGCAAAGAGTTATTCGATGCCTGAGAGGGATGAGAACAGGGAACACAGGCTTCTCCTTTGCGAAGAGAGTAAGTACCAACCCAACGTATGAAATACATGCATGCTCTCTGATTCTACCTGTGCCGCTTCACTCCTGCAAACAGAATGGGACCAATAGATCGCTCTCAAGCTGCTTTTTCAGAACGGATGTCCCAAGTAGCCAGCACAAGAGTGCCGCCAAGAATCTGTTAGATGACTTGACTCTCGCGTGCCGACCAGGTGCTGGCGTTTCTGGACGATCTTTCTCGGCCCTTTACGAACAACCTGGCCGAGAGGGATCTGCGCATGGTCAAAGTCCAGCAAAAGATTGCCGGCACCTTTCGCAGTGAAGTCGGTGCGACGGCTTTTTGTCACATTCGCAGCTATCTGTCAACGATGCGTAAACAAGGCCATACGATGCTTGCCGCTCTGGCTGCCGTCTTTGCAGGCAAGCCATTCCCTATCGCCTGGGCCCCTGGGTAGTTAAAATCGTGTTGTGTGTTCTAGTTTATAGAGAAGAGAGAGGCTGTCCACAGTGTAAACAGAAGCGGTCGAAGAGTAAGTTTTGGCTCCCACAGAAGGGACAGGCGAAGGTGAGATTGAAGCTGCACCAAGGACAAAAACGCTCGCCACCTCGGAGGGATTGGTGACACGAAGGACAGTGCTTGTCGGGATCCATCTGGCGGCTCTCTTTGGCTACCCACCCTTCCAGCACGTGTAGGCGCTCCTTCAGCAGGGTGAGTTCGCCTCGCAGTTGCTCGTTTTCAGTGCGCAGAGCTTCGTTTTCGCTGCGCAGGGTAGTGACCGCGTCTTCTTGGTTCATGTTCTCACTCTACCAGAAAAAGGACTCCCAGGCAAGTTTTCCCTGGAGGGACCTGAGTAGTTACCTCTAGCTTTGAACAGTTAGATTTTGATTTTGTAGTTAGTGCAATCAATACCATCACAAACTCGGCTCTACATCAATGGACTTTCTTGGGACTATTACCATACCTGCCATCCAAGTACTTTAAGACGATGCCATACCGATTGTTGTGTACCGATGAGTTCCTGATGGGTTTGCAGGTATAAGCTTGCTAGCTTCCTCAGCTACGGCTAGCAAAACGGCTCATTGCCAGGAAACAAGGGCCGTTGTCTCCCACAGATGTGTCCGTTGCGTTGACACTGGCCAGTGGGCAGAGGCGCAAAAAACCACCACCTGCTAACCCACCCCTGTAGGCTGGTTCGTTCCTCACGTTATCTGGTGCACTGCCCCTTCCTTTGTCGCCACCCGGTCTATGCCACTGGAACTTTTCTCAGGGTCATCCCCTCGATGGTCGCCCAGACAATCGTCAGGCAACTCATCTCGGTGGTGAAGACATCAATCTGGTCGGTGCGCTGACGAACGGTGCTGAACAGACTCTCGATGGCGTTGGTGGTGCGGATGTAGCGCTGCATCGTCTGGGGAAACGCGTAAAAGGTCAGCGTCTTGTCTTCCTCCTCGGTCAGACTCCGCACGGCCTCGGGATAGAGGTGTCCATATTTGGCTTTGAAGGCGGCCAGTTGTGTTACGGCTCCCTCCTTGTTGGGCTGCTGTACTGGCTACTTAGTACATCTGTTCGGGAAAACCGCTGTTAAGTAGGATAGAGTGTGCCTTCACTGGTTGCAGATGAATGTGCAAAGAGGATAACATGTGAGGATGTGAGTTTGTGCTCACAAGACAACATGAAAATCAACGGATCTTTCTGAAGGAGCAGCGCATTTTTGAACCTGATTCATTTCTGTCTCAAGCGGCTCGTTGGTGCGTCTGTGAGCGTACTCCGTACTCGCTGTGTTCATTGGACAAAACCACTCACTTCCTCCTTGCCCCTTGGAACACTGGCAGATCTTGCTAGAAGCAAAGCGGAGCTCATGGCGGAAAATGCGCTCTTACGACAACAACTCATCATCCTCAAGCGGCAGGTGAAACGGCCAGCATGCACGAAGAGGGATCGCATCCTCCTCGTGCTCTTAGCACGGGCGGTTCGGGCATGGAAGCAAACGCTCTTTATCATTCAACCAGAAACCCTCCTGCGTTGGCATCGTGAGCTCTTCCGCCTGTACTGGAAGCGTAGGTCAAAGGCCTCTTCTCACAAGCCCAAGGTAGCCGCGGAAACCATCGCAATGATCAGAGAGATGGCGAAGGCGAATCGGCTCTGGGGTGCTGAGAGGATTCGTGGGGAACTCCTGAAACTGGGTGTACATGTGTGTAAGCGAACCATCCAGAAGTACATGAGGAATGTTCGTACACCCCAGCCACGAGGACAGAAGTGGAGGACCTTTTTGCACAATCACGCAGCACAGATCTGGGCTTGCGACTTCTTACCAGGTCTCCTTCGGCAATCTGCTCCTCGATCTGCATCGTGGCGTCGGGGAACGCCGCCAGGAACCTCCCGTAGTAGCGCTGGAAGGCCTCGGCGGGCCGACTCGTGGCGGGCAGGGGACGGCCGCCTGGGAAGAAATGGTTCACGAACTGCGGGTGAAACATGCCGTCCGCTGCCGCCAAGTCGTGCTGGTTCTGGCACACCTCGACAAAGCGAGCGACCACCTGCTTGTTGTCTTCCACCGACATGCGATTCCTCCTCTCTCCTCACACTGCGCGGAGGGACCAGCGCGCGCTGTCCGAGGCTCGCAGAGCGAAATCGATCGCTTCGTCGCGAGCGCAGGAGAGCACGAGACTGGTCGCGACGGCCGATCTTTCTGGGCCAAGCTCGGTCTCAGTCCAACCAGGGACAAGATGGCGGACCTCTGCGCGAGAGCGGCGGCCCACACCACTCTCAAGCAGCCTCTCCAGCGGTCAAAACCCAACTGGACTGAGTCCTAGTGTAGCACATCCTTATGTATGCGACAATTGCACACTGACGGTTTTTTATCAACGAGGCGGCAGAAAAAAACCGTAACATGGCGCTTCTCTCATCTATTTTGGCGTTAGGTCAAAAAAACGCGCAAAAGGGATGAGCTATGAATGTCTCGATATAAGAAAATGCTGTCACGCCACATTATGAGAGAAAACCCATCCGCTGAAAGAACTTGGCAGTGTGGCACGTTTTCTGAGAAACAGTGTTTTTATCCTGATAAATGACAATTAGCACTCTTTACCTGGAACGGATTTCCGAAGTAGCCAGCACAGGGGTTCCCGTATGACAGGTTACTTTCTGATAGTAGAACGGATATGCTAAGTAGCCAGCACAACAATCAGACAAAGATCTACGGACGCCTCCTAAATAAAACATCCTCCCTTGATCGACTCACATACTCAAGGCGATATCTGATTGCAATTAGTACATTGGGGCTGAGAAACATCCATGATAAGATAAGGAGGAAAAAGCGAAAGGAAGAGTTCATGCCTGCCGAAGCGCTCGACACCCATTGTGCTGACGAAAGGCAATGGGCAGGACCTTCTGTGTTCCTATGGGAACAGGTCCTTTTCAATAGACTCATGTTGCCCGATTGTATAGAAAGGGAAGGTTTACCCATCTTCTTTGTCTTTGTACAACCACACAATAAGCTGAAGCGTGTACGACTCAAACCTGTGACCATCGACAAGACACACCACGTTGGAAAGGGAATCATGTAATGGCGGCTATGAGCCAGCCGGGGGTAAGATACCCCGGCAAGGGTCTTGTCCTGATCCTCCTGCTCAGTGGGCTATTTGCCACTTACTTATTTATCAAACCAGGAGCTCCACAAATGGTGTCCCTGGTTGACAATCTCATCAAGGGCCTGCTCGCGAGGGTAGGCTTGTGCCTGGCGGTCCTGCCCTGGGTGCCAGGGGCTGCTGGGACAACCCCTGCGCAGCGCTGGGCCCCTCTTCTGCTCTGCCTGGGCATCCTGAGCTGTATCATCGGACAGGGAATCTGGACCTACAACGAAAACATCGCCCACCTGCCGGTGCTCTTTCCCTCCTGGGCCGACGCGGGCTGTCTGGGGTCCTATCTCTTCATGCTGCTGGCCATCTTGTTGCTGCCTCGTCCACCACTGCCGGTCCAGGCGAGGATAGGTGTTCTCCTCGACGGCCTGATCATCATGGTGGGACTGGTCACTTTTAGCTGGTATTTTATGCTGGGTCCAGAGGTCTTACAGGGGGCAAACACCCTGGCAGGCCGGATCATCGGCATGGCCAATCCCCTGGCAGCGCTGCTCCTGATCTTCTGTCTCCTGCGGCTGATGGCTCGCAGCCATGACCGGGAGATGCACCCGGTGGTGCATCTGCTCACCCTTGCGCTCATGGTGCTTGTGGTCACCGATAGCGTCTATAATTATCTGGTCATGCACAATCTGTATGTCACAGGCGGGCTGCTGGATGTTGGGTGGCCGCTAGGCTACATGCTCGTCGGCCTGAGCGCTTATGCCCTGCAGCAGCAGATGGCCACCGCAAGGCTTTCCATGGCTTCTGTACCTGCTCCAGTTTCCTCTCCGAAGACGAGTGAGAGCAGAGGCTCACTCCCCGCGCTGTGGCGAGCCTCGATGCCCTTGCTCCTCGTTCCTGCCGTGGTCATATTGCTGATTTGGGTGGAACTGAAAGAGGGCGATACAACCCTGGAGTTGGGTGTGGCTCTTGGGGCAATCATTCTCGTGGGACTGCTGGTAATACGGCAGGTTCTGGTCATCCAGGAGACGATCAGCCAGAACCATCTTCTGCACAAGACGCAGCATGACTTGCGGGCCAGAAACGAGGCACTGCAGCGGGCCAATGCGCAGATCGAGCAGCAGGCACGCATCGAGGCTGCCTACGAACAGCAGCGTCGCTTGAATGAGCTCAAAGACCAGTTCATCTTGCATGTGAGTCACGAGTTGCGCACGCCCCTGACGCAGGTCTACGGCTACCTGGAATTATTGGGAAACTTTCACGACACGCTCACGAGTGAGAAGCGGGCGAGGTTCACCCTCCAGGCGACGCAGGGGTGCGAAACCCTGCAGCAGCTGATCGACACGATTCTGGATGCAGCAGGGACAGACTCGCATCAAACTCCTCTCCAGGTGCAGGAGCATGTAGTGTCCGACCTCGTACACGAGGTTCTAGAACAGTTTGAACCACTGCAGCTGCAGGAGCACCCCGTCCACCTGGAGATTGCTGAAAGGCTTGTCGTCCAGGCCGATCGCCAATCCCTCTGCCGAGTGCTGTGCAATTTACTCTCCAACGCCTTCAAATACACTCCTGCCCAGACCTCGGTACAGGTTGTGGCCATGCGATCTGATCCTGACACCGGGCGCACAGATGGCATCTCGCAGGCATGCATCTGTGTGCAGGATACTGGTCCTGGTATTGCTCCTGAGGATATTCCTTTGCTCTTTGGGAAATTTGTGCGGCTGAAACGCGACCTGGCCGGATCCAAACGAGGAACAGGCCTGGGCCTCTACATCAGCAAACACTTGGTGGAAGCGATGGGCGGGCGCATCTGGGTCGAAAGTGCGGGCATCGTAGGGCAAGGGAGTCGCTTTTACTTCACGCTCCCTGCTCCCGCGTTTGACCGGACAACGTGAAATGAGAGCTTTCCTCTCCCTCGATTGCGGCAAACAAGTCACCCAGCTGGATCGTCTTCCAGCAGACCTATTCTCATGTCCCAGGACAGGTGGTGTGTATAATCAGCTCAGCCTGTTGAAGCACGATGCCTCTGCGAGCCAGAGAAGAGGATGAAAATGGGCGAGAAGAGCACTGGGAGCGGGGAGCCGAGGTCGAGGTTTTTTGGTTGTACTGGCTACTTGGGCCATCTGTTCGGAAAATGGGGTATTTGAACAATAATCTCAGCTGTTTTAAAAAAGCAAATCATCACAGATAGCAGAGATACATATGGATCAGGGAACAACTTTATTTTGCCCGTAATACCCGTTCAAGGGTTCGAGCAGTAGTTTTGGGAACAACTTAAATTTAAATTAATCTCATCCATTTGAGCGTGGTAAAGAGCCAATTTGGGAACGACTTTATTTCCCTTCCACAGTTGTGTAGACATGGAATTAAGTTATCCCCTGTGGAATTAAGTTGTCCGTCAGAGCTACTGGTGGAATTAAGTTATCCCATGCGGAATTAAGTTGTCCTTTTTTCAAGAGGATAGCTGTAGATGTAGGCGTAAAATAAGGTTTCGCACCAAACACGGTGATGACTACTGACCTTCTTCGGTGGTCGTCATCGTGCTTGGTGTAGCAATGCGAAAAAAGAAAGTCGTTGTCCACGAAAAATAAAGTTGCAGACTCACCGAATAAAGTCGTGGACTGGAGGCCGAGCAAGGCCTGGTCATCATGCCTGATAGAAGATCATCTCGACGGTTGAGCTTCTTTGCGAGAGGCCAGGGAAGAAGAGAACGCTCTATACACAAGCCGAGCTATGGCCGCATCGCCTGCTCCATTCGGATGATAGATCAAGCCAGGAGCACCACTCCCATGATAGCCGGGTGTATCATACAGTGCTTGGACCGAGAGATAGGTTCCTCTGCACCAGTGCGCAATCATGGTGTTATACATCCTGGGAGAGGCTCCCACCTTATTGACCGGTGATGGAATGCCAACCCCGGATGACCAGGTAGTATCGGCTGCACTACTTGGATCCCAAACAGAAAGACAGACCTCCCGTGTCGCGGGGGAAATGCTCGCCACAACACCTTGATAGTCTCGCGCAAACGTTGCTAGTGGGACACTCCCGTTGTAATCATTCGTTCCCAACTCAATCACCACGTAGGTTGGTGCAAGTTCACCGACATACATGCTAAACGTTTGCGCGGTCGTATGCCCTGGCACGGCATAGACGACCAGCTGAGCATGCAAATCAGCGGCAAGTAAACGAGGATAGGCAGCATCACGGGGTACATATTGACCGGCAGACACACTATCTCCAAGGACAACCAATGTAGGCGACCTGGATGACCATGCCAGCTGGGAGGTTGTTCCCTTGGCAGACCCGCATCCAACGAGAAAGCAAGTCAAGACAATCACGCAAGCAAGCCATTTCGCTCTCATAAGATGACATCCTCTCGCGCTGAAATCGGCACCATGGTCTCATGCTTGTGGGTCTCTTCCCCATCAGCTTATTGCAGTATACGCTATGGATGTGATTATCTGCAACTGGCAATGGAGCTGATAGGGTTGCCACTCGCTGCACCTCTCAGCATCTCGCTCACGATGGGAAACATGCAGCCCAGCCCTTCGCCTGTGCTGGCTACTTAGGATATCCGTTCCAAAAAGTGCCTCACAGATGACACTATCAGGCCTTTTCCGCTCCATTTATGCAGCAAACAGATGGCCATTTATCAGCACTATCGTGAGATAGTCTTGATTGATCTCGACGTTCCAGCATTGTTTAGTTATCCACAACTTGTCCACACTCTTCCATAAGACCATAACTGCTAGCGTTTATTCTCTGCAATGTGATATACGTGGGGATATTGCCTTCAGATAGTCCTATCCTGCAAAGCAAATCTTATTTATGCTAGACTTACACAAGCAGCGTCGGCCCAGCTGTAGACAACAATTCTTCACTGAGCAGAAGGACCACCCTAACTCATGAGCTGTTTCCTGCTCTATTTTACGCGAGGTTGGCTCTACTATTTCACATTGTCTGTATGATAACACTTTGCACTTTCCTTATACCAGGAGGGGGGATATGTCTGAGTCCAAAGCTATCGCCATCGTCAGTGGCGGGCTCGATAGCGTTACGTTGGCTTGTTTGCTACATTCAGCGGGCCATACACTGCACTTGTTGTCATTTGACTATGGGCAGCGGCATAAGAAGGAGCTTCTATTTGCAGAACGTTGTGCGCGGCGACTTGACGCTGCGTTCGATGTGGTTGATTTGTCCAGCGTCACCCGGTTCCTTAAAGGGTCGGCCCTTACTGACACTATTCCCGTTCCGGACGGACACTATGCGGCAGCGAACATGGCGATAACAGTTGTGCCAAACCGCAATGCGATGATGCTGTCGGTTGCTTATGCAGTGGCCGTTGCTGAGCAGGCTAACATTGTAGCCATTGGAGTCCACGCAGGTGATCACTTTATCTATCCGGATTGTCGGCCTGCCTTCATTTCTGCTTTCGACACTATGCAGAGGCTTGCTGTGGAAGGGTTTGGTCATCCTGAGCTGAGGCTCGAAGCTCCTTTTATGCATCTCGGTAAGCACGATATTGTCAAGTTGGGAGTGGACCTGGAAGTTCCATATGCCGATACATGGAGCTGCTACAAAGGAGATGAAAAGCATTGCGGCACATGCGGTACCTGCGTGGAAAGGAAACATGCCTTCCGAGATACGCAAGTACTGGATCCAACCATATACGAGGACCCGACCTATGGCCTGGATCTGGATTTCATTTCGCTAGCCACTTCTCAATGATGGAATCTTGCCCAATGACTAGGTACCAGGGCTGCATTCTTTGGCAGTACAATCAAAAGGAAGTCTTCATACTTTGCAATGATGTCGAGCCAACCAGTCAAAAACAGAGGAGTTTCCACGGTGGATGATTACATAATAATCAATCAGGAATGGTGGAACGAAGTGGCCCAGGTGCATGCTCAGGGGGATGCCTACTTGCTAAAAGAGTTCAAAGCAGGCATGAACAAACTCTACCCGCTTGATCTGGAGGAGGTGAGAGATGTTGCCGGAAAGAAACTCCTACACTTGCAATGCCATTTCGGCATGGATACACTCTGCTGGGCTCGGTTAGGCGCTGAGGTGACAGGCATAGATTTTGCCGAGCAGGCGATTGCCATTGCGCAATCATTGAGTCAGGAGCTTCATTTGGATGCAACTTTTATATGTAGCGAACTTTATAATCTGCCGAACGTCCTGAATGCGGCTGGCGAATTTGATATCGTCTATACCGCCTATGGCGTAATTAGCTGGCTCCCCGATTTGCGACCCTGGGGCAAAATTATTGCCCACTATCTCAAGCCAGGAGGTTTCTTCTATATCGCAGAAGGGCACCCCAGCTCTTGAGCCACTAGTCATCTGTAGGTTGATCACCTACTGCTCTGACGCGGTCGCGGGTTCTTCTGCCACCGTGATCTCCATCGTCATGATGCGTTTGTATATGCGATCATCTCTCCAAAAAGGCCATAACTCGAACAGGAAGAAATCGACGGGACGCCACAGAATGACCCAGAACGCGATAACAAATCCATCGCTGAATAGCGCGTTGAGCACCGGGGGAAGCGTCCCTCTCACCAGCCATTGTGAGAGGAAAAGCCCAGTCACCAGAAACAGGAGGCCAAACAGCAGAGTGATAAACGCCTGCCGCCGCAAGTCAATCATGGCGTGCCTGTTTTGCTGCGCCTTGAACTGGCAATACCTGCGCAAGGCATCGGTAATTTTTTGTGCGAGCCCAGGCTCGATGCATGCCTTTGGAAGAAAGATTGTGGCCCTCTCGATTGCCTTTGCCCCCCACGCCGTAGAGGTTAGCTCGCTCTTGATGAACTCGATGCCGGAAATACATGGCGCTTGTCGTGAGAAGGGGTCGATAACAGGTTGCGCATCCTGACCGCCCTTCAGTGGCTCGGCCTGGGCCTGATTGTCGCCAGCGTGACGGTGATGCAGCTGTCCGCGCTGCTGCACAGCGGAAAAACGCCCCTTGTCCCTGATCGTGTGCCTGCCGGTGAAGCGAGATAGAGATTTCGTATTCCTCAACACTGGGTCCTTATAGCCACCAGATTTTTAACAGCGAGCAGCCGCTGACCTCGCTCAAATTGTTGATAGATCGCTATATCCTTCCAACCCTCCCGGCCAAAGTAGCTGAACTGCGCGAGATCTGCCAGAAATAAGATACAGGCTCTGTCATGCATGAAGATGGAGTGGCTGCCTTATGTGCCGCGGTTGAGCAGGTTCTGCACGATAAGACAGATTCCATTACCGATGCACCAGTGCGGCGATGTGGCCAAGTTGTTCGATATTGGCGGATGTGACCACATCGAGAGCGACAATCAGGTGTGAGGTGCCCACACCGGCGAAGTCTTGCAGACGGCGCGCGATCTCTTCCGGTGAGCCTGAGATTGCTCTATCGGGTGACCCATCGTCTTCACGAGGGTGGAAGCGAACCTCAGTGCCGACTGTGATCTCGATAGCAGCAGGATCGCGTCCTAGTGCTGAGCAGGCTTGCGCGAGTGGCTCATAGCGCTCTTTGACGACGGCTGGGTCTGTGTGCCAGGCGGTGTTCCATGCGTCGGCATACTGGGCCACGAGTTGCAACATGCGGGGGCGGCGCGCGCCGATCAAAAGACGCGGGCCAGCAGGTGAGGGACCACGCGGACGCAAGACGCAGTTGTGAACCTGGTAGTAGTGTCCCTGGAAATCGACGTGACCCTCGCGTAAGAGGGGGACAATGATGTGCAGGGCCTCATCGAAGCGACTGGCAAGGTGATCGAACGGATAGCCAAATGCCTCATATTCTGGCCGGTGCCAACCCGCGCCGAGACCCAGAATGAAGCGGCCGCCGCTGATCTCATCGAGGGCATCGGCCATCTTCGCCAGCAGCGCCGGGGGGCGGAACGAGGTGCAAACCACGAGCGTGCCGAGCGTGATACGTGTCGTGCTTGCAGCCAAGGCGCTGAGCATGCTCAGCGCCTCCCAGGGCGCGCTTTCATCCTGACCAGGAAAACGGTAAAGGAGATGGTCTGCTAGCCAGAGGGAGTCGAGGCCAACCTGTTCGGCTACCTGCGCCATTGCGCTAAGATCGCGGAAGGTCGGCGTTCGCCCCTCCAGAGATCCTTCGACGGTATCTAATACTATGCCGATTTTCATGCGCTGATGTGGAGTATGCTGACTCAAAGATTTCCCCTTTCGCTAGTGTCATGGCACCTATCTAAGACATACCACTTTTTCGTGCCAGATGGAAGGAAAAATCGATGCTTTTAGCATAGCTTAGGGGTTCGTCTAGGTCACTGCCCATGACGATGCTCATAACGTTTTCATGACGCTTCCTCCTCATACTAGTACCAGAAAGTGGGAAACTTCCCGCAGGCTTTTACTCACCTGGCTTTGATTCGCGCGTGTCTGAGTGTCGATGAGGCGATGAAGAAAGTTGCCCCACATCTCTATCTGAGTCTCTAAGCACCCTGTTCCATATTTATTCATGCATCATTGTTGGAAAGGTACCTTCTAAGACAGAAAAAGAACAAGGGGGAAAGGATGAAAGCTGTTGCCGTGTTTCCCGACAGCCGGGAAGTGAAGCTGATTGAACAGGATGAGCCGATCATCACGCAACCGGATCAGGTCAAGGTCCGCATGCTGGATATTGGGATCTGTGGTACAGACAAAGAGATCTGCGCCTTTGCCTATGGCACACCTCCAGCGGGCGCTGATTACCTGGTCATTGGTCACGAAGCGCTAGGCGAAGTGGTCGAAGTCGGGGCAGCAGTCACCCACCTTGCACCCGGCGATCTGGTCGTGCCAACGGTGCGCCGTCCCTGTGCTCACGCCGGGTGTCGCTCCTGTCGCGCTGGCCATCAGGACTTCTGCGAAACTGGCGATTTTACCGAGCGCGGCATCAAAGGGGCTCATGGTTATCTGACGGAGTTTGTCGTGGATGATGCCCAGTATATGAACCTCGTGCCTCACTACCTGCGCGAGATAGCCGTCCTGGTCGAGCCGCTGACCATTGCCGAAAAAGCGGAACATCAGTTGTATGGACTGATGCAACGTCGTCCTCCCTGGATTGACCCGGCAGTCTCAGAGCGCAGGCAGGGGCGCGGGCACACTGCCCTGGTCCTGGGAGCGGGTCCGGTGGGGTTGTTGGGCGCGATGGCCCTGCGAAACGCCGAGTTCGAGACGTTTATTTATTCACGGCAGCAAGAACCAGATCCACGGATTGCGGTCGCGAAAGCCATTGGTGCGACCTACCTTTCGAGCCAGACGCTTCCTCCGTCTCAGCTTGAAGCACAGATTGGCCCGATCGACCTGGTCTATGAGGCGGTCGGACACTCCCTGCTCGCTCTGGAAGTGCTTCGTGCCCTGGGGCCCAATGGGATCTATGTGCTGACGGGGGTCCCTGGTCGACAAACCCTGATTGAAGCTGATCCAGCAGCGCTCTTGCGCGAGATGGTCTTAAAGAATCAGGTGGTGTTGGGAACGGTCAACGCGGGACCGCACGACTTTGGTGCCGCGATCTCAGATCTGGAGATCTTCCACCGACGCTGGCCTGGTGCCGTGCGTGCGCTGATGGCAGAACACACCCCGATCGAACAGGCTGTTGAAAGCATTCTTGGACGACCTGCGGGCATTAAGAGCGTGATTTCCTTTCAAGCAGCGTAATGGTCTGGCAACGCAACCATCGCATTGCGCCGATCTCTGCTGTCTTGCTTTCTGTGCCCCTCGGCAAGAGATCGAGCCGAGCGTTACCTGTAAAAGAAGTGAAGCAGGAGGTTGCATACTTACATGGATATCGAGATGATAGCTGATTATCAGTGCGAAATCGGCGAAGGACCACTCTGGCACCCCCTGGAACGCCGACTCTACTGGGTGGATATTCCCGCTGGACGGCTGTTTCGCTACGATCCTTCAACCAATCACCATGAACAGATCTGGCAAGGAGAACCAATCGGGGGCTTTACTATTCAGGCGGATGGCACGCTGTTGCTCTTTGGTCGCAACGGATCGGTGCGCATCTGGAAGCAGGGACGGATCGAAACACTTGTCGAAGAGGTCCCAGCCGAGCGCGGTGGACGCTTCAATGATGTGATTGCCGATCCAGACGGACGCGTCTTCTGCGGCACGATGCCGGTCAGTGCCACCGCAGAATCTCCCGGCCATCTGGGGCGACTCTATAGGCTCGATCTGGATGGTACACTCACGCAATTGTTAGATGGCATCGACGTTTCAAACGGCCTGGGCTTCACACCTGATGGAACTGGTCTCTACCATACCGACTCTGGTCATCGCTGTGTCTCTCTGTTCGATTATGATCAGGCAACTGGCGGCATCAGCAATCGGCGTATCTTTACGATGGTTCCTGAGAATAATGGCGTGCCGGACGGATTGACGGTTGATGCAGAGGGCTATGTCTGGTCGGCGCGTTGGGATGGAGGCTGCCTGGTCCGTTATGCCCCGGATGGCAACGAGGAACGGCACATCACCTTCCCCATGGCGAAGCAAGTTTCTAGCGTCACCTTCGGAGGTAAAGAGTATCAGGATATGTATGTGACCACAGCTGGGGGCAACAACAGACAAAAGCATGGTTCAGGAGCTGGAGCGCTCTTTCGCCTGTATCCGGGTGTACAGGGCAAACCAGAATTTCTCTCACGCATTGTTTTATAATGAGTGCGGGATCTATCGGCCAGGGCGTGCAGCGCATTAGCGCCGATCTGATCGAGGTCGAACGCTCCTAGCATTGCCAGGTCACACTACCAGCTCCCACGCCCCGACGCTGGCCCGGCTCGAAAACAAGGCCAGCGCTTGACAGACCTATAAGTGAGCGATAACATGTGAGAGTATGTCTGATTTCGATCTGATCGCTTGCTCGCGCCTGCGGCGCTCGCCTGATGTATGATGTGTTGTGGAAAATGCGCTTAGCGCATTTTCCACAACACATCATTGTACTGGCTACTTGGGCCATCTGTTCAAAAAATGGGGCATTTGAACAATAATCTCAGCCGTCTTGTAAGAGCAAATCATCTAAGATAGTAGAAGTGCATATGGCTCAGGGAACAACTTTATTTTGCCCGTAATACTCGTTCCAGGGTCCCAGGAACAGTTTTAGGAACGACTTAAATTTACATTAAACTCATGTATTCGAGCGTGAAAAACGATTAGGCAAATGATCCCGTTTTTACTTCTCCTGCGCGGTCGTACGAGGCGACAATAACGCCGCACGGCGAAGTTTTCGCTTCGCGCAATGTAAATGCTGCCGCAGTGGTGCCTTCGGCAAACAAGCGCTTTCCCATGCCCAGCGTGATCGGGAATATTTTCAACCACAGCTCGTCCACCAGGTCGTGCTTCAAAAGAGTTTGGATGAAGTTACCGCTGCCGTGGACTTGTAGTTCAGGCCCGTCTTGCTTCTTGAGCTTCTTAATCTCCTGGACAAGATCGCCAGATATGAGCGTAGAATTGCTCCAGTCGAGCTTGAGGGGTGTTTTTGAGACCACGTATTTCTTTGCGGTATTGATTCCGGCCGCACTAGGGTCTTTCTGGTAGGGCCAGTATCCCGCGAATATCTCATATGTCTTCCTGCCAAGCAATAAGTCAAAAGGCCTGCTCATTTGCTCGACCATTGTCTTGCCCAGGAAGTCGTCAAAGTAAGGAACAGTCCACCCGCCATATCTGAAGCCGCCAGTCGGGTCCTCCTCTGGCCCGCCGGGAGCTTGCATGACGCCGTCAAGCGTTATGAAAGATAGGACGATAATTTTTCTCATCAAAAGCACTCCCTTCAATCGTTGGGTGATGGGGGAAAGGCGGTACCGCCAAGTCTCTCCCATGGATCTCGTACTTCATGCGTGAAGACAAAGATCTGCGCGTTTCTACTCTGCTCGTCTCATCTGGTTTTTGAGAAGTCGAGTGGCGCCTCTTGAGAAGCATAGCATACGTACCCGAAAAAATCTTCTTCTATCTTGCTCATCTTGCCACGCAGGGCTACCACAGCGCATTGCCAAACACGCTCTGACAACACGATCGAAATGTGGCAAATAGATAGATCGTCGTCATTTTAAAAAACTTCTTTATCATAAGTATTACGTACACACTTCTGGTACACGCTGCTCGTTTTTCGACTCGTCCTGGTCGGGCGTGGTCGGTGTGGTGAAGCGCAGGAGCGTGGCGCCGAGCACGGACGCACTGACGGCGAAGAGAGCCGCGACGAGAAATGCAACCTGGTAGCCGCCGTTGAGGGCGGCGAGGTGGTCGAGACCTGTACGCACCAGGCTGTTCGTGTGAGCGGTGGCGAGGCTGGCAAGGATGGCGAGACCGAGCGCACCGCCCATCATGAACGAGGTGTTGACGACACCTGAGGCGAGCCCAGAGTCCTGCGGTGCGACGTCACTCAGAGCGGCCAGCAGCACCGGGTTGAACGCCATGCCTGCGCCGAGTCCGAGCAGGATCATACCTGGAAGCACGTCTGTGGCAAAGTTCCCACCGACCGGTGCCCGTGAGAAGAGGCCAAGGCCGACGGCGGCCAGCAACAGCCCCACTACGATTGGCAACCTGATGCCGAAACGAGTGACAAGTTTAGCAGAGAGGCCGAGCGAGAAGGCTGCCATGATCATGTTGGCAGGCAGGAAAGCCAGCCCGACCTCGAGCGGGCGGTAGCCGAGCACGAGCTGGAGGTAGAGCGCCGAGAGGAAGAACCAGGCGAACATGGCGGCGGTCCAGAGCACGCCGATGACGTTGGCGGTAGCCACATTGCGCAGCCGGAAGAGGCTCAGTGGCATGAGCGGTGCGCGCACCCGCGCTTCGATGCCAAGGAAGAGCGCGAGCAGCACTACGGCGGCAACGAGCAGACCGATGGTCTGGCCGGATGTCCAACCTACCTGGTTGCCATTGACAATGGCGTAGACGGCAAGCAGGAGCGACGCGGTGACGGTGATGGCACCTGCGATGTCGAGGCGCGCGGCAGTTGAGGGACCGCGACCGGGAGGCAGCAGGATGAGGGAGAGTGCGACCACGGCGACGCCTACCGGCAGGTTAACGAGAAAGACCCAGTGCCAATTGAGCGCATTCGTCAGAACGCCACCGAGCAGTACGCCGATGCTTCCCCCGCCGGCAGCAACGAAGCCGAAGAATCCCATCGCCTTCGCCCGCTCGGCTGGCTCAGTAAACAGGTTCATGATCAGCGAGAGGGCGACCGCCGAGACGACAGCGCCCCCGAGTCCCTGGATCGCCCGCGCCGTGACGAGGAATCCCTGCGCCCGCGCCATGCCACAGGCGAACGATGCCAGCGTGAAGAGCGCGATGCCGATCAGGAAGAGCCTGCGGTGGCCGAAGAGATCACCGAGCCGACCGCCAAGCAGCAGGAAGCCGCCGAAGGTGAGGAGATAGGCGTTTACCACCCAGGCAAGCGAGGTCTGGGAGAAACCAAGATCCTGCCGGATCGACGGGAGCGCGACGTTCACAATTGTCGTGTCGAGCACGATCATCAAAGCGCCCAGGCAGAGGACGATCAGCGCGAACCAGCGCCCAGAGCTTCGCCCGGTGGTCGATGCGAGTTCATCAGTGAGCGCTTCTCGATGACTCAATCTATTTGCTTTTATGAGTTTCATTCCATAGCTCCATTGAATTTACGATGTGTGACGCCAGGGACTTGATTACCCTGATTCTTTCCAGTCACTATACTCAGTGCCTGAATACTCAAACACTCGAAGACTTCACCTTATTTCTTTCCAGGTCCGTACTTGACCATCATAGCAGACTGAAAAGAAAAAACTTCTTCTATCGGACTCTTTTTGCCCCGCTGTTCTTCTTGCATTCACAGCAAGGGCAATCCCATCACCAGGGGTGGGTCGGTAACGCACCGGTCTTCCTTGGGAAATAGGACTGCTGAACAGGCCCACATAGATCGTACCCCGAAAGGTCGCCGTGGCGCTGATCTGGCCCAGCAACGTGCGCTTCCTGGGAATGCCAGATGAAATCGTGAGAGAGCGTTCAGCAGGCTCTCCCGCAAGTGGCTCGAAGGCCTGAGCCCGCTGGCGCAACAGGCGTGGAGACAGGCCCACCAGGTGCGTGAAACGGCTGGTGCGGTTTGCATGGTGTCCTTCCTTTTCCAACAGAATACTCTTCACAGGTCTATTCTTTTCGACCTGCTCTGAAATGGCAAACCGACATTACCAGCCAGTATAAGTGAACCTGTTCCCTATTGATGCGCAGAACGCTGCGTCGCGCCCGGCATCTGCCGGGGACGAATGCTCAGTCCCGCCATACGAGCAATGAAGCGGTGATGGCCAACATATTTGATAGAATGTTTGCCCCGCTAGAACACTTGTTTTCCAGGGTAGAATGAGATATGCTTGAGGAGTTGCGTCACCGGCTGTCAGCGTATCCGATGCTAGACGATCACTAGCATAAGAATCGGAGAGGAGAGTCCCTATGACGAAGCGTCAGATTGTCTTTGGAGTCATCTGCTTTCTGGTGGGTGTCATGGTTGGCATGGAGATCGCAGGAAATCTTGACGCGCTCGTTCGCCTGTTCATCATCGTGGCGATTATTTTGCTGTGCGTGTATCTGGCGCTCCCCTACCTACCACGAAGGACACGAGCTCGCTGGGGTGCTGCGCATCGTGTGCCACAAAGGCGGACGCTGAGAAGGCCATAACGACCATTTGCTATGCCTTCATGCAGGCCGTGGGGATGGTCAACGACCACATCGTCGAGTGTTTTCGCTGGCAAGAGCTTCAACTCCCTGCTCAATAGTCAACAGCGCCTGAAAGATGCATGCTATGGCTCGTATCGTTATTACCACCTTTGGCCCAACCGGCGATCTCAACCCCTTCGTCGCGCCTGACGAACGAGCTTTATTTGTGCCCTACTATCAGATCAGTATAGAAAGCATTCTCGCGTGCGGCGCGCGGGCGCTGTTACTCAACGCCCCTGAAATGAGTGTCTCTCCTGAGCAGCGTGAGGATGTGTTGCACGTCTCCTTTGCGCCCTTTTCCCAGGTCTTTCCCGCGTGTGCCGCAGTGATTCATCACGGAGGAATCGGGACTATCGTGCAGGGTCTGCGGGCAGAAGTTCCTGTACTGGCTATATAGGATGTCCGTTCCAAAAAAGAGCCTCAATGATGGCTCAACTCATCCTTTTTCTTCTCTATCTTCGGATCAGACACATGACGACAAGATTTTCTGCATGCAAGACTTACGTATTCAGTTCCCAACTTTCTTGTCCTTACAGAAACTCAAAAAGAGAGAGGAAGACAGTGAGTTCCCGGCTTTATTTTTTCGACAGGTTGCAAGTTTCGCAATTTTTGAGCACAAAATGGCCATTACCAGTTCCCGAGTTTATTGTTGTTCAACAACAGCGGCTATTTTCTGAACGGATGTCCCACATAGCCAGTACAAGCCTGCTTACATCCCCTGTCTCTATCCCCGTCTTGACAGGTGGACATTTGTCCATTATACTTAATACCATTATAATGGACATCCGTCCATTATAAATAACACTTCGGAGATGCATAGGATGACTTTGCACATTACCACGAACCTTCTCGCACAAGCGGTGCGTGCGCACCGGGAGAGTAGAGGCTTTTCACTGGGAGCCCTTGCCGAAAAAGCTAGCATCTCGAAAACGAGCCTCTCCAAGATTGAAGCCGGCCTGGGTAATCCTTCGCTCGATGTCTTGTGTCGCATTGCCAGCGCACTGGATGTCCCCGTTGGCACATTGTTCGGCGAGGAGAGTCGCCCTCAGTTACAGGTCATTCGCCGTGACGAGGGACAAGTCATTACCTCCGAGTCAGGTTTAGCTATCCGGCCAATCCTTACCGAGGGTCGCAATCATCGCACGGAAATCTATGAGATGCTTTTTCCGGCACAGGTAGCGTATCACTCCCTTCCTCATCTCTCTGGCACACAGGAATTTATCATCTGTATCGAAGGAGATCTTTCCCTTGGTCCGGAAGGACGGGAAGTGCATCTGCAACCAGGAGACTCCGTCTGGTTCTCTGCCGATCTTCCCCACTCCTACACCTCGACGAGTGGGGCGCGCGCATTCTTAGTGATGAAATACCCTCCCGCTCTTGGCACCTTGCCATGAAGTCGTTGCCTCACATACGACATTAGTATGCTTTGTTGTGTCGTTCCCCTATTTGTCTGAAAGGAAATGAGCATGTCCGACAAACGCACAGACTTTCTGATCCGTTATGCACATGATTTTGCCCCTTTCATCGTGGCGCGAGCATCCGGGTCGTGGATCGAGACGACGGCAGGTCAACGCATCCTCGACTTCACCTCTGGTCAAATCTGCTCAACCATTGGACACAATCACCCGCAGCTTGTGGCGGCGGTACAGCGATCACTGGAGGAGGTGATTCATCTCAATTCCTGGATGCTGTCTGAACCTGTCCTGGCGCTTGCTGAAAGGCTTGTCAGACTGGTCGGCTCGCAGCTCGATAAGGTGATCCTCGTCAATACAGGGGGAGAGGCAAATGAAGTCGCTTTACGTCTCGCCAAAATGTATACGGGGCGTTTCGAGATGGTGGGCTTAACTCGAAGCTGGCATGGCTTACAGGCTGGAGTTGCTTCGCTCAATCTGGCAGGTGGTCATGCGGGATATGGACCCATAATGCCTGGAACGTTCACGCTGCCAGCCCCGTATGCCTATCGCTGCCCTATTCGCCACTGCAGCGGGGTCTGCGACTGCTCATGCCTGGAGGCTGGTTTTGATGTGATTGACCAGCAATCGGTGAGATCCCTGTGCGCTGTGATTGCCGAGCCTGTCTTGTCAGCAGGGGGAGTCATCGTTCCCCCACCCGATTACTTCCAACGCTTACGCGCTTTATGCGATGATCGTGAAATGCTCTTGATACTAGACGAAGCTCAGACGGGCTTTGGTCGGCTCGGAACCATGTTCGGATTCGAGTGGTATGGCATTGAACCTGATATTTTGACTGTGTCCAAGACCCTGGGCGGCGGTATTCCCATCGCTGCCACCCTGACGACTTCTGCCATCGAGGCAGCATGTTACAACAAAGGTTTCATGCACGTCACTTCACACGTCTCGGACCCGCTTCCAGCGGTGGCTGGACTGGCGGTCATTGAAGTCATTGAGGAAGAGCGCCTGGTTGAGCAAGCAAAGCAGCGTGGAGAGTATCTGCTGGCACGTTTGCAGGACCTTCAAGAGCGCCATGAGCAAATCGGCGATGTGCGAGGAAAAGGGTTGCTGGTTGGGATAGAACTGGTGGAAGATCGTGTCAAGAAAACACCCGCTGACACATTGGCGATGGCCGTGAGTGACGAATGCATGAGGTGTGGATTATCGATGAATATTGTGCGTTCCGTCGGTGGCATGCTCAACTGTTTCCGCATGGCACCACCATTGTCGGTCACAGAACAGGAGATCGATATTGCCATAGAAATTATCGATGCTGCCCTGAAGACTATCCTTGCTTCCCACGTGCCTCATTCCTCTCAATACTCTCATCTTGAAAGGAAATCTGATGAACATTTGCCTTCTCGATAGCGATGGCCAGCTCATTACCGCCATTGTGAAAGGAGAAGATCGGGTAAGCATCTCACGAATTGCCGAAACATTGCAAAGAGAAGGGCTTCGTCTGGCGACACCAGCAGAAATCTTGGAAAAAACCGGCTATCCGTGTGGAGGAACTCCCTCGTTCGGGTATCAAGCGATGTTCCTGGTTGATCCCAAAGTGATGGAACGAGAAATCGTGTTTACAGGAGGTGGCAGTGAAACCTCTTTGATCAAGATGAGAACCGAAGAACTCGTCCGCGCTAATCAAGGCACTATTCTCCGTATTCGCAAGTAACTCTCGCTGAAAAAGCAGGGTTCCTCAGTCCTACAAGAGATGCTCAAGCAGCCAAATGCTTCTTCGCGAAAGCGCTTGCTGCGCCTCATACCGCCACTCCTCACAACCACTCATTGCTACGCAGCCTGGATGCGGCCACAGGCCGCAGGAAGAAATCGGTCATACTGCCCCTGGTTGAACGCACCATGCAACACCATCACATGGCCGGTCAGCGGGGTGATACTGGCTAGCTCGTCTGGATCAAGGGTAAAGGTTTGCGTCAGATTCAGCCTTCCCTGCGCATCTGTCAGGGGATAAGGCTGTAAGTCAAAGGCGAGGGGGCCAATGTTCGTCTGAGCTTCGGAGAGGGTCACGCCCCCCTGGCATCGGTGGCTGTGGGGCAGGTAGCTGTGCCGTTCCCATGAATATGTTGAAAATGTTTCTGGTTGGGGACCAGACCGGTCACCTTCATCTTGACGACCAAGACATTGCCAGTGACTTGAAAGTCCACCGTGCCAGAGACGCCAGAGGAGTTGAGCGCGCTCAGGCTGGCGGTGTAATGGCTGGTCAGCACCTGGGCCACTGTGGGTGTGGATGTGGGTGCTGTGCCGGGGGCGCCAGCACTCCCGCAAGCACTCCCTGCCAATGAGAGCACCACCAACAGAACAACGATGAGGTGTTTCATACATTTCTCCATGGCGGAGAGCCCGCCTGAGCAGAATCAGTTGACTGGGGCATAGTGCTGCAAAAAGTGCCGCAGAGCAGACAGCAAATCAGGACCGGAAGTCCCCTGGAAGAGGGCAAGCCCATGTCTTCTGCCAGAGTAGATGCGCTCTTCTTTGGGCTGAGGCGTTACATCGAACATATGGTAGGTGTCGCTGGTATACGGGTCATTCTGGTCACTGGTCACAAACAACTTGGGCGTGGTGATGCGCTGCAATTCGGCGTCACTGAGGTGCACGTCCTTAAAGGCAACTGGAGCGGAAATTAGCACCAGAGCATCAAAGTGCTCAGTGGTTGCTTCTTTCAGGCTAATGAGCCCGCCCAGACTGGACCCCATGAGCGTAATCCCCGTCACATGATGGGTGTGTATGAAGGCGATGGCGGCGCGCAAATCCCTCAGCCCCTGTGATGGGAGACCATTGGCCGTAGCCACCTGGGAGCGATAGGAATAGCCGAGGACCAGATAGCCCAGGGTAGCAAGCTGCTGAGCCATGGGGACCCAGGCGAACGAATTGTTATCGCCCTCGTTGGAGAGAATGATCGCCCGCGTCCCTTGCCCGTACAGGGTGCCCGAGAGAGTTACCCCGTCTGATGTCACAAAACTCACCTGCTGTGTCACGAGTACTGGTGGAGCTGTTGGCGATGGAGTCGGCATAGCAGCACTGCTGGTGTGAGCAGCTCTTTGCGAGGTGCCACAGCCGGAGAGGAGCGTCAAGAGGACGAGCAGGAACAAGAGAGGAGCAGCCCTGTGTCGTGGGAAGTGAGCAAGCCGAAAGCGCCTGTGCAAAGCATCCTCCTCTCGGTATCCTTTAACGAACAATACATATATCTATTTTTATATATATCACATTTTATATACGTCGTCAGTGGCCGATTCCTCACACGTGCAAGGGAACCGGACGAGAGGGTTCTCCTGCGGCGCGTAATCAGGTAAAATAGCTCTATGACGATCTCACTGCTTGGCTATGCCATCCTCTCGCTCCTGGCGCGTCTCCCCCTGTCGGGGTATGACCTTGCCCGCGAGATGAAAAAACCGCACTCCTTCTTTTTTGGACAGGCACAATTGAGTCAGATTTATCCAGAGCTGGCCCGCCTGGAGGCCGCCGAGCTGGTCGCTTCGCAGATCATCGAGCAGCGGGGCAGACCAGATCGGAAGGTGTACTCAATTTTACCGCTTGGCCGCCAACAATTAGAACGGTGGGTGGTATCGTCCACCCCGCTCCTGGAAGTGCGCAGTGAATTCTTGATCAAGGCGCATTCGTTATGGCTGGCCGACCCGGAACAGGCCCTCCTGCAATTTCAGGAGCAGGAGCGCTACCATCAGGCGAATCTGGCTGCCTATGAGGCGGCGCTGGCCATGCTAGAGGAGCACTGGGGCGCCAGGCTCGCGCTGATGAACATTCCCGAGTTTGGCGATTACCTGACCGTCAAGCGCGGGGTGGGGTACGAACGCGAATATATCGCCTGGCTGCAAGGGGTGATGGCGATCCTGGAAGAGCGGGTGAAGCAGCAACGTGAGGAGCGGGCAGCAGAATAGGGATACATATCCAGTGTCAGGCGAAATGCGGGACAACGGTCTGTACGAATCGCTCCAGGGACTCGGGGTCCAGAAACCTGAACATGAAATGTGTTACCCCTACGGCATGAAAGCGCTCCAGCTCGCGGATCACTTCTGCACTGCTTCCGGCCACGAAGTGCTTCTGCGAGCTGTGTACCACCTCAGCGGGGTTCTCTGAGACACTCGCTGTACTGAGGTAGGTCAGTTTGATCTCCGCCGGGTCTCTGCCCACGCGAGCGCAGTGGCTTTTCAGCATGGCAAGCTTGTGCGTGTATTCTTCAACTGTGCACGAATTGAAATTCCACCAGTCCGCCCGGCGAGCGACTACCGCCAATGTTTTCTCTTCACCTCCGCCACCGATGAGCAGCGGAATGGGGGGATGGGGGCGCGGCTCACAGTAGGCGTCACGAATGCTGTAGTGTTTCCCTAAGAAGGTGGCCGGGCGCGTGGACCACATGGCCTTCACGATGATCGCAGCTTCTTCTAATTGTTCCAGGCGCGTCTTGGTGTCTGGAAAGGGATACCCATAGGCCTGGTACTCGTCTGCCTTCCAGCCAGCCCCCAATCCCAGGATGAACCTTCCCCCAGAGAGCAACTGGAGATTGGCGGCCATTTTTGCCGTCAGCGCCGGATTGCGGTACGACTGACACAGCACGAGCGCCCCCACGCGGAATTGAGGAAATTCACCGGCAAAATAACTCAAGGTGGTCAGGCACTCGTGCGTTGCTGTTTCTCCCAATTGCAGGTGATCCTCGACCCACAGCGTGGTAAAGCTGGGCGACAACGTTCGAATCAAGCGGCGATTATAGTCGAAGAGCTCGCTCCCTGGAAAGTGGAGGGGAAATGGCTGAAGCATCAGGCCAAAATCGATGGGAGACATACACGAATGTTCCTTCTGTGGAGAACTTACCGACGCCTGGACCAGAACCGTTCAAGCAAAATCGGGCCAACGACCGAAATGATGGTAAACGCTCCATAAGCCAGTGAAGCCCATCCGATTGTTTTGCGCATGGTCGATGTGTGATCTTTCATGATTCGCCTGCTTTTCCTCTCTACTCCTCTTTTACTAAAGCCTAGATAGCCTTAGTTATTTGTACCATCTTACCCGATTATTGCGCAAATCTCTGTCGCGCGCTGCACTCGATGCCACTCGTGAGGTAAGCATCCCAATTTCGAGCGCGAGCGAATTGCAAAAGTGGTGCCATACGTTTGAGGCAGATTGGACCCAGTGTACTGATGGGATTCGGGGGATGAGCCAACATGCTATAATTCCCATCGAGAGTACGATCAGAAGCGTCTTCTAGCAAAAGAACGTGCTGCAAGGAAGATCAACGAGGTGATAGTAAAGGAGTTTGTCATGCTTCATACGTATCTCACTACATCCTGGCATTTGCGCTATCCCATTATCGGCGCTCCCATGGCTTATGTCGGACGAGGACGCCTGGCCCACGCCGTCTCACAAGCCGGGGGACTGGGCATGATCGGCATTGGCAGTACCGAGTCGGTCGACTTCCTCGCACGAGAAGCTGCCATTGCCCGTGGAACCGATCAGATGCGTTTTGGGATCGGGTTGCATGCCTGGGCCATTGAAAGACGCCCTGACCTGCTGGACGCGGCGATAGAGGCCCACCCGTTTCTCATCTCCATTTCGTTTGGTTCCCCTGCTCCCTATGTGGAGAGGCTGCATCAGCATGGCATTGTGCTTGCCACGCAAGTCAATACGCGCGCTGAAGCCATGCAGGCAGCGCGAGATGGAGTCGATCTCATCGTAGCGCAGGGGACGGAGGCCGGAGGACACGTCACTGGTCAGGTGAGTACGCTTCCACTGCTGCAAGCCGTGCTGGACGCGGTTCAGGTGCCTGTAGTCGTTGCGGGCGGCTTCGCCTCTCCCCGAGGGGTGGCTGCGGCCCTGGCTGCCGGCGCCGAAGGGGTGTGGGTGGGAACCGCTTTGTTGGCCTCGCCTGAATGCGAGAACACGGAGCAGGCCCGGGCACGGATCGTGCAGGCCCAGGAAACAGACACCATTCTCACTCGTGCGTTCGATGTCGCGCAAGGATTGGCTTGGCCCCCGCAGTATCCCGGCCGAGCCCTGCGCAATCGCTTTACCGATCGGTGGCACGCCCACATCGATGAGCTCCCACAGGCCAACGAAGCGCGTCAACAGCTTGCAGCGGCAATTGCCAGCAAGAACTACGATCTCGCCTCTATCTATGCAGGCCAAGCGGTGGGACTGGTGACCCGGCAACAATCCGCCGGAGAGGTCATCCAATACCTGGGTGAGGGAGCGGAACGCCTGCTGCGTGACCGCTGCGCTCTGCTGCTTAAAGGCCATGAAACATTGCGTGAAGAACAATAAGAAAGGCCGGAAAGGGAGAGAAACCGATGAGAGATGCTGATCGGTGTGGGTCCGTCATCGCCAGACTTGCTCAAAATCTCAGACACTGTCCAAGGAGAAAAAAATGAACCCATCTGAACGTATCGACACACAAATCGCAGAACTTGCCGACTGGCGCGGCCACATGGTCGCCCGACTGCGCAAACTTATCCACGACGCTGACCCCGACATCACTGAGGAATGGAAGTGGGAAACTGCGGTATGGTCTCACCAGGGGCTGGTTTGTTCTGCCGGCGCTTTCAAGCAAACAGTCAAAATGAACTTTTTTCAAGGCGCTTTGTTGGAAGATCCGCAGAAACTCTTCAATGCCGGCCTTGATGCGAAAAAAACGCGAGCGATCGATTTCCATGAGGGCGACGCAGTTGATGAGTCTGCTTTGAAAGAACTCATTCGTGCTGCCGTAGCTCACAATGTGGGAGGAAAAATAGGATGATACCACACGAAAGCGACCTCCCGAGTGAGCTGGCCGCGCCTGCACGACGGGCTGTGCTGGCTACTTAGTATATCCGTTCCAAAAAGAGCGCCATCATCTGAACCAAAAGGGTCTTGCCAGTTGATACTTCCTCCGGTACTCACACCCTATCCCTCATCAGGAACGTCGTAGCGCTCCTGGTAGAAGCGCAGGGCTTGGCGTCGCTCACGGGGATCTAGGCCGAAGTCCTCCAGGTGGTACTCGATGCGGCCGAGCCTCCCTCGCGGGTTTGCAGCTATGAACGATTCGATTGCCTGCTGCACCTCCCCGCTCATTGGCTGCTCCGCGAACTCGTAGACGCGCTTCACCATCTTCACGTTGTCAGCCATGAACTCGTGGAAGTGCACATCGAGCGCCTGATCAGCGGGAACGAGCGAGCGGTCGCGCACTGACGCTCGCAGCAGGTCCTCCACCCGGGCCGACCAGTACCGACCTACTTCGATCAGATCGACGTGCTCGGTCTGCATGCGCGCGACGTAGGCAAGCAGCGTGCACAGCGATGCGGTGACGGCGACCGGGTCGCGATGGGTCTGGACGATCTTCGCGTCGGGGAAGACAGCGAGCAGCTGCCTGATCTGCTCAAGGTGCTGCGGCGACTTGAGCACCCAGCGCGTGCCGCCACGCAGCCACTGGAGCACTTGCAGCAGTTTCCGCAGATATCTGTATGCGGGAGTCTGGTCATGCGTGCGGTACCAGTCGCGGTAGCCAGGTACGTGGCTGGTCCACTCGAAGAGCATGGTCGAAAAGTCGACGGCGAGCAGCTGGATCTCTTCCTGGGGAAGGTGGCAGGCCATCTCATGCATCAGCGGGTACAACGGCATCACATAGGTGAGCAGGCGCATAGTCTGCTGGCAGCGTTTTATCCGCGGGTCGGGCTGCCCTGGTGTGGGCCACATCTCGGGTGGGGGCACCGGCTGGAGACTTTCCCAGTAGGGGAGCGACCGCAGGCACGGGTCGCATGAGAGCAGATTGTGCAAGTGCGTCGTCCCAGTGCGGGGCAAGCCCAGGATCACGAGAGGCGAAGGCACCGGCAGGTCCAGGATCTCGGGATGGCGGATCACAAGATCCTGCACCAGCAGCCGCGTCGTAAGCAATTGCAGCAGCATCTGACGGTTAAGCACGCGACCGAGTGGGTTGAGCCTGGCCTCGCGCTCCAGCGCAGCTACGAGCACGCGCAGTGGCTCGCGGAACCGGTCGTCACCGAAATCCGTAAGACCGGTCTGCTTCATCGCCGTGCGGAGCAGGGTGCTCTCGTCAAGATGCACCCACCCCATGAAAGGCGCGAGAGATCGGTTCAGGGTCCATATGAGCCACGGGAGCCGAGGCCGAGCGAGGTCGTCAATACGGTGCAGAGTGGTCATGTTTATGCCTCCCGCCAGGCATGACCCACGTGCATGAGGGTAATCAACCGTCTTTTTGTCCCACCTCGCTGCTCCTTAACCATGGCTTTCATCTGCTCCTGAATTGCTTTCTCCTTACCGCTCAAGTGCAAAAAATAGGCGCCAAGAATTCTTGCACGCCTTTGTTCAGGATAGCGATTCCTCGTATCATATAGATCTATTGGATGTGAGTAGGGTTACAGACTGACTTTCTCACCGGATTTTAGTGGACGGAACATCGTGCCGTCGTTAATAAAAACTACGCGTTGATCCTGAATGTGCAGGATCAAATCAGGCTTTCCATCGCCATTGACATCGCGGACCTCCGCTGTGACCGGGGTGAGGTCCTGTCCATCACCGAACAGCGTGGGACCAAGATACATACGCGCGTGTGTCCCATCGCCGCCAGGAAATTCGATGACCTCCACGTGCCTGTCCAGGTTGATGATGATAAAATGAGTCGGGTTAGCTGGGCTATCGCCGTGCCCCACGACGGCATCGAACTGGAACGTGCGGGGACGGCCGTACTGCACATCATTCTGGTGCATTTGCCACCAGGCGCCAAAAGAACTTAGTCCGATCGCAAGTATAGCTGCGACTGCCATTCCCAAAAAGATAGCTAATAGAGGGAGCCGCCTGCGGGCACGCCTTTCTTCCATAACATATGGACGAAGGGCTTTGGATGCTATGCCGTTGCTGGCGCCCAGACCGCTGCTGGCGCGGCGTTGGATAATTGGCCCCTGTGACGTAGAGCTATCATCAAGAGCGTCCTGCTGCAATGGTTGTCTATATTTGCGCACACTGCTGGGGCTGCGAGTCATGTAAACCCTATCATCTTCCGCTACGTCGTACTCGCTAGGCCTGGTCTGTTTCTTTAGCTGGACTGCCATGGGAGCCTCCTCCGTATTAGAGTTTAGAACGCATTTTCTATATGAATTATAGCAGAACAAACGTTCCTGTCAAGTGTTTTGGGCCAATATTCACAGGTAGGAGCAAAGAACCTCTTCACCGCTTTAGCCGGACATGGTACAATACTCCCATTACAGGATTACTCTACTCAATTATTCTCCAGTAAAGCGGATAAGCAAGTTTAACGATGTTAGATATCATCATCACGCTGGCGGAAGCATTTCGTACGCAGCGCAAACAACTCTACATGGTCGGGGGAACTGTGCGTGATGTGCTGTTGCACCGGGGAGAGTCGAACGACGCGGACCTGGCTACGGATGCACGTCCTGACGAGATCAAACGCCTGGTAGCGCCTACGCACCCCAGCGCCGTCGTGCTGGTAGGCGAGCGTTTCGGCACGGTGCGGTTGCTCTATGGCAGCGATATCATCGAGATAACGACTTTTCGGGATGAAAAGTATAACCCCGAGTCGCGCAAGCCGGAAGTATGCTTTGGCACCGTGCTGGAAGAAGACCTGCGCAGGCGTGATTTCACCATCAACGCGATGGCGCGAGACCCCCTGAACGGGGATATCATCGACCCCTTTAAGGGTCGACAGGATCTCGAGGCATATGTCTTGCGTGCCGTCGGCAATGAACCTGACAAGCGTTTCGATGAGGACCCGCTGCGGCTGATGCGTGCTGTGCGCTTTGCTGCCCAGCTCGATTTCTCGATCGAGCCAGAAACCATGCGCTCTATCGCGCGCCAGGCACCCAAGCTGCAAAAAATCAGCCGGGAGCGCATTCGCGATGAGATGAATAAATTGCTGCTCTCGGCCCACCCTGCCAAGGGTCTTGACCTGCTTGTAGAACTGGGATTGATGGAGTGGATTGTACCGGAGGTACTGGAGTTGCGCGGCGTCAGCCAGCAGCCCCAACGCGGTGTTCGCTCAAAGGATGTGTATGCTCACGTGCTGCGCGTTATTGAACGCTCCTCGCCGCGGCTGATCGCCCGTTGGGGAGCGCTGCTGCATGATATTGCTAAACCACGTACACGCACTGTTGAAGATAATAAGGTCCATTTCTTCGGCCATGAAGAGCGAGGGGCGCAGATGGCGCGTGAAATTCTGAAGGGCCTGCACTTTGACCGCGACTTCATCGAAAGCGTCTCACGGCTGGTGCGACTGCATATGCGTGCCAATGCCTACACACCAGACTGGACAGACGGGGCGGTCAGGCGCCTGATGCTGGAAAGCGGGGATAATTTGCTGGACCTGTTAGACCTGTCACGCGCCGATATTACAAGTTATCGCGCCGACAAGGTCACTCGTGCGGCCGCGCGAGTGGCGGAACTCGCGGAGCGCTGCCAGCGCTTGAAAGAGGAGGCAGAGCGCGTGCCATTAAAAAGCCCTCTCAATGGCGATGAACTCATGAGATTGTTTGGCCGCGGGCCAGGGCCGTGGTTACGCCCGATCAAGGATCACCTGCTGGGACTGGTGATCGATGGTGTGCTATCTCCCGATGACAAAGAGGAGGCAGCCAGAACAGCCAGGGCGCTCGTCGCACAAGAAGATATCGGTTGAACGCAGGCAGGGAAGGATACAATCATGACAAAAGCGAACAAGCCAGAATCGCGCAAAAGCGCGACCAATCCCCCAAAGGCTGCTGAGGTGAAACCACAAGGCGAGCAGCAAACGCAGGTGAAAAAAGATCAGACCGCTGCTGGCAAGAGCAAGCTGGCTGGTAAGGGCGACAAACCCCGTGTCGGCGGTACAGCGGTACCAGGGGCGAAGTCCACACAGCCCAGGGAAATCAATACCACAAGCCCTGCTCAGCGGGAGGCCGAAAGCTACAGCCGCGAGATGCGCCGTCGCATGCAGCACCTGGGAACGGGGCCATATGGCGAGGACCCTGCCGTGGCTGCTCAAGGGAAAAGGCAGAAACGCATCGAGCGCAAAAAGAAGCGCACTGAGGAGCGCCGCCAGGAGGCCAGGAAATCCATTAGCCCGAGCTTTAGCAAGTCGCTGGGCCGTAAAAATGTCTATTTCTTAATTGCCATGGTGGCTATTATCGTGATTGTGATAGCGATTGCCCTTATCATCCATCCGTTCAAATAGACAAAATAAGGCGGATACCTTCGTAAATTACAGCTTTGTCAGTTCTGCGCTGACCTCCCACAGCCGCTGAGCGACTGCGTCATCATACGACTCCTTTGAGGAGCGTACTTCCTTGCAATCGCTAAAGTACTTCCCGCTGACGCCTTCTACATCCGGTGAGGATGCCAGGTAGACGGATGTCTCGGCCCCTTTCTCGGGGCTGATCCCGGTTCGCATGACCAGTTTTACGAGGAAGGATAACACCCGGCCATTATCATTGCCAAAGTTCGTCGCAACCATGCCCGGATGCAGGCAGTTCGCCGTCACATTTGTTCCCTGGAGCCTTTTTGCCAGCTCGTGTGTAAACAGGATGGTGGCAAGCTTCGACTGGCTGTATGCTTTCAGCCCGCCATATCCCCTTTCCCCTTGCAAGTCATCGAAGTTGAGAGTTGCACCTTGATGAGCCCCCGAAGAAACCGTTACGACCCGTGCCGGAGCGCTGGCTTTCAGGGTGTCCAACAGCAGATTGGTGAGTAAGAACGGGGCCAGGTGATTGACGGCAAAGGTCCGCTCAAGCCCATCTATTGTTGTAGAGCGCCTGAGAAAAATGGCGCCAGCATTATTCAGCAGCACATCCAGGCGTGAATAGCGATCCTTAAAGTCCTGCGCGAGCTGTCGTACAGATTGCTGTGAAGAGAGGTCTGCCAGCA
>WNGH01000377.1_pt1 | contig 37515 bp, 36 predicted proteins | sample 5400631 | NCBI WGS metagenome assembly WNGH01 (sample SAMN13153373, study PRJNA577476) | soil metagenome | isolation source: 115 cm soil or saprolite under Garry oak tree replicate 1 | place: USA:California | collected 2016-06-15 | reverse complement strand
TAAGCGATCCTGGCGCCAATGTCAAGCCAGTTTAGTGACTACATATAGAAACAAACAAATACCCCGCCATGGCCTGAACAACTAGCAAAGACGGGGTTCTTCTATCGCTGCCGTGACTACTCCTACGGCGGAACTTCAGGCTAGTGTAGTGCTTGTGAATTCACCGCACCGAAAGACATTCCATCCGTCATTGCGGCGAAGGCCGGAATCCAGTCTGCATCTGGGTCCCGGCCTTCGCCGGGACGACGCCGGACTGAAAGGCGGTAGTAAGACTTGCGAAGCAGACCGCTAGCGCTTTCGACGCGGGGCGAATTAGGTCGACCCGACCCTGCACCACCGAATGCCGGCCGCCTGCCCCTGCCGGCCTTAGTCGGCCGTGGCGAAGACGTGCTTGACCCTTAGCGTGCGCGGCTCGGCGGCGAGGCTTAGGAGCCGGTCGATGTGCGGATGCTTGCCGGGGTTGGCGCGGGCCTCTTCGGCGTGCTCGGCGTAGAGTTCGATACCCTTCCTGGCCGCCTCGGCGGTGATGGCGCCGAAGGTCTGGCCGAGGTGGTTGTAGACCGCCACCGAGCCGGCCTGGCCCGGCTTGTTCTCGATGAGCGCGACGCGGGCGCCGTCCGTGTCGTAGAGCTCGATGGCGGCGAGGTGGGCGATGCCCGGCAGTTGTTTGAGGATGTCGGCGAAGGCCATCAGATCCTCCGCGCCAGGGCCGCCGCGGCCCCCAGGTAGGATGCCGGCGTCATGGCGAGGAGCCGCTCCCGCTCGGCCTCGGGGATCGCCAGGGCGCGGATGAAGGCGTGCAGCGCGTCGCGGTCGATGGCCTTGCCGCGGGTCAGTTCCTTCAACTGCTCGTAGGGGTTGGCGACGCCGTAGCGGCGCATCACCGTCTGCACCGGCTCGGCCAAGACTTCCCAGCAGGCGTCGAGGTCGGCGGCCAGCGCCGGCGGATTGGCTTCCAGTTTGGCCAGCCCGCGCGCGCAGGAGTCGAAGGCGATTAGCGTGTAGCCGAAGGCGACGCCCATGTTGCGCAGCACCGTCGAATCGGTGAGGTCGCGTTGCAGCCGGGAGACCGGCAGCTTCTCGGCGAGATGGCGGAGCAGCGCGTTGGCCAGGCCGAGGTTGCCCTCGGAGTTCTCGAAGTCGATCGGATTGACCTTGTGCGGCATCGTCGACGAGCCGATCTCGCCGGCCTTGAGCTTCTGTTTGAAGTAGCCGAGCGAGATGTATTGCCAGAGGTCGCGGTCGGCGTCGAGCAGCACGGTATTGGCCCGGGCGACGGCGTCGAACAGTTCGGCCATGGCGTCGTGCGGTTCGATCTGGATCGTGTAGGGATTGAACTCGAGGCCGAAGGATTCGACGAAGCGGCGGTTGAAGGACTCCCAATCGACCTCGGGATAGGTGGCCAGGTGGGCGTTGTAATTGCCGACGGCGCCGTTGAACTTGGCGGTCAGCGACACCGCGGCGATGCGGCTGCGCGCCCGCATCAGCCGCGCGGCGATGTTGGCCATCTCCTTGCCCAGCGTCGTCGGCGTGGCCGGCTGGCCGTGGGTGCGCGACAGCATGGCCAGCTCGGCGAGGCCGTGGGCGAGGCCGCGGAAACGGTCGATCAGCGCGTCGAGCCCGGGCAGCAAGGCCACGGCGCGGCCCTCCTTGAGCATCAGGGCGTGGGAGAGGTTGTTGATGTCCTCAGAGGTGCAGGCGAAATGGATGAATTCGCTCGCCCGCAGCGCCTCGGCGTTGCCCGAGAGCCGCTCCTTGAGCCAGTACTCCATGGCCTTGACGTCGTGATTGGTGCGCCCCTCGATGATCTTGATCGCCTCCGCGTCGGCGACGGAAAAGGCGCCGACGACGTGGTCGAGCTCGGCCACGGTGGCCGGCGAAAAGGTCCGCACTTCGCCGATCGCCGGCTCGGCGGACAGCGCCTTCAGCCACTCGACTTCGACGCGGACGCGGTTGCGGATCAGGCCGAATTCGGAGAAGTGGCGGCGCAGCGGCTCGATCTTGCCGGCATAACGGCCGTCGAGGGGGGAGAGCGCGGTCAGGGGTGTCGTTGTCATAATGCGGGGGTCGGTCTGACAAGGAAAAGGCGCGCCGATTCTAGCATGCGGCCCGGCGGCGACCCGCCGCACCCGGACCGCGCGGCGGACAAAACGGCGATGCTATACTTTCGCCATCCCCACCCCGGCGCCACCCCAATGAAACTCCTCGGCTCGCTGACCAGTCCCTTCGTGCGCAAGGCCCGCGTGGTCCTGGCGGAGAAGAAGATCGACTACGACTTCGTCGTCGACGTGCCCTGGAACGCCGACACCGCGGTGCCCCGCTACAATCCCCTGGGCAAGGTGCCGGTGCTGGTCTTCGACGACGATTCGACGCTCTACGATTCGCGGGTCATCGTCGAGTACCTCGACACCATGACGCCGAACAAGCGCCTGATCCCCGCCACCGGCCGCGAGCGCATCGAGGTCAAGCGCTGGGAGGCCCTCGGCGACGGCATCCTCGAGGCCGCCGCGACCGCCTTCCTCGAGGCCCGCCGGCCGCCGGGCGAGCGGAGCCCGGCCTGGATCGAACGCCAGCGGGCCAAGATCGCCGCCGCCCTGGTCGTGGCCGCCGCCGATCTCGGCGAAAACGGCTGGTGCGGCGGCAACGCCTTTTCGCTGGCCGACATCGCCCTGGGCTGCGCGCTCGGCTACCTGGCCTTCCGCTTTCCCGACATCGACTGGCGCGGCGCCCATCCCAACCTCGCCCGCATCTATGACAAGCTCATGGAGCGGCCGTCGTTCGCCGCGACCGTGCCGCCGCCCTGATCAGGCGATTATCCCGCCGCCCAGGCAGACCCGCGATTCGTAGAGCACCAGCGACTGCCCGGCCGTGACCGCCCACTGCGGCGCGGCGAAGCGCACTTCGCAGCCGGCGGCATCGACGCGCTCCACCTCGCAGGCGGCGTCGGCCTGCCGGTAGCGCGTCTTCGCCGTATACACCCAGTGCGGGTGCGGGGCCCGGCCGGCGACCCAGGACAGATCGGCGGCCTCGAGGCTGTCGCGCAACAGCGCCGCATGCTCGTGGCCCTGGACCACGTAGAGGACATTCTTCGCCATGTCCTTGGCGGCGACGTACCAGGGCAGCTCCGCCGCCCCGCGCACCCCGCCGATACCCAGCCCGTCGCGCTGGCCGAGGGTGTGGTACATCAGACCCTGGTGCCGGCCGATGACCTTGTCATCGTCGAGACGGCGGATTTCGCCGGGCTGCGGCGCCAGGTAGCGCGACAGGAAGTCGCGGAACTTGCGCTCGCCGATGAAGCAGATGCCGGTCGAGTCCTTCTTGTCGTGGTTGGCCAGGCCCGCCTCGGCGGCGATTAGGCGCACCTCGCGCTTGTAGAGCCGGCCCAGCGGGAACAGCGTCCGGGCGAGCTGCGCCTGGCCGAGCCGGTAGAGAAAATAGCTCTGGTCCTTGGTGCCGTCCTCGGCCTTGAGCAGTTGCAACTCGCGGCCGGTTTCGGTGGCGGCGTCGCGCACCTGGGCATAGTGGCCGGTGGCGATGCGGTCGGCGCCGAGATCGAGGGCATGGTCGAGAAAGGCGCGGAACTTGATCTCGGAATTGCACAGCACGTCCGGGTTCGGCGTCCGCCCGGCGCGGTATTCGGCGAGGAAGCCAGCGAAGACGCGCTCCTTGTACTCGGCGGAGAAATTGACCACTTCCAGGTCTATGCCGATGACATCGGCGGCGGCGGCGGCGTCCACGAGGTCCTGGCGCGACGAGCAGTACTCCTCGGTATCGTCGTCCTCCCAGTTCTTCATGAACAGGCCGACGACCTTCCAGCCCTGGCGCTTGAGCAGCAGCGCCGCCACCGACGAATCGACGCCGCCCGACATGCCGACGACCACCGTGCCGGGCCCGTTGTCAGCCATCGCTCGGTCCCTGCGCGGCGGTCCTAATGGGATTCACAGCAATGCCCGACAAAGTCCGCTCGTCCCGGCGGAAGCCGGGACCCAGAGCGGCGGCTGTCCGGGGCCCGGCCTCGATTCCGGCTTTCGCCGCAATGGCGGATATGACGATGTCCTTACACGCATTCGCTTAACGCCCGCCAAGTCTCATGCGAAACTATGCAGCAGCTCGAGCGGATAGCACCGGCCGCTGCGGTAGTCGCCGACGCACTGCAGCACCAGCGGGCTGCGCTGGCGTTGGCGCGAGGCGGCGATTTCCTCGGCGGTGAGCCACACGGTGCGCAATATCCCGGCGTCGAGCCGGCGCTCCGTATCGTGCGCGCCGAGTTCGCCGCAAAAGGCGAAGCGCAGGTAGGTGAGGTCGCCCGGCGGCCGCGGCCACAGGTAGATGCCGAGCAGCGCCGTCGGCGTGAACTGCCAGGCGGTCTCCTCGAGCGTCTCGCGGGAACAGGCGGCGAGCAGCGATTCGCCGGCCTCGAGGTGGCCGGCCGGCTGGTTGAGGCGCACGCCGTCGGGGGTTTCCTCCTCGACCAGCAGGAAGCGGCCGTCGCGCTCGATGACCGCGGCCACGGTGACGTTCGGTTTCCATATGCCCAAGTTCATGGTCGGCATTCTAGCGCGGCGCGGCGCCGGCCAAATCGGCTAAAATCCGCCCTTTGCGAACGCAAGCTGGAGACTCCCCCCATGTCCATGGCCGACCGCGACGGCTTCATCTGGTACGACGGCAAGCTCGTGCCCTGGCGCGATGCCACCACCCACGTGCTGACCCACTCGCTGCATTACGGCCTGGCCGTCTTCGAGGGCGTCCGCGCCTACAAGACGGCCGCCGGCACGGCCATCTTCCGGCTGCGCGAACACACCGAGCGGCTGTTCAATTCGGCCCACATCTATCGCATGCCGATGCCATACGATAAGGAAACGCTGGTCGAGGCGCAGCGGCAAGTGGTGCGCGCCAACCAGCTCGAATCCTGCTACATCCGCCCGATCGCCTTCTACGGCTCGGAGAAGATGGGCGTTTCGCCGCGCGGCGCCAGGACCCACGTCGCCATCGCCGCCTGGCCCTGGGGCGCCTACCTCGGCGAGGAGGGCATGGAGAAGGGCATCCGCGTCAAGACCTCCAGCCACGCCCGCCACCACGTCAACGTCACCATGGCCCGCGCCAAGTTCGCCGCCACCTATGCCAATTCCATACTGGCCAACATGGAAGCCACCGAGGACGGCTACGACGAGGCGCTGCTGCTCGACGTGGACGGCTTCGTCGCCGAGGGCGCCGGCGAGAACATCTTCATCGTCAAGGACAACGTCATCTACGAGCCGGAGATCGCCTCGGCCCTGATCGGCATCACCCGCGGCTCGGTGATCGCCCTGGCCAAGGAGCTCGGCTATACGGTGGTCTCGAAGCGGCTGACGCGCGACGACATCTACATCGCCGACGAGGCCTTCTTCACCGGCACCGCCGCCGAGGTGACGCCGATCCGCGAACTCGACAACCGGCAGATCGGCGCCGGCTGCCGCGGCCCGGTCACGACCCAGATCCAGAGCCTGTTCTTCGACGTGGTCAACGGCCGCGTGCCGGGCCGCGCCGAGTGGCTGACCCCTGTTGCATGAGACCCCCATGAGCGACGACCATACCCCCGACGAAACCGGCCGCGACGTCGCCGTCACGGCCCACGACCTGCCCCTGCATTGCCCCCGCCCCGGCGCGCCGCTGTGGGCGCGGCATCCGCGCGTCTTCCTCGACGTGCTGAAGAATCCCGCCGGCGAGGCCCTCTGCCCGTACTGCGGCACCAAGTACCGCTACACCGGCGAGCGGCCCAAGGGCCACCACTGAGCGGCGCGGAGGGCGGCGCTCTCCGCACCGCCGCGATGCAGATCCTCGTCGTCGCGCCGTCCTGGATCGGCGACACGATCCTCGCCCAGCCGCTGTTCATGCGCCTCCACCAGCGCCACCCGGGCCTCGCCCTGGACGTGCTGGCGCCGCCCTGGAGCGCGCCGCTATTGGCCCGGATGACCGAAGTCCGGCGCGTCATCGAGAGCCCCTTCCGCCACGGCGAATTCGCCTGGGGGGCGCGCCGCCGGCTCGGCCGCCAACTGTGCGGCGCCGCCTACGACCAGGCCATCGTCCTGCCCAATTCCTGGAAGTCGGCGCTGCTGCCGTGGTTCGCCGGCATCCGCCGCCGCACCGGCTACCGCGGCGAGGCGCGCTACGGGCTGGTGAACGACCGCCACGCGGTGGACGAGGCGGCCCATCCGCAGCTCGTGCAACGCTACCTGGCCTTAGCCGGGCCCGGCGCCGAGCCGCCGCCGCAGCCGCACCTGCTATCGACGCCGGAGCGGCAGGCCGCCGCCCGCGCCGCGCTCGGCCTGGCCGGCACCGCGCCGGTGGTGTTCTGCCCGGGCGCCGAATACGGTCCGGCGAAGCGCTGGCCGGCGCGGCACTTCGCCGCCCTGGCGCGGCAACTGCGCGAGCGCGGCGCGGCCGAGGTGTGGCTGATCGGCTCGGCCAAGGATGCGCCGCTCGGCGCGGCCATCGAGGCGCTGGCCGGCGGCGCCTGCCGCAACCTGTGCGGGCGCACCAGCCTCGACCAGGCCATCGACCTGATCGCCACGGCCAGTCTGGTGGTCAGCAACGACTCCGGCCTGATGCACGTCGCGGCGGCGCTCGAGCGGCCCCTGGTCGCCCTCTACGGTTCGTCGAGCCCGGCCTATACGCCGCCGCTGTCGCCCTGTGCGAAAATCGTCTCGCTGCGCATCGAATGCAGTCCCTGCTTCCAGCGCGAGTGTCCTCTCGGCCACTTCAAGTGCCTCGACGAGCTGACGCCGGCGCAGGTGTTGGCCCAAACCGGATACTAGTGTCCTGGGTTGTTAGTTCGTTGACTGGCGGCCGGGAGAACGACGAGGTATGCGAAAACTGGCGGGGCGGGTGACAGGCAAGGCGCGATGCGGAGCCAGGTTGAACACCTGGCGAGCAATCGCAACGCCGCATGGCGCCCGCCTCGCCTGTTTTCAGCAACGAATTAGCAACTCAGGACGCTAGCCATGCCGCTCAACAAGCCGATCTTCGCCACCGCCCAGGACGCCGAGGCGGCCTTCTACGAGGCCTTCGAGCGGGCCGACCTCGAGGCCATGATGACGGTATGGTCCGAGGACGAGGAGATCGTCTGCGTCCATCCCGGCGGGCCGCGCATCGCCGGCTACGCGGCGATCCGCGAGACCTGGCGCGGCATCTTCGAGAGAGGCAGCCGCCTGTCGCTGCGCGTGGTGCACCAGAGCCACCTGCGCAGCCCCTTCGTGGCCGTGCACTCGCTGCTCGAATATGTCAGCGTCAAGGGGGACAACACGCTCCGGGCGCCGGTGGTGGCCACCAACATCTACATGCGCGGCCCGCTCGGCTGGCGGCTGGTCATGCACCACGCCTCGCCGGCGCCGCCGGACATGCCCTCGGACATGGCGCGCGACACATCGACCGTGCTGCATTGAGCGTCGCCGCCGCCTACCGCGCTCCGGCCTGGCTGCGCGGCGGCCACGCCCAGACCCTCTGGCCGCTGCTGCGCAAGGCGCCGCCGCCCGCCTACCGCCGCGAACGCTGGCACACCCCCGACGGCGACTTCGTCGATCTCGACTGGATCGGCACGAGCGTCGGCGCGGTGCCGCTGGTGGCGCTGTTCCACGGCCTCGAGGGCAGTTCGCGCAGCCATTACGCGCGCAGCCTGATGCACGCCTGCGCGGCGCGCGGCTGGACCGGCGTGGTGGTGCATTTCCGCGGCTGCTCGGGCGAACCGAACCGCCTGCCGCGCGGCTACCACTCGGGCGATTCAGCCGAGATCGACTGGATCCTGCGCCGCCTGCGCAGCCGTCTGCCGGCCGCGGCGCCGCTGTTCGCCGCCGGCGTTTCGCTCGGCGGCAACGCGCTCTTGAAGTGGCTCGGCGAACGCGGCGAGACGGCCGCCATCGTCGCCGCGGCCGCCGCCGTCAGCGCGCCGCTCGACCTGGCGGCGGCCAACGCGGCCCTGGCCAGCGGCTTCGCCCGCGTCTATGGGCGCAATTTCCTGCGCACCCTGATCCCGGCGGCGCTGGCCAAGCTCGACCGCCATCCGGGCCTCTACGATCCGGCGCGGGTCCGCGCCGCGCGCACCCTGCGCGACTTCGACGACGCCGTCACCGCGCCGCTGCACGGCTTCCGCGACGCCGCCGACTACTACGCCCGGTCGAGCGCCAGGGGCTATCTCAATGGCATACGCGTGCCGACCTGGCTGTTGAATGCCCGCAACGATCCCTTCCTGCCGGCGGCGGCCCTGCCCGACGCCACGCACCTGCCCGGCGCCGTGCGCGCCGAATTTCCCGCCGCCGGAGGCCACGTCGGCTTCGTCCGCGGCCCGTTTCCGGGGCGCCTGGACTGGCTGCCGCAACGCCTGCTGGCGCATTTCGCGGCGCACCTCGGTTGACGGCGGTGCGATAATCGCCGCCACGGCTTTTACACAAGGACAACGCACCATGGACACCCACGCCGCACCGGCTCCCGAAATCTTCAAGGCTTATGACATCCGCGGCATCGTCGGCCGCACCCTGACCGTCGCGGCGGTGCGCGCCATCGGCCAGGCCATCGGCACGGAAGCCCGCGCCCGGAAACAAAAGGCCATCGCCGTCGGCCGCGACGGGCGGCTGTCCGGTGCGGAACTGGCCGGTGCCTTGGCCGAGGGCATTTGCGCCGCCGGCGTCGATGTCATCGACATCGGCTGCGTGCCGACGCCTCTCTCCTACTTCGCCGCCTTCGAGCTCGGCACCAACAGCGCGATTTCGGTCACCGGCAGCCACAATCCGCCCGACTACAACGGCCTCAAGATCGTCCTCGGCGGCGAAACCCTGCACGGCGAGATGATCCAGGACCTGCGCCGGCGCATCGTCGCCGGAGACCTGGCCAGCGGCCGGGGCAAGCTGCGCCAGGCCGACATCGGCGAGGCCTACCTGCAGCGCGTCGTCGCCCACCCGGACGGCGTCAGGCTGGCGCGGCCGCTGAAGATCGTCGTCGACTGCGGCAACGGCGTCGCCGGCGGCTTTGCGCCGCAACTGTTCCGCCGCCTCGGTTGCGAAGTGATCGAGTTGTTCTGCGAGGTCGACGGCAACTTCCCCAACCATCATCCCGATCCGTCGAAGCCGGAAAACCTCGCCGACGTGATCCGCACGCTCCAGGAAACCGATGCCGAACTGGGCCTGGCCTTCGACGGCGACGGCGACCGCCTCGGCGTCGTCACCAAGGACGGCCGGATCATCTACCCCGACCGCCAGCTGATGCTCTTCGCCGCCGACATCCTGATGCGCAATCCCGGCGCGCCCATCCTCTACGACGTCAAGTGCTCGCGCTGGGTGGCGGAATCCATTCGTCATCAGGGCGGCCAGCCGCTGATGTGGAAGACCGGCCATGCCCTGATCAAGGCCAAGCTCAAGGAAACCGGCGCGCCGCTGGCCGGCGAGATGAGCGGCCACATGTTCTTCAAGGAGCGCTGGTACGGCTTCGACGACGGCCTCTACGCCGGCGCCCGGCTGCTGGAGATCGTCTCCCGCTGGTCTCCGGAACAAGGCGGCGCCAACTGGCCGCTGACGCACCTGCCCGACGCCATCTCGACGCCGGAGCTGAACCTCAAGATGCACGAGGGCGAGCCGCATCGCCTCGTCGCCAAGCTGCAGGCCGAGGGCCGCTTCCCCGCCGCGCGGGACATCGTCACCATCGACGGGGTGCGCGCCGAATATGCCGATGGCTTCGGCCTGGCGCGCGCCTCGAACACCACCCCGGTGATCGTGCTGCGCTTCGAGGCCGACAACGCGGCGGCCCTGGCGCGCATCCAGGGCGAGTTCAAGGCCGCCCTCGAAGCGGTCTGGCCGGGGCTGCAGGTCAGCTACTGAGCGTGAGCGGCAGTCACGACATCTTCATCGGCCGCCAGCCGATCCTCGACCGCGACCAGCGGCTGGTGGCCTACGAACTGCTGTTCCGCAGCAGCCGGCGCAACGCCGCCGGCGTCGTCGACCAGGTGGCGGCGACCGCCAACGTCATCAACCACGCCTTCGTCGATCTCGGCATCGAGACGGCCCTCGGCCCCTACAAGGGCTTCATCAACTGCGACGACCACCTACTGCTCTCGGACATGCTCGAGGCCCTGCCGGCCGACAAGATCGTCCTCGAAGTGCTCGAGACCGTCGAGGTGACGCCGATCATCGTCGCGCGCTGCCGCGAGCTGAAGGCGCGCGGCTTTACCTTGGCTCTCGACGACTTCCTGCACGTCGAGGACAAGTTCCGCCCGCTGCTCGACCTGGCCGAAATCGTCAAGGTCGACGTCATGACCCTCGACGACGCCAGCCTGGTGCGCACCACCCGCAACCTGCAGAAGTGGCCGCTGCTGCTGTTGGCCGAAAAGGTGGAAAGCGCCGCCCTCGCCGAACGCTGCCACCTGCTCGGCTATTCCTTGTTTCAGGGCTATTACTTCGCCCGGCCGACCATCATCACCGGCAAGAAGCTGCGCCATTCCGAAATCGCGCTGCTGCGGCTGCTCGGCCTGGTCTTCGACGATGCCGAAACGGCAGAGCTGGAAGACCTCCTCAAGCAGGAGCCCGCCCTGACCATGAGCCTGATGCGCTTGACCAACTCGGTGGGAACCGGCGCTCACGCCCGCGTCACCTCGCTGCGCCAGGCCATCGACGTCCTCGGCCGGCGCCAGCTGCAACGCTGGCTGCAACTGCTGCTCTATGCCGCGCCGGCCACCGGCCGGTTCCCGACGCCGCTGCTGCAACTGGCCGCCACCCGCGGCCGCCTCATGGAATTGCTCGGCGGCCGCGTCCATCCGGGCAACCGCGAGTTCGAGGATCACGCCTTCATGACCGGCATCATGTCGCTGATGCCGGCCCTGATGGCGACGCCGATCGAAGAGATCCTGCAGGGCATCGGCGTCGGCACCGACATCCGCGACGCCCTCGGCGGGCGCCTCGGCGAACTCGGCGCCCTGCTGGAGCTGACCGAGTCGCTGGAGGGACGCGAGGGGCCGGTGATCGACAGCCTGTCCGCGGCGCTGCCCGGGCTCGATGCCGAAACGGTCAACGGCTGCCTGGCCCAGGCCCTGTCCTGGGCCGGCGAGCTCGAGGCGGCGCACGCCTGAGGCCGCCCCAGACTCCTAAGGCCGCCGCCTCAGCCGCGCGGCCAGAGGATCAGCTGGGTGCAGCGGAACAGGGCGATGCGGCGGCCGTCGGCTTCGTCGCTGACCAGCGCGTCCCATATCTGGGTGCTACGGCCGAGGTGTTCGGCCCGGGCTGCGCAGGCGATGGCGCCCTCGCGCACGGTGCCGAGGAAATTGCTCTTCAGCTCGATGGTGGTGAAGGACAGCGCGCCTTCGGGCAGGTGGGCGATCGTGCCGTAGCCGCAGCAGGTATCGGCCAGGGCCACCACCGAGGCGGCATGGAGGTAGCCGTTGGGCGCCATGTGCCGGCCTTCGACCGGCATCCGGCCAAGCACCCGGCCCGGCTCCACGGCCAGCACCTCGACTCCGAGCAGCCCCGGCAGGAAGCCGGCGCCGCGCGTCCTTAGGACCTCGAGCGTGACGTCGGAACGCAGGGCGCTCATCCTTACCCTTCCGTATCAGCGCGACTTGGGGCTTAGGCTGCCGCGGTTGTAGTCGGGGTCGCCGGGCATCACCACGCGGCCGATGCCGAACCAGCCGCCCTGGCCCTCGACGGGGCGGACGCGGTTCTCCGGGAATTGCTCGGCGAGCTTCTTCGCCGCGGCGGCCTTGGCCGCATCGACGTATTCCCAGCGGCCGTTAGGATGCAGCAGGACGCGCTCGCCGGCGCCGGTGACGGCCTCGAGCGGCGGTGTTTCGGCCGCGGCCGCGGCGACGGCCGAGAGGGCCAGGGCGGCGAGCAGCAGGCGCTTCACAGCCGCTCCCCGACCCAGGCGGCGACCGAGGCCAGGGCCTGCGGCAGGCGCGCGGCATCCGTGCCGCCGGCCTGGGCCATGTCCGGCCGGCCGCCGCCCTTGCCGCCGACCTGTATGGCAACGGCATTGACCAGTTCGCCGGCCTTGAGCCTCGCCGTCAGATCGCTGGTGACCCCGGCGATCAGCGTCACCCGGCCGTCGGCGACGCTGCCGAGGACGATGGCGGCGCTCTTGAGCTTGTCCTTGAGCGTGTCGAGGGTCTCGCGCAGCGTCTTGGCGTCGGCCCCGTCGAGGGTCGCGGCCAGCACCTTGGCGCCCTTCACGTCGACCGCCGCGGCGGCCAGATCGTCGCCGCGCGAGGCGGCGAGCCGCGACTTGAGGCGGGCCAGCTCCTTTTCCAGATTGCGCACGTTGTCCATGACCTGGGCCAGGCGCGCCGCGACCTCGCCGGGCTGGGCCCTGAGCGTGCCGCTGACCTCGTCGATCAGCGCCTGCTGGCGCTGCACCAGGGCCACCGCCACGTCGCCGCAAATGGCTTCGACGCGCCGCACGCCGGCGGCGACGCCGCTCTCCATGACGATCTTGAACAGGCCGATGTCGCCGGTCCGGGCGACATGAGTGCCGCCGCACAGTTCGCGCGACGAGCCGATGTCGAGGACCCGCACTTCCTCGCCGTACTTCTCGCCGAAGAGCATCATGGCGCCGCTCTTCTGCGCCTCGTCGAGGTTCATGAGGCGCGCCCGGGTCGCCGCGTTGGCCATGACCTCGTCATTGACGAGGCGTTCGACGCGGCCGATCTCGGCGGCGCTCAGCGGCTGGCCATGGGCGAAATCGAAGCGCGTCTTGTCCGGATCGACCTGCGAACCCTTCTGCTGCACATGGTCGCCGAGCACCTCGCGCAAGGCCTTGTGCATCAGGTGGGTGGCCGAATGGTGGCGCATCGTCCGGGCCCGCGCCAGCGCATCGACGCGGGCGGCAACGCCGTTGCCGAGGCTTAGCTTGCCGGTGCCGACAATGCCGTGGTGGCCGAAGACGCTGGCCTGGATCTTCTGCGTGTCCTCGACGGAGAAGATGCCGTGCGTCGAGCGCAGCTCGCCGCGGTCGCCGACCTGGCCGCCGGATTCGGCGTAGAACGGCGTCTCGTCGAGCACCACGACACCGATCTCGCCTTCGAGCAGTTCGTTGACGGCGACGCCGTCGCGGTACAGGGCGAGCACATTGCCCTTGGCTTCGAGCGTCTCGTAGCCGCGGAAGGCGGTGGCCGGGCCGGCGTAATCGAGGTTGGCGGCCATGCGGAACTTGCCGGCGGCGCGGGCCTGCTCCTTCTGCCGCGCCATCGCCGCATCGAAGGCGGCCACATCGACGCCGACCTGGCGCTCGCGGCAGATGTCGGCGGTCAGATCGAGCGGAAAGCCGTAGGTGTCGTGCAGCTTGAAGGCGGTCTCGCCGTCGAGCAGCGTGAGGCCACGCGAGGCCATGTCCGCCAGTTCGCCTTCGAGGATGGCCATGCCGTGCTCGATGGTGGTGAAGAAGCGCTCCTCTTCCTGTTTCAGCACTTCCGTGACGCGCTTTTCGCCCGACTTCAGTTCCGGGTAAGCCTCGCCCATTTCCGCGACCAAATCCGCCACCATCCTGTGGAAGAAGGCGGCGCGGGCGCCGAGTTTCCAGCCGTGGCGGATGGCGCGGCGAATGATCCGGCGCAGCACGTAGCCGCGCCCCTCGTTGCCGGGTATGACGCCGTCGGCGATGAGGAAGGAGCAGGCGCGGATGTGGTCGGCCAGCACCTTCAGGCTCGGGCTGTCGGGATCGGCGGCCGAAGTCTCGCGGGCCGCCGCCGCGATCAGTCGGCGGAACAGGTCGATCTCGTAGTTGGCATGGACGCCCTGCAGCACCGCGGCAATCCGCTCCAGGCCCATGCCGGTATCGACCGAGGGCTTGGGCAGCGGGTGCATGACGCCGTGCTCGTCGCGGTTGAACTGCATGAAGACGTTGTTCCAGATCTCGATGTAGCGGTCGCCGTCCTGCTCGGGCGTTCCCGGCGGGCCGCCCCAGATGTGCTCGCCGTGGTCGTAGAAGATCTCGGTGCACGGACCGCAGGGCCCGGTGTCGCCCATCATCCAGAAATTGTCGCTGGCATAACGGGCGCCCTTGTTGTCGCCGATGCGGATGCAGCGTGCGGCGGGGACCCCGATCTCCCGAGTCCAGATGTCATAGGCCTCGTCGTCCTCGGCATAGACGGTGACCCAGAGCTTGTCGGCGGGCAGCTTGAAGACCGCCGTCAGCAGTTCCCAGGCGTAATGGATGGCGTCGCGCTTGAAGTAGTCGCCGAAGCTGAAATTGCCGAGCATCTCGAAGAAGGTGTGGTGGCGCGCCGTGTAGCCGACGTTCTCCAGGTCGTTATGCTTGCCGCCGGCGCGCACGCACTTCTGCGAGCTGGCGGCGCGGCTGTAGGGCCGCTTGTCGAAGCCGAGAAAGACGTCCTTGAACTGGTTCATCCCGGCGTTGGTGAACAGCAGCGTCGGGTCGTCGTGCGGCACCAGGGAACTCGAGGCGACCACCTGGTGGCCCTTGGAAGCGAAGAAGTCGAGGAATTTCTGGCGGATTTCGGCGCTGGTCATGGCGGAGTCGGCAGGGATACCGTGGAAACGCGGATTTTAGCACCGCACCCGGCGGCGGCGATCCCGGCCGCGGCAATGAACAGAGGCCCGGTGAGCGGGCCTCTCGATGACAATGGCCTAACGCGTCAGTAGGCGGCGCGCGGACTATCGGTCTTGCCGTCGTGGTTGAGGTCGTGCTGGCGGTCGTGCTTTTCGCGGTAGATTTTGCGGCTCTGCACGTTCTGGGCATGGCGGATGTGGCGGCGCTCCTTGGCGGTGACGACGCCGTCGGCCTTGGCCCGGGTTTCCATGTTCTGCACATGGGCCTGGCCGCGTTCCAGCTTGGCCGCCTCGCGCGGGGTCAGGGCGCCGGAGCGCTCGCCCTGTTCGATCCGTTGTTCCTGGCTGGCGGCGCGGCGATCGATGCCCGGCGTCGCGGTCGGGTCGGGCGGCGGCGTCTGGGCCAGTACGGGCAGCGCGGCGCAGGCGGCGACGGCGATGAGCAGTGCTTTGATGTTCATGTCATTTCTCCGTTCAGGCATGGGACAACCCCATGAGGCCAATAACGCCGGCTGCGGCACGGCGCGGACGCGAGAATGTAACGACGGGTAAGCGGCGTTACGTTTTCCCTTAGGCGAACCGGTCCGGACGGTCGGTGAAGATCGCCGCGACGCCGGCGCCGAACAGGGACTCGGCCTGCGCCGGCTCGTCGACCGTGTAGCAGGCGACGCGATAGCCGGCGGCGACGGCCGCCGCGACCAGGCCGCGGTCCACCGCCCGGGCGGCGCAGTGGATGGCCAGGGCGCCGTGGCGCTGCAGCCGCTGCAGCCAATCGGCCGGGATGGCGTCGACCAGCAGGGCGCGCGGCAGGTCCGGCGCCGCGGCCGCCGCGGCGGCCAGCGAGGCTTCGCAGAACGACGACAGCAGCGGCGCTATCGGCCGCGCCCGGCGGGCGGCGACGAGGCGGCCGACCGTGTCGCCGGTGGCCGCCTCGAAGCCGGCGGCGGGCTTGATCTCGATGTTCGCCGCCAGCCCCAGTTGCTCGCAGGCGGCGATCGCTTCGTCGAGCGTCGGCAGCGGCTCGCCGCGAAAGGCCGCGCCGTGCCGGGAACCGGCATCGAGGCGGCGCAGCGCGGCGAGGTCGGTGGCGGCGACCCGGCCATGGCCGTCGGTGGTCCGCTCCAGCGTTTCGTCGTGGATCAGGACCGGCACGCCGTCGCCGCTGAGCATCACGTCGAACTCGACGGCGCGGCAGCGCAGGCGCGCCGCGATGCGCAGGCCGGCCAGCGTGTTTTCCGGCGCCAGCGCCCCGCCGCAGCGGTGGACGATGACGCGTGGGTAATCCCAGCCGCTCACCGGCGCGACCCAGCCGCGGCTGCGCCGGCCGGCAGTTCGCTGTTGGCCCTAAGCATCGCCGTGTCGAGCGCTTCCTTGGCCGGCTTGGTGTTCTTCCAGACGAAGACCATCTCCTCGGCGAGGATCTCGTGCAGCCGGTCGCGCCAGCTGCCGCTGCGCGGTCTGGCGGCGCCGAGCCGCGGCGCCGAGAGGCGCCGCTGCGCCGCATCGAGCACGGCCGGCGCGGCGCCGGCCGCCTTCAGCGCGTCTACCGCGGCCGGGGTCATCGGCAGGAAGCCGGTGGCCTTGACCCAGTCGCGCTGGTTGTCCGGCCGCATCATGAAGGCGGCGAAGCGCGCCACGACGCGCGACCTGGCCTTGTCGAGTCCCGCCGGCACCCACAGCGAGGCGCCGTCGGGCAGCACGTTGTAGGGCGTCGCGCCATAGACGTCGTCGTAGTAGGGCAGGCCGGCAACGCCGACCTCGAGCCGCCGCTCGACCGCCAGCGCCGCATAGGACGTCGATTCGCCGGTCAGCATGGCGCATTCGCCGGAGGCGAAATGGGCGTCGCCCTCGCGATCGGGTCCGAAGTAATGGAAATAGAAACTCTTGTTCCAGCTCGACAGCAAGGCGATGTGCTTGACATGGACCATGCTGTTCAGGGCCGCCTTGCCGGCACCGCGCAGCAGAATCGGCTCGCCGTGCTGGCTGGCCAGGTTTTCCAGATGCACCCAGGTGAAACGCGAGGTGGTCAGCGGGCAACGCTGGCCCGAGTCGTAGAGGGCTGCGGCGGCCTTCTGCACCTCCCACCAGGTCTTCGGCGGGGCCTCCGCATCGAGACCGGCCTTGCGGAACGCCTCCTTGTTGTAGAACAGCACCGGCACCGCCAGCGCCAGCGGCAGCGCCTGGAGGCGCCCGGAGGCGTCGTCGACGGCATCGGCGATCTGCGGATAGAACTTCTTCTCGTCGAGCCGCTCGCCGGCCTCGGCCATGAGCTGCGCCAGGGAGCGGAAGCGCGGCCGGGAGTCGAAGAAAGCCAGGCTGTCGTCGGGGTCGAGCAGCGCCGCTTCCGGCAGGCGATGGCGGTCGGCGACGCCGCGCAGATCCTCGAGAATCACCTTGGCCTTACCCTTCTGCTCGTCGTTAAAACGGACCGCGAATGTCGCCAGGGCATCGAGCTGCCGCCCCTCCAGGGCGTGACGCAGCCGCACTTCCTGAGCCTGGACGACGCCGCTGGCGACTGCCGCCGCCAGCCCGAACAACAGATGTCTCATCGCAGCTTCCCTTCCGTGACGAGCGCCGCCGGCCCAACGGCGCGCTCCTTGTAAGTCAATATAGTTATCTGTAATAATCCGCCATCGTTGATCCGTGCGCCGCGACCGGGCCGAACTCCATGACGTCCCCGCCTCGAATATTGATGAACCCCTATCAGCGCGCGGTGGTCATCGTCGCGGCGGTCAACCTCGTCCTGATCCTGCTGTTTCCGCCGTTCCGCGAACTCAGCATTGTGCGCGGCGCCTACGAGAATTTCGACAGGTTTTCCTGGCTACTGTCGGGTGATCCCCAACTGATCCACGGCCAGTTGCTGGCCATCGAGCTGATTTTGGTCGTCAGCAACGCCCTGGCGGGCTGGCTCGTCATGCAGCACAGCGGGGCCGATGCGGCGCGGCCGGTCCAGTACAATCAGGGCCTGATGATCTTCGCCGCCGTCAATTTCGGCCTGGTGTTCACCTTTCCGCCGTTCGAGCAGTATTCCCGAGTGATCCGGCTCGCCATCCCGCAATTCGACGCCTTCCATTTCCTGTTCGGCGAATGGGGCCGGCAGCCGTTCTTCGTCCCGTTGCTCCACCTCGAATGCACGCTCGTCGCCGTCAATCTGCTGCTGTTCCACCTGATGTTCAATGCCGTCCGCCGCCGTTTCCCGGCCGGCTATGCGCAGCCGGCCGAAGCGCCGCGGGCGCCGCCGTGAAGCGCGGGCAGAAGCTGGTCATCGCCGTGGTAGCGGCGAACCTGCTGCTGCAGCTGACGTTCCCGCCCTTCGACTACGTGGCGCTGCAGCGCGGCCGCCTGCCGACCTTCGACGGCTTCTATTTCTTCCTCGGCGAGCACGCCAATCGCGTCGTCAATTCCGGCTACCTGCTGCTGGAGATCGTCGTCGTCCTGATCAACGCCTGGATCGGCTGGCTGCTGCTCAGCGACGACGCCACGCCGAGACGGCGCCAGGGCGAGCGCCACCAGCGCGGCGTGCTCGTGCTGATCGCCGTCAACCTGCTGCTGATGCTGCTCTTCCCGCCGTTCGAGAACACCTACGCCGTTACGACATTGGCATTACCGACCTTCGACGGCTTCTATTTCATCTTCGGCCACCATGCGTACCGGCATATCGTCACCACGGTGCTCTACATCGAGATCGCCGCCCTGCTGGTCAATGGCGCCCTGCTCTGGCTGTTCGTCGGGGAGCAGCGCGATTGACGACGAGCGCCGCCTGAGATGCGCATCGCCTGTCTCGGCGCCGGTCCGGCCGGCCTCTATTTTTCCATCCTGCTGAAGCGCGCCCGCCCCGGCCACGAGATCACCGTCTACGACCGGGGCACGCCCGGCGCGGCCAGCGGCTGGGGCATCGTCTTTTCCGACCGGACCCTCGAAGGCTTGCGCCAGGCCGACTACCAGACCCACGCCGAAATCGTCGCCGCCTTCCGCCACTGGGATGACATCGACATCTTCTTCGGCGGCGAGCGTATCCACACCGGCGGCCACGGCTTCGCCGGCATCGGCCGCACCGCGCTGCTCGACATCCTGGGGCGCCGCGCCACGGCTCTCGGCGTCCGGCTGCGCTTCGGCGTCGAGCTCGCCGACCCCGACACGCTGGCGGCCGGCGTCGACCTGCTGGTCGCCGCCGACGGCATCAACTCGGCGACGCGGCAGCGCCACGCCGACGTCTTCCGCCCCGAAATCGAGGCCGGCGCCTGCCGCTACGCCTGGCTTGGCGCACGGCGCCGCCTCGACGCCGTCACCTTCGCCTTTCGCCAGACCGAGTGGGGCTGGTTCAATCTCCACGCCTATCCCGTCGATGCCGAATCGTCGACCTTCATCGTCGAGACGCCCGAAGACAGCTGGCGCCGCGCCGGCATCGAGCGCATGCCCGCGGCGCAGGCGCTGCGCTTCTGCGAGGCGCTGTTCGCCGACCTGCTGGCCGGTACGAGCCTGGAAATCGATCCGCGGCCGGGCGGTGGCGCGGCCTGGCAGACCTTCCAGCGGGTCCTCTGCGAACGCTGGCACCATGGCAACACGGTGCTGATCGGCGACGCCGCCCACAGCGCCCATTTCGCCATCGGTTCGGGCACCAAGCTGGCCATGGAGGACGCGATCGCCCTGGCAGGCGCACTGCGCGGCTGGCGGGGCGGCGCGGACGAACTGGCCGCGGCCCTGACCCGCTACCAGGAGTCCCGGCAGGGCGAGGTTCTGCGCCTGCAGAGCGCCGCCCGCAACCGCCGCGAGTGGTTCGAACAGGTGGCCCGGCACAGCCGCCTGGCGCCGCTGCAGTTTTCCTATTCGCTGCTCACCGGCAGCCAGCGGCTCGGCCACGCCAACCTGGCGGGACGCGATCCCGACTATGTCAATCGCATCGAGACTTGGCTGGCCGGGGAAAACGGCCTGCCCGCCGCGCCGCGGCCGCCGATGTTCCTGCCGCTGACCCTCCGCTCCATGACATTGACTAACCGCGTGGCGGTCTCGCCGATGGCCATGTACTCCTGCGTCGATGGCCTGCCCGGCGACTTCCATCTCGTCCACCTCGGCGCCTTCGCCCTCGGCGGCGCCGGCCTGATCATCAGCGAGATGGCCGCCGTCTCGCCCGAGGCGCGGATCTCGCCGGCCTGCGCCGGCATCTGGAACGACATCCAGACGGCAGCCTGGCGGCGCATCGTCGCCTTCGTCCATGAGCATTCCGCCGCCCGCATCGGCATGCAACTGGGCCACGCCGGGGCCAAGGGCGCGACGCGGGTCATCTGGGAGGGCATGGACGAGCCGCTCGCCGAGGGCGCCTGGCCGCTGATCGCCGCCTCGGCGCTGGCCTGGGGCCCGCTGAATCAGCTGCCGCGGGAGATGGACGCTGCGGACATGGCGCGCGTCCGCGACGACTTCGCCGCCGCCGCCCGCCGCGCCGCCGCCGCCGGCTTCGACCTGCTCGAGCTGCACTGCGCCCACGGCTACCTGCTGTCGAGCTTCCTCTCGCCGCTGACCAACCGGCGCCGCGACGCCTACGGCGGCCCGGTCGAAAATCGCTGCCGCTTTCCCCTCGAGGTGTTCGCCGCCGTGCGCGCCGCCTGGCCCGCCGACCGGCCGATCTCGGTGCGCATCTCGGCGGTCGACTGGGTGCCCGGCGGCAACACCCCCGATGATGCGGTTGTCATCGCCGGGCTGTTCAAGGCCGCCGGCGCCGACCTGATCGACGTCTCCTCGGGCCTCACCACGCGCGACGCCCGGCCGCGCTACGGCCGCATGCACCAGACGCCCTTGTCGGACCGCATCCGCAACGAGGTCGGCATCGCCACCCTGGCCGTCGGCAACATCGCCGCGGCCGACGACGTCAACACCATCATCGCCGCCGGCCGCGCCGACCTCTGCGCCCTCGGCCGGCCGCACCTGGCCGACCCGCAATGGACCAATCGCGCCGCCGCCCGCCAGGGCTACGCGCCGTGCCAGCCGCCGCGCCAGTACGCCGCCGGGCGGACGGTCCTCGAACAGCAGCTGCGGCGTGCCGCGGCAACCGACGACGGCGCGCCCTGAGCCGCCGCCTCGGGCGGACGGTCCCGGCGGCCGGGCCGGAGTATACTTCCGCCATATCCTTGCCGTGCCGCCGTCATCGTCGTGGCCGCCGCGAACTCGAATCATGAGCCTTGCCGGAGACAGTCCGTGAACCATCTTTCGCACGCCTCCGACGAGGCCGCTGCCGACCACGAGACCCGCGCCCGGCCCGACGATCATGCCGCCTTGCGGCTGTGGCTGCGCCTGCTGACCTGCACCAACCTGATCGAGGGGCGGATCCGCTCGCGGCTGCGCAGCGACTTCGACATCACGCTGCCGCGCTTCGATCTGCTCGCCCAGCTCGAACGCAATCCCCAAGGCCTGAAGATGGGCGTACTCTCGAAGCGCATGATGGTCACCGGCGGTAATGTCACCGGCATTACCGACCAGCTGGTCGAGGAAGGCCTGGTGCTGCGCCAAGACAACCCCCACGACCGGCGCGCCTACATCGTCAAGCTGACCCCGGCGGGACGCCGCGTTTTCCGTCAGATGGCCGAGGCCCACGAGAAATGGATCCTCGAGCTGTTCGGCGGGCTCTCGGAAGGCGAGGTCGCCATGCTCTACAAGCTCCTGGCGCAGCTCAAGCAGCATGTCGCGGCGACCGTCGCGGAGCCGTCGCCACCGGCCTGAGGCGGAGCTGTCACGGCGTCCGCGCCATGACGGCGGGATGACGGCGGCCGCTCCTCAGGGCGCCGGGTTGGAGTGGCTGAGGTGGATGTGCTCGATCTCGCCGAGCAGTTCGTCGCCGAGGCTGAAGGCCAGAGCGCCGATGTTTTCCGCCAGCTGTCCGATGGTGGTGGCGCCGATCAGGGTGCTGGCGACGAAAGGCTGCGCATAGACGAAGGCCAGCGCCAGCTGTGCCGGCGTCAGGCCGTGGCGACGGGCCAGGGCGGCATAGGCGGCGACCGCCGGGGCCAGGCCGGGCTTGGCGTAGCGCTGGCCGAAACCGGGGAACAGATTGAGGCGGCCCGGCGCCTGCGGATCGGACAGGTATTTCCCCGTCAGGTGGCCGAAGGCCAGCGGCGAGTATGACAACAGGCTGATCCGCTCGCGATGGCAGATCTCGGCCAGGGTCAGTTCGAAGCTGCGGTTGACCAGGCTGTAGGCGTTCTGGATCGAGACGATGCGCGGCAGGCCGATGCCGGCGAGGCGGACGAACTCCATGACGCCCCAGGGCCATTCGTTGGATACCCCGACCTGCCGCACCAGGCCCTCGCGGACCAGTTCGCCGAGCGCCTCCAGCGTCTCGGCGATCGGCGTCGCCGCCCGTTCCTGGGCCGGATCGAAGCGGTACTGGCCGAACATCGGCGTATTGCGGGCCGGCCAGTGGAGCTGGTAGAGATCGACGTAATCGGTCTGCAGGCGACGCAGCGAGCCTTCGAGGGCCGCGCGCAGGCTGCGCCGGTCGAAGCGCAGGTCGCCGCCGCGAATCCATTTCAGGCTGCGGCCGGGGCCGGAAATCTTGGTCGCGACGACGATCCGGTCGCGCGGCTGGCGCCTAAGCCAGGTGCCGATGATGGTTTCGCTGCGGCCGTAGCTGGCGGAATCGGGCGGCACCGAATACATCTCGGCGGTGTCGATGAAATTGACGCCGTGGGCCAGCGCATAGTCGAGCTGGGCGTGGGCCTCGGCCTCGCTGTTCTGGGTGCCGAAGGTCATCGTGCCGAAGCAGACGGCCGAGACCCGCAGGTCGCTGCTGCCCAGTCTTTGGTAGCGCATCGCAAGGTTTTCCGGACAGAGGGAAGGTTCGGTTATTCTATGACACCCTTAGCCTCCCGCCCGGCCCGGCCGATACGCACGGTGACGCCCGCCCCCGACAAGCTGCTGCTTTACTGCCGTGCCGGTTTCGAGAAGGAATGCGCCGCCGAAATCTCCGAACGCGCCGCCGCGGCCGGCATCCACGGCTATGCCAGGGGGATACCCGGCAGTGCCCACGTGCTGTTCGTGCCCCAAGACGGCGGTCTAGGCCACCTGGCCGGCGTCGACGCCCGCGAGCTGGTCTTCGCCCGCCAGGCCGTGGTCGTCGGCGCAACGCTGGCCGGGCTGCCCGAGCGCGACCGCATCGGGCCGCTGCTGGCCGCCGCGGCGGCCCTCGGCGGTCCGTACTGCGCGGTATGGCTCGAACACCCCGACACCAACGAAGGCAAGGCGCTGTCCGGCCTTTGCCGGCGGCTGGCACCGCTCTTCGAAAAGGCCCTCGCCGCCGCGGGCCTGCTGGCGCCGGAACGAGACAAGGCGCGGCGCCTGCACGTCTTCTTCACCGCACCGACCAGCGCCCTGGTCGGCAGCGCCAATCCGCGGCGCAGCGCGCCGTGGCCGCTGGGCATCCCGCGGCTGAAGATGCCGGCCGCGGCACCATCGCGCTCGGCCCTCAAGCTGGCCGAAGCCTTGCTCGTTTTCCTGACGCCCGAGGAGCAAGCCGAGCGCCTCCACGAAGGGATCAGCGCCGTGGACCTCGGCGCCGCGCCGGGCGGCTGGACCTGGCAACTGGTGCGCCAGGGCTTGCATGTCACCGCCGTCGACAACGGTGCCCTCGGCGACGTCCTCGCTCCCGCCCTGGCCAGCGGACAGGTCGAGCACCTGCGCTGCGACGGCCTCTCCTACCGGCCGCGGCGTCCCGTACACTGGCTGGTCTGCGACATGGTCGAGAAACCGGCGCGGATCGCGGCCCTCGTCGCCGAATGGATCGCCGCCGGCCACGCCGCCGAGGCCATCTTCAACCTCAAGCTGCCGATGAAGAAGCGCCGCGAGGAACTCGAGCGCTGCCGCGAGCTGATCCGCCAGCGCCTCGATGCCGACGGGATACGCGGGGCGTGGCGCTTCCGCCAGCTCTACCACGACCGCGAGGAAGTCACCGGCTGGCTGCGCCGCCGCTGAAGCGCAGCGTCAGTCCGAGACCTTCAAGCTCGCGTATCAGAAAATCAGTAACTTAGATATCAACTGGTCGACCGGTTGAGAAAGATGGGCTAGCGGGCCGCCGGCGTCCGGTCGACACCACCGATCGCCACTCCAGCGCCCAGGCCATGATTGTGAAACCAGCCACCATTCATCTCTAGAGCAAACATGGCCGGCCTGACCGCGCAATGTGTTTCTTCGGTCAGCGGTTTCATTTCTTCAATGTTGACGATCCGCCCTTGCGAATCGAGGAAGGCCACCGCCAGGGGGATAAGAGTATTTTTCATCCACATGCAGTGCCGATCGGCGTGATCGAATACGAACAGCATGCCGTGATTCGCAGCCATACGCGGCCGATACATCAATCCGACCATCCGCATCTCATCCGTGGCAGCCACCTCGGCCTCGATTCGGTACATAGTAGCGGTAAGTTCCAGCACTGCTTGGGCGCGCGCGGAGGCGGCGCTACAGCACAACAGAACGAAGCAAGATACTAGGCGATTACGGAAGATTTTCATCGGGGCCTGCCCTGAACGCTCTGGGTTTCGGATGATACCCCGACGAGTATAGGCGAGCGACTCAGTTACGCCACGCCCAACAAATGACAAAGGGCAGGTCACCCTGCCCTTCGCGTCCATCCGGAGTCAGCGATTACTTCTTGGCTTCCGGGGTCATCTTGCCTTCAACCTTGGCGTCCTTCTTGTCCGCGTTGGCGTCGGCCTTGACTTCCGTCTTGGCCTTCTTGGCCTTCTTGGCCTTCTTGGCAGCCTTCTTCTCGGCCTTGGCGTCCTTGTTGTCCGCGACGGCATCGGCCTTCACTTCTTTCTTGTCGGCGGGCGCGACCTTGACTTCCTTCTTGTCGGCGGCGGCCGGGGCGGCAGCGGCAACTGGTGCGGCAGCCGGCTTGGCGGCATCGGCCTTAGGGGCGTCGGCGGCAATGGCGGTGGACGCGACGAACAGGGCGGCAACCATCAGGGAGACGAGCTTGCTCATTGTGAATCTTCCTCTCAAAGTCTGGATTTGGCGAAATTAAGGCACATTTTGCTCACCGATAGCAACCGGCCATGCCGGATCCGCTAATGGTCGCCGGCAAATAACGCATACCCCTATTGTGGAGTTGACATTCACTAGTCAATTTCACGCAATGCACAAACTGCTACAGAATTGATCTCAACTGCATCCATCTTTCACTAACTATCTGAGTTTCGCTTTCGACGGTCGTTCTATGGTCGTTCTATGAATCCACTGGGACTACAGCACTTCTTCGTAAGCGCCTACCGTTTGGGCTGATCGATACCGAAAAAGAGGTGGTCGGCTGATTTCCAACGACAGGTTTCCACGGACACATACGTTATGCGGGCCAACAAAGCATTGCGCCACGCGTATTGGTTTGAATCCGATCTCTACCATATGCAGTCAACTCGAGTATATTTGCCGTTAATTACGGCTATCTTATTCAAGATTCGCCGATAAATTGAGGCGACGCAAATTGCCGGAACCGACATGAATGGTGCATGTTGCCGGAAAAATTATCGATCTCTCTTGTGTAAACCACGGGATCGCTAATGTTCTTCGAGGCTAGCCTCATGATTCATACGGTAGGTTGCGGACCGCCAAATCAGGTTTCGGTAACTACTTCAGCGACACGGTGGATCGCGTCGCCGTAGATATTGCAGAACCGCAAATCCTCGGAATACGGAAAGAAGTCCTTCACTACGCCATTGCGAATTTCGTGCTGCGTATGCTGCCAGAATGTCACATTCAATAGGTCGGCGTGATGCTCGAGAAAAGCGGCGCGGATTTTCGGGGATATCAGCAGGAAAGTCGCGAATTCCTCGGGGAACACATCGTTTCTCGAAACGGAATACCAGGGTTCCCCCGCCATCTCCATTTCCGGATGTGGTGCTGGCGGAATTCTGCGGAAATTACATGCCGTCATGAACTCGATCTCGTCGTAATCGTAGAAGACGACGCGGCCGAATCGTGTCACGCCGAAATTCTTCCACAGCATGTCGCCGGGGAAGATGTTGGCAATAGCCAGTTCCCGAATTGCGTTACCGTATTCCCGAACGGCACCGTGAATGCGATCGTCCCGCCCTTCCTTCTCGGCCTTGGCAAGGTATATGTTAAGGGGTTCCATCCGGCGCTCAATGTAAACATGCTTGATCACTAGGTCGTCGCTGTCCTCCTCCAACTGGGAGGGAACCTGCCTGTACAGTTCGTCCAGAAGATCTTTGGAGAATCGGGCTTTTGGCAGGGCAGCATAGGAAAACTCCAATGTATCGGCCATGCGCCCCACTCGGTCCACCTGCTTCACCAACTGATACTTGCGCTTTACCGTGAGGTGATCAACCTCCTTGGTACTGCCGAAGACATCCTTGATGATCTTGAATACATAGGGATAAGAAGGCAACGTGAATACCAGCATCACCAGACCACGAATGCCGGGTGCAATTACGAAACTGTCCTGGGAATGGTGAAGGTGGTAGATCAGATCGCGGAAAAACATCGTCTTGCCCTGTTTGCCAAGGCCCAACATCGTGTACAGCTCTGAGCGCGGCTTGTTAGGCATGATCGACCGGAGGAACTGGACATACGCGGAAGGGACTTCCATGTCCACCATGAAGTAGGCCCGCGATAACGAAAACAGCATGCCGATCATTCCTGCGTCCAGAATGATCGCGTCGAGATAGAGGCCTTGGTTCGCCTGTTGAAGTACTGGAATCGTAAATGGGTATTCGATTGCGCCGTTAACGGCCTTCCCGATAACGTAGGCAGCCTTGTTGCGGTAAAACGCTCCCGACAGCACCTGAATCTGAAAATTGGGCTCCCGCTGCGGCCACTCACCCAAATACCTCTCGATAGACCTGTAGATGTAGCCAACATCACGATCCAAATCCTCGAACGGCAGCGCCCAACAGAAATCAAGCAGCATTTGCTTGATCGAACGCCGGAATCCAACTGTGTTCGGATAGTAGCTCCTGTAGGCCGGGGGCGCCGACTCGATGTACTCGGTCGATACCGCCGGCCGGACGAAGATGAAGTCGTTGTGAAAATACGTCCGGTGCAGCATTTGGCAGAACACCGAATTGAAGAAGGTTTCCGCAAGTTCCGGCTGCTTGTGATCGGTGAGCAGTCCGATGTAAAACAGCTTGGCTTGCTGCCAAACTTCGACGTCCAATGACGCCGAACCGAATTCGTTGCGCACCCGTTCGATGGTTTCGGCGACGCGGTCGTCATAGAACTGAATCCGATCCTTCACGGCCTGTTGCCCCGCCAGCCAATCGGCTTTTTCGAAGCGCACCTTGGCCAATGCGGAACACTCGCGAAACAGGCGGTAATGCTTATTGAATCCCTCGACCAGCGTTTGCGCAACCCGTCGCGCAATCGCCCCATGCGTCACAGGCATGTCCATTGGCGTTCCCGTCACAAACGGTGAGCGGAGCAGTAGCTCCTTCCACCCTTCGCGAATTCTATCACCCGTCATCAGCGGACCTGCGCACCCCGCGCCGCAGGCGCGTCTGGAACATAAACGGGAATTGGGCGATAATCAAAAACTTCGCGCACCCGCGAACCATCCGTCCGGATTCCGCGATTTCTAAGCTCACGAGGCGATCTGACTCCCACCGTTTCCGGTTTCCCTCTCTAATAACCAACGATGGAGCAAGCATGAGCACGACGCTGATCAAGACACCCCAAGAGGGGCAAAAAATTGTCCCCGGGCAACCTGTCCCCGACAATCCAATCATTCCCTTCATCGAAGGCGACGGAATCGGCGTCGACATCACCCCGGTCATGCAGAAGGTAGTGGACGCTGCGGTCTCCAAGGCCTATGGGGGAAAACGCAAGATTTCGTGGATGGAAGTTTACGCCGGCGAGAAGGCCACCCGGCTTTATGGGCCCGACGTATGGCTGCCCGAAGAAACGGTTGCGGCATGCAAAGAGTTCTCGGTGTCGATCAAGGGACCGATGACGACACCGGTGGGCGGCGGTATCCGTTCTCTCAACGTGGCATTGCGGCAGGAAATGGACCTGTACCAGTGCGTCCGTCCGGTTCGCTATTTCAAGGGTGTCCCGTCGCCGCTGAAGGACCCTTCGAAAACGGACATGGTGATCTTTCGTGAGAACACCGAAGACATTTATGCCGGCATCGAATGGCAGGCCGAATCGGAACAAGCCAGGAAAGTGATCCGCTTCCTCCAAGAGGAAATGGGGGTCACGAAGATACGCTTCCCGGCCACGTCTGGAATCGGCATCAAGCCCGTTTCCCGCGACGGAACAGAACGTTTGATGCGCGCCGCGCTCAAGTATGCAGTTGCGAATAACCGCAGGTCGGTGACCATTGTCCACAAGGGCAACATCATGAAATTCACCGAGGGCGGATTCCGCGATTGGGCCTATGCCTTGGCGAAGCGGGAATTCGGCGGCGTCGAGATCGACGGAGGGCCGTGGCTCAAGCTACCCAACGGGGTCGTCGTCAAGGATGCCATCGCCGACGCTTTCCTGCAGCAAATCCTGCTCCGACCCGCCGAATACGACGTGATCGCGACATTGAACCTCAATGGCGACTACGTCTCGGACGCACTTGCGGCGCAGGTCGGTGGAATCGGCATCGCACCGGGCGCGAACATTTCCGACGTCTATGCGGTCTTCGAGGCCACACACGGGACGGCACCCAAGTACGCAGGGAAGGATTATGTCAATCCCGGCTCGCTTATCCTTTCGGCTGAAATGATGCTCCGCCACATGGGCTGGAAGGAGGCTGCTGACCTGATTATCAAATCGATGGAATCCGCCATTGCCGACAAGATCGTCACCTACGACTTCGCCCGCCTGATGGACGGGGCCACGGAAGTCAAGTGTTCAGGTTTCGGTCAGGCAATGATCGACCGCATGTGACGGACACGGTGCGGTCCGCTGGGGGCGCACCGCAAAAAACCCGCCGAGGTAGCACTCGACGGGTTATTTGACAGCGTATCCGGCGCGCAAGGGGCGGGATTACGCCTTCTGGATGTTGGACGCTTGCTTGCCCTTCGGGCCCTGCACAACATCAATTGAAACTTTCTCTTCTTCTTTCAGCGACTTGAAACCGGGCATATTAATGGCGGAAAAGTGAGCAAACAGATCCGCACTCCCGTCATCTGGCTTGATGAACCCATAACCCTTGGCGTCGTTGAACCACTTAACCGTACCAGTTGCCATAAAGCCTCTTCCTTAAGGTCTCAAACAAACCGATAACCCGATATCCGCTCCGGCGGACAGTCGGAAAATCGGGGGGTGTATTTGCATTTCAAGGTCGCGACAGCGGCCAATCACTGGTCCACGCGGGCGGTCGACACTGCGGACAAGCGTGAACGAAACGGACCGGGCTTTACGCATTTTGATTTCATGCGTCAAGCACTTTCGATGTTGCACGACAACAATCCACGGGGCGAAAAACGATCGTCTAATATGAATCAACAGAGCAGGTCTTTCGCGGGTATCGCGGTTATCCCTGTTCTCGCCGTTGTTGCAGATTTACCGATTCCCATTAGAATCATCCCATGCCCACACGCAAGGAAGACCGGCGGGGCGGCGACCTCGTCCTAGAGACCGAAAAGACACGGGTCAAGCCACCGCCGCTGTATAAGGTGATGCTTCTGAACGACGACTTTACCCCGATGGATTTCGTCGTCGTAGTGTTGGAGAAATTTTTCGCCATGGCGCGCGAGGAGGCGACTGTGGTCATGCTGAAGGTGCATCGTGAAGGGAAGGGTGTTTGCGGGGTGTTCCCGCGCGACGTCGCGGCGACCAAGGTCGAGCAGGTCTGCGCTTTTTCGCGGCAGCACCAGCATCCTCTGGCCTGCGTCATGGAGGAAAACTGAATGATTGCGCAAGAACTGGAAGTCAGCCTCCACATGGCCTTCGTCGAGGCGCGGCAGAAACGCCACGAATTCATCACCGTAGAGCACCTGCTCCTGGCGCTGTTGGATAATCCGTCGGCGGCCGAGGTACTGCGCTCCTGCGCCGCGAATATCGAAGCACTTCGCAAGGAATTGGCCGAATTTATCGCCGAACATACGCCGACCGTGGCTGGCGATGAGGATATCGATACCCAGCCAACCCTCGGCTTCCAACGCGTAATCCAGCGCGCGATCCTTCACGTCCAATCGTCGGGAAAAAAGGAGGTCACCGGTGCCAACGTCCTCGTGGCGATTTTTGGCGAGAAGGATTCTCACGCCGTGTATTTCTTGCAGCGTCAGGGGATATCCCGGTTGGACGTCGTCAATTTTATTTCCCACGGGATTAGCAAGACTTCGGCACAGGCTGCGGGCAAGCAGGCGCCCGAACAAACCGAGCAGGACCCCGATGCGCCGGCCCCCGGCGGAGCACTGGAAAATTACACGCAAAACCTCAACCAATTGGCCTTGACAGGGAAGATCGACCCGTTGATAGGCCGGGACAGGGAACTAGAGCGTGTCATTCAAACGCTCTGCCGGCGACGCAAGAACAATCCCCTTCTCGTGGGTGAAGCGGGGGTCGGAAAGACTGCGATCGCCGAGGGCTTGGCGCGAAGAATTGTCGAAGGCCGGGTCCCTGAAATCCTCGGAAACGCTGTCGTATATGCACTGGACATGGGATCGCTGCTCGCCGGGACCAAGTATCGCGGCGATTTCGAGCAGCGATTGAAGGCAGTCTTGAAACAGCTCGTGGACAACCCGAATACAATTCTTTTCATCGACGAGATTCATACCCTGATCGGTGCCGGCGCCGCGTCCGGCGGCACGCTGGACGCTTCGAATTTGTTGAAGCCGGCGCTGTCGGCTGGGACCCTCAAGTGCATCGGCGCGACCACCTATCAGGAGTTCCGAGGCGTCTTCGAGAAGGATCACGCCCTATCGCGGCGGTTCCAGAAGATCGACGTGACCGAACCATCCGTGGAAGAAACGATTTCGATTTTGCGCGGGCTTAAGAGCCGCTTCGAGGAACATCACGGCGTCAAGTATTCCGCAGCGGCGATCTCGAGCGCGGCTGAACTCGCTGCGAAATTCATCAACGACCGGCACCTGCCCGACAAGGCCATCGATGTAATCGATGAAGCCGGCGCCGCCCAGCGCATCATGCCCAAATCAAAGCAGAAGAAGGTGATCGGCAAGACCGAAATCGAGGAAATTGTCGCGAAGATCGCACGCATCCCGTCGCAGCATGTATCGAGCGACGACCGGATGACCCTCCGGAACCTCGATCGCGACCTGAAAAATGTCGTGTTCGGCCAAGACGCTGCCATCGATGCCTTGGCCCGCGCCATCAAGATGTCCCGCTCGGGTTTGGGCAATCCGCAGAAGCCGATCGGTGCCTTTCTGTTCTCCGGCCCCACGGGAGTCGGAAAAACGGAAGTGGCCCGGCAACTGGCCTATTGCATGGGAATCGAGTTGATCCGCTTCGACATGTCCGAATACATGGAGCGGCATGCCGTGTCTCGCCTGATCGGCGCGCCACCTGGTTACGTCGGATTTGACCAAGGTGGTTTGCTTACCGAAGCCATCACCAAGAAGCCTCATGCCGTCCTACTCCTTGACGAAATCGAGAAGGCTCACCCGGATATTTTCAATATCCTGCTCCAGGTGATGGACCACGGCACACTTACGGACAACAACGGGCGCAAGGCGGATTTTCGCAACATAGTGCTCATCATGACCACCAATGCCGGCGCAGAAGCCTTGCAGAAGACCAGCATCGGCTTTACCACCAACCGGCAAGCCGGCGACGAGCTTGGCGAAATCAAGCGTCTGTTTGCGCCGGAATTCCGCAATCGACTTGATGCCACCATTTCATTCAAGGCATTGGACAGCCAAGTGATCCTTCGCGTCGTGGACAAGTTTCTCCTGCAGCTTGAAGTCCAGTTGCACGACAAGAAGGTCGATGTGGTGTTTACAGACTCGCTTCGGGCTTGGCTTGCCGAAAAGGGGTTCGATCCGCTCATGGGCGCGCGACCGATGGCAAGGTTGATTCAGGATGCCGTCCGAGCTGCGTTGGCCGATGAACTGCTGTTTGGTCGCTTGGCAAACGGCGGCCGCGTTTCAATCGATATCGACACCGACGACAAAGTGAAACTTGTCTTCGAAGAGTCATCGCTCGAGCCCGCCATCTGATTCGGATGCACAACACATAACGGCGACCCAAGGCGGGTCGCCGTTGCTGATTCTTTGTAGGAGATCTACGTGCAGCCACAAACCGCCGACCTGCTTGACGCTAACGAAGAGGCCGCGCGTGCCGGGACAATTCGCATCGTTGCGCCAATGTTTCGGCACTTCGGTGGCCTGACGCGCTTCGCTGGCAGCGTCGCGACAATCAAACTGTTCGAGGACAACTCGCTTGTACGCAAAGTGCTCGAAAAAGCGGGTGCGGGACGAGTGCTCGTCATCGACGGTGGCGGTAGTCAACGCTGTGCCCTCGTCGGCGACCAACTGGCGCGCCTAGGGGTGCAGAACCACTGGGCTGGAATCATCGTTTACGGCTGCATCCGCGACTCAAATGCAATGCGGCAGATGGGTATCGGCGTTCTCGCCCTTGGAACGCACCCGCTCAAAACCGTCAAGAAAAACGTCGGGGAAGCCGACGTGGCGATCACATTCGGCGGTGTGACCTTCACGCCTGGCGAATGGATTTGTGCCGACGAAGACGGGATCATCGTCTCGCCACATTCCCTCGTGTAATTCTCACCCGAAAAGTCCGTGGTCTGTCGCGTATTGCGTCTGCCGAATACCGTCCCAGCGGATCAACGTCACCGACTCATTGATATCTTATATAAGATAATATTGCATAACACCAAATTGTCGATTTCACCATTGCGAAAATGGTTTTGTATTGTGGAACTTAAAATACAATATATTGATTTATATAAATATTATTTTTGGATGAAATCAATATTTCGCTATTGTTGCTGTGCAAAATTCTCTCTATACTTTCTCGCACCATGCGTCGAGCGGTGGAAACTATCCCAGGATATATTCCGCTCGACCGGTAACAATCCAACCTGTCTTCCGAGGAATCACCATGAGCCGTCACCAGGACATCACCGATCTGAAGCTGGACTGGGCCGAGAATCCGCGCTGGAAGGGCATCAAGCGCGGCTATAGCGCCGAAGACGTCGTCCGTCTGCGCGGATCGTTCCCGATCGAGCAGACACTTGCCCGCCGTGGCGCCGAAAAACTATGGGATCTGGTGAATAACACTCCCTACGTCAATTGCCTCGGCGCCCTGACCGGCGGGCAGGCGATGCAGCAGGTCAAGGCGGGCATCAAGGCCATCTACCTGTCCGGCTGGCAGGTCGCCGCCGATAACAACAGCTATATGGCGATGTACCCGGACCAGTCCCTGTATCCGGTCAACTCCGTCCCGGCCGTGGTGGAGCGCATCAACAATTCGTTCAAGCGCGCCGACGAGATCCAGTGGTCCAAGGGGGTAAACTCGGACGACAAGGCTTACATCGACTACTTCGCGCCGATCGTGGCCGATGCTGAAGCCGGTTTCGGCGGCGTCCTGAATGCCTACGAACTGATGAAGTCGATGATCCGCGCCGGCGCAGCCGGAGTGCACTTTGAAGACCAGCTAGCTTCCGTCAAGAAATGTGGCCACATGGGCGGCAAGGTGCTGGTACCGACCCAAGAAGCCGTGCAGAAGCTGATCGCCGCCCGTCTCGCGGCCGACGTCATGGGCGTGCCGACCATCATCCTGGCTCGTACTGATGCCGAAGCGGCCGACCTGATCACGAGCGACGTCGATGCCAACGACAAGCCCTTCATTACCGGCGAGCGCACCGCTGAAGGTTTCTATAAGACCAAGAAGGGCCTCGCGCAGGCTATTTCGCGCGGCCTCGCCTACGCGCCCTACGCCGATATGGTGTGGTGCGAAACCGGCACGCCGGACCTGGAGTTCGCGAAAAAGTTCGCTGAGGCGATTCGCGCCAAGTTCCCCGGCAAGCTGCTCGCTTACAACTGCTCGCCCTCGTTCAATTGGAAGAAGAACCTCGACGACGCGACCATCGCCAAGTTCCAGCGCGAACTCGGTGCCATGGGCTACAAATACCAGTTCATCACCTTGGCCGGAATTCACAACATGTGGTATCACATGTTCGATCTGGCCCAGGACTACGCGCAGCGCGGCATGACGGCCTATGTCGAGAAGGTCCAGGAGCCGGAGTTCGCCGCCCGCGACCGCGGCTACACCTTCGTGTCGCACCAGCAGGAAGTTGGCACCGGCTATTTCGACGACGTCACCACCGTCATCCAGGGTGGCGTCTCCTCGGTCACCGCGCTCACCGGTTCGACGGAAGAAGAGCAATTCCACTAAGCCAGGCCTCACCGCCTTAGGAATAATCCCTGCCGACGGGGGTGGAGAGAAGTCGCGCCGGGATTCCGGCGCGGCTTACTCATTTCTTCCGCCAATAGTCCGTCCGTCCGTAGGTGTGGCGCAGCAGATCGATGAATAGGCGGACCCGCAAGGGCAGTTGGCGGCGCTGCGGGAAGATGGCATAGATACCCGTCGGCGGAGCTGCAAAATCATCGAGTACCGCGACCAGTCGGCCGTGGCGCAAGTCCGCGCCGACCTCCCACATCGAGCGCCAGGCCAAGCCCTTGCCCGCGCGGGCCCAGTCATGGAGTACGGCGCCGTCGTTGCATTCAAGGCGCCCCGAGACCTTGATGGTGTGCGTTTCCCCGTCGGCGCTAAAGATCCAGCCGCGCTGCTGGCCTAGCGACAGGCAGTCGTGGCCGGCCAGTTCTTCCAGAGAGTGCGGTGTGCCATGCCGAGCCAGGTACTCGGGGCTGGCCACCACGACGCGACGCATTTCGCCCAGTTTGACACTGACCAGGCTCGAGTCGGCCAAATCACCGATGCGCACCGCGCAGTCGATGCCCTCATTCACCAGGTCCACGATTCGGTCCGACAGATCGAGACTCACCGTGACATCCGGGTTGGCATCGAGAAAATCCTGCACCAGCGGCGCGACATGCAGGCGGCCAAAGCCGGCCGGCGCCGACACGCGCAAATGGCCACTGGCTTTGACGCCGCCTAAGGACACCGAGGCCTCGGCATTGGCCAAGTCGTTGAGCAGGCGCTGGCAGTCTTCGAGAAAGGCGCTGCCCTCGAAGCTCAGCGAAAGCCGCCGCGTGGTCCGCACCAGCAGCCTGACGCCGAGTCGATTTTCGAGGGCATCGACACGCCGCCCGACGATGGCCGGCGTGACGCCTTCGGCCCGGGCCGCCGCCGAAAGGCTACCTCGCGTTGCAGCGGAGACAAAGGCAGCGATCTGCTTGAACTGGTCCATTAGATACTACTGGTATCAAATTATTTGACTCAATGGTAGCTTAATTTCCTTTTCACAAGCTAATAGACTAGAGCCATCCACATGCCGGCGACTGCCATGCCCCGCATCAAAGCTATTGCCTTCGACGCCTACGGTACGCTGTTCGACGTCCATTCCATTACCGCTCTGGCCGAGCAATTGTTCCCTGGCAAGGGCGGCCGCCTGTCGCAGCTGTGGCGGGCCAAGCAGATCGAGTATTCGCAGCTGCGCACCCTGGCCGGCCGGTACAAGCCGTTCTGGCCGGTAACCCTGGACGCTCTGGTCTACGCCGCCCATAGCCTAGGGCTCGACCTCGACGACACCAAGCGTTCCCGGCTGATCAACCAGTACGCTTGTCTGGCGCCGTTTCCAGAAAACCTCGAAGCGCTCAAGGAACTCAAAGCGCATGGGTTGCCACTGGCCATATTGTCCAACGGCACGCCGGAGATGCTCGCCATTGCCGTCAAGAGCGCCGGCATGGGAGGCCTCTTCGACCACCTGCTCTCGGTCGACTCGGTTCAGCAGTACAAGACCGCGCCGGCCGCCTACCAGCTCGGGCCGGACGCCCTGGGCCTGCCCGCCCGGGAAATCCTGTTCGTCTCAGCGAACGGCTGGGACGCCGCAGGCGCCACATGGTTCGGCTATACCACTTTCTGGATCAACCGCGGCGCACAGCCGCTCGAGCAACTCGACGTCCAGCCAACCGCAACTGGCAGCCGGCTCGACGATGTCGTGGCTTTTGTAAAAACCGGCCGCGCAACGGCGTCTCATCAACATACTGAAGATCGTCCAACTGGAGAATCGCCATGACCCAACTCAAGCTACCCGCCGGCGTGCAAATCACTGCCCCTCTGCATCCCCGTTTCGACGAGATTCTCACTCCCGATGCCTTGGCCTTGGTCGCCAAGCTGCACCGTGCCTTTGAGAGCCGGCGCCGGGAATTGCTCCACGCCCGCGTCACCCGCCAGATCCGCATCGACGCCGGCGAAATGCCGGACTTCCTGCCGGAGACCCGGCACATCCGCGAAGGCACGTGGCGTGTCGCGCCGCTGCCCAAGGCCCTCGAATGCCGCCGTGTCGAGATCACCGGGCCGGTCGAGCGCAAGATGATCATCAATGCCTTCAACTCGGGCGCCGATTCCTACATGGCGGACTTCGAGGATTCGAACAGCCCTAAGTGGTTCAACCAAATCCAGGGCCAGGTAAACCTCAAGGACGCGATCCGCCGCACCATCAGTCTCGAGCAGGGCGGCAAGGTCTACAGGCTCAACGACAAGATCGCCACGCTGCAGATTCGCCCGCGCGGCTGGCATCTCGACGAGAAGCACGTGCAAGTTGACGGCCAGCGCGTCTCCGGGGGCATTTTCGATTTCGCCCTGGTCTTCTTCCATAACGCCAAGGAGCAGATCGCCCGCGGCGCCGGCCCCTTCTACTACCTGCCGAAGATGGAATCCCACCTCGAGGCGCGGCTGTGGAACGATATCTTCGTCACGGCCCAGGATGAAGTCGGCATTCCCCAGGGCACCATCAAGGCGACAGTGCTGATCGAGACCATCCTCGCCACCTTCGAACTCGAGGAGATCCTCTACGAGCTGCGCGATCACTCCGCCGGACTCAACGCCGGTCGCTGGGACTACATCTTTTCCTGCATCAAGAAGTTCAAGCGCAACAGGGATTTCTGCCTGGCCAACCGTGGTGCGATCACCATGGAAGTTCCGTTCATGCGCAGCTATGCGCTGGCCCTGGTGAAGGCTTGCCACAAGCGCGGCGCACCGGCCATCGGCGGCATGAGCGCGCTGATCCCGATCAAGAGCGACCCGGTCGCCAACGACAAGGCCCTGGCCGGCATACGTCACGACAAGACGCGGGACGCCGACGACGGGTACGACGGCGGCTGGGTGGCCCATCCGGGCTTGGTGCCGATCGCCATGGAAGAGTTCGTCAAGGTGCTCGGCGACCGCCCCAACCAATGGGACAAGCAGCGCACAGACGCCTACGGCCCGAAGGACTGGCTAGACTTCCAGCCCGAGCAGCCGATCACCGAAGCCGGCCTGCGCAACAACATCAACGTCGGCATCCACTACCTCGGCTCGTGGCTGGCCGGCAACGGCTGTGTGCCGATCCACAACCTGATGGAAGACGCCGCCACCGCCGAAATCAGCCGTTCCCAGGTCTGGCAGTGGGTGGTCAGTCCGAAGGGCAAGCTCGACGATGGCCGCAAGGTGAGCGCCGAGTTGGTCCGCGCGCTGATTCCCGAGGAACTGGCCAAGGTCAAGGCAACGGTCGTCGCCCAGGGTGACGCGACTGAAACGTACGATCAGGCCGCCGGAATCTTCGAGCAAATGTCCCTTGCCGACAATTACCCGGAGTTTCTGACTCTGCCTCTTTACGAAGCAATGGCGTAATGCATGCCGAGAAGGGCCCGGCCGATCAACGCGACGTAATGGCATTGTCATAATACGCGTCGCCGCGGTCTGCGAAAGCCACCGGCTGGCGCGGCAATGGCAGCCGGACTCATAGGCATTCACTTAGGAGGGATCGCAGGCATGTCCAGTCGTATGGGTGTAGGTCTCATACTGATGGTCGGCGAGGGGAAAGCGGGACGACGTTTTGGGGGAAGGAGACGTCGCGTCGGTATTCTGCCGAGACCATGTTCCATGCGGCATCAAAGCGCTCACTCTGAGCGAGCGCCCGGAA
>WNGH01001649.1_pt1 | contig 37531 bp, 32 predicted proteins | sample 5400631 | NCBI WGS metagenome assembly WNGH01 (sample SAMN13153373, study PRJNA577476) | soil metagenome | isolation source: 115 cm soil or saprolite under Garry oak tree replicate 1 | place: USA:California | collected 2016-06-15 | reverse complement strand
CCGCCCGGCCCGGTGTAGCCGCCGACGAGGCCTTCGATGTTCACCGTGGGTCGCGACATCAGGAGTTCGAGGGCTTCCTTCCAGCTCACGTCGTGAACCCAGTGCTCGACACCCAGAAGTTTTTTCGCTTCCGACTCGCTCATTCGGCGCGCGGCTTCAGAGATCATTTTCTTTTCGGCTTCGGAAATCGGGCGGGCTTTATCCGCGAAGCCTTCGATGGCGGGGTCGTTGCCGTCGGGCGAGACGAGAGTGGCCAGCGCTTCGACGAGGTGCCACGCGGGACTGTCGAGGCGCGCTTTGTTGCTGGAGTGCACGTCCTTGCGCGGGCCGCGTTCCCATCGCTCGCCGCTGGAAACCAGTTCGCACTCGATGACTCCTTTGGCGCCCAGCGTCATCGTGACTTCGCCGTCCAGCCCTTGCGAGGCGCTGGGCATGAAGATGCCCATGCAATTTTTCAGCGCGCTGAGCACTTCCGGCCGCCGCACAATTTGCGGAAAGTGCGGCGAACCGATTTCTTCTTCGCCTTCGCCAACGAAAACGAGGTTCACCGGGAGTTTTTTGCCCGCGCCGCGAATGGCGTGCAGCGCCGCGAGAAACGTCGCCTCGGGGCCTTTCTGGTTTACCGCGCCGCGGCCCATGACAACTTTGCCCAAGCCGGGCTTATCGACGAGCGCAGCCTCAAACGGCGGCGAAGACCACTCGGCGGGATCGGCCTGTTTCACGTCGTACATGTAATAGAGGCCCAAAGTGCGCGAGGCGCCGGCATCCAGCGTTGCGAAGATTCCAGGCTGGCCGTCGGCGTCGCGCAGCATGCGCATGGTCAGCTCGCAGCCTTCGTTCATGCCGCGGTTTTCCGCGGCGATGGATGGCTGGCGAATCCAATCCTGCAGCCGCTTGACGGATTCGTCGTGGCGCTTCTCGATTTCCGCGCGGATGGCGGCGAAGTCATCGGGATGCGCTTGCGCCCAGCGAGGCATGGCGGTTATGGCAGCGGCCGCAGCGGCGCCCTGCAAGAAAGCACGGCGGTCGGAAGGCGAAGGAAGCTGCGAGGAATTGGAGAGGTTCTGCTCGCGCTCGTCCTCAAGATGATCATGACTGGAATTTGAACCATTTGGCATAGCAGCCTCCGCAAGATGATTTTTTCCACCGAGATGGAAATGGAACGTCCTACCGGTTTCAACGCGGGAGAGTATACCTTCTCGGTTCAGTCGGCAATGGTGGAGGCGCGCGGGCGCTGGGGGCTATGCGGCTGGCGGTATTGAATTTCGTAATTGAAGTGAGTTACGAAGCGTGCGATGGTGCCCTTCGGACCCACGGCCCAGCCTTGAGTTCCTCCAAAGCTGACCGCATTCAGGTTCACGGAGTCGGTGTGCTGCCAATTCATCCCCCCGTTGTGGCTGACGTCGGTCCCATTCGGCCCGACTGCCGCGAAATCCCCGTAGGAGAAAGATCCGACCGCAGACCGGTAGCCGCCGGGCTGCGTCGCGGAGAGGTGCCACGTCTGCCCAGCGTCCCCGGAAAATATGGCTGCTTGATTGGCGCGGGTCGGTTGTTGGTAATCGCCGCCAACTGCCACCAGAGTGTCGGGAGCTTCACAGGCGATGCTGAAGATGCCGCTGGAGGCGTTGCCGCTGGCAATGGGAGTCTCCACCGCGGTCCAAGAGTGTCCTTGATCGGCGGAATGAAAAATCCGGGCCTTCGGGCCGCCCGTGCCGAAGTAAATGCTTCCTTCGCAGAGGGCAATCGCCGTTCCACTCGCGGCAAACGCACCTTCTTTGGAAAGCGCCGCGGGCATCTTGTCGCGTGGCAGTTCTTTCCAGCGTTCACCATCGTCGGTGCTCAGGACGAGGAACTTGCCATCGACTGGATCGCTCAGTGCAACACAGTGCGTCTTTGAGCTGCAGTCCAACGAGTCGAGAAAGAAACCGGGGCGCTTGTCGGAGTACTGCAGTTTCCAGGTCTTGCCGCCGTCGGTGGTTTTGTAGATCCGGGATTTATCGCCATCGCCGCTCGACATCACATAGGCCACGTCAGCGTCAAAGGCTTCGATATCGCGGAAATCCAGATTATCAGCGCCCGCCACCGTCAACTGCTTCCACGTTTTCCCGTCATTGGTCGAACGCAGAATCACTCCATTCGATCCGGAGGCCCAGACAAAGTAATGAAGCCCGCTCTGGCTGCTGCTCTCGTTGAACTTGACGCTGACGCCGCGCAAATTGGTGTCGAGGCCGCTGGTTTGAACATGCCACCACTGCGCTTGGACGGTTGCGCAAAAGAATAATGACAGTAGAAATGGCAGAAGAGAACGCATAGCACGCATTTTACCAGTAGACCGGGCGAAGACACGCCGTTGATTCGCAAGCTGCTCCGAAACTCCCAACGAAACATTTGTGTCTTGCGCTCCACTGGCTTAGACTTCCGCGGGCTTGCAGTCAGGGAGAGACGAAGATGTACGAGAAGAACGCGACACGACTGAACACTCTGTTGTTCTTATTGATTGCAGGAAGCTTGTGGTGGCCGCCAGCTGCTTCCGCCCAATTTCATCCGAAGGACACCGAGTGGCCTTCCTACGCCGCCGATTTAGCGGGAACACGCTACCGGCCCCTGGATCAAATCAACGCCTCCAACTTCAGTGACCTGGAAATCGCCTGGCGCATCAAGACCGACAATTTTGGGGATCGGCCGGAATACAAACTCGAAGGTACGCCGCTCATGGTCAACGGCGTCTTGTACGCCACGGCCGGATCACGTCGCGCTGCGATTGCTCTGGACCCAGCCACCGGCGAATTGCTGTGGATCCACGGCGAACATGAGGGAAAGCGCGGCGGAGCCGCTCCCCGCCAGCTCTCCGGACGCGGGTTGGCCTATTGGTCCGACGGAAAAGAGGAGCGGATTCTGTACATCACGCCGGGCTTTCGTTTGATTTGCCTGAACGCGAAAAACGGCGTTCGCGTTCCCTCCTTTGGCGACAATGGCGAAGTGGATTTGAAGCTGAATGACGATCAGGAAATCCTTCCGGATTTAATTACCGGCGAAATCGGCATCCAGTCCGCGCCCATCGTGGCCAAAGACACGGTAATTGTCGGCGCCGCTTTCCGCGAAGGCATGACGCCGAAGAGCATGCGCAACAACAAAGGATACGTGCGCGGATTCGACGTGCGAACCGGCAGGCGCCTCTGGATTTTCCATACCATCCCTAAGAAAGGCGAGTTTGGCTACGACACCTGGGAGAAAGGTTCCGCGGAATACACTGGCAACACCGGCGTGTGGACGCAGATCACCGTGGACGAGCAACTCGGATTGGTCTATTTGCCGGTGGAGTCGCCGACCAGCGATTTTTACGGCGGGCACCGGCCGGGAAACAATTTATTCGGCGAAACGTTGGTGTGCGTGGATTTGAAAACCGGCGAGCGCAAATGGCATTTCCAATTGGTGCACCATGCGTTGTGGGACATGGACATTTCCTCCGCGCCGATTCTTGCGGATATCACCGTCGACGGGAAACCAGTCAAAGCCGTGGCCCAGCCGAGTAAGCAGGGATTTCTTTACGTCTTCGATCGCGCGACCGGAAAACCCATTTGGCCGATTCCTGAAAAGCCTGTGGAAGTCGGCAGCGTCCCGGGCGAGTGGTACTCTCCGACGCAGCCGATTCCCTCAAAGCCACCCGCTTACAGCCGCAATGGAGTCTCCATCGACGACTTGATCGACTTCACGCCCGCGCTTCGCGACCGAGCGAAAGAAATTGCTTCGCACTATCACCTCGGTCCCGTCTACACGCCGCCGACGGCGAGCAAAGTCGAAGGGCCTCTCGGCACGCTCACGATGGGGACGGCATCCGGCGGCACGAACTGGCCGGGCGGCTCCTACGATCCGGAAACCCACAACGTTTATGTCTTTGCTTGCAACTCCTGCATCGAGCCGATCGGACTCGTGCCGGCGCCGAAAGAAGTTTCGGATATGAAGTACGTCGCGGGAACAGCTGGAAAAGCGGTGGAAGTTCTCCACGGTCCCGGCGAAAACGCCGGAGCCGATTCTCCCAGGCCGCCGAAGAGGGCGGCTGGCGGTGGTTTCTTTCGAATGGACATCGAGGGATTGCCGCTGGTCAAGCCGCCCTATGGAACGATCACCGCCATCAATCTTGATAAAGGCGAGTTCGTCTGGCAGATCGCGCACGGCGAAACGCCGGACATCGTAAGGAATTCCGAGATTCTAAAGGGCATGAACATCCCGCGCACCGGCCAGACGACCTACAACATCGGAACACTGGTTACCAAGACCCTGGTCATCGCCGGCGAGGGGAATGTCACCACTACAGCGGATCATCCGCGCGGCGCGATGCTCCGCGCTTATGACAAGATCACCGGGAAAGAAGTCGGCGGAGTCTATATGCCCGCGCCGCAAACGGGTTCGCCGATGACCTACATGGTCAACGGCAAACAGTACATCGTTGTGGCTGTCAGCGGTGGGCCTTACTCCGGTGAATACATCGCCTACACGCTGCCGTCGCCGGGAGAATGAACGCATCGCCGCGCGGAGTTCCATCGGATAGGAAAGTGCTGACGATTTGACGATGAAAAGCGCCATGGCTATTTTCGTTCTGGCGGCGATTAATTCCTCGCTGGGCATACTTCGGCCGCAAGCGCCAGCCGCGGAGTCGCGTTCGGTGTGGGATGGCGTGTATACGGAGGAGCAAGCCAAGCGCGGCGAACAGATTTACCGCAAAGAATGCGCGGCGTGCCACGGCGACATGCTCACCGGAGGCGAGTCCGCGCCCCCACTGACCGGCGGCCCGTTTCTTGCCAATTGGAACGGCCTGACCATGGGCGATTTGTTTGACAGAATGCGCAAGACCATGCCGCAAAGCAATCCAGGCCGACTCACCCGCCAGCAAGACGCCGACGTTTTGGCGTTTATGCTGAGCATCAACAAATTTCCGGCTGGAAAGACGGAACTCTATCGCCAGTCGGAGATGCTTCGGGAGATTCGGTTCGAATCGGCGAAGCCGACTCCCAAGAAGTAGAAAAGCAATGCTGCGTCCGTCGCAGCCTTAGCACGGCAGGAATTTGTCGACCTTTTGTCAACGGAGGATTGCCTTATGAAAAAACTGCTTCCTGTGCTTGTCATCGGAGCCGCGCTTGTTGGCTACATCGCCGGGTACGCCTCAAAACCAAGCCCGCAGGCCGTGCTCAGCGGGCACTTCGACGATCTTTCCATGATCCCGAGCGCTTACGCGCAGGACAACAAGCCTGAGGTCATGCCGTTCAATTTTAATTCGCCGCGCGAGCCGCAGTTGGCGCCCGATGCTCCGCCAGTCACGTACTGGAACATCGACGAAATCCGAAAGGCGCACGGCGAGCTGGCCGAGAAGGCCGCGAAAATGTTGAAGGAAGCCGGCAGCGGCAGCTCGCAATCGTTCGGCGGCGGCCCCGTGCATATTTCCACGCGCAATTTCAGCATCTTCATGCTCTATCGCGCGCACCGCGAGCAGCCGGTCCTCAGCTTGACCAAAGTCAATAGCGTTTGGGATGACGCCGAGCAGCATGCGGGCGCCTACGATTTCTATGTGATCACTGGCGGAACGGGCGAGATGATCGTCGGAGGAAAAATCGCCAATCGTCAGAATCTGATGGATAAGGACGGTCCCGTGCCGGGTGAATACCGCGGGCAACCGGTCGTTGGCGCGCAAACTTACAAAGTGAAAGCGGGCGATTGGCTGCTCATCCCGCCCGACACGCCGCACCAACCCAAGCCCGATGCCGGCGGATTCAGCTACATGATCATGAAAATCAATGTGGGCGTGTACCCCTGGAGCCTGATCCGCTAGGGAGGCACGGAGACGAGACGATCGGGGCCGCGAGGCTCACCTGAGTTGACCGGGCTCGACGCCTTTCTTGCGAGCTTCGTCGAGCAATGCGTCGATTTTGGACTGGAGATCTTTCTTCTTGTTCTGCAGCGCGCGCATTTGTACCTCGATAGGTTCGCGCTCGTAGCTCTTGTCGAGCTTGATCCCGCTCGCCGAGGTTGAGGGTTCGCCTTCGCTGAAATTCTTCAAGTCCACAAGCTGTTTATCGATGTCGTCGATCTGCGCTTGAAGCTTCTCGATCTGTTTGCGAACCGAAGCGGCGTATTGCGCGTTCGCAGGCTTGGGAGGCGCTGGTTTCGGTTTGCTACTTGGATCGCCGACAACGGAGACAGCGCCCTTCGCTCCCGAAACGTTGTCGTTGGTCCAGACTTTCTTAGGCTTTGGAGTGTCGGCAGGCGGCACGGAATCCTGCGATTGCGCCGGCGGCGCGGGCGAACTCGTCTCTGGACATTGCGCGGTGGCCGAAAGAGCCGCGAAAAAAGTCAAGATCAAAGCGAATGAGAGCGGACGGGGCACGCAGCCTCCAGTCTCTCAAGGTCGAGGACGCTACCCTGCTAAACCCATTTTAGCCGGAAAAGTTCATTGGTTGGCGGGGTCTGCGTGCGATTTGTCCAAACTGGCATGCCCGAGTTCCTGGCGAATGGTCACAAGGGCTTCTTTCGGCGGCCCGATGTAGCGGTAGTTTGAATAAGACGTGCGTTCGTGGATGGAGAAGCCCGAAAACAATTTGCGACCGTCGAAATCGTACTGTGAAAAGCTGGCGAGCCACAGTCCGGGCCGCAATTCGTAACGCTCCTGCATGAAATGGCTACCCTTGTAGATTTTTCCCAGAAACAAGCCGATGGAAATGTCTTCAGTGACGTCGCCTTCGATGCGCGCAAGTTCGGCGGCCTCTTCGTCAACCCACACGAAGCCGTGCACCTTGGTGAAGACGGCCATGAAGCGCGTGGTGGGCTTGAAGGCGGGGTTGGGATCCAGCTTGTACTTGGAAAGCGCGCGGCCACCGCGTTGCTCTTCAGCCAGATAGGTGAACAGGAATGCGCTGCGTGTGGCGTCAATGAGATCGTTCCGGTCTTTCTTTTTTTTCTCGAATTTTTCCACGCCCTCACGCTGCGAGCGGCTGCCACTGACGAGCAGCGCAAGCGTTTGCTCCAATTTCTCGAGCTCCGCGCGATAAGCAGCGAAATCGGCAGGCTTGCCATCGGCGCCAACGGGAATGCGGTCCATCCCGGTACCCGAAGGAATGACGCGCATGACTTTTATCGCTGTGGGAGTGGGATCGTTAGGACCCTTGCGTGTTTCCACGCGTTCGATCCGTTCGTAGACGTCGAGAGCGGCCTCACCTTTTTTTTCGTTGGCGATGATACGGTCGAAATAATGCGGTTTTGCCGGAGCCATCACGGGTGCGGACTCCGGGACAATGGATTGCGCGGCAGCGCTAGCCGCGAGGGCCGAAGACAGCATCGCAACGGGAATGAACGCACGGTAGATCATGATTCGACCTGGCGAGAGAGCCGCCAACACGCACCTTGATTGGATTCGCCTGGGCATATAACTGTTGTACACCGGCTATGCGCCGAAATGCCCGGGCGGGTATGAAACCATCAATAGCTGCTGTTGGCTGAGATGGTTATGGCTTTGATTTGTCGGCGGGCTTTGGCTGTTGCTTCTGCGCCTCCTCGGTCCATGGTGGAACGACCCCGTTCATTCGAGCGTAGGCAATCGATTGGCCGAGATGTTCTCCAAAATGCCCGGTGATCGCAATGAAAGAACCGCGCAGCGTCGTGTGCCGGTTGAACATATCCTGCGGCTTGTCAGCATTGGCATCGTCTAACGCGAGGATCGCCTGGCGAAAATGTGCAAAGGACTCTTTCAGAGCTTGCACGACCTTTGGCTTGTCGCTCGAAAGGGCCAGGATGGCCTTGAAGTCGTAACCTGCGGGCGGCGCGGTGCCGAGCGCCCGCGCGATGCCGTAATTGGCCACAGTAATGTGAGTGAAGACTTCGCCTACAGAACGAACGCCCTCGGTGGGGCGCCAGGAATACTTCTCGGCAGGCATGGCCTCGGCCAATCGGGTGTAGCGCTGCTCATAGTAGGCAATCTCTTCCAGGAATTCGGCGCGGGGACCGACCGTGGGTGCGCCTGCAATGGCCAAGGGGGCAGTTTGGTCCTGGGCCCGACCGTTCTGCGCAGAGTTCAGGCTAAGGGCTGTAAGTACAAGAAAATGAAGGAAAATATGATGCATTGCGTCCTCCTTGGATGCAGAGTCTCCCGAACTTGGTGCTCCATTTCCGCCTTGAAGCGCTCCGCAAGGCGGTACAATGTAGTGTCGGTCTGCCGGGCCGTTAAGACAGGGCGGACAGGCGTAAGGCTACTCCGGGAAACGCTGAAAGCAAAGTACTCTTCTGCACGTCTATATAGCAAGGTTGAGGAACGAATCGACGGGCCCATTCGTCTTAGATAGAGAAGGTTGGAGGTCTGTTTGGGTGTAACCCCGATTGGCAGGGTAGGCGCTATCCCGAGCGCGGTGCCGCGAGGACTGGATTTCGCCGCGAGGCTGAGGCGAAATCCTGGCGGTAACCACGCTGGTGGCGGTGATGAGCGTGGTCGCGGGCCTGAACTTCTATGTGGCCGATAAGATCGCCAATCTTGGCGCAAACGTGTACGTCATCTCGCGATTCGGGATCATTACCAGCGAAGACGCCTGGATAAAAGCACAAAAGCGGCCGCTCATCACCAGGGACGAATTCGACAGCCTGAAGGAAGGCATGCGCACCACCAGCCAGGTCGCTGCTCTGCTCGGCACTTCGTCCGATGTGCGCTCCGGAAACGAGCTTCAAGAAGATGTGAATGTACTTGGTGTTACGGCGAATTATATCGATGTTCGGAATTTGAGCGTCGCGGCAGGCCGATTCCTGACGGAAGCGGACGAAACCCACCACTCGGAAGTATGCTTCATCGGCGCAGACCTAGCGAAGAGATTCTTTAGCAGTTTGGATCCGATTGGCAGGACGATCCGTGCGGGGACGCACAGCTATGAAGTGATCGGAGTGGCGACGGTCATCGGGAGCGCGCTGGGCCAATCGCAAGACAATTTTCTATTTATTCCCCTGGGCACGTACATCAAGGAATGGGGCACGCAGCGAGACTCATTGCTGCTGTTCGCGCAGGCGCGAAGTGCGGAGATGATAGCTGCTTCGGAAGACGAAGCGCGCATGCTATTGCGTGCCTGGCGGCATATTCCCTGGGAAGCGGATGACAGCTTCGGGATCGTCGGCTCGGATTCGATCATGAGCTTGTGGAAACAACTGACGGGAAACTTGTTTGCGGTGGCAGTGGGTTTGACGGCGGTGTTCCTGGTGGTGGGCGGAATCGTGATCATGAACATCATGCTAGCCAGCGTGACGGAGCGCACGAGGGAGATAGGCCTGCGGCGCTCTTTGGGAGCACGGAAGAAGCACATCGTTCTGCAATTCGTTACGGAGTCCGCGGTGCTGGCGGCGACGGGCGGGCTGATGGGGATTGGTCTGGCGTATGCGCTGGTCGCTGCCGCGCGCGCTGCCACGTCCATTCCCATGCGGACGCCGATGAGCTCGGTGATTCTGTCGCTGAGCGTCTCCACGGCAGTGGGCCTTTTCTTTGGAATTTATCCGGCGATGCGCGCGGCGAAACTCGACCCGATCGAGGCGCTGCGAGCGGACGGCTGAGGACGGCATGGCGCAGGCACACACTGAAAACCTGAAACAGGCGATGGACACATTGCGGGCGCACAAGCTGCGCAGCTTCCTCACGATTTTCGGGGTGGTGCTGGGCGTGAGCGTCATCATGCTGGTGGCGGCGCTGATCACCGGTTTCGATTCCCAGGTCCAGGAAAATATCAAGCAGTACGGAGCGGACACGGCGTTCATTTCGCGGTTTGACCACGGGCCGCATGCCGGGCGGCGGCCCAAAGACGAGCGCGAGCGCAAGCCGCTGACGCTTGAGGATGCCGAAGCAATTCAAGAGCGCTGCCCGGCCGTGAAAAATGTGACCGTATTCCTGATCTGGTGGGAGCAGCAGCACACCGTGCGGACGAAAGCAGGGAGTGTAAGCTCCATCGATTTCCGCGGCGTGCAGGCGAACTTCGGACAAGTATACGCGAACGCCGCAACGCTGGCAGGACGCTTCATCAGCGAAGGCGACGATTTGCATAGGGAGAAAGTCGTTCTTCTCGGTGAAAACGCGGCGCCAGTGCTGTTTCCAGAGGGTTCGCCGGTCGGCAAAGACGTGATGATCGATGGTTCGGCGTTCCAGGTGATCGGCGTGGTGCAAAAGCCGAGCGGCATGTTCGGAAACGATGATGAAGACCGCCGCGTATTGATTCCCTACAACACGTTCCGCAAGATTTACCCGGGCGCATACGAGAACCAGATGCGCATCCAGGCGTATCCCAACATGCTGGACCAGGCGGTCGATCAAGCCACGGAAGTGCTGCGGCGGCGGCGAAACGTTCCGTATAACGGCAAGGACAATTTTGCGATCCAGACGTCACAGCAGGAAGTGGAACAATTTCACAGCATCCTGGGCATGGTGGCGCTGGCGACCGTGGTGCTGAGCGGGATCGGGCTGCTGATCGGCGGCGTGGGCGTGATGAACATCATGCTGGTGAGCGTGACGGAGCGCACGCGCGAGATCGGGATTCGCAAGGCGATCGGCGCGCGGAGCGGAGACATCACCTGGCAATTCCTGCTGGAGGCGATGGCCCTGACGGGGGCCGGAGGCGTAATCGCGCTGGTGCTGGTGAATGGACTCGTGTTTCTCGTGCGCGTTGGACTGCAGTGGCCTGGAAGCGTGCCAGTGTGGGCCGCAGTTACAGGAATTGTTGTCAGTATTTGCGTGGGGCTGGTCTTTGGCGTGTGGCCGGCGATGAAAGCGGCGAAGCTCGATCCGGTCGAAGCCCTGCGTTACGAGTAACGCGATTCTCTTTTTTCTTTTTAACTCACGAACAGCTATTGTACGAGTCCGGCGGTTCTTATTGCGGGGGCATGTTCGGAGCCGGGCACCGGCGCTCCGGGCCAGTTGACCTCAAGAGCGAGTTCGCGCCGAACGAGTAACTTGGCACGGCGCGTGACATGGACGGCCAGCGTGTTTGCGCCGTCGCTCCTGGTTTCCGCGAAACCTTCTTTTTCCAACTGCAGGCTTCTGTCCGCTTTGTAGAGCGCCACACGGAATTGGTGCGGTCCTGCGGGAAGTGCGTGCTCGAAATGCATGGGCTGGCCCTGTTTTGCCGATGACAGGTCCTGAGAAAAGAGCAATTCGCGATCCGCGAAGACGGTCAGCATGCCTTCGTTGACCGCGGAAGTAATCTCAATGTGTATCCGGGAACTACGAACAGCCTGGGGCGCGGGCTCGCTGACGAGGGGCAAGGATGGAAGCGCGGCAAAGAACAGTTTTGACGCAGACCTCGTCAAGTCCTCGGGTTGCTTTTCATGAGCCGGCTTATGCTTCGCGGAACGCTCCGCCCGCGCCGGTGAATTTTTCCGCACACCTGCGCGCAACAACTTACCAGCGTCGTCTGACGGGAGAACGGTCGCGACCGTTTGCGATGTATGGAACAACGCATCAGGTGGCGGTGGTGCTGAAAATCGAAGAGCCGCGGGCGGTGCAGGAACTACAAAGCGGGCGCGGGCAGAGCGTATCTGCGGAACGCTGAAGGCAAGCAGGAGGCAAGCGGCTGCGACCAGCCAGACATCTCGCTGGCCGGAGGGTTTCGACAACCAGGATCTCTTTTTGACTGCCGGAGCGGCAGGTTGCGTGCTGGATCGTGCGAGCGGGTACAGAGCCGAAGCTAGCTCTTCGCAGGAAACAAAACGGTTTCTGGGATTCTTGGCGAGGCACCGAACCACGATGCGGTCGAGCGCTGGAGAGATCGCCGGATTGCGCCGCGACGGCGGCTCGGGATCAGCCTTCAAGATCTGGGCGCAAACGGCACTGAGGGAGGTTCCATCAAAGGGACGCACGCCGGTCAACAGCTGATAAAGGACGATGCCGAGAGCGAATTGATCCGAACGGGCGTCCTGGGGTTCGCCCTGGATTTGTTCCGGTGCAAGATATGCGGGCGTGCCCATGAGCCGGCCCGAGCCCGAAACCTGTGAAGCGTAGCGGGCAACGCCGAAGTCACCGAGTTTGACTTTATTTTCCGGCGTAACAAGAATGTTTCCAGGCTTGACGTCACCGTGAAGAATTCCAGCGCGGTGGGCCACTGCCAACGCTCCCGCTAGATCGGCGGTCCATGCGCAGGCGCGCTGAGGCGTCAAGGTGGACGGATCGAGATGGTGCTCCAGCGTTTTGCCGGCGATGTATTCCATCACCAGGAACGGAGTTCCTTGCTCGTCGATCCCCACGTCGTAGAGCTGCACAATGGAAGGATTGGAAAGCTGCCCGATAATTTGGGCCTCGCGCAGGAATTGCTGCTCCTGACCTTCTCCGAAGCCATTGACAAAGGTCTTGAGAGCGACGATGCGGCCGATAACGTTATCGCGGGCCTTTTCAACGCGGCTGGTAGCGCCCGAGCCGAGGGGCTCGAGGCATTCGTAGCGGCCTTTTTGCAAAGTGATCATCAGGCAGAGCGCAGAAGACGCGCGGCGCGGTTGCGCAGGCCATTGTTGTTGCCGACGGATTGCGGCGAAGCCTGGTGTACGGTCTTTCGACGGGCGAAAGGATAGAGATCTTCCGCGAGCGTTTCACCCAGGCCATAGCGCGCGACTGGATCTTTTGCCAGGCAGCGGGCAACGACCTCGTCGAAGCCTGTGGGTAACGATGGATTCGCATGAGACGGCGGGAGCGGCGTGGAAGAAAGAACTCGGCCGCAGATGGCCTGAAGCGATTCCGCGTCAAAGGGACGCTTCCCCGTAACCAGTTCGTAGAGCACGACGCCAAGCGAAAAGAGATCAGAACGCGCGTCCTGAGGCTTGCCGAGAATCTGCTCGGGGCACCAGTAGGCTGGTGTTCCAGAGAGAGGCGTGGCGGCGGAATCGCGGCTGGCCAGGCGAGCCATTCCAAAGTCCATGAGCTTCACGCGTCCATCGTCAGTGATCAGCACGTTGGCGGGTTTGACGTCGCCGTGAATTACGCCCTTGCGGTGCGCGGCGCCGAGAGCGCAGGCGACTTCCGCGACGATGGCGCAGGCCCGGGGATAAGGAACGCTGCCACGGTCGAGGATGCGGTCGAGTGGCTGGCCATCCAGAAACTCCATGACCAGATAGGGCGTTTGCGTGGCCTCTTCGATGCCCATATCGTGGAGTGTGATGATGGAAGGATGAGATAGCTGGCCGACGACGCGCGCTTCCTGGAGGAAACGCTGACGGGCCTCGCCAGTGGCTAATTCCTTGGCCAAGAGCTTGATGGCCACCAAGCGGCCGATCATTGGATCGTGGGCACGCGCCACGCGGCCGTTGGCACCACTGCCGATGATTTCTAGAATTTCGTAGCGTCCCACTTGCACGGAGACCTCTCCCTCAGAGGAGCTAATTCGGTGTCGGTAACAATGATGACTGAAGAGGCGGTTCGCTCAAATGGAGCAAGCGTTTTGTTTAGAGGGTACGGAGGTACTAGAACAAGACTGGTTCTAAGTTGTCGGTTCTTAGTTCAATTCATGAGTAATTGATTCTAAAGGGCGGAGCCAGTTCGACAAATGAGGAGGCAGTTCGTAAGCCGATCAAAAAGAACTACTTACAGCATAAACATACATAATTTATTGATTCTGAAGGGCGTGCTTTAGCTGTATTAGGAGACAAGAAATCCTATGGCGCAGCTAGTTAGCTGTTCACAAGTCTTTGCGACTCCAGGCATGTCGCCATCGCGAAAACGCAGCGGCCCGGGGGAATTGAGTTAACACGTCGAACCGCGGCAAGCAAGCATCCAGCAACAAAGCACCGATACGTGGAGAGCCAGTTGCCCGAGGGAGGTCGATTTGCGATGATCACAACTCTCTTCACCAATTCCATCTCTTGGGTGGGTCGCAGATGAAAAGATACTTCCTTGCACTTTTGCTGTGTTTGGTACCGATGCTCCCCTCGACAGGCACGTTTGGCCAACAACCGTCTTTCAAAGTTCTGGCTTTTTACTCCACGAAAGTGGAACCAGACCACGTCCTGTTTGCCGAGGGTGCGCTAAAGTTCTTTTCCGACCTCGCGGCAAAAAATAACTTTACGTTTGATTCGACGAATAACTGGGACGACATGAATGATTTCAATCTTGAAAAATACAAAGTGGTTATTTGGCTAAATGATGGGCCTTCAAAAGCCGAGCAAAAGCGCGCCTTTCAAGAATATATCGAAAACGGAGGCGCCTGGTTGGGCTTTCATGTGGCCGCATACAACGACAAAGATTCAAACTGGCCGTGGTTTGTGGATTTCCTCGGTGGCGGCGTATTTCACAGCAACAGCTGGCCTCCATTGCCCGCGAAGCTCACCGTCGACGATCGTTCACATCCGGTAACAATACACCTTCCAGGCAGTTTCATATCGCCTGACAACGAGTGGTATATCTGGAAACCAAGCCCTCGCCTGAATAAAAGCGTTCGAGTCCTGGTCACTTTGGATCCTTCCAATTATCCAATTGGATTTAAGGACGTCCTCACGAGTGGAGACCTGCCGGTAGTTTGGACAAACACGAAATACAAAATGCTCTATATGAACATGGGACATGGCGACAAGATATTCGCCAGTCCCATTCAGAACAAGCTGATCGAAGACGCAACACTGTGGCTCGGCACGATTTCGACTCCGGCGGAGATGCCTGCGGCGAGTGGTACGGAAATCAGTCCTCATGCAGTGGTGGTGAACCCGAAAACCAATAAAGTTTACGCGGTGAATTCCAGAGACGGCACTATCACGGTGATGGATGAATCGGGCAATTCCGCCACAACGGTGAGAGTCGGATCGGAACCCAGGGCGATTGCTGTAAATCCGGTGACGAACAAAATCTACGTGGGAAACACAGGGAGCGGCACAGTATCTGTCATCGATGGGGCAACCGACGCGGTGACTGCGACAGTAAAAGTAGGAGCCCTTCCCTATGTGGTCGCGGCAAATCCGGCGACCAACAAGATCTATGTCTCGAAAACCTTTGGCAACACCATGACGGTGATAGACGGCGCAACTAACGCTACCAGTAATCTGAAAGCAGGAATTCAGGCGGACGAAATTGCGGTAAACCCGGTGACGAACAAGCTCTATTTGGCTAACTACGAAAGCCAAAATGTAACGGTGATGGATGGCGCGACCAATGACACCACATCTGTGGTCGCGGGAGTACATCTCTGGGCTATCGCGCTGAATCCGGTGACCAACAAGATCTACCTTGCGAACGCAGGTTCCTCCAATCTGACGGTGATTGATGGCACGAGCAACAGCACCACCACTGTGAACACGGGAGATATTCCTTGTGCGATTGCTGTAGATTCAGGAGCAAATCGGGTATACGCAGTGAACTATGCGAGCGACAGCGTGACGGTGATCGATGGAGCAAACAGTTCTGTGATTGCAACAGTAGGCGTGGGAGCGCGCCCTCAAGCAATTGGGATTAACTCAGTGACTCGCACGATCTACGTGGCGAACACACACGGCAACAGCGTAACGATAATCGACGGCACAAACAATTCGGTGATCGCAACGATGCCGACTGCAAATGGTCCCTATGCTATTGCAGTGGATACGGCGGCCAATAAGGCATACGTGTCTACTATGGGGAAAAACAGTCTAACGGTGATTGATGGGCGAAAAACAACGACCGGGGGTCGCCCGGCAGAACGTGTGAGGCAATAGAGGTGTAACGTTGAAATGGGCCGACTATCGCAGACTGCCCACAGCAGGGAACGCTTCCGCAAGGTGTCCAAGCAGGGGTCGTCAGATCTGCAGATCGTGAAGGTAGGAGACGCTGGCTTTCATCATGTCCAGGTTCATTTCGACGAAATAGTTTTTTACGCCGCCCGTTTTCGCGGCGGTGAAAATTTTCTTCCAATCCAGAGTGTCCTGTCCCACCGCCACGACTTTTTTGGTTTTCGCCGACCAGCCTTGGACGTGCATGGAAAAGAATCGACCAGAATATTTCATGAAATACTCGGCGGCGTCGTAGCCGCGGCTGATGGTGGAGACCTGGAACTGGAACTTGACCAGCCTGGGATCGAGAAGTTCCAGCAGCAAGTCATAGGTCCGCTTGCCATCAACCATCGAGAGCTCAAAGTCCTCATTATGAAGACCCTGCTGGATACCAGCCTTGGCAGACAGTTCGCCCATTTTGTTGTATTCGTCCGAGGCGCGTTTCACATCATCCATAGTTGGTTTCGCGGGCCCCTCGAGGCTGGGCACGATCATTTGGGTCAGGCCGACATCTTTGGCCCAGGCAATGCGGCCCTCCTGATTCTCGCGGAGTTCCTTGATGCCGAAGTGAGAACTCGTACAGGTGACGCCTGCTTCGCCGAGAATTTTCCGGAGCTCGGCTCCCGTGTATTTGGCGAGGCCGCCGAAGCCGAAGTCCGCGTAACCTACGGGCGAGCACAGCTCAATGGTCTGAAATCCGGCATCGGCAAGCTGCTTGATGGTGCCGGGAAAGTCCTTGGCAATCATCTCCCTAACCGGCCAGGTCTGGCACCCAATGGGCATGCCCAGCGGGTTGGCGCGAAGCTCCGAGGAGGTCAAGGAAAGAAATCCGGCAGCGGCGGCGCTGGTCGCCGCATTTTTGACAAACTCTCTTCTCGAAATTGCAGGCATGGACGTCTCCTTATTCAACTTTTCATTCATTACAAGGGATTCGCTACAGTTCCCATCCGCGGCGACGTTCCGGGCGGACGAACTTCTGCGCGGGATCGGAGTTAACGACCTTCAGGCTGGCGCGATCCCAATTGAGTTTTTGTCCCATGCGAGCGGCGACATTTCCCAGGAGCAAAGTCTCCGTGACGAGGCCCGAGAATTCGAAATTTCCACCGGGCTTGACTTTGCCTCCCTTGCAGGCGTCGAGCCATTCGCGTTCGTTGCCAGGCGACCTTGGCAAAGTTTTTGGCGGCTGTTTGTAGCTATTCATTTTCGATTCGGGGATGAGCCTTGGATTGGCGCCATTGAATGCGCAGAGAATCTTGCCGCGATCTCCGACGAAAAGGAGCCCTTCGCCACCTTCTTCATCGTTCCCCTTGAGGGGCCGATCCTGTTCCAGTTCCTCGGGGCGCGACGGCTTGAGGCCGCCGTCATACCACGTGAATTTCAATGGCGGCATGTCGCCGCGGGCAGGGAAGTTGTAGTGGATAACCGAGGCGAGTGGAAACGTTTCTTCGTAGCGCTCGGTGGAGCTCGCTTCGACGCTAACGGGCGCCTCCAGCTTCAAAGCGCGAAAAATAGTATCGAAACTGTAGGAACCCATGTCCCCCAAAGCGCCACAACCGAAGTCGTTCCACCCGCGCCAGACGAAAGGCAAATAGGCGTGGTTGAAAGGACGTTCCGGTGCCGGGCCGAGCCAGAGGTCCCAATCCAAACCTTCGGGGACGACTTCGGCTTCCTTTGGGCGTTCGAGGCCTTGGGGCCAGAAAGGACGGTTCGACCAGTTCATGACTTCGCGCACTGGCCCGATGGCGCCGTCCCAAATCCATTCACAGAGTAGGCGGGTGGCTTCGGAGGCCTGGTTACCAACTGCGATCTGAGTGGCCACGCCCGTTTCGCGAGCGATTTCGGCAAGACGGCGCGCTTCATAGATCGTGTGCGTCAAAGGCTTCTGGCAAAAGACATGTTTGCGCTTCTTCATCGCGGCAGCGGAGACCGCGGCATGCAGGTGGTCCGCGGCGCACACAATAACGGCGTCGAGGTCCTTCTGCTTTTCAAGGAGATCGCGGAAGTCACCGTAGGCCGAACAGCCGTGACACTGGCCCGAACGCTGCTGAGCGGCGTAATAGGCGTCCACGATTTTCTGACAAGGTTCGCGGCCTGCAACGCCACCGGTAACGTGGAGAGAGTGGGTCAACTGGATGGGTTGGTCGGGGCTGAGCCAATCCCAGCCGGTGCCAACGCCGAGTAATTTGCGTACAGAATTGCAGAATTCATGGGTGTCCCATTGCGGATAATTCGCGCTGATTTTATTGGGGTCACAGACAGCCACGCCCTGAACGTCAGGTTCGCGCAAAAAGCGAAGCATGACACGGAAACCCTGGGCGCCGACGCCGATGAAGGCAATATTGACCTTGTCGCTGGGTGGAACATATCCTGCGCCACCCAACACCCTACGAGGAACGATCGAAAAACCAATCGCCGCTGCGGCGGCTTGACCCAAGAACTTGCGCCGCGAGACCGAGCGCTCTAAAAAGTTGCGAGACCGAAGCCGATTCTTCACAGTCCCCCCAAACGCCGCTCACCGATACCGCATCATTTTGACTGCTTTTCGCTTCCTGGGATGATTTACCACGGTTTTGATTAACCTGGATACTGTAAAATAGTTTGGAACAAGAGAGTGATCCACAAGAGCCTCCCAGCACTCACAATCTGCATCAATTCAGCGCCCGGCTAACCGCTGTTCTCGGGACGATTTTCTGTGATGGATGGTAAGGAGATCGGGAATCGGGGCCCAGTGTCGATCGGACCCAACGCCTGATGAACGCATTTACTGGAAAAGGGGGCATTCGGACGACTGGCAAGCTGGCCACCAGTAACTCATAAAAACGTCAGCCTTTTCGGAAATCCAAAGTCCCTTGGCAAAGCATCATAATGGAGGATGAACGGACAGGGATAAGTATGCCTAGATATGGGATTTGGGTAGTCTTGCTCAGTCTAACTCTTTTGCCGTGTGACATCTTAGCTCAGGCTCAGTCTGCGCGGCCACCCATCAGGCCGGGAATTGAAAGTGAGCCGGGAACACCAGGCTCGTCCGGCGAGCAGCATCCCGAACAGAGCTTGTCGGGAAGCATCCGCGGGGCCGTGGTAGACCAAACTGGGACGGCGGTCGTCGGGGCTCAGGTTAGACTCTCGCGGGAGGATCAGTCTCCCAACCAGGAAGTGCTATCAGGCGACGATGGGCAATTCTCCTTTTCCGACATTGCTCCCGGACCATTCCATCTCACAATGGAGTCGGCCGGTTTCGCGATACAAACCTTTTCTGGAGTCCTGCATTCGGGGGAGATTTACGCCATCCCCCAAACCACATTGGCTATTGCTACCGCCATCACTGAGGTACGGGTTGTACCTTCACGGACCGAACTGGCGAAAGACGAGATCAAGGAAGAAGAGAAGCAGCGTGTGCTTGGCGTGGTTCCAAATTTCTATGTCAGCTACATCCCAAATGCTGTTCCTCTTAGCTCGCGACAAAAGTTTGAACTTGCCTGGAAGACCACGGTGGATCCTGTCAGCTTCGGACTGACTGGGGCCATTGCGGGAATTCAGCAGGCGCAAAATGATTTCAGCGGATATGGGCAAGGCGCACAAGGCTACGCAAAGCGTTACGGCGCCTCCTATGCGAACTTTCTCACCGGCACATTAATCGGAAGCGCCATACTGCCATCGCTCTTGAAACAAGATCCGCGCTATTTCTACAAGGGAAGCGGAAGTAAGCGATCGCGGATTGCCTATGCGATTGCCAATGCCGTGATTTGCAAAGGCGACAACGGGCACTGGCAGGCAAGTTACTCCAGTATCCTGGGAAGCCTCGCTGCGGGCGGTATCTCAAATCTCTACTATCCAGCGAAAGACCGCGGAGCGGAACTAACGTTTGAAAACGCCCTTATCGGGACCGGTGCGACTGCCGTCACCAATCTACTTCAAGAATTTGTCATCCGGAGGCTGACACCGAGCGCCTCTAACCGCGGACAGGCCAAAACCCAGAGCACGAGCAGCAATGCATCCACAACGTTTGTCCACGTGGGTGACTAGGATAGAGGCCCTTCGGCGAGCCGTCGAGTACCACGCGTATCCCTGATAAACCCGATAATCGGAAACTGGCCCACGGCCAAATCTTCAGTGTCGTTGCGGCCGATTCGGTGAGGTGGCGGAGGGAGGATTGAGGGATCAGCGTGTGAAGCGGAGCGAGGGCGGGGGCAGACTTCAGGCGCTCGGGGAAATCGCGGATGAAGGATTTCATCGCAGGGTGCCAGAAGCCGTTGAAGCCAAAAAAGTACATTTCTTTCATGGCTTGTTCGGCGGGCCACTTCTCAAAGGCCATGCGATAAGCAGCGACAAAAACACCGGTGCGATCGTCGCCGAAACGACAGTGCACGAAAATCTTTTGCCGGGGAGCGCCGCGGAAGAGGGAGAGAAATTGGATGAGTTGCTCGTCGGTTGGAGGAGACCAGCCACTGACGGGGATGTGTACAAAGCGCATGCCGAGGGATTCGGTGGTTTTGCGCTCCCATGCGATTTTGTCGAGACCTTCGCCGCGCAGGTCGACGATGGTGGTGATGCCCAGCTTTTTCAGCTCAGGAAGGCCCGCTTCCTTGGGCTGCGCGCCGCGGTAGAGAACCTCGGTGACTTTTCCAGAGTTGGGAATACCGGCGAGGTGGAGTTTTTCTCCGTAAGCGGACCGCAGGATGGCCGGGGCGGAGGATGGCGGTGCGTCTTGCGCAAAAAAGGGAGGAGAGAGAACGAGAAGGAGAAAAAGAAGTCTTGGAGAGCCCTTCATAATAAATTGGATGCGGGTAGTGTAGCGTGAGAGGCAAGGTGAGCAAAAGTATTGAAGAGGAAGCAGTTGAGTGGAAAAAGCACCACTACAAATAGACACAGTACGAAATTCACACCCACATTTTGCGTTTTTCTCTTGACAGGATATTTTCTTCCGTTGATACTTCGATTCCAGATTCGGGGAGCGTGGAAGCGCCAGACGGACCGAGTCAGGGAATGGATCAAGGTCCGTGTGAGCTCCACGAGGCAGCCCGGGATTTAAGCGAAAAAATCGAGCGCGAAGTACCTGCTCCGCGCCCGTAGTTGAGGCGGAGCACCTGCTGTTAGGCTGAGTGCGAAGCACTGGCCAGCGGCGGGGCATTGGCGTTTTGCGCTGGAAGGAAAGTTCGACCGCTGAACGGCCGGCTTTTTTTTCGCTGCCCGCTTTCACGATCCTATGGAATCGGGACGGCGTTACTTCAGCCCCAGACCCTGAAGCGAAACGCGACGCCTCTTCGTGATGAAGAGGAGTAAAATAAAAGGGTTCCCTTCCGCCGAATGGGGACTCTAGAGCGCGGAGGGACGGATGGCGACAGTGAAGCATGCATTGAGCGAGAATGCCGCGGGCGCGGCTACGGAGAAGACAGCCAGGAAAGGTCTGACCTTCGAGCGGTATTTTACCGATGGGAGCAAGTCTCCCTTCGACGCGGTGGAATGGGAGAAGCGCACCGCGCTGATTGGAAACGAGAAAGGTGTGACGATCTTCCGCCAGGAAGACGTTGAAGTGCCCAAGGGTTGGTCGCAGACGGCGACGAACATCGTCACCAGCAAGTATTTCCACGGCAAGCCGGGGACCGCCCAACGCGAGGGATCAGTGCGGCAACTGATCGGCCGCGTGGTGAGCACGATTGTGCGGTGGGGCGAAGAGTGCGGGTACTTTGCAGACATGAGGTCGCGGGACGCGTTCCGGGACGAGCTGGCGCACCTGCTGGTCGAGCAAAAGATGAGCTTCAATTCGCCGGTGTGGTTCAACGTGGGCGTGCAGGCGAAGCCGCAGTGCTCGGCGTGCTTTATCAACTCGGTCAGCGATAGCATGGAATCGATCATGGGGCTGACGCGGACCGAAGGAATGCTGTTCAAGTGGGGATCGGGAACGGGAACGAACTTCTCGACGCTGCGCGGGAGCAAGGAAACTTTGAGCGGCGGCGGGATAGCGTCGGGGCCGGTGAGCTTCATGAAAGGCTTCGATGCCTTCGCCGGCGTGATCAAGAGCGGCGGAAAAACGCGGCGAGCGGCAAAGATGGTGATCCTGAATATCGATCACCCGGATATCGTGGAGTTCATCGAATGCAAGATGAAGGAAGAACGCAAGGCGCATGTGCTGATCAAGCAGGGCTACGACAGCTCGATCGACGGCGACGCTTACAGTTCGATTTTCTTCCAAAATGCAAACCATTCGGTGCGCGTGACGGACGACTTCATGCGCGCGGTGGTGGAGGACAAGGACTGGTGGACGAAGAACATCACGGACGGGCAGCCCAATGAAAAGCTGCGGGCGCGCGACCTGATGATGAAGATCTCGGAATCCACGTGGCAATGCGGCGATCCCGGGATGCAGTACGACACCACGGTCAACCGTTGGCACACGTCGAAGAACACGGGGCGGATCAATGCGTCGAATCCGTGCAGCGAATACATGTTCCTGGATGACACGGCGTGCAACCTGGCTTCCTTGAATTTGATGAAGTACGTCGACGGCAGCGGGCAGTTCGACGTAGAGGCGTTCAAGCATGCCGTGGACGTGACCATCACGGCGCAGGAAATCCTGGTGGACAACGCGAGTTACCCGACGCCGAAGATTGCGGAGAATTCACATAACTTCCGGCCGTTGGGTCTGGGCTACGCCAACCTGGGCGCGCTGCTGATGTCCATGGCCCTGCCGTATGACTCGCCGGAAGGCCGAGACGTGGCTGGCGCGGTCACCGCGCTGATGTGCGGAGAGGCGTACGCGCAATCGTCGAGAATTGCTGAGCGCATGGGCCCGTTCCCGGGCTACGAAGTGAACCGCGAGCCGATGCTGGACGTCATCCGCATGCACCGCGACGCGATACGCGGAATCAACCCGGAGCACGTGCAAACGGAATTGTTCCTGGCGGCGCAGGAATCGTGGGACACCGCGCTCGCGAATGGCGAAAAACATGGCTACAAGAATTCGCAAGTGACCGTGCTGGCCCCGACGGGCACGATCGGCTTCATGATGGATTGCGACACCACGGGAATCGAGCCGGACCTGGCACTGGTGAAGCACAAGAAGCTGGTGGGCGGCGGGTTGATCAAGATTGTGAACAACACCGTTCCACAGGCGCTAATGAAGCTGGGTTATACGCCGGAACAGAGCAGCGAGATCGTTTCCTACATCGACCAGAACGGAAAGATCGAAGGCGCGCCGCGCTTGAAGATGGAAGATTACCCGGTGTTCGATTGCTCGCTGGCGCCGCAGGGCGGAGGGCGTTCGATTACCTGGACCGGACACGTGAAGATGATGGCGGCGGCGCAACCGTTCCTCTCCGGCGCGATTTCGAAGACCATCAACATGCCGGAGGAATCGACCGTCGAAGACATCATGAACGCGTATATTGAGTCGTGGAAGCTGGGGCTGAAGGCCGTGGCGATTTACCGCGATAATTCGAAGCGTTCGCAGCCGCTGAATGCCGGCGGGAAGAAAGAAGAAATGAAAACGGAGACGGCGTCCGCCGAACCGGTGCAACGCGAACTTTTCGCGCGAGCGGTGCGCGAGAAAATGCCGGTGGAGCGCGCTTCGGTGACGCACAAGTTCAGCGTGGGCGGCCACGAAGGCTACATCACCGTTGGGATGTACGAGGACAATCGCCCCGGCGAAATCTTTATCAAGATGGCCAAAGAAGGCTCGACGCTTTCGGGCGTGATGGACGGACTGGCACTGACTATTTCTCTGGGCTTGCAGTATGGCGTGCCGCTGAAGGTCTTCGTGGATAAGCTCGTGAATACGCGGTTCGAACCGTCGGGCATCACGCCAAATGCGAACATCCGCTTTGTGTCGTCAGTGCTGGACTACATCGCGCGGTGGCTGGGCGGGCGATTCATCTCCACGGATTATTTGAAGCTCAATGGGGAACAGGCGGCGGCCCAAGCTCACGCTCCACAATTTGCGGTATCTCGAGCGCTCGGTAGCGGAGCAAATTGGGCACCCGAGCCACTGAAGCCGACGAACGCGCACGAAGGCGCGCCGGCGTGCAGCGAGTGCGGCATGTTGATGGTGCCGAACGGCGCGTGCTACAAATGCGAAAATTGCGGCAGCACAAGCGGCTGCAGCTGAGAAGCAAAGGACAGGTGACAGCACAAACGCGATGAGCGCCCTTCCCTCCGGCACAGGAGTAGCTGCACGACTGGCCCCGGCAAAACCCAAGACCCGCGGGTTTCTCCACATCGTGAGGCATGGCGCGGGCCCAAGCGCGATTTACATCGTGACGTATCACCGTTTGGAGGGCGAAATCTCCGCGGTTCCCCAGAACCATCCTGAGGGCAAAGAACGCGATTCGCTGGTGGCAAGCGGAATTGGCTCGCCGCCGAAGCCGGTGCTGGCGGAGAGCTCGCGAGCGCTGATCGAATTGCTGGAGCGCATTGGCGTGGACTTCAGCCTCAGCGAAGTGCGCGGCGCAATGGAAGATATTCTTCGGCTCGGCTCAGCCAACATCCCCGATCTGTGGCTCAGTGACGAGGAGATGCTCGAAAAAGGCCTCGTCGAGAGCTAGGATCAGATGTAATTACGCAGAAAGGCCGGAAGCGATTGCTTTCGGCCTTTTTGTTTCACTCACACTACGATGCAGGTCTGAAGAAGGCGACCTCGAATTCCCATTTTATTTCAGCGTTGGCGAGTTGAGGAATGTCCGGCATGGCGGGAAACTGTGCGGTCTTGATGTACTCCTTCGCATCCTCGATGAACTCTTTGTCTCCTGAGAGCACTTTGATTTGCGAAACGTGACCATCGCGCTCCACTTTTATTTCCAAGTGCACGATTCCGACGATTCTGCCGCCCTTCTTATCATCACCGTAGGCTATGCCCTGAACAGTCATATCGCGGAGCGTTGCAGGCGGGAGGGACATTGGTCCACGGAATGAACCTAGTTCTTCGCTCCAGAATGGATAGGTGCCGCCGACAATCCGGAAATGGCCATCTACATAGACAAACGAACTGACCCAGGAAGGTGGCATGGATCCGGAGTCTGCAGTGGGCGTTAAACGAAAATTCTGGAGCGGAATGGAATTCGCCGGGCGGGGAAGAAGAGATTCGAAGCCGGAGCCGGAAGGGAGCGTGGGCATTTCGGACGGCTCGACTTTGATGGCGAATCCGGGCGCATCGATGTTATGACCCAGCACCCACGAAATGTGCCCCAGGTGACCATCTCGAACCTTTGGATAATCTTGGCTCAGTTGCGCGACATGCTGGGGAGCGAAGTTTGCTTCAAACCATGTCCTTCCCTTCGGCAGCGCAAAGGTATCGAGCGCAATATTCCATGTCGTCTGGTGGTGCATTTTCCCGACGCGGATTAGTTCATCGACCTGGGTCTGAAAGCCTGTGACAGAATTTGGAACGTCTGCAGGAACATAAGCATGGGGATTGGCAGTCGTCGCTGCCTGTGGAGGCGGAGCCTGCGCCACAGGTTTCTTGGTGCAGCCAAAACTGAAAATAGCGACAGCAAAAGTTACAAAGAGTAGAGCGCCGCAGAGTGTACGTGAAGTCTGTTGCATTGGTGTTTCCCCTTCAGAAGCGGGGCCTGAAGTACGCGCGGATCCACTATTCCTGCTCCTCCTCGGCTAGGTAGAGTGCTCAAAGGTTATCATAGGAATATCGAGGATCGAGGTACTCTTCTCGGTCGGAGAAGATTCACATTAGGTGTGCCGTTAGCGAGGACGGGGGCGGAGGGGCGGGCGCGCGGTGAGAGCGCGGGGGCGCATGCGGAAGCGCGGGCCGAGCGGCGGGGGAACGTTGCGGAGGAAGTCGCCGCAGCAGGGACAGTGGCCTTCGGTGCCGAGCGTGGCGGGACCGTCGGCGCGGAGCCAGTGGCCGCGAGCATCGCAAAGAGGATTGATGCACTGAACGGTGAAGCCGGGCATATATTGCATTTTCCCCCTCAGTGGCCGTAAAGCTCAGGCTGATTCAGGCGCGGACGCGCAGCGGTGGAAGGCTTCGCGACCACAGCCAAGAAAGTTCTGAGCTCCCTTTGACGGCCAATACTCTCGCGGAAAACCCATGGGAAAAACCGTTCGCAAAAAAATGTTCAACGTAAAGCCCGCAAAAAAAGTACGCAAACGGGCCCTTCGCAAAAAAAGCACAGGACCACACAACTTGATGGCGGGGATTGTGGCGCGAGCGGACTGTGGTGTCAAGAGAAAAGGGTACAAGATATTGTGGTAAGGTTGCGGGTGCTGCGGAACGCAGGGGCACGTAAGAGGGCTTGTTTGCGACTTGCGGAAACGCGTCTGCTTCGGACCGGCAGCAAGAGCACGCGGGTCAGGAAATTAGCCACGGTCATTTTACGTAGTAAGAGTGATGGTGGAGCGGCTAGTAGTTTGCGTGGATGAGCCGCAAGACGGAGAAAAAATGCCAACGACAACAAGATTCGATCTGGGAGGCGGCGGATTGCCGTCGATGCCGAACCTGAGTGGGGCCGGGAAGAGAATATTGGAACTTGCGATTTTGGTGGCGGTGATCATCGTGGTGATGTCGAGCATAACTTCCATTCCGACTGGGAACGTGGGTGTTCTGACGCTGTTTGGGCGTGTCACGGGTGAAACGCTTCCGGAAGGAATTCACCTGGTCAATCCATTGAAATCGGTGCAAAAACTTTCCGTGCAGACACAGTCGGTGAAAGAGAGCGCCAATGTGCCGTCGAATGAGGGATTGATCCTGGCCTTGGACACGTCGCTGCTTTTCCGGCTGGACAAGAACAAGGCCGCGTTTGTCTACCAGACCGTTGGTGACAATTACGCGGAAAAGATCGTGGAGCCGACCTTGCGGGCGGCGATTCGTGCGTCAACATCGGCCCATACGGCCAACGCGCTTTACACGAATGCGCGGGAGCTGGTGCAGCAGCAGATTCAGGATGAACTGACAACACAACTTGCGCCGCGCGGCGTGATCGTGGAAAACGTGCTGCTGCGCGACGTGCAATTGCCGGCGATGCTGAAAGGCTCGATCGAGGCCAAGCAGCAGGCCGAGCAGGACGCGTTACGCATGAGCTTTATCCTGCAGAAGGAAAAGCAGGAAGCCGAGCGCAAACGCATAGAGGCTCAGGGCATCGCGGACTTCCAGAAGATCGTGGCGACAGGCATCAGCACACAATTGCTCGAATGGAAAGGGATTGAAGCGACAGAAAAACTGGCAACGAGCGCGAATGCCAAGGTGGTGATTATTGGCAATCCGAAGAATGGCTTGCCACTGGTGCTGGAACCGAAGTAAACCCACCAATGTCCCCCTTCATGGCTGAAGGTTTGGGGGACCTTGAAAAGCAGGCCGAGCAAGAAGTACGAAGATTTTCGTTGACAATACGAAAACCTTCGTATTAAGCTCCGCGCATGACCAACGAACGTCCGCAAAAGCCAACGAGTTCCGAGCTGGAAATCCTGCGAGTGCTGTGGGAGCGCGGGCCCTCCACAGTGCGGGAGGTCCACGCCGAGCTTCGGGAAAAGAAGGACCTCGGCTACACCACCGTCTTGAAACTACTCCAAATCATGACCGCCAAGGGCAGCGTGCGCAGAAACGAAGACCAGCGCGCCCACGTTTACGAAGCATGCCAGCCGGCGACGGAGACGAAGCGGCAACTCGTCGGCGACGTCCTGCAGAGGGTATTTCAGGGCTCGGCAAGCGAATTAATGATCCACGCGCTGGAAGGCCGGCCAACGTCCAAGAAAGAGCTGGAGGAGTTGCGGCGCCTTCTGGACGAATATGAGGGGAGAACGCGATGACCCACTTTGCGAACTGGATTTCGCCCGAGGTGCTGCGGACGCTCGGCTGGACTTTGCTGCACTTCGTGTGGCAAGGCGCGGGGCTGGCGGCTCTGTTTGCCGTGGCGGCCGCGGTTTGCCGAAGCGCGTCAGCGCGTTACGCGCTTGCGGTGAGCGTGCTCGTCTTGATGGTGGCGTCGCCGATCGGGACGTTCACCTGGCTGCACAGCGAAACAATTCCGGCCGTGCGGGCTGGGGCAGAAGGAGCTTCGACGTGGGCGGGAACGTCCACCCAAAACGCGACCGCGCTGTCGGGCTCCCGCGCCCCTGCTTTGGCACCTCGGGCCAAACAGTCGATGGGCATGCTGTGGCTTGTGGAGGCGTGGTTCTTGGGCGTCGTTGTACTTAGCCTAAGAACCGCAGGCGGATTGTTTCTAATCGAAAGAATGCGGCGCAAGGAGATCAAGCAAGTCGAGCGGAAGCTGTACGAAAGATGCCTGGCGCTGCAACGAAAAATGGGTCTCGACCGCATGATTCAGTATTGCGAGTGCTACCGGCTGGACACTCCCGCAGTGCTGGGATGGTTCCGTCCTGTCGTGTTGCTGCCTGTGAGGGCATTGACCGGGCTGACTGAAGAGCAAATCGAAGCGGTCATCGCCCATGAGTTGGCGCACATTCGCCGGTTCGATTGTTTCGTGAATCTTTTCCAGATCGCGGCGGAAACGTTGCTGTTCTACCACCCGGCTGTATGGTGGGTGAGCCAGCGGATTCGCGCGGAACGCGAAAACTGCTGCGACGATGAAGCGATTTCCATTTGCGGCGACGCGGTGAACTACGCGCGGGCGCTGACCCTGATGGAAGAGTGGCGCACGGCTCCTGCGTTGATGATGGCGGCTAATCGCAGCCCGCTGGCGGAGCGTGTGGTTCGGCTACTCGGGCTGAGCGGAGCTACAGGGAGGACTCGCTTGGCGGGACTGGGAGTAAGTTTTGTTTGTCTGGCCGGGGCGTTACTAGCCGCAAACGCATTCCTCGGGGTAGCACACGCATCGCTGGGAACGAGCAGCTCTGCAAAAGAGCTGCAGGAAAACGGCAGCGTCATCATTGTAAAGCCGGAGCCGGCCCCGGCGAAGGAACGAAAAGCTCAAGCCGCGCAGGCCGCCTCCGCAGCACCAAGCCAGCTTGCGCCGATGCCTGAGCCTGCACCCCAGAGCCAGCCAGCGCCAAAGCCACAACCGGAGCTGGCCCCAGCGCCGCAGGCGGCAGGTGACGGCAAGAAGCAATCGTATATGGACGCGATGGCTGCGGCGGGCATAAAGATTACGGACGTGGACGAACTCATTGCTCTGAAGATTCAGGGTGTGACGCCGGAATACATCAAGGGGATGCGCGATCTTGGATTGCAGCCGGGGACGGATCAACTGATCGGTATGAAAGTGCAGGGCATCACACCGGAATATGTTCGCGAGATGCGAAGTTTCTATCCCAACCCCCAAGTCGATGAACTGATCGGCATGAAGGTGCAGGGGATCACTCCGGATTACATTCGCGAGGTTCGGGGTCTCTATCCCAAAATTGACATTGATGAAGTGATCGGAATGAAAGTACAAGGAGTGACGCCACCCGGAGTACGTGAAGTCGATGCAAGCGGCGGGCTTCAAGGACCTGGATTGCGACGAGTTGATCGGTGCGAAAGTACAGGGGATTACGCCGGAGTTCATCGAGAAGGCGCGGAAGCATGGATTTCAGAATTTGACTCTGAACAAGTTGATGGCGCTCAAACACGCTGACATTTTCTGAGTTTCGCGGAAAATACGAGAGGAGCAGGTCCCATGAATCTGAAACGAAGCGTCGGTCTTATTCTCGTAATCGCAGGCGTGATCCTGGGGGTGGCAAACCTTCTCGGAAGTGAGACACAGAGCGGCGACTGGACCATCCGGCGCTCCGACGTTCCGGGGAAAGTCGGGTTTTCCCTGATGGATTCGCGGGCCGGACATCACTTTCACACCAGTTCGGAGTGGCCGGCGAGCGATTTCGCTGGGGTGGATTTCTCCAAGTCCGGACGGCAGGAAGTTCATTTCACGATCGCGCGGGACGCGGGAAAATTTGAATGCGAAGGTTTTCTGCAGGATGGCGAAGGCGCGGGGCTTTTTCATTTCTTAGCGGACGGGAAATATGCGCAGGAGATGAAGTCACTCGGTTTCGAAAGGATCGACTCGGTTTCGAAAGGATCGACGGCGACAAACAGTGGGCGATGGCCATCCACGATGTCAGCCTGAAATTCGCCCAGGAGATCAAGGCGCAAAACCTGCAGGGGCTGGACACGGACAAGCTGATTGCTTTCAAGATTCACGGTGTGACTCCGGAGTTCATCGCAGGCATTCGTTCTGCAGGTGTAAACGTCTCGGAGAGCGACAAACTTATTGCTTTCCGCATTCATGGGGTGTGGCCCGAGTTCATTTCGGCGATTCGCTCGGCGGGGCTGAATATTACCGACAGTGACAAGCTGATTGCCTTCCGAATTCATGGGGTCACGCCGGAAATGATTCTCAGCCTTAAACAAGCCGGCTACCAGCCGGATGCTGACAAACTGATCGCCATGAGAATTCACGGGGCAACGCCGGAATGGGTCGCGGAACTGAAGAAGGAAGGCTACGACCACGTGGACTTGGACAAGCTGATCGCGTTCCGGATTCACGGCGTATCGCCGGATTTTATCGGCCAGCTTCAAAAGCTGGGATACGCGCATCCGGCGCCGGACCAATTGATCGCCATGCGCATACATGGGGTGACGCCGGACTTCATCACCGGGCTGCAATCGCGTGGAATGAAAAACCTCACGGTCGAACAGCTCGTGAGCCTGCGGATTCACGGAATTGATTGATAATGTCGGATGTCAAGGCTTTGGCGGAGTCGCGGGATTTTCCTGCGGCGGCATCAGTTGATCGAGTTCTTGCTGCTTATCGGTGATCTGCTGCTTCATCGCATCCAACTTCTCTTTTCCCGAGGTGTTCTTCGCATAGTCGGGACTGGAGTAGAAAGACTCCTCATCCAACTTATATTCACGCTGCTGAAGATCGAGATCGCTCTGCGCTTCCTTGATCTTCTCCTTCAATGCGACGCGCTCCTTTAAAGCCGCGCGCGCCTTATCGTCCTCGGAAGCATTCTTGGGGGATTGCGCAGCGGAGGCGCCGGCGGCGGGCTGTGCCGATGTTTCTGGAGTACCCGGAATTTTGGGCTGTTCCGCGGTGGCGTTCTGCACATCTCCCTTTTTTACATCCAGGGTCTCGTCGGTGATCACTTTCGGCGATTTTTCGGTGTTCTTCTTCTGCGCCCGGGCGCGGCGCGCGGCTTCCGCGACGGACTGAGAATCTTGAGATTGGGCAAAGGCCGCGGAGGGAAGCAGCGTTGCCGCCAGGAGCGGTACGGCAAGGCGCAAAGTGATGTAGCGCAACATAGTTCTACCCCTCATAAGGATCTGAGCCGGGTCAAATTTCAAGATACGCCTGCGAGAGCAGGATGACAATCCCAAGTAGCGAGCGGTTGCGAATTAGCCAACGCAATCAATCAGAACGCGCGTGTCGCCACTCGCGAACTCGCGATCGACGTATTGAAGAAAGCAAAAACGGTCAGCGTCCCGCCGCGGGGTTCTGCGCGGCGGAAACGTCGCGGAATGAAAAGTGTGTTTGCAGGTTTTTGATCGGCTGGCCGTTCATTTCCGCGTAGGGATAGATGAAATAGTTGAGCGGGTCGCTTTTGTGGTCGGGCGAGAGGCGGATATCACGGCCGTAAGTGAAGAAAACGCGATTGGTATCATGCGCGCCGAAGAAAAAATCACGCTTGCCAGGATTCTTCCACCCTTCGGAAGCGTCCACGGGAACCCAGCCGACTCCGGCAAGGTAAAACTCGGCCCAGCAATGGTAGCCGGGAATGTCAGCTTCAGTCTTGCCCTCGGGCAGCGGGAAACCAATTTCAAAACGAGCGGGAATGCCGGACGAACGCATCATGCCAATGAAAACGGAATGAAAATCGGTGCAGTTGCCCCGCTTTGACGTGCACGCCCAGATGGCGTCGCCGCGGCCCCAGCCTTCGCCCGACTTGTCATAGCGCATGGTGGCGAGCACGTAATCGTAAATGTGACGGGCCCTTTGGATGGCGGTGGTGTCGCCGGCGGTGCGGTCTTTGGCGAGCTCGGCGATAGTTCCGTTGAGAGGAACGAGTCTGTCAGGTTCGAGATAGCGCTGCAGGTTCGAGTCGTGAGACGCTGAGGCGGAGACGCTCTTGACTGCCGCAGAGTCCAAGGCGACTTTGTGCTCGCGGCGAGTGGCTGCGAATCGCAGCACCACGTCAAAGCCGGCCACGGATTGCTGAGCCGTGGGCGTGAAGACCGCAAACCTGTTTCCGTATTCGGCATCGCTGCCCTGGGCATAGCCGACAGGGCTGTCAATGCGCAGGCCGCGAACATCCTGGTAGCCGTCCGCCTGAGGCAAGGGAATCCAGAGATGGGTGGAACCCGTCGAATCCGGAATAGCGGGAACATGGACCTGATAAGTGAATTCGAACGAGCGCGTGGGCGCGCCCGCACTCGATTCCACCGCCGCAGACCTGCGGCCTGCATGAGCGGCAACTACGACGACAAGAGCTGCAACGAGAATCGACGAGAGCGCGAGACGGAAGCGGGTCATGAAGGACTCCTGCGTGGAGTGTGTGGCCCAGATACGGGCAAGCGCGATTATACTGAATTGAGAAGCAAAACAAAGGGGACAATCCCGGGAGTAAAAGAATTGCTGAGTCTCAAGATGATCCCGCTACTAGCCTTGGTAGTAGTCGGAGCGGCTAGCGAAGTTTGCGCCCAGGCGCCGACGGCTGGAGCACCGCCACCTGCATCAGTCGAAGCGTCGCCTGCCCGGCAGAATCAGACGACGGCACCAATGCAGGAGCACCACTTCTGGGACAAGAAGAACGATTGGTTGTTTGCTGGAGTTGGCGCGGCACGCACCTTCGATTATTTTTCAACTTTGAACCTGAGGCGGCGCGGCGACCAGGAAATCCTGCTTACCAATGAAATTGTGGACAATCACGCGGCGTTTGCGGCGATCGAGGCTGCGGGAACCGGTGTTTCCATCGGCGCGTCGTATTTGTTCCACCGCTACGGCCATCACAAACTGGAGCGCTGGACCTCGATCGTGCACTTCGGCCTTACGACGAGCGGCGCGGTGCGCAACTATTGTCTGAAAACCGCGCATCCGAAGAGCGGTCCGTAGGTTTGCTGGCCGTCCACGGGGCAAAAACGCTGCTTGGTTTCTCCCGTCTAAATCAATGAGATGAAATCTTGCAGCTCGAATGACGGTGCAGCATACTCCCCGCCCATGCTGGTCTTGTCCGGGATCGCGCGGAAACCAGTGTTGGGAAATAGGCGAGGCGGTCCTATGGGACGGTCGGTGTGGCTGTGCCGTTTCACCCTGGCTTTCAGCGCCATTCTGTGTTTCGCACTGGGGTCGCGTGGTTCTTCAAAGCCCGCGCCACCCGCGTATCCGGAAACGCCCGAGGCACAAGTCGCCGCACCAAAAACTAGTTCCATGCAGAGTCCCCTTTCGGAAGCGAATCCCGCTGAAACGAAAAGGACCGAACAATACATACTTTCGCGCGAGCGCAGTGAGAAGGCCGTAGCGTATTCGCGGGCCGGTTATACGCTATATTTCGTCTCTTATTTTCTTGGTGGACTCTTCCTCTTCCTGATTCTCCGCCTGGGCCTTGCCGCGAAGTTTCGCGACATCGCCGAAAACGCCAGCGACAAAAAATGGATTCAAGGATTGGTATTCGTCCCGCTCCTTTTCCTGACCATGGGCGTTGTGAAACTCCCCGTGCAGTGGTATTGGTACGTGCTTTCCTTGCACTACGAACAATCCGTGCAAGGCTGGAGGTCGTGGTTCTGGGATTGGACCAAGGCAGAGCTCTTAGACACCGCGATGGGAATCGTTCTGATCCTGATCTTGTTTGCGGTGATGCGGCGCAGCCCGCGGCGTTGGTGGCTGTATTTCTGGTTTCCGGCGGTGCTGATATTCCTGGGGCTGATCGTGGTCACTCCGTTGGTGATCGATCCGTTATTCAACCAATTCGAGCCTCTCAACAAAGAACATCCGGATTTGGTCGCTTCCATCGAAAAACTTACGAAACACGCGGGCGTCCCTATTCCGCCGGACAGCATGTTCCTAATGGCCGCGAGCCGGAAAACGAACGCCATCAACGCGTACGTGACGGGCCTGGGCGCGTCGAAGCGTGTGGTGATCTGGGATACCACGATTCAAAAGACTTCCAATGATGAATCCCTATTCATTGTGGGACATGAGCTCGGCCACTACGTCCTCGGACATGTTCGCCAAGGTTTTATCCTGGGATCGGTTGGGCTACTGTTGGCGCTCTATTTTCTTTTTCGCGGGTTGCACTGGGCACTAGATCGCTGGGCCAGGGATTGGAAGCTGCATGGGCAAGAGGACTGGGCCTCGCTTGCGGTGCTGCTCTTGCTTCTGCATGTTCTCCTGTTTGTATCCTCGCCGGTTATCAGCGGCTACAGCCGGATGCAGGAACATGCCGCGGACGTTTACGGATTGGAAGTAATCCATGGGTTAGTTCCGAATTCGGAGGAGGTTGCCGCACACGCGTTCCAGGTTCTCGGGGAACTGGATCTGTCGGATCCCAATCCACCGCCGTTTATCACCTTCTGGCTCTACTCTCATCCACCGCTGGCGGACCGTTTGGTGTTCGCACATGGCTACGATCCATGGTCAAAAGGAAAATCGCCGAAATACGTGAAGTAGAGATGGGCGAAGCCCCAAGGGACTCAACGATGAAAGGGGGGACGGTCCTCTACAGGGCGTTGCGCGCCGAGGCGTGCTTGCGGGCAAAAGCGGCTACTTTGCTGCGGTTGCCGCAAACTGCCATCGAGCACCAGCGGCGCTGGCGCGTGCGGGAATTGTCGTAGAAGAACAGACCGCAGTGAGGATTGGCGCAAAGCCGAAGGCGCGCTCGGTTTCCCTCGGCTATGATCTCAGCGCCCGATCGAGCCACGGCGGCGAGCAACCAGTCTAAACCACCCTCACGGGCGATGAATTCAATTTTCCAGTCGCCGTCCTGGGGGACCAATTCATCGTGACCTTCGGTGATGCGCAGGATTTCGTTTACGGGCTCAATCCATTCCCAGGCTAATTTTTGCCTTCGCAGCATGGCGGCGAACCCTTTGCGCAACGCGAAACCGAGCCTCCGGGCCCTCAAGAGTAACGCATCCGAAGCTGGCGGGTCGGATTGTGGCAGAATCAGAAGCTGGGTGCCTCGTTCTGTGGAGACAATGCCTGTCGATTGCAGAAAGCGAATAAGCCGGTCCCAAGACAAGTCCGCGCTGCTGGGAGCCGTGTTGACAAAATCGACGGAGAGTCTTCCCCCGAGCAGGTGGTGCACGGACGAGTCAGAAAGAGACATCGCAAGAGCCTCGATTATTACGCAATAAGCGCAGCTTAGGCAAAATAACCAGTTAAAGCTATCATAAAGGTTATGCTTGGGAAAGTGCCGTTTTAGGCTCTTCTTGCTGGTAACCTTCTGGGACTATAGTAGTCAGATAGGCTGTGTGGCAGGAGATGGCTCCGATGAAACAAATCTTGACGGGATTGGCCCTCACTTGCATGGCGATCTTGATCTCTGGGGCATTGATTCGACCAAGCGCGCAGACTTCTTCCAGTTCGCCAGGAGCGGCGCGTACACCCGTGGTCGTGGAACTGTTTACGTCCGAAGGATGCTCGAGTTGTCCTCCGGCGGATGCCTTACTGGTTCGATTGACCGAGCAACAGTTTTACGAGAATGCACAGCTGATCACTCTTGAGGAGCACGTCGATTATTGGGACGACCAGGGCTGGAAGGACCCGTTCTCTGCGCGCGACTGGACGTCCCGGCAAAACGTTTATTCAGGAGTCTTGGGGAACCGTAACCCCTACACACCCCAGATGGTTGTAGACGGCACGGTGGAGTTTAATGGCAGTTATGCGCAGAAAGCTCGACAGGCAATTCTAGAGGCCGCGGGCAAAACAAAAATACCGGTGACTCTGGTCCTGGGCAGCACAAGCGAAACGGGTAAGGGGGATTTTTCCATAAAGGTTGGCAAACTGGGAGGAACAACAAAAGGTGATACGGCGGAAGTCTGGCTAGCCATCACTGAGACTGGATTGCATTCCGCGGTGAAACGCGGCGAAAACGCCGGCCAGGATTTGCACCATGCTGCCGTTGTGCGCTCCATGCGCAAAATCGGCGAAGCCAAGGCTGACGCCGAGACTGCCTTCGGTGGAGACGCGAGGGTTCCGCTCCAGAAAGAATGGAAGCCCGAGAACCTGAGAGCGGTGCTCTTGGTGCAAGAAAAAAAGAGCCGGCGGATTCTTGGCGCCGCCGAGACGCGCATCGCACAATAAGGTTTAGAGAAGAACTCAACACGTCAGATAGCCATGCGGGCTGGGACGTTTTTCGAGGTGACTGTTGGACATCGAACCTTTAGCTGACAGTTCTTCCCTTTCCCCCTTCCAAGCTCCACCACCCGAAAGAATCCTGCATAAGATTTTTTTGAACGAAAAAGGATTGCGCGGCGGCTGGCGTCTGCTGATTTATGCGGCTTTCGTGGCTGCACTCGGAGTCGGTGGGGGAATCATTCTCCAGCATTTTATTCACGGCAGACGCGGTGTTTTTTCTCTCGGCTATTCGTTCACCTACGAAGTGTTTTCTTTCATGGTGGTTTTTGGCGCGGCATTGATCATGTCTCAAATCGAGGGCCGCTCTTCCGGCGCTTATGGGTTGCCGCTGACAGGGGCTTTCGGGAAATTGTTCTGGCAGGGCTGCCTCACCGGAATGGTTGAAGTTTCGGCGTTGATTGGCTTGATCGCCGCCTTTGGCGGGTATTCCTTTGGCGGCCTTGCCCTGCAGGGCAAGGAGTTGCTGCGTTGGGGAATGTTGTGGGCGGTCTTCTTTGTTTTTGTAGGTCTGTTTGAGGAATTCTTGTTTCGAGGGTACACGCAGTATACGCTCGCGGAGAGCATCGGTTTTTGGCCCGCAGCTGTTGTGCTTTCGTGCTCGTTTGGGGCCGTTCATTTAGGGAATCCGGGTGAAGGCTGGGTGGGGGCGGCAGGAGTTGTAATGATCGGGCTGGTTTTCGCATTTGCCCTGCGACGCACGGGAAGTCTCTGGCTCGTTGTCGGATGGCACGCGAGCTTCGATTTCGGTGAGACATTTCTTTACTCTGTGCCGAATAGTGGCCTCGTGCTCGAAGGGCACCTCTCGAATGCATCCTTACACGGCGCCAAATGGCTAACGGGCGGCACAGTGGGCCCGGAAGGCCGCTCGCGATTCACCTTCTCTTCCCAGCAAATAAAGCAAAGCCCGCAGAGAACCCAGGAAACCAAGCGAATTAGTGCACTAGTTCGGAGGCGGGCACCAGACGGATGCCTTGCGTTTGCGCGTGCGGCAGAACTTCGCGAAGAGCCTGGAGCGTCGCGGCGTGCGGATGACCGATGGCCACGGCCTCGCCCTTTTCATGGGCGCCTCGCAGTGCCAATTCGAGCTGTTTGTGGACCGCGGCTACTTCGGCAACGTCGTCCAGAAAGGGGACGTTCCGTGAAGCAGAGGGAACTCCAAAGTCTTGCGCTGCATTGTAAGCCACCGTCGCGGCGGTTGTGCGGCTGTCGATGTAGAAGAGGTGATGATCGCCCAGCACGTGCATCAGCTCATCCATCAGCGCGGCATCGGCTGTCGCTTGCGACCCCTGATGATTGTTGACACCGGCGGCGTCCGGAACACTCTGCAGGAATTGATCGACGAGCGCCGCAACCTCGGCTGCCGGCATGCCGGGACGCAATTCCCGCGCTTCAGGGGTTTCGTTCGCGACCGACTGCATCGGCAGATGAAGCATGACCTGGAATCCACGGCGATGCGCTTCCCTGGCGATGTCCAGCGAGTGTTCATGATTGGGCAAAACGGAAACGGTCAGGGGATAACCCAGTTCGAAGACCGCTTCGGCTGCGGCGTGGTCACTGCCAAGATCGTCGATAAT
>WNGH01000859.1_pt1 | contig 37555 bp, 30 predicted proteins | sample 5400631 | NCBI WGS metagenome assembly WNGH01 (sample SAMN13153373, study PRJNA577476) | soil metagenome | isolation source: 115 cm soil or saprolite under Garry oak tree replicate 1 | place: USA:California | collected 2016-06-15 | reverse complement strand
CCGCCTCCCGGCACTCCCGCGGCAGCTTGCCGGTCCACTGGCAGATCGTCCGCCCGAACGACTCCGACAGCTGCCCGCCCGCCAGCGCCGCCACCACCTGCGGGTGCGCGCCGGTGCGCCGCGCCCACGCCGTATGCGCCACCGCGGCGCCCTTGGTGACCTTCGTCTTGTGGATCAGCCACGCCCGCGGGCTGTAATCCGCGTCCGCGCAGTACCCCTGCCCGGCGGTGAACGCGGCCAGCACCGAGGCCCGCGCCGCGGTCCCCATCGCCGCGGCCTGCTCCAGCATCTGCAGGCACCGCGCCTGCTCCGGCGCCCCCATCGCGGTCGCATCGGCGGCGGCCAGCCAGCCCAGCCCGGCATGGACCATCTCCATCGCCTCCCCCGCCGAGGCGAAGGCCGGGACAGTACCCACCTGGGGTCACCTCCCTCCGGGGACGCGCGGACCGGTGTCATCTGCTGGTTCCGGGAGCTCTCCCTCGTCCCGGGCCGGGACAGGAACACCGGCCGGGCACATCCCTAGGATTCCAGTTCGATTCTACCCCGCAGCTACGACATTTTCTAGAAAAGACACGCCGGATAGGCCTGCGCCCGGGCGCGGCCTGGGGTTACCATCGGCTGGTGCTGCCGTTCTCCGCTCAGACCCGCGCCGCCAACCTCACCCGGATGGCCGAGGACCGGTTCGATGTGCTGGTGATCGGGGGCGGCATCACCGGCGTCGGCATCGCCCTGGACGCCGCGGCGCGCGGCCTGTCGGTGGCCCTGGTGGAGAAGGACGACTTCGCGGCCGGGACCTCGGGACGCTCCTCCCGGCTGGTGCACGGCGGCCTGCGCTACCTGGAGCACCGCGAGTTCGGCCTGGTCCGGGAGTCACTGCGGGAGCGGGGCATCCTGTTCCGGCTGGCGCCGCACCTGATCCGCCCGGTGCCGATGTACATGCTGGCTGGTGACCTGCGCAGCCGGGCCACGTACCGGGCCGGCCTGGCCGCGTACGAGCTGCTGGCCGCGGGCCGGAACGTCGGCTACCACCGCTCGGTGAGCGCCGGACAGCTCCGCGCGGCCATCCCCGGCATCGGCGGCCTCGGCCAGCCCGGCGGGCGGGCGCACGGCTTCCGGTACTTCGAGTGCCAGGTGGACGACGCCCGGCTGACTATCGAGGTGGCCCGGACCGCCCAGGCGCATGGCGCGCTGCTGGCCAACCACGCCCGGGTGACGGAACTGCTCGGCGACGGCCGGGTGACCGGCGCGGTCGTGGCGGACGAGATGACCGGGCAGCGGTTCGAGGTCCGGGCCCGGGCCGTGGTCAACGCGGCCGGGATCTGGGCCGAACAGGTCACCCGGCTGGCCGGATCAGGGCTGGCCGGGGCGGGCGGCGTGCGGCTGCTGCCGAGCAAGGGCGTGCACCTGGTGTTCGCCCCGGGCGCGGTCCGGACCACGGCGGCGCTGGTCGCCCCGTCCGAGGCGGGCGACGGCCGGTTCATCTTCATCGTCCCGTGGGAGGACCGGGTGTACGCCGGGACGACCGACACCCCCTACGCGGGCGACCTGGACCGCCCGGCGGCCGACGCCGCCGACCGGGAGTACATCCTGTCGGCGGTGGCCCGCAACTTCCCTGGCGTGACCGAGCGCGACGTGGTGGCGTCCTGGGCCGGGCTGCGCCCGCTGCTGAGCCAGGACGAGGAACTGGGCGACGCCCGGACCAGCGACCTGTCCAGGAACCACGCGATCTTCACGGATCCGTTCGGCCTATTCACCATCACCGGCGGGAAGCTGACCACGTACCGGGCCATGGCGCAGGACGTGGTGGACCGGGTCGCCGCCGCGCTCGCCGCCGCGGGGCCGTGCCGGACGCGGGACATCCCGCTCGGGCTGCACGGGCCGGCCGCGGCGGCCGTGCGGCTGGCCCGGGACGAGGTGGCCCGCCTCGGCCTGCCGCCGCGGACGGCCGCCCGGCTGGTGCAGCGCTACGGCGACGACTGGCGCGAGGCCGCCCGCCTGATCGGCGCGGACCGGTCGCTGGGCGAGCCGGTAGTGAGCACCCTGCCGGTCCTGGGCGTCGAGGTGGCCCTGGCCCGCAGCCGCGAGATGGCCCTCACCGACGACGACGTGTTCGTCCGCCGGACCCGGCTCACCACCCGCGACGCGTCCCTCGGGCTCATACCTTCAGGCGGACACAGGAGGGAATGATCCCGAACGAAGCGGGCGTCGTGCCCAGCACTTCCCCGTCTGCCTCGACCGGGAAGGGCCGGTCCGCCTCGACGCGCACCTGGCCGGCCCGCAGTTCGGCGATGTTGCGGTGCGGCAGGTGCGTGCCGCGGTACACCTTCGGCAGCGTGGTGAACGAGTCGGACTTAGGCCCGGTCATGACGAGCACGTCGAGCAGGCAGTCGCCCGGGTCGGATTTCGGCGAGATCTGCATGCCGCCGCCGTAGAACCGGCAGTTCGCCACCACCACGTTGAACGCCCGCCAGCCGAACGCGTGGCCGTCCGCGTCGAGCCGCACCGCCGCCGGGCGGAAGCGCGGCAGGGTCAGCCAGAACCCGCAGGCGTACCGGGCGCCGCCGAGGAACCGGCCAAGCCCGGTGAACCCGGCCGTCCTGGCCACCACCGCGCCGCCCAGGCCGGCCTCGGCGATGTTGACGAAGTACCTGGTCGTAGTGGCGCCGCCGTCGGCGGAGGTAGCAGCGCAGGTCACGGTGCCCACGTCGATGGTTCGGACGCTGTCCCCGGCCAGGTGCCCGGCGGCCTGCACCGCGTCGCCCGGCAGGCCGAACGACCGGACGAAGTCGCACCCAGAACCGGCCGCCACGACCCCGAGCACGGCGTCCGGCACCAGCGGCCTGCCGTCCCTGAGCATCCCGTTGACCACCTCGTGGACGGTCCCGTCACCGCCGGCCGCGACCAGGTAACGCTCGCCGGCCAGCAGGGCCTCCCGGGCGGCCTCGGTGGCATGGCCGGGATGGGTGGTCCGCACGATGCGGTAGCCGAGTCCCAGGTTTTGCAGCACGTTCTCGACCTGGGGCAGCGCCGCCTCCACCTGGCCGCGCCCGGCCCGCGGGTTGGCGATGAGGACCAGCGGGCCGAAGGGGCTGCTCATGGCGTGATCACGGGGCGCAGGGCCTGCGGGTTCATGATGCCGGCCGGGTCGACGGCGGCCCTGATCCTGGTCAGGACGTCCACTCCGGTCTCGCCCAGGTCGCCGGTGAGGAACCTCGCCTTCAGCCGCCCGACGCCGTGATGGTGCGTGATGGTCCCGCCCGCGGCGGCGCAGGCCTGCGCGGCCTGGTCCCAGGCTTCGCGGTACCGGGCCGCCGCGTCCTGGTCGTCGCCGCCGCTGATCAGGAACGTGAAGTACAGCGACGAGCCGGACGGGTACAGGTGGGACAGGTGGCAGCCGACCGCCTGGGCATGCCCGGCCAGCGCCGCCCGGATGTCCTGATACAGCCGCGGGACCGCGGACCACAGCCCGGCGACCTCCATCGTGTCCACGATCACCCCTGAGCCGAACGCGCGCTCGGGCCCCATGATCTGGGCGTACGTCTTTACGGCGTCATTGCGGTGCTGCCACCAGTGCTCCCCGTAGGCGGCGCCGAGCTCGCCCGATGCCCCGGCCTGCTTGAAGGCCTCGGCGGCCGCCTGCTTCCTGGCGTCCAGGCCCGGCCGCCCGGCCGGGAAGCCGGCCAGCCCGACGCACCCGCCGGGGTGGCCGAGCGCGCCGAAACCCAGCTGGGCGTCGGTCTCGTCGTAGCCGCGCAGGACGGCGGCGCCGGTCTCGGCGCGGACGGCGGCCCTGAGCCCGTCGGCGAGCTCGGCGAAGCCCGGGAAGCCGAAGGCGAGCCAGTCCCAGCCCGCCGGCCGGGCCCGGCAGGCCAGCGTCGCCGCGGTGACCACCGCGAGCGTCCCCTCGGACCCGACCAGGAGCCGCCGCAGGTCCGGCCCGGCGGCCGAGCGCGGCACCGGCCGGCAGCGCAGGATCTCGCCCTGCGGCAGGACCGCGGTGAGCCCGAGCAGCACGTCCTCGATCGCGCCGAACCCGGTGGAGGCCTGCCCGGCCGACGACGCCGCGATCCAGCCGCCCACGGTGGACATGGCGACCGACTGCGGATAGTGCCCGGTGGTCAGCCCGTGTCCGGCCAGGGCGTCCTCCAGCTGGTCACCGCGCACCCCGGCCTGGACGTCTACCGTCTGCGACACGGCGTCCACCGGGCCGATCCTGTTCATCCGGGCCAGGTCGAGAACGACCGCCCCGGTCTGTGCCTGCACCCCGCCGCACACCCCGGAACCGCCGCCGCGGGGGATCACCGCCGTGCCCGTCTGCGACGCCCAGGCCAGGATCGTGGCCACCTCCTCGGTGCTCGCCGGGAAGGCCACCGCGGCGGGAACCGGGAGCTCGTCACCCCGGACCCGGCGCAGCAGCGCCAGCGCCCAGGAGTCGACGGCCCGCTCGCGCAGCATCTCCGGCTCCGTCCGCACCGCGCCGTCCGGCAGGCGGCTCACCAGCAAGTCAAGGGGGCTCACCCCGCGGATAGTAGCCCCCTGGCCCCATCGCCGACTAGCGCCGGGCCGCGACTGGGTAGGGTGCATTCGCGGGGTCGCGGTTCCCGCGATGAGGAGGACACCGTGGCTCGCCCTCATCGCCGTCAGCACAGAGGCCACTACCGATCCGGCCAGGGACCTGCGCGGAGACGGTCAGACCCTGCATGTCCACGCCACCGACCCCGGCCTGTCAGGCACCGGCGAGTGGCTGGTCACCCGGACCCCGTCCGGCATCACCATCCAGCCCGGCCACGGCAAGGCCGACGTCGCGGTCCGCGGGCCCGCGGCCAGCCTGCTGCTCGTCCTGACCCGCCGCCTGCCGCCCTCCGATCCCGCCATCGAAGTCCTCGGCGAGCAGGCACTGCTCAGCCACTGGCTCCAGCACACGCCGTTCTGACGCAGGCCGGCTGGCCCGGGGTCGGGAAGCGCCGCTCAGTCTCGTTCCGAGCTGGAGAAGATCTGCAGGAAGAACAGGAAGACGTTCAGCACGTCCAGGAAGATGGAGGCGGCCAGGAACGGTGCAGAGTCGATGTCGGTCGAACGGCGGAGCCGCTGGAAATCGAACATGGTGAAGCCGGCGAAGATCACCAGGCCGAGCACCGAGTAGATGAGCGAACCGTGCGGGATGTGCACGAAGATCAGCACGATGCCGAACACGATCAGGGCCAGCAGCGCCCAGGAGCAGGCCCGCGCGATCGCCGACAGGTCACGCTCGGTCGCGTAGCCGGCCGCCCCGAACCCGGCGATGAACAGCGCCGTGGCGCCGCCCGCCTGCCAGAGCGCACGGGGGTCCACGCTCGCGTAGTAGGTGAGGGTCGGGGCCACGGCCACCCCGATCAGCAGCCCGAAGGCGCCGAGCAGTCCGACCGTCAGCCGCGGGGACCTGCGCGCCGCGAAGCGCATGCCGATCAGGCAGGCGAAGGCGGCGATGAACGCGGCGAAGCCCGCGCCGTAGGCCAGGTGGCGGCCCAGGTAGGCGCCGAGCGCGAAGAGCGCGGCCGTGACCGCGACGAAGCCCATCGTCTGCGCGAAGAGGGTGCGGGTTCGAGTGCGGGCTGGTGCCCCGAAGCCGGTGTAGCGGAGTGACTCGCTCATGACATTCTCCTTCCTGCGGCATCGTAACGGCGGAGCAGCCTAGGAGCGTCAGAAGGTGATCACGTGGCCGGTCCTGGGGGCGCTGCGGCCGGCCAGGACTTCCAGCCATACCTCCCGCAGCGCGTCGGGGCCGCGGTGGCGGACCACGTCGACCCAGCCTGCCGCGGCGGCCGCGAAGCCGCGCCACGCCTGCGCGAAACGCAGGTCCAGTCCGTCGCGGCCCCAGTCGGCGGAGCGCTTGCGCATCTGGTCGGGCGCGAAGAAGACGCTCGTGCGCGGGCCGCCGAGCGCCTGCGCGCCGGATAGGTCCTGGTGGGTGACGCCGACGACCGCCTCGTGCACCAGCCGCGCGCCCAGGTGGCCGCGGATCCGGGCCCGGACCTCGGCGCTGCCGGCGAAGTCCAGGTAGGCGGTGGCGGCCGGGCTGAGCTGGCCGGCCGCCGCATAGGGCAGCACCCAGTCATAGCAGCCCAGGCTCTCGGCGAACGCCACGTTGCCGGCCGAGGTGAGCCCCACCAGCTGCGGGCCCTTGCCCCGCAGCAGGAACGCCGTGCCGTAGGCCGTCTTGCTCGACGCCGAGGAGAGCACGAGCACGTCGGCGCCGAACCAGCCGTTGTCCTCCAGCTGGTCGGCCAGCATGAACGAGGTGAAGAAGAGCGGCCGGTACAAGACGAGCAGGTCCTCTTGATCCGCCTGGTACGCCGCGTCGCCGGTGGTCAGCGCGTAGGCGTTGTACGGCGATGGCAGCCCGGCGCGGTGCGGGCTGGCGTCGCGGAACCCGCGGGCATCCGCGCGGCCGGGCCGCACCACCAGGTGGCTGGCCGGCGGCAGGTACCCGTAGACCCGTCCGCCGGCCGGGACGCCGTCCACAGCGGAGGCGGCGATGTCGGCGAAGCCCCACAGGGGCACCATCCCCCAGCCGGGTCCGGCCGGGAAGAAGTCCCAGTAGCGGAAGGACTCGCCCAGCACCGCGTAGGTGACGTTGTTCGCGGTCAGGCCCACCCGGTCGACGCGCAGCAGGGCCTCGCCGTCACCGATCCCGGGTACCTCCCCGGCCACCAGCGCGGTCCGGGAAAGCTCGTCACGAGCAACCGTCAGGGCCCAGTACGACGTCATGTCACCAGCATCGCAGATGCCCGATCCCGCGCCCACAATCCCGGCAAAAGCCGCATACTTCCGCCTCTCGCGTGAAATCAGATTCCATGGAAGTGGCAACGTATTGAATCTATTGGGTACGTTGCCACAACCATTGGTTACCGAGACCGCGTGCCCGGGGGTGGGGCATGAGCGGGAGCCGAGGCGGGGCTAGCGTTGGGTCAGGCGCCCCGCGTGGTCTGGGCGAGATGGGGTGGCGAGGAGAGACAGCGGCATGGTGGTCATGCTCCGGCGTTCCCTGGCCGGCGTGGGCTGAGCGGCTGGCTGACCATGCCCCCCGTACCCCGTTTGTTCGGCCGGGCTGGCGAGCTTGAGACCCTGGGACAGCTCCTGGCGAACGTGCGAAGCGGCCAGAGCGCCGTTCTCGTGATGCGGGGGGAACCGGGGATCGGCAAGACCGAACTGCTGCGCCAGCTGATCGGTCAGGCCTCCGGTTTCCGGGTGGTCCGCGCGGTCGGGGTCGAATCGGAGATGGAGCTCCCCTTCGCCGGGCTGCACCTGCTGTGCGCCCCGATGCTCGGCCGGCTCGGTGCGCTCGCCGAGCCGCAGCGGCGCGCCCTCGGCGTCGCGTTCGGACTGGCCTCGGGCGACAGCCCGGACCGCTTCATGGTGGCCCTCGGGGCGCTCAGCCTGATGGCGGAGGCCTCGGAAGAGCAGCCGCTGCTCTGCGTCGTGGATGACGCGCAGTGGCTCGACCATGCCTCGGCCCAGGTCCTCGGCTTCGTCGGGCGCCGCCTGCTGGCGGAGTCGATCGCGCTGGTGTTCGCGGCCCGGCCGTCCACCCCGGGCGCCGCCGCGCCGGGTCACCTGGCGGGCCTGCCCGAACTGCGGCTGGGCGGGCTGGATGACGAGCCGGCCCGGGCGCTGCTGGCGACGGTGACGTCGGGCCCGCTGGACGAGGGCGTCCGGGCCCGGATCGTCGCGGAGACGCACGGCAATCCGCTGGCCCTGCTCGAACTCTGCCGCGGGCTTGGGACCGCCGAGCTCGCCGGGGGGTTCGCGCTGCCGGACGCGGGAGACCTGCCCAGGCTGATCGAGCACCAGTACGTGGCGCGCCTGGATGAGCTGCCGGATGAGGCCCAGCGGCTGGTCCTGCTCGTGGCGGCCGATCCGGTCGGGGACCTGGCCCTGATCCTCCGGGCGGCTCAGGCACTTGGCCTGGACATCCGGGCCATCGACTTGGCCGCCGCGGCCGGGCTGCTGGACATCGGCGCGAACGTCCGGTTCCGGCATCCGCTCATGCGTTCGGCTGTCTACCGGGCCGCTGCGGCCGGGGACCGGCGGGCCGCCCATGACGCGCTGGCCGCGGTGACCGACCCGGAGGCCGACCCGGACCGCCGGGCCTGGCACTGGGCCCACGCCGTGGCCGGGCCGGACGAGGCGGTAGCCGGGGAGCTCATCAGCTCCGCCGCCCGGGCCCTGCGCCGGGGCGGGGTGGCCGCGGCCGCGGCCTTCCGGGAGCGAGCCGTGGCGCTCACCCCGGACCCTGGCCAGCGTGCCTCGCGGGCGCTTTCCGCGGCCGACGCCAAGTACGCCGCGGGGGATTTCGAGGCGGCGCAGGCCCTCCTGGTCACGGCCGAGGTCGGGCCGCTGAGCGAACTCGGCGCGGCGCGCATGCAGTGGATGCGCGCCCAGATCGCGTTCGCCCTGAGACGGGGCAGCGATGCCCCGCCGCTGCTGCTGCGCGCGGCGCAGCAGCTGGAGGCGCTGGATGCCGAGCTGGCCCGGCAGGCCTACCTCGAGGCGGTGGTGGCCGCGATCTACGCCGGCCGGCTCGCTCATGGCGACGACGTGCTGCGGATCGCGCGCGCGGCCAGGTCCGCGCGGCCCGGGCCCGCCGAGCCTGCCGGAGCCTTCGCGCCGGACCCGGCGGCGCACCCGCAGCTGCTGCTGCGGGGCCTGGCCGTGCGCCTGACCGATGGCTACGCCGCCGCCGCCCCCACGCTGGCCGAGGCGCTGCGGCGCTACCGCGCGCGGCCGCAGGAGCTGGGCTGGCTGTGCGTCTCGTACAACCTGGTCGCCATGGACCTGTGGGACGACGAGGCATGGTTCCAGCTCGCGGCAGGCCAGGTCCGGCTGGCCCGCGCGAACGGCACCCTCAGCTGGCTGCCGTTCGCGCTCGACTATCTCGCCGAGAACCACATCCAGGCCGGCCAGCTCTCGGCGGCGGAGGCCCTGCAGCTGGAGGGCGAGCGGATCGACCCGGGGATCAGGGCGGCCACGCTGCCCTACGTCTCGCTGCTGCTCGCGGCGTGGCGGGGGGACGAGGCCGCCGTCACCCAGCTGACCGAGGTCATGGAGCGCGGCGCCGCGGCCCGGGGCGAGGGCGCCGCGCTGACGTACGCGGAGTACGCCAGCGCGGTGCTCGGCAACGGCCTCGGCCACTACCGGGCCGCCGCCGAGGCCGCGCACCGCGCCAGCGCCGCCGGCGAGCTCGCCGTCTCCCCCTGGGCGCTGGGCGAGCTGGTGGAAGCGGCCGTGCACAGCGATCAGCGGGAGCGCGCCGCGGCGGCGGCGGACCGGCTGTCGGAGATAGCCGCGGCGAGCGGAAGCGACTGGGCCCGCGGCGCGGCGGCGCGGTCCCGCGCGCTGCTGGCCGAGCGCTCACCTGGCCCGGGCCCGGCTGAGCTACGGGGAATGGCTGCGCCGCGAGGGCCGCCGGATCGACGCCCGCGACCAGCTGCGGCCGGCGTTCGGCGCGTTCACGTCCATGGGCACCCAGGCATATGCCGAACGGGCGAGGCGCGAGCTCCTGGCCACGGGCGAGAGGGTCCGCAAGCGCAACGAGAGCGCCCGGGCCGGCCTGACGCCGCAGGAAGAGGAGATCGCCCAGCTGGCGGGGGAAGGACGGACCAACCCCGAGATCGGCACGCTGCTGTTCATCGGGACCCGCACGGTGGAGTGGCACCTGCGCAAGGTGTTCGCCAAACTGGACATCAGCTCCCGCCGCGAGCTCGACGGGGCGCTGCGGCGCCGCGGGCGGTACCTGAACGCACCGGTCTAGGCCGCCCGGTCCGGACCAGGACAGGGCGGACCAGGGTAACGGCCAGGGGTTCTCACGGGCGCGAGCGGCCGCCCGGAGGCGGGATCGTGATGCCAGTACGTCACGCCGGTCTGAGGCCAGGAGCCGGTCCGGGCAGCGACCGAGAGGAGCAGCGTGAACAGCGACTATGACGTCATCGTGGTGGGCGCCGGCTCACCCGGCGAGCACTGTGCCGGGGCGCTGGCCGACGGCGGCCTGCGCGTCGCCGTGGTCGAGCGGGAGCTGGCCGGGGGCGAGTGCTCCTACTATGCGTGCATCCCGTCCAAGACGCTGCTGCGCCCGGGCGAGGCGGTGCAGGCCGCGCGGGAGGTGGGGGCCCGCGCGGAGGTCGACGTCGAGGCGGCGCTGGCCTGGCGCGACTTCATGGTCTCCGGCTATTCCGACGCCGGGCAGGAACGCTGGCTGGCGAGTAAGGGCGTCGACCTGATCCGCGGGACCGGCCGGCTGGCCGGCCCGGGCGCGGTGGAGGTCGACGGCGTGCGCCACACCGCCCGGCACGTGGTCGTGGCGACCGGCGCGGATCCGGTCGTGCCGCCGGTCCCGGGCCTGCGCGGGCTGGCAGGCATCTGGACCAACCGCGAGGTGACCGGCATGAAGGCCGTCCCGCGGCGGCTGCTGATACTCGGCGGCGGGGCCGTCGGGGCCGAGATGGCCCAGGCCGTGCGCCGCCTCGGCGGGGAGGTGGCCCTCGTCGAGGCCGCCGGGCACGTGCTCGCCCGCGAGCCCGCGCCGCTGGGCGAGGCCCTCGGCGAGGTCCTGCGGCGCGACGGCATCGAGCTCGCCCTCGGCGTGCGCGCGACCGCCGCGCGGCGCGAGGGCGAGGACTACGTCGTGTCCCTCGACGATGGCCGCGAGCTGCGCGGTGACCGGCTGCTCGTGGCCACCGGCCGGCGCCCGCGTCCGCCGGCCGGGCTGGAGACGGCCGGCGCTACGTTCGACGAGCGCGGCCTGCGGGTGGATGCGCGCCTGCGCGCCGGGGAGCGCCTGTGGGCCGTCGGCGACGTCACCGGCGTGCGGCTGCTGACCCACGTCGGCAAGTACCAGGGCGAGGTCGCGGCCGCGAACATCCTCGGCGAGCCGCGCGAGGCCCACTACGAGGCCATCCCGGACGTCGTCTACACCGACCCGCAAGCCGCCGCCGTGGGCGCCGCCGAGGCCCCGTTCAGCGCGACCGCGCTGCTGTCCGAGGTGGCCAAGACGGCCACCTACACCCACGCCTACGCCGAGTCGAACGGCTTCCTGACCCTGCTGTCCGACGGCGAGCGGCTGACCGGCGCCTACGCCCTCGGCCCCGAGGCCGGCGAGTGGCTGCAGCAGGCCACGCTGGCCATCAGGGCCCGCGTGCCGCTCGAGGTGCTGCGCGACGTCATCCAGCCCTTCCCCACCTTCTCGGAGATCTACGCCGACGCGCTGACCGCACTCCGCCGCCAGGTCACGGCCGCGCGCCAGCCGACCCGAGCGGGATCGTCGTGAACGACCATCGCCGTCGGCGTCACCCTCAGCTAGGAGGCGTGTAACCATGGAGTATCTCGTCACCATGACCACCCGCGTGCCGGACGGAACGCCGGAACAAGCCGTGGCCGACGTCCGCGCCCGGGAGGCCGCGCACTCGCGCGAGCTCGCGGCCGCCGGGCATCTGCTGCGGCTGTGGCGCCCCCCGCTGCAGCCGGGCGAGTGGCGCACGCTGGGGCTGTTCAGCGCCGGCGATGCCGGCCGGCTCGAGGATGTGCTCGCCTCGATGCCGCTGCGGGTGTGGCGCACCGATCAGGTCACCCCGCTCGCGCCGCACCCCAACGACCCGGCCCCGGCGCCGGGTGCAGGCGAGCAGGCCGCGGAGTTCCTGGTGACCTTCACCCAGGCGGTCCCGCCGGGCACGGCGGCCCAGACGGTGGCGGACACCGAGGCCCGCGAGGCGCGGCGCGCGCACGACCTGGCCGGGCAGGGCCACCTGCTCCGGCTGTGGGCGCTGCCAGGCAGCGGGCGCGCGCTGGGCCTGTGGCGGGCCCGCGACGCGGCCCAGATGCAGGCGATCCTGCAGGCCCTGCCGCTGGCACCGTGGATGACGATGGAGACCACGCCGCTGTCCCCGCACCCCAGCGACCCGGGGATCTCCCGCCCTGCCGCCATGACGCCATGAACCGGACGGGCTAGGCCGGCAGGCCGCCCTGGCCGACGCTGGACAGCGCCGCGTGCAGCTCCCGGCGCGAGCTGACCCCGAGCTTGGTGAACACCTTGCGCAGGTGCCATTCGACGGTGCGGGCGGACAGGAACAGCTGGGCGCCGATCTCGGGGTTGGTCCGCCCGTCACGCGCGAGCCGGGCGATGGACGCTTCCTGGGCGGTGAGCGCGTCCGGCGCCTGGACCGTGCGCTTGCGCACCGTCTCCCCGCTGGCCAGCAGCTCGCGCCGAGCCCGTTCTGCGAACGCCCCGGCCCCCATCGCGGCCAGCATCTCGTGCGCGGTCCGCAGCTGGACGCGGGCCTCGGCGCGGCGGTTCTGGCGGCGCAGCCACTCGCCGTAGAGCAGGTGCGCGCGGGCCAGCTCCGGGCGGAGCTGGGTGCGGCCCAGCCGGTCGATCGCCTCGCGGTAGCAGCCCTCGGCCGCCTCGCCCTGGCTCACCAGCGCGCGGGCGCGCGCCTCGATGCCCAGGCCGAAGTCGGTTCCGGCGGCCTGCGTCGTTTCCGCCAGCCGCCCGAGCGCATCACCGGCGATGTGCGTATTCCCGGTGCGCACGGCCGCCTCGACCAGCTCGGGCAGCGCCCACAGGGACATATAGAGCGCCGGCGTGTCCTGGCTGGCCTGCCGGGCGGCCGGCAGGGCGTCGGCGTAGCGGCCGAGGCCGTTGTGCAAGATCGCGGCCGCCCAGTGCGCGTAGGTCACCGCGATGCCCTGGCCCCCGGCCGTGGCCTCGGCGATGGTGGCCTCGACCAGCGGGGTGACCTCGGCTTGGCTGCCACGCAGCGCGGCGAGCAGCATGGCGGCGAACGGCGCGCTGCGGCTCCCGGTCGCCGCGCAGACCGCATCGGTCTCCGCGATCAGGGCGGCGGCCGCCGCGAAGTCCCCGCTCCAGGCGGCGTACGTGCCCAGCGCGCCCAGGTCGATCGGCAGCTGGTCGAGCGCGCCGACGTCACGGGCGAGCTGGACCTGCCGAAGCAGGATGGCCCGCCAGCCTTCGTCGTCCCATACTGCGCTGGCAGCTCCCTGAGCGAACCAGCCCCACCGGAGCTTTTCCTCCGCGGACAGGTCCGCGCGGGCAAAGGCGCCCGCGGCTTGCCGCAGCGTCGGTGCCGCGGCGGCCGGTCCGTCGGTGACCAGGAGCGTAAGCCCGTCGAGGACCAGGTCGACCGGCCGCGCCGAGGGCGCGAGCCGCAGGCCACGGGCGGCGCGGGAGACCTCAAGCAGATCGCCGGCGCCCGCGAAACGCCCGGCGAACAACGCTGCCATCCACGCGCTCAGGTAGGTCTCGCGCGCCAGTTCGAGGTTGAGCGACTCGAGCCGCTTGGCGGCCTTGAGCAACAGCGGGGCGGCGTCGGTACCCAGGCCGGCGGCAAACGCGACCTGTCCGCGGACGAGGTCCACCCGGGCGCTCTGGAGCTCATCCAGTGGCCCGGCCGCCGCTGCGACCAGCAGTTCGAGAGCCTTGTCGAACGCACCGGCCTGCAGGTGGGCCTGCGCCGCGGCCAGCGCTCGCTCTGCGTAACGCGCCGGATCGACCGTCAGCAGCGCCGAGCGCTCCAGGAACGCCCCGGCCGCGGCCAGGCCGCCGCGGGCCTGCGCCCGGCCGGCGGAGCGGTCAAGCTCCGCCGCGACCTGCTCGTCCGGTCCGGGTGCGGCCTGGGCCCGGTGCCAGGCCCGCCGATCGGGATCGGTCACCGGGTCGGTGACCTCCGCCAGCGCGGCGTGCATGGCCTGCCGGTCCTGCACCGACGCGGACCGGTAGGCCGCCGAACGCAGCAGCGGATGCCGGAACCGGACGCGGGCCCGGAACTCCGCCAGGCCCGCGTCCGCGACCGCCGGCCCCGCCTGGAGCGGGATCCCCAGCCGGCCGGCCGCCCGCCACATCAGCACCGGATCTCCGGACGGATCAGCCGCCGCCAGCTGCAGCAGCCGCCGGGCCTCGGGCGGCAGCGCGTCGAGCTGCCGCCGGAAGCTGTCCTCGATCCGGCCCGACAGCGGCACCGCGCCGGGCAGCCCGAACCCGCCCGCCAGCTCCGCCGGCGTCAGCCCCCGCGGCAGCTCGAGCAGCGCCAGCGGATTGCCCTGCGTCTCGGCCACGATCTGGTCCCGGACCCGCGTGTCCAGCGGCCCGGCCAGCGCCGAATCAAGCAGGGCCCGCGCATCGCCCGCACTCAGGCCCGCCACCGTCAGCTCCGGCAGCCCGGCCAGTTCCGGGCCCGGCACGCGGGCCGCGAACACCAGGCCTACCGGGTCGGCCGCCAGGCGCCGGGCCACGAACCCCAGCGCCTGCGCCGAGGCGTGATCCAGCCACTGCTCGTCATCGATCACGCAGATCAGCGGCCGCTCCCCGGCCACCTCCGACAGCAGGCTCAGCGCCGCCAGGCCCACCAGGAAACGGTCCGGCGGCGGGCCGACGCTGATACCGAACGCGGTCTGCAGCGCCTCACGCTGCGGCACCGGCAGCCCTTCCAGGCGATCAAGCATCGGCACGCACAGCTGATGCAACCCGGCGAAGGCCAGCTCCATCTCCGACTGCACCCCGGCCCCCCGCGCCACCCGGCAGCCCGGCGCCCGCCCGGCCAGGTAGTCCAGCAGCGCGGTCTTGCCTGTTCCTGGGTCCCCGCGCACCACCAGCACCTGGCTCTCGCCGGCCCGGACCGCGCTGATGAGCTGGTCGAGAACGCCGCATTCGCGGCGCCGGCCGGTCAGCTGGGCCGCGTGCAGCCGGGGATTCCTGGCCATCGGCCCGGTGTTACGCCGTGTCCGCGCGGATGGCGGCTCTCGGGACGGGGAACCCGGACGCCGTTTCCCGGTCGCCCGGCCGGGCGTGAGCGCTCACACGGCCTCCCAGCTGAGCCCTGGTCAAGGCCAGGTTTCAGGCATGCGCCAGATCTGCGACTAGCAGCCCGGCGACCCAGCCGGGACCGGACCATTGCCTTACCCGGAAGCCTAACCTGGCCGGCCAGACCGGGGCAAACCTGACGGCCGCTACCGGCCGCTCGTGGCAGTCGCGATGATCTGCGCCGGAGTCTGGCCCGCTGACCTGGCCCGGGCGGCATCGAAGGCGGCCTGAGTGAGGCCGGCGCGGGCCGCTTCCAGGGTCCGGCGGTACCCGGCGGGATGGACGGGCGGCAGGAACACGCCGATCTGCTGGCGCAGCGCGTCACGAGCCCCGTCCAGTTCCGCGGCCCGCTCGCAGTCACCGCGCGCGGCCGCCAGGGCGGCCAGGCCTTCCAGGCACCACGGCAGGTAAACCATGTTGCCGGTCGCCTGGAACAGCGACGCGGACTCGGCCAGCACGGCCTCGGCGTGGGTGTCGTCGCCATCGGCCAGGTCGACGTGGCCAAGCAGCATCAGCGACATGGCCGAACTCCAGGGATCGTCGTACCGCCGGGCCACCACCAGGCTCTCGTCGAGCACCGCCCGGGCGCGCGGTAGGTCCCCCAGGTTCAGCAGGGCAGTGCCCAGCCCGCCGAGATCGCGGGCCGTGACGGGTTCGGTGCCGTGATCGCGGTGCTGTGTCAGGCTGCCGGTGAAGAAGTCCGCCGCCTCCTGGTAGCGGGCTGAGTACATCTCGACGGTGCCGAGCACGAAGAGGGCCTCGGCGCGGCCGCCGGCATCGCCCAGGGTGGTGAACAAGCTCAGCGCCTCGGTCGCGAGCACGCCAGCCCGCTCCAGCCCGGCCCCGTTGCTCGCCACCCAGCTCAGGAAGAACAGCACCTGGGCGAGGACGAGCTGATCACCGGATGCCCGCGCCTGGGCCAGGCTCTCCTCGGCGAGCGCGCTGGCCCGCATGGCGTCGCCGGTGAACATCGCCGCGTAGGCCAGGCCGAGCAGCGCCGTCGCGGTACCGCCCGGGTCGGCCGCCGCCCGCGCCAGCGGCAGGGCGGCCTCATGAGCCTGCGCCGAGTCGGCGTACCGGTTCAGCGCGCGGGCCAGCAGGCCCTGGGTATTCAGCGCCGCCGCCTGGTCCGCCGCGTCCTCGTGCTCGCGGGCCAGCGCGGCCGTCTGTTCGCAGTACGCCGAGGCCTCGTCGAATGCGGCCTGGTCCATGGCCAGCCGGGCCGCCCCGATCAGCCAGTTGACCTCCGCGGCCGGAGTCGCCGGGCTGCCGCCGCCGGGCAAAGCGAACGCCTCGGTGTACCAGCGCCGGCCCTCGCTGAGGTGACCGCGCTGGGCCCAGAACCGCCACAGCGCGCCCGCCAGGCGCAGCGCGGTGACCCGGTCACCCCGGTCCAGGGCCCAGCGCAGCGCGGCCCGCAGGTTGTCATGCTCGGCGTCCAGCCGCGTCAGCCAGCCGACGGCCCCCGGGCCGACCAGCGCGGCGGCTGCCACCTCGGCCAGGGCCAGGTAATAAGCAGCGTGCCGCTGGCCGGCCGGCGCGGCCTCGGATTGGTCGTCGAGCCGTTCTGTGCCGTATTCGCGGATCGTCTCCAGCATGGTCACGCGGGGCGCACCGGCCGTTTCGTCCAGCCTGAGCAGGCTGCTGGCCACCAGCGCGGTGAGCCCGTCCAGTACCGCGGTCGCGTCGCCATCATCCGCGCAGATCACCTCCGCCGCGTCGAGGGTGCAGCCGCCGGTGAACACGCACATCCGGCGGAACAGCGCCTGCTCCGGCTCGTCCAGCAGGTCGTAGCTCCAGGCGATCGCGTCCCGCATGGTCTTCTGCCGGGCCGGCAGGTCGTGCGGCCCGCCGGTCAGCACCGGCAGCCGGCGGTCCAGCCGGTCAAGCAGCGCCCCCGGAGGCAGCAGCCGGCTCCGGGCCGCGGCCAGCTCGATGGCCAGCGGCAGCCCTTCCAGCCGCCGGCAGATCTCCGCCACGGCCGGGGCGGTGCCGGCGTCCAGCGCCAGGCCCGCCCCCGTGGCGCTGGCCCGCTGCAGGAACAGCTGGACGGCGGGCGAGCCGCCCAGCGTCTCCGGCGGGACGGTCGCATCCGGCAGCGCCAGCGGGGCGATCGGGTATTCACGCCCGCCCCGGACATCCAGCGCCACCCGGCTGGTGACCAGCATGACCAGCCGCGGGCAGGCCTCAAGCAGGGCGAGCACGCGGTCCCGGGCCGGGAGGAGGTGCTCGAAGTTGTCCAGCAGCACCAGCAGCTGCCTGTCCCGCAGCGCCGCGGCCAGCAGGTCGGCCAGCGGTGTCGCGTCTCGCTCGTCCACTCCCAGCTGCCGGGCGATAGCATCCAGTACCAGCCCGGGATCGCGCAGCGGCGCCAGATCCACGAAGACGGTCCCGCCGGCAAAGTCGCCGGCCACCTGCCCCGCCACCTCGATGGCCAGCCGGGTCTTGCCCACCCCGCCGGGCCCGGTGAGCGTGAGCAGCTGGATGTCGTCCCGGCGCAGCAGCTTCACCACCGCCGCCGTTACGCCGGCCCGCCCGATCAGCGGGGTGAGCGGTCGCGGCATGACCCGCAAGGGGAGTTCCGCATCCGTCCCAGCCGCATCCGGGCCGGACAGGGCCGCGGGACCCGGCCGGGCCGCCGCGAGCAGCTCGGCGCGCCGTTCCTGATCCGCCCCGAGGGCATCGGCGAGCAGGGTCACCGTGCCGAGGCGCGGCGTGCGGGCCGGGTCGCGCTCCAGATCGCTGACCGCCTTGGCGCTGAGCCCGGCGCGCTCGGCGAGAGCCTCCTGCGTCAGGCCGGCCGCCAGCCGCTGGCGCCTGAGCAGCGCGCCGAAACCGACGGCATCCTGGCTCACCATCATCTCCGCCCGCAGGCCGGGAAAAAGGGGGAGAACGGGGAGCGCTCGTCCTGTTCCGCCGCGCCGCCCCCACTCACCCTGGGATCAGGCCGCATGCCGAGATGCCCCGGGAGCAGCACGATGGCACCTGACGAACTGAAGAACCGGGCCCGCCGCGTGGTCGAGGAGATCTTCAACCAGGGCGACCTCGCCGTCGCCAATGAGCTCATCTCCCCCGACTGCGTGCACCACGACCCCGGCGGCCAGTGCGTCCCCGGCCTCGCGGCGCTCCGGGACTGGCTGGCCCTCACCCTGAGTATCTTCCCCGATTTCCACGCCATGGTGGAAGACGAAATCGCCGAAAACGACCGGGTGGTGCAGCGCATCACGTGCTACGGCACCCATGAGGGGGAGTTCTCAGGCGTCCGGCCCACCGGCCGGCCGGTGTCGTTCCAGATCATCGAGATCAGCCGGGCCGGGGCGGACGGGCGATTCGCCGAGCACTGGTCCTCGGCCGACCTGCCCGGCGTGCTGCGCCAGCTTGCCGCGCCGGGGCCCTCAGCCGGCTGATCCGCACATCCTCAGGGGGGAACCCGATCGCTACCGACGTCCAGACCCGCAGCCTGTCCGACCTCACCGGCGCCCGGCGCGGCGCGCTCATCGCCTACCGCTGGCTGCTGCTCGCCTTCCTGCTGGCAGGCGGGGTCCAGATCTTCCTCGCCGGCCTGGGCGTCTTCAACGTCACCGGCCACGCGGCCAGCACAGACAGCGCGTTCAGCGCGCATCGCGGGCTGGGCTTCGCGATGGCCGGCCTCGCGGTCATCATCGTCATCCTCGCGCTCATCGCCCGGCCGGGTGCGCTGCCGCTCGCGCTGGCGGGCGTGCTCGTCGTGCAGACCTCCCTGCTGCAGAGCCTGCTGGCGGGCCTGGCCGACAACGCCGCCCTGTACGGCGGCCTGCACGCCCTGGACGGGCTCCTCACCCTGGGCGTCGCCGGCTTCCTGTACGCGTCGGCCCGCCGATGGCGGTCATGAGACTCAGCACCGCGCCGGCCAGCGCGGACGGCGAGCCCGCCGCCCCGGCACCGGACGCGGGCATTGTCCCGGCTGGCGGGCGGGCGGCGCGGGTCAGCACCGCAGTGTGGGCGGTGCTGGTATTGGCTGCGCTCGCCTTGGCGGCCCTGACCATTCTGGCCCGGGGCAACCTGAAGCCCAGCGACCTCATCGCGAACCTGGGGAGCGCGGTCGCGGCCGTGGCCTACGCCACGCTCGGCACGCTTATCGTCCGCCGCGCTGGCAACCTGATCGGCTGGCTGATGCTCGGCGAAAGCGCGGGGCAGGCGTTTCTCAACCTGGCTTCCACCTACGCGGTGCTCGGGGTGGCCACGTTCCCTGGCGCGCTCCCGGCGGCGAAGCAGGTGGGCACGCTCGCCGAGACCAGTTTCGCCGGCGTCGTGTTCATCCTCGTGTTCATGTTCTTGCTCTTCCCGACCGGGAAACTGCCGTCGCGGCGCTGGCGTCCGCTGGCCGCGGCTGGCCTCCTGCTGACCGGGCTGACCACGATCGGCCTGGTCGTCCAGCCACGGCGAGTGCAACTCCCCGGGCCCGGCGGGATCTCGCTGTTCTTCGACAACCCGCTCGGCGTTGCGCACCTGCCACCGGTGCTGCGGGTGATCGGCACGCTCAACGGGCTGTCGGTGGTGTTCGTGGCGTTCCTGGCGGCCGCGTTCGTGTCGCTGGCGGTTCGCTACCGGGCGGGCGGGCGGCGGCTGCGCCAGCAGATCAAGTGGCTGGCCCTGGTGGCCGTCGGGTTTGTCATCTGCCAGCTCATCGCCTTGCTGCTCATTCCGCTTGGCCAGGCCTGGCTGTCCGGCATCGCGTGGGCCGCGGTAGCGATCATCGTGCTGGCCGGCATCCCGGCCGCGATGACGATCGCGATCCTGCGGCACCGGCTGTTCGACATCGACGTCATCATCAGCCGCGCCGTGGTCTACGGCCTGCTGTCGGCCGCGTTCACGACCGTGTACGCGGGCATCGTGCTTGGCATCGGCACGGCCGCGGGGCATCGCGGCGGCCCGGTGTTCACGGTCGCCGCGGCGATCGCCATCGCCCTGCTGTTCCAGCCGCTGCGGCACCGCTTCGGCCGGTTCGCGAACCGCCTCGTGTACGGCGAGCGGGCCACGCCCTATCAGGTGCTTTCGGACTTCGCCGAGGACATGGCCGGACAGCTGGACTTCACCGATGCCGTGGACCGGATGGTATCCGTCCTGGCCGGCGCCACCGGGGCGGACCGGGCCGAGGCGTGGATCCGGGCCGGCGCGGAGCTGCGCCCGGTCGCGGTATGGCCGCGGGGATCCGTCCCGCCGCCCGCCGTCCCGCTCGACGCCGCCGGCGGGCTCCCGCCGTTCGGGTCGGCATCGCGGGCGGTCGCCGTCCGGCACGCGGACGAACTGCTCGGCGCGCTGTCCCTGCGCAAGCCGCCGAACGAGCCGCTGACCGGCGCGGAGGACAAGCTGCTGCAGCACCTGGCCTCGCAGGCGGGCCTGGTGCTGCGCAACGCGCAGCTCACCGCGGACCTGCGGGCCACGATCGACGAGCTGCGGGCCTCCCGGCGCCGGCTGGTCGAGGCCCAGGATGCCGAACGGCTGAAGATCGAGCGGAACCTGCATGACGGGGCCCAGCAGCAGCTCATCGCGCTGCGGATCCATCTCAGGCTGCTGGAGGACTCCGCCGAGGACCCCGGCGCCGTCCGGCAGATCACGCCTTTGCTCGCCGCAGGGCTCCGCGCCGCGCTCGACGACCTGCGGGACCTGGCCCGCGGCATCTACCCGCCGCTGCTCGCCGAGCAGGGCCTCGTCGCGGCCCTGGAGGCGCAGGTCCGCAGGGCGCCGCTGCCGGTGCTTATCGAGGCGGCCGGCATCGGGCGCTACCCGCCGGACACCGAGACCACCGTGTACTTCTGCACCCTGGAGGCCCTGCAGAACATCGCCAAGTACGCGGGCGCGACCCAGGCCGCGATCCGCCTGGCCTGCCCGGACGGCAGCCTGCAGTTCGTCATCAGCGACGACGGCGCGGGGTTCGACACCGCGAAGGCGCGGTACGGGTCGGGCCTGCAGGGCATGGCCGACCGGCTGGCCGCGCTCGGCGGCACCCTCGACATCCGGTCCCAGCCCGGGCACGGAACCACCCTGAGCGGCCAGCTCCCCCTGACCGCCGCGAGCGCCCCGCCGGCCGGGTAGCGGCGGCAGGGCGCAGTTCCCGGCGGCCTGCCGTCACCGCCAGGCCAGGACGCTGCCGTCATCGACGCAGTCGAACCACCAGTCGAGGCTGTACTCCGCGGGCGCCAGCGCCAGCTGGTAATCCACCGTGCCGCGGCCGCCGCCGACCTGGACGGCGCCTCGGCTGCCCAGCAGCCCGGCCATCGCCGCGTTGTCGGCGGCGACCAGGGCGGTGAAACGGCAGATGCCTTCCTGGCGGGCACGGTCGGACAGCCGGGCCAGCAGCTCGGCGCCCAGCCCGCGGCCTTGCCAGTCGTCGGCGATGGTGACGGCGATCTCGGCGGCCTGCGGGTCGGGCTGGCACGGCGCTGCAATGGCCGGCGGCGTGCGCGCCAGGCCCTGATCGCGCCTCTTGGCCGAACGTCCGCCGCGGAACGGATGAGCGGCGTGAGGCGCCCGGGGCGTGAGGTGCGGGGCTAAGGGGCCAGGGCCAGGACTAAGGGGCCACGGGCCAACCAACCTGCGCGGCGGCGGGCTGAGCCGGATCGTGGCCCGGTGACTCACCTGGCCGGGCCGCGCCCGGCCGCGTGCCGGGAGCAGCGGCCGACGGCGGATGAGGCGGAATCGTCGTAGAAGGCCTGGCCGCACTGCGGGGCGGGGCAGGACTTGAGGCGGGGCCACGTGCCCGCGGCGGCGGATCCGGCGATGGCGATGGCGACCACGGCCACCAGGTTGGGATAGCTGGCGCGGGCGGCGCTGGCCAGCTGGACGGCGCTGGCGGGATCGACGGTGACGACGATGCGGCCGTCGGCCAGCGCCCTGGTCAGCCGGGCCGCGGCGGCGGCGTCCGCCCGGCCGGCGGTGTGCGCGGCCAGGCTGTCCCTGATCGACGCGCGCAGGCGGAGCAGGGCAGCGTGTTCTGAGTTGGTCAGGCCGGCCTCGGCGGGCAGCAAGCCCGCCGAGTGGAGCCAGGCGGCGGCCTCCTCGCGGGTGCGCAGGAGATCCGCGTCGGGGTCGGCGTTGAGCGTGCCGGCGAGCGACTGGACCAGGCGCAGCGGGCCGGGGGCCGGGTCGCTGCCGATGGCGGGCAAAGCGGAAGAATTGGAGAGGGGCATTATCCGATGGTACGGGGAGGAGTGGCCGCCCGGTAGCTACCAGTAGCGAGGCTGACCGGGAATGGTTTCCAGGTCGGCCAGCACCAGGTCGCGTTCCCCGTCTTCGGCGATGTCCTCGGCGGCGGCCAGCGCCTGGTCGGTGTACGCCCTGGCCTGGACGGCGTCCCCGGCGATCGCGTGGGCGCGGGCGAGCGCCTCGTAGGCGAAGGCGAGGTCCCAGTCCCCGATGCCATTCTCCTGGCAGATATCCAGCACCCGGCGCGCGTGGTGCAGTGCGGGCTCGGCCCGGCCGAGGACCGTGTAGAACCTTCCCCCGCGGCATACTCAAGCGACGCGGCCGGCGTCCGGTGCCGCGCATTATCTGAAGCGATTCCGGAATGCCCCGCAGAATGGCAGGCGATAAAAAAGAATATCACCTGAATTGCCAGGTAACTGCCACTGTCGCGGGCACGGGAAATGTGACAGGGTGGCCGCCAGAATCTGTGCTGGCTAAGCGGCCTGTGCTTACTAAAGGAGGAGCGCGATGAGGGTAAAGCGCGCGCTGGCGGCCTTGACGACGGTGCTGGCGGTAGCCGCGGGAAACGGCCTGACGGCCATGCCCGCCGTCGCGGCGGCTGATCCGGCCGCCACCCAGTGCTCACCTGAGTTTCTCGACGCCGATTCCCGGCTCGGCCCGCAGACCCTGCCGGCCGAGGGCCCGGTCGCGTTCATGGTTCATGGGTACCGGCGGCTGGCCGGGCTGAGCGCCGGCCAGTTCCTGGCCACCTACTGGGACCCGGCCGCCAACGGCGGCCAGGGCGGCTGGCGCTATCCGCCCGACAACGGGTTCCTGATCCTGGACGGCGTCCCGGTGGAATTCCCGTTCACCCTGGTGCCCGGTCAGGAGGTCGATCGCTTCGGCAGCGAGTACGGCGGCTTCCTGGCCCCTGAGGACACGCCCTATGCCGACCGGGCGCTGCCGCCGCAGAGCCTCGATGACTTCGACCCGGCCTACACCTGCAACTACCACCTCTACCGGGTACTGAAGCGCTTCACGGCCGAGACCGGCCCGATCGCGGCCGGCTTCGGCCAGCCCGGCGGGGGCCTGCAGTTCCAGCTGGTCAGCTCCCTGCTGCCCGGCGCCCCTGCCACCGTCACCGTGATGTGGCTGGTCAGCCACGGATACCTGCAGCGGCTGAACTGAGCGGGTTTCACCGGGTGCCCCGGCTCAGCGCTGCAGCCCGTCCCAGGACCAGTGCGGGATGCTCATGCCCTCGGGAACGTCGTCGGCGCTGTCGTGGTAGCGCGCCATCGTCGTGGTGGTGGCCCAGGCGAAGTAGTCGTGCAGGACCTGCCGGAGCGGGCCGGCCTCGTCCAGGCCGGCGTCGTGCATCGCCTGGTCGAAACAGGCGATCGCCCGGCGGTCCATCTCCTCGTGCGGGCCGTTGCCGCTGTGTATCCGCACGACCGAGGTCTCGTCCCCGTAGCCGCTGGATCCGCAGCGCCCGGAGTAGAGGGCCGGGCCGCCGAGGGCTTCGGCCCAGTAGGCGGCGAGCCGCTCGGTGTGCTCCGGGTGGAAGCCGTGGCTGAACGCGTGGCTGACTATCTCATCGGCCATGACCCGGGAGTGCCAGGCCCCGGCCAGGCGGAGCAGCCCCTCATAGCCGCCCGCGGCCGCGTACACGCTGCGCATGGTCCTAGCCTCTCAGACGGCCAGCGGGCGAGCGTGAGCAGTTCGCGCAGCGGACGTCCACTCTGTCGCCCCGGCGCCGTCCAGCAGGTAGTCGAGACGGCTGTCATGACCGCAGCCGACCCGGACCGTTCGGTTCTCATCCCTGAACTAGCGGGGCCGGCGCACGCGAGCCGGAGGACAATGGACGGGAGCCTGCTGAGGTCGTCTGGCAGGCAGCGGAGCAAGGGGTTTTGAGATGCCGTGGTTCCCGGAGTTCGCCAGTGCCGTGGAACTGGCCCGCAGGCAGACTCGTGCGGCAGGTCAGGCTGATCCGGTCGGGCAGTACTTCACCGCGCTGAACCAGGGCGACACGCACGTCCTTGAGACCGTGTGGCCTGGCGAGGTGGTGATCCACGACCCCCGTGCCGGGGAGATCCGCGGCCACAAGCAGCTACGGCAGTTCGTCAGCGGGAATCAATCCTGGCTGGCCAAGCGCCACACCCGTATCCAGACCGTGGCGTCCACCGTGGCCGGCGGGCGGGCCGTGGTAGAACTGCTGGCGCACCTGGCCGACAGCGACGGGCAGGAAACGGCGTGGCCGCTGGCGGTCGTCGCCGAATCCCCCGACGACCGGTCGGTGGTGTTCCGCACCTACTGCAGCCAATGGCCGGTCGACGGACGGCGCCATCTGCGGCCCCCCGTACTCGAGCCCGCGGCCGCCTGCCCCGGTGACGTCGTCGGCCGCTACCAGGCCGCGCTGGACGCCGGTGACACCGACACGATCGTGCGGACCTTCGCGCCGGACGGGTACTTCCGCGAGCCCATCGGCCCGCACTACGCCCACCGCGGCCTGGCTGAGCTCCGGTCGTACTTCACCATGTGCTTCAGCGCGGGCGGCGGCATCGGCCTGCAGCACTGCGCCGTGACCGACGACGGCGTGCGGTGCGCCCTGGAATACAACTGCGTCCGCTGGGGCCGCCACGACCTGCCGCCGCAGGCCGGAATCGGAGTCTACGAGCGCGCCCCGGACGGGCTGCTCGCCGCGGTCCGCGTCTACGACGACGTCGAAGGGCCCCCCTGAGGCGCACGAGCCAGGCGAAGCTAACCCTGGAGGCCAGTACTGGCACTATGGGGCGTGGCTGATTTCGATGCCCTGAGCGACGCCGAGCTGGTCGCCACCGCCCGCGCAGGGAACATGGAGGCTTTCGCCTGCCTGGCTGACCGGCATCGGAGCATGATCGTGGCGCTGGCCCGGCGGCTGCTCGGTACCGATGATCTGGTCGCCGACGTCACCCAGGAGGCCACTGTCGCGGCCCTGGTCAGCCTGGGACGCCTGCGCTCCCCCCGCCAGTTCGGCGCGTGGTATGCGGGGATCGCGCTGAACGTGGCTCGTCGCTTGCTCCGGGAGGTGTCAGCCAAGCCGCTGCCCGAGGAGTATCCCGATGTTGAGCCCGGGCCAGCAGAGCAGGCAGAAGCCGCTGAAGTGGCCCGGCGGGTCCGAGAGGCGGTCGCGACGCTGGCAGCGGGCCAGCGGGCGGCGGTGCTCGCCTTCTACTGGCAGGGCCTGACCCATGCCGAGTCCGCGCTGGAACTCGGGATTACCGTCGGGGCTGTCAAGTCCCGGCTGCACCAGGCTCGCGGCGCGCTGGCCCCGCAGCTTGCGTCGTGCATCGAACACGAGAAGGAGGTACCGGCAATGTCGGCTGCAGCAGAGCCCGCCTGGGTGGAGGCAGAGGTGATCGACGTCTGCCGGCCCGACGGGCCAGACGACCCCCTTCGCCGGCCGCACGTCGTCGTGCTGCAGGAACGAAACGGGACCCGCCAGCTTCCGATGTACACCTGGTCAGCCGAGGCCATTGCCCTGGCGTGCAGCCTCGACGCCGTCGAGATGCCCCGGCCGATGACGTACCAGCTCGCCGCCAACTTGCTCACCGCCGCCGGGTCACGACTGACCGAGGTACGGATCACCCGCCTGGTCGAAGGCGTCTTCTATGCCGTGGTGGTGGTCGAGGCGCCGGGCGGGGTCGTCGAGGTCGATGCCCGTCCGAGTGACGCGCTCAATCTCGCCGTGCTGTCCGGCGCGCCAGTCCGCGTCGATGCCGCTGTCCTCAGCCATCCGGAGGTCAACCGCCCTGTCGACTGGGAGCGGTACCCGGCGCGAATGCCGGACCTGGCCGCCGAAGAGCGCCAGCGCAAGGCCGATATCCTCGCCCGCCTCGCCCGCGAGCACGAACGCGAGGCGCAGCGTGAACCCTGATGGTGCGGTTCACCGGCCGCTGGTGCCGGCTCCGCTTCCGCTGCGGAGCAGCCCGTTAATCGTCGAGGGGCGGCACTCCGATGCAGCCGCGGAACGCGTTCTCCACCGCGGTGGCCCGGGCGTGGCTGCCCATCGTCGCGGTCACGAAGGCGAAGGCGTAGCGGCCGACCGTGCTGGCCCCGGCGTAGCTGCCACCCGATCCGCCCATGCCGAAGCCGTTGGCGTCCACGCCGAACCCCAGCCCCCAGGCGGCGTCCTGGCCGAAGACCGCGTCCATCCCCGAGCACTGCGCCGCCGCCGCCTCGCCGAGCAGCGCCGCCGAGACCAGCTTGCCCTGGAGGAGCGCCGCGTACAGCCCGGCGGCACCGCGGGCCGTGCCGTGCCCGTTGACGACGGGCACCTCGGCGGCCCGCCACGCGGCGCCGTTGACCACCCCGGGATCGAACGCGCCCGGCGGGTTGGTCACCGCCCGCCAGTACAGCGGCGGCATCCCGGCTGCCTGCTGGCCCCGGCAGTACTCCGGCAAGCCGGTCAGGTCCACGACACGGGCCTGCTCCGCTGCGGTGAGCCCGACGAAGAAATCCAGGCCCAGCGGGCCGCACACCTCGTCACGAAGAAAACGCCCAAGCCCCCGCCCGTCGACCCGGCGGACCAGCTCGCCCACGAGATGGCCATAGCCGCGAACGGCTTGACGACCGAATAGGGCTGCACCAGGCTGTCCGCCTGCCACAGCCGGGTACCGGTCGCATCCGCCCGGCCGCCCCACAGGTCCACCACCCACGCGCCGGCTGCTTCGCGTAAGCGGGCCCACGAGGTCAGCGACGTCCGCGCTTCCGCGTCTCGGCGTCTCGGCGTCCGGAGGCAACGTGCCCTTCTGCCCGCCGTTTCCCCAGCGGAAATAATTTTCCTCTCGGGCAACGGCAGCGGGAACTCAAGGAGCGCCCCGGGCGCCCTGCCGCCGGGCCTTGGGTGCCCCTGTCGTCCCGTTTTGCAGGTTGTCCGTGCCCCACTCGTGACTCGGCGGCGGCGGGTCGCCGAAGATGGGTAACGTACCATCACCGCGTCCTGAAGGATCCGTGCATGACCGTCGTCCGCCATTGCCGGCACTGCTGGGGAGACTGCCCGGGCGACTGCCTTCTGGACGACACCGGCATGTGCATTCACAACGCGGACAGGCAGACGCGAACACGGCGGCTGCTAAGTCCGGCATGGCTGCGGATGCTGTTCCGGGCACCCGGTAGATAGCTGGCCTCCGGGCCGGGCCAGGTCGCCACGTTCAGCTCGACCGCCCCGGCATGTCATACGGCCCCCGCGCCCATGAGCAACGCAGCGGCGCGCTGGCAGGCTTCTACACTCAGGGTGTGCGGCGGGAGGTCCTGGAGCGCGAGGCGGAACTGTCGCTGCTCGCCGGCGCTGTGCGCGCGGCGGCCGGCGGGGCCGGGTCTGTCGTGCTGCTCATGGGCGAGGCCGGGATCGGCAAGTCGAGCCTGGTTGAGGCGCTGCGCGCCCACCTGCCCGCCGAGGGCCGAATGATCGCGGGTTATTGCGATGATCTGGTGACCCCGCGGACCCTCGGCCCGTTCCGCGACCTCGTGGGCAGCGTAGGTGCGGAGCTCAGCGGCGCCGTGCTGGATGGCAGCGATCGCGACCGGGTGCTCGCCGCCCTGCGCGCCGAGCTGAGCTGGCCCGAGCATCCGACGGTCCTGGTTATCGAGGACATTCACTGGGCCGACGACGCGACGCTCGACGCGCTGCGTTACCTCATCCGGCGGATTGCCGAGCTGCCTGCCGTCCTGGTACTTACCTACCGCGACGACGAGCTGGACCGGGAACACGCGCTGCATGGCTTGCTCGGCCAGGCGTCTCGCAGCGACCACGTTCGGCACCTGCCACTGCGCCGGCTGTCGCAGGAAGCGGTGCGGCAGCTCAGCACGGGCGGCCCGGTTAACGCCGATGACCTGTTCGCGCTCACCTCAGGGAATCCGTTCTTCGTCCACGAACTGCTTGCTTCGGCGCACGGAGAACGAGTGCCGCGCACGGTCGTGGATGCCGTCCTGGCCCGGGTCAGGCGCCTGCCCCCGGCCGTCCAGGATGCGCTCGAGCAACTGGCCGTCGTCCCGTCCGCGCTTGACCGCTGGCTGGTCGATGCGCTCGTGCCGGACAGCGGCCCGGGCCGGATGGCGGCGCTTGCGGCCGCCGAGCAAGGCGGCTTGCTCAGCGTGTCCGCGCGCAGGATCTCCTTCCGCCACGAACTCACCCGGCGGGCCATCGCCGGTTCGCTGCCATCGGCGCGGCTGATGCTGCTGAACCAGCGCGTGCTCGCCGCCCTGGTCGACCGGGACGGGTCGGACGTGGCGCAGATCGTCCATCACGCGGCGCAGGCCGGTGACGTGGATGCCATCGTGCGGTACGGTCCGGCGGCCGCACGGGACGCGGCCCGCGCGGGTGCGCATCGTGAGGCGGTCGCGCATTTCGGCCTGGTGCTTGAGCACGCTGACCGGTTCGCCGCGCAGGAGCGAGCCGGGCTGCTCGAGCAGTATGCGATCGAGTGCTACACGGTCGGCGCGGCGCATAGGGCGGCCGGTGCCCAGCGGCAAGCCGTCGAGCTGACCCGCGGGCTGGGCGACCTGTGCGTGCTTGGCTTGAGCCTGCGGTGGCTGTCTCGGATGCTGTGGTCGACGGGTAATCGCAGGGATGCTGAGGAAGCCGGCCGCGAAGCGGCCGCGGTGCTGGAGGAGGCCGGGGACCCCCGCCTGTTCGCGCTGGCCCTGAGCAACCAGTCGCAGCTGCACATGCTGGCTCACCGGGCCCGGGAGAGCATTGCCTGCGGCGAGCGCGCCGCCGCGCTGGCCCGCGAGGCGGGCGATCCGGCGATAATTTCGCACGCGCTGACCAATATTGGCGTGTCCCAGTGGCTTCTCGGCGACCCGGCCGGCCAGCGGACGATAGACGAGGCGCTCCGGGTCGCGCTGGATGCGGGCGATGTCGAGGATGCCTGCCGCGCCTATGTCTGCATCGCGTGGAACCTGCTCGACTGGTTCCGCCTTGATGAGGCGGAGCGTTACCTGACGGCGAGCACGCAACTCGCCGAGGAAACCGAGTTCCTCGGATTCCTGTCCTACATGGAGGTTGAGCGGGCCCGGCTTGAGTTCGGCCGGGGCTCGTGGGAGGAGGCCGTTCACACAGCCGAACGCGGCGTGGACGCGTTCATCCCGACGAGGTGCACCGCTCTGACGGTCCTGGGCCGGGTCATGGTCCGGCGCGGGCAGCCGGAGGCGGCCGGCGTGCTCGGCCAGGCCTGGGAACTGGCGGTACTGATCAACGAACTGCAGCGGACCGGCCCCGTCGCGGCCGCGCGTGCCGAGGCAGCCTGGCTTCGCGGCGACCACGCGGGCGTGCGCGGCATCGCCGCCCCGGTCTACGACAAGGCCGAACGGCTCGGCGACACGGTCAATGGGGCCGAGCTCGGTTTCTGGCTGACCAAGGCAGGGCAGCGCGTTCAGCCGGACGGCGACCACCCCTATGCGGTGCTGGCGGCGGGCCGGTGGCGCGAGGCCGCCGCGGCCTGGGAGGCGGCCGGATGCCCGTATGAGCACGCCATGGCGCTGGCCGAGAGCCCGGATCCGCCGCACCTGCTGACCGCGCTCGGAATGCTTGATGAGCTTGGCGCCAGGCCACTCGCCACCAAGGTTCGCGGGCGGCTGCGGGCGCTCGGCGTGACCCGCATCCCGCGCGGGCCGACGGGCGGCACGAAGGTCAATCCGGCTGGCCTGACCGCCCGCCAGATCGACGTGCTGCGCCTGCTCGGCAAGGGCTACACCAACGCGCAGATCGCCAGCCAGCTCGTGGTTTCCGTGCGCACGGTCGACAGTCACGTCGCCGCCGTGCTCGGCAAGCTCGGCGCCGCCAGCAGGCGCGACGCCGCGGCCCGCGCGGCTGAGCTAGGTGTCCTCGACGCCAAAGACCGGTAGCCGAACGCGCCGAGGTCAGTAGCGACCGCCGATGCTGCGCGGCGGCCCGGTGGCGTACCTCTGGGATCAGGCCCGAATACATCCAGGCCTGACCGGGCACCGGCCAGGCCGATCGACGGAGGAACGATGACAATCGACCAGGACAAGCTGATGGATTTCCTGCACAAATTCGTGGGAGACCTCGGCGCGACGATGGCCGCGGGCAATGTGCTCGTCGGCGATCGTCTCGGCCTCTACCGCACGCTCGCCGAGCAGCCGATGCTGCCTCATGAGCTCGCCGAGCGCACCGGCACCGCCACCCGCTACGTCGATGAGTGGCTCCGCGGCCAGGCGGCCGGAGGCTATGTGCAGTACGACCCGGAAACCAAGGCCTACTCCCTGACACCGGAGCAGGCCTTCGCCCTGACCGATCCGGACGGGGCCGTCTTCGCGCCCGGTGCATTCGAGCTTGCGCTCGGCGCACTGCGCTCGGAGCACAAGGTCGCCGAGGCGTTCCGTACCGGCGCAGGCGTCGGCTGGCACGAGCACTACGAGGAAGTGTTCTCCGGTTGCGAGCGTTTCTTCCGGCCCGGGTACGCCGCCAACCTCGTGGCGAACTGGCTGCCGGCCCTGGAGGGAGTCGAGGCCAAGCTCCGCTCGGGAGCACGCGTGGCCGACATCGGCTGTGGCCACGGCGCGTCGACCGCGCTCATGGCCCGCGCGTACCCGAACTCCAGCTTCACCGGCTCCGATTACCACGAGGAGTCGATCGTCAGGGCGCGCAAGCAGATCGCGGAAGCGGGTCTCAGTGACCAGGCGACATTCGATGTCGCGTCGGCGCAGACCTTCACCGGCGGCCCGTACGACCTGGTCACCAGCTTCGACTGCCTGCACGACATGGGCGACCCGGTCGGCGCGGCCCGGCACATCAGGCAGATGCTGGCGCCGGACGGCACGTGGATGGTGGTCGAGCCCTACGCCGGCCGCAACGTGACCGACAACCTCAACCCGGTCGGGCGGGTCTACTACTCCTTCTCCACTTTCCTATGCGTCCCGAACGCGCTGTCCCAGGACGGCGGTTACTCCCTCGGCGCTCAGGCGGGCGAGGAGTCGATACGGCGGCTCACCGCCGATGCCGGGTACACAACGTTCCGCCGGGTAGCGGAGACGCCCTTCAACATCGTCTACGAAGCCCGCCCGTAGTAGCCGCGAAGGCAGCGGGTCAACCGCAACGTCGGCGGTCCGGGCATCCTCGAAGGAGCAACTTAATGATCAGCCATCACATCTACACCGCGCCGGCGCACAGGCAGTCCCAGCTGGAGGCCGCCCGCCGGGCTGAGCTAGCGGAGGCCAGGCAGAGCCACTGATGCGGAAGGCGATCTCCACCGGCACCGCGCCGCCGGCGCTCGGACCCTACAGCCAGGCCATCGTCGCCAACGGGTTCGTGTTCTGCTCGGGCACCGCCGGCATCGATCCGGCTACCGGCTCACCTGGTGACGGCATCGAGGCGCAGACCGAACTGGCGCTGCGCAACCTGGCTGCCATCCTGGCCGCGGCCGGCGCATCCTTGTCGACTCTGGTCAAGACGACGATCTTTTACGCCAACGTCAATGACTTCGCGGCCGTAAACGCGATCTACGCGCGGTTCATGCCCGATCCACCGCCAGCCCGGTCAGCGCCCGCCAACGTTGCGCTGCCACGCGGCCTGCTCATCTCGATCGACGCCGTCGCTGTGCTAGGCAAGGCGCTGGATGTCGTGCGCGAAGGCGGAACGCAGGACCAGTATGAGGACGAAGGGTGTGCCGATGATCACGGCAGCCCGGCGGCAACCATCTGTCGTTGCGGTCAGTGAGGAGCAGCCGATGTGTGACACCCGTAGCCGCGCCGAAATCACGCCAGCGGAAGCGTTGCCGGCGAGCCTGGAGTGGAAGGGCGAGGTACTTCCGCTTGAGCCGGTCGATGAGCTGTCGGTGCTGACGGTCTGCGACAACGCCATTGACATGCTGCTGCCGGACGAGGGGCCGGCGAAGCGGCTGTCGCTGGCCGGGATGGTCCGGCAGGCACCGATGCTGGAGGCCCCGACGCTGCGCGGGGGTAAGGCGGCCGACGCGCCGCTGGGACAGCACGGGTTCTCCGCGCTGGTGGAGATCCGCAAGGGCAGCCGGGTGCGGCGGCTGCTGTTCGACACCGGGGTCACGCCCGCCGGCTGCGTCGACAACCTGCGCCGCCTGGGTCAGGATCCGGCCGGTATCGAGGCGATCGTCTGCAGCCACGGCCACTTCGACCACACCACCGGGCTGTCCGGCCTGATCGGCCTGATCGGCCGGGCGAACCTGCCGGTGCTGATCCACCCTGAGTTCTGGGCGCGGCGGCGCCTGGCCATTCCTGGCGGCGAGCCGTTCGAGCTGCCCACCACCAGCCGCCGGGCGCTGGAAGACGCCGGCTTCGGCGTCATCGAGCAACGACAGCCGTCGTTCCTGTACGACCGGTCGGTGCTGATCACCGGGGAGGTCGACCGCGTCACCGGATTCGAGCGGGGATTCCCGGTCCACCAGGCCTGGCGCGGTGAAAGCTGGCAGTTCCTGGGGAGGGCCGTGGCCTATGTGGCCGGCCGTGGCATCAAGCAGTTCATCGATGTGGGCGCAGGGCTGCCCACCGCGCTGAACACCCATGACGTGGCCTGCCGCGCCGCCCCGGGCGCCAAGGTGGCCTACGTGGACAATGACCGTTGCAAGGCGGGTTGTTCGCACGCGCATCGGGCCGGTCAGGCTGCCTGAAGCGAACACGGGAGCGGAAGCGCTCAGAGCGTCCCTGAGCGCTCCGCAGAGCACGGAGCAGCCAGAGACACGCTCTCAGAGCGTCCTAGGCGTCTCCTGGCACCGCTGGCCAGCAGCAGACGAAAGCCCCCCGTGACCGGGTGGACAGTCACAGGGCGCGGCATCACCCCCTCTCCCGGTTGCGGCGGGTGATCGTCCGTCCGCTCGTCCGTCCGCGTGTGTTTCCCTATGCGCGCAGGCGCGAGGGGCGCGGACGGACGAGCGGACGATCACGGTGGGTGGTTGTCTCGTTGTCTCGTCTCACCCGTGGGTGTGGCCCTACGCGCGTAGGCACGCGCGCGAGGCGATGAGACCAACTCCCGGTCGCTGTCCGTCACGCCCCGGGGGGTCGCTTCGGGTCACGGCGGCCGGGTCTCACCCCCCCTCGGGTCGGCCGGAGCGGGGCGGGTAGCCGACTGGTGCCCGCTACCCGCCGTGGCCCGTGACGGGGTTTGTGGACGTGAACGTGAACGGCGCGTATGTGCCCTATACGTGTAGGCGCGAGGCCCGTTCACGTTCGCATTCACGATCACGCAACGTAGCCGTGAGTGCAGGTGCAACGCGTGCTAGCGGCCCGTTACGTGCAGACACGCGCGCATGAGGTTGCACCTGCACTCCCCACACGACGGCACCGGGGATCGGCCGCGATCGGCTTTGGCGTGTGCCCGAAGGTTCCGGGGGTGCTCATCATCACCTGCCGGAGCCTCTTGGTCGCCTTAGGATCGCTCCTGACGAACTTTAGGCAAAGCAAAGCGACCCCCCCGATTCCGGGAGGGTCGCTAAGGTGTGTTTCTGGCTAAGCTTTTAAGCTGCTTAGCGAACCTTCGCCATGCGTCCGGGGTAAACCGGAGCGTCGGGCCGGTACGGTCCTTTGTATCGCGCACTTGCACGCGGCTACCGTTACTGGCAGCCTCAAGGCAGTCGCCCTGGTCTCCCGAGTAGCTTGATTTCCGCCAGTTGCTTTTCATGGGTATCAGCCCTTTATGAGTCGCAGGGATTTGTGGTCGGTAAGAGCGTTTGACCGCAGGTGATCGAATTTTAGCGCAAACTGCGCTACCTCGTCACGGGTACGGACATAGTGAGCATCGATTAGATCTTCTAGATAGACAACCGATGAGCCGTTGTTTGAAGTCAGGATCGTGAAAGCTCGCCCGTAAGCGCATGTGGCGCCTTCGCTAAAGGGTATGACTTGGATAGTGACGTTGGGGCGCTGGGCCATATTGAGGAGATAATCACGCTGCTCTCGCATTATCTCGGGACTACCCACAACGCGGAGTAGTGCCCCTTCGTCCACGATGGCCCAAAGGCGAGGAGTATTATCCTGATCGGCCGGCAAATCGTCGTCTCTCTCAAGTATCTGTTGCCGAGTCATCCTCACGGCAACGGCTCGCTCTATTTCCTCCTCTGACATCCTTGGCCGTCCAGCGCTAATGACCGCGCGTGCATAGGCTTCCGTTTGGAGCAGTCCGATTACCTGATAGGAGTCGTACTGTTTTATCTCTACGGCTTTCCGCTCTACCTCTACCCGATCGCGGAACCATGGCCTTACCGACACCCGTTCTACTAGCCTCTGAAGTCGCGTAAGGTCGCCGTTCTTCTCGCCTGTTGTCTCATCTGTATCGTCGGTGCCGAATACCTCGTCTGCCCGTTCGGCAAAGTCAGCCGACGGAATAAGCCTTCCCGTTTCGTAAGCCGAGACCGTCGAAAGCGCATAATTGGTCCGCTCGGCAACCTCACCTTGCGTCATGTCGGAGCGTTCACGCAAGCGTTTTAGCTCTGCTCTGAAGTATGCCAATGGGCTTGAATATGGGTCGGCGTCCATGTCCCTACCTCGGGTTCTATACGTGATCGCTAGATTCTACATCGCTGGGATGTGGCGCTTCGAAGGCTTTTCGACGCTGGTCCGTAGCTGCCAGGGTTGCTACCAGGGATCACGTATCCGGGCTACCCCCCGTCTCGGCCTAGCTGGATGCGTGGTCCCCCCGGACGCCAGACGTAAGGACTAGCCACCGATGCCGACCGACCCAGCGGCCGTCGAACAGCCGAAACACCCTATACACGCGCTCACCACGTACGAGCTTAAGGACCTGCGCCGTCAGCTTGAGCATGCTATCAAGGGCATCTCTACGGATGCCCCCGTGCAAGCTGATCTCAAGCGTCGGCTAGACGAGGTACTAGCCGAGCAGGAACAGCGCAAGAGGGCAGCGTCACGTGCGTGACCACGATGTCTCTGGCCTGACGGCCAGCGAGCTTAACCGCACCAGGCGGGAGCTAGCGGCAAGCCTCGCGCTCGCCCGACCTGGCTCGGCTATGCGCGTACCGATCGAAGCGCACCTGAGCGCCATTGACACGGAGCTAGCCGAGCGCGCAAGCGCTCCGCTCCGGGTGTGCTCTTGCCGTTTCTCTACCACGGATAGCGCATGGCTTGACGGGCACCTGTTCGAGCACCCGGCCCACGAGGAACGGGACCTTGGCCGGTACCTCGCTTTAAACCCGGAATGGCGTAACCAGAGTGGCGAAGAAAAACGGCAAAGACCCGATCGTGGACAAAGCCGCGAAGCTGGGCAAAGCGGCAGCCAAGGGCGACGAGAAAACCGTGAACAAAGAGGCTGACGAACTGCCGAAGGACAAAGACGGCAACTACAAAATCCCGTGAGCCTGCTACGCCCGGACGCCGCTAGGGCGTAGCGGATAGGTCGGCTGGCCGGATCCCCTAGCAAGCCTGAAACCAGACTAGGGATCAGCCGGCAGGACAGCCCCGTGCTTCGGCAATCCCGACGTTGATCACGATGAGTAATTGTCTCTCGCAATTGTCTCTGTCTCTCCCTCGCGCGTGTCTGCACGTTAACGCGCTGAGACAGATGGAGAGACAAACGCAGAGACGATCACAACCCGTAGCCGGAGCGGGCGTCGGCGTGGTTCGCCCGGTGCTGCCGCTGGCGATCGTCTTGTCCGTTCCACGTCCACGTGCCTCGCGCCTGCCGGACGTGGACGAACGGACGATTCTGCACTGCGGTTGCACTGATGTTGCATCGCCGGTGCCAGGGCTATTGCGTTGTCGGGTTGTTCCTGGTCACGGTGTTGATGAGGTCGTGTGGGCGGTGGTCGGCGCGTCTGGTGGCTCGGGCGATGTTGGATTCGCCGTTGCTGCGGTGGTATCCGATCGAGGTGTTACGGAGCGTGGCGAACACGGCGGGTCCGTTGCCGGTCCGGGCTTGGTGGGCGTCCTCACGTAGGGTGACGTCCCGGACGTTCTCCAGGGGCGGAGCCCGGTCAGCTGAGCTTGATCTCCGCGTTTCCGCAGGTCAGCGGCTGGTAGTGATGAAGTTACCTGATGCAACAGGTGTGGTGCAACGACCGTGCGGCGTGTCGCGTCATCGTGTTGCGGCTGACTGGTTGAGCCGGGTCATCAGCTCGCGGTTCGCGGCGCGGGCGGCTGCGAGTTCGTCGCCGCGTTCTTCGAGTTGCAGCCGCAGGTCGGCGGCTTGCTGTTCGAGGTGGGTGATTTTCTGGTGGAGCGCGTCGATGTCGGCGGGCGCGCCGAGCCCGGATTCGCGCCACGCTTGTTCGCCGAGCGCATCGGACAGCCGCTGTTCGAGCTGGCGGACGCGGGTGCTGAGCCGGATGGCGCGTTCGTGGGCGGCGAGCAGGTCGGCCTGCAGGGATGCGCGGGTGACGGCCGGTCCTGCGGTCTCGCCGCCGGGGGGCGGGGTGGTTGCCGGCGGCACGGGCGATGCCCGATGCACTGATCTCGGTCCCGCTGGCGGCGGCGCGGTCGAGGGCGGTCAGGACGCGCTGCCGGCGCCGGGCGGAGTCGGCCTGGCGGCCTTTGCGCATCGTCTCGGTGCGCGCGCCGGCGACGGTGCCTGCTGCTGGCTGGCGGCTGGTCATGATGCCTGGCCTTTCGCTTGTGAAGTAGGGGGCTGTGCGGCCGGGCGGAGGCTGGGCATGCCGATGCTGACCGCGCGGTGCTTGCGGACGACGGCGACGGCCTCGTCGATGCGGGCACGGTCGTCCGGGCTCAGGCCGGCGATGTCGCCTTTGATGCGGCTGATGAGCTGCCTGATGACGGTGATCTCCTGGTCGGCGGGTGCCGCCTGGTCGCGTGCCCAGGCGTCGATGCCCGTGACGGCGGCGAGCCGTTCGCGGGTGCGGAGCAGGTCGTCGAGGTAGGCGGTCAGGTCGGGGAGGTGGGACACGTCGGTGCGGAAGTGGTCGCAGCCGGCGCAGCGGAACCGGACCGGGCAGTCGTTCCCGCCGGCGGCGACGTTGGACGGCTCGGTGCAGGTTCCATAGGGGACGGCGACGGATCCGACCGCGTAACGGGCGTGCTCGTCGTCCAGCAGTGCGCGGGCGTCGCGCCAGATCCGGTTGCCGTGCCGGTCGAACTGCATCGCGGTGACCTTGTCGACCGCGTCGCGACGGCGGTCCTCGCCGACCCGGTAGTAGCCTCGGGTGACGTTGAGATTGCGGTGATCGAGGAGCTCAGCCAGCACGTCGATGGGCACGCCCGCGTCAGCGTGCCTCTGGGCGTAGGTGTGCCGGTAGGAGTACGGGACAGCGCGATCCTTGTCGAATTCACCGCCGCCGTCCAGCAGCAGCGGCGGGAGCGAGGTGAGCCAGTCGCGGTGCGCGGCTGACAAGGCCGAGACGGTCAGCAGGCGTCGGCCGTCCCGGTTGGCCCAGCCGGTGGGCAGCAGCTTCAGCTCGCCGGCCGGGGTGTCCGGGAACCGGTCGCGGACGCGCTGCTGCTGGGCGCGGATCACCGCAGCGGTGGCCGCGCTGATGGGCAGCCGCCGCCCGAGCCGGTGTGCCTTGTGGTTGTCGTAGACCAGGACGGGTGACCCGCCGGGGTCGCTGGCCA
>WNGH01000374.1_pt1 | contig 37568 bp, 28 predicted proteins | sample 5400631 | NCBI WGS metagenome assembly WNGH01 (sample SAMN13153373, study PRJNA577476) | soil metagenome | isolation source: 115 cm soil or saprolite under Garry oak tree replicate 1 | place: USA:California | collected 2016-06-15 | reverse complement strand
CGGCCCGGTGCACAGCGGGGCGGTAATCGTCCCGGCGGTGCTCGCCGCGTGCGAACGGTTCGGGCGCGATGGGCAGGCCGCGTTTCTCGGAATCGCCGCGGGCGTGGAAACGATGTGCCGCTTGAGCCTCGTCGCGCCGAAACTCATCCACAAGGCGGGATTCCATCCCACGAGCGTGCTCGGAGCGATGGCGGCAACGCTCGGCGTATCGGCTGCGCTCGGGCTCGACCGGAAGCAAACCGTGGACGCGCTCGGCATAGCGGGCAGCATGGCAGGCGGGATCATCGAATACCTCGCCGAAGGGACCTGGACCAAACGGCTGCACGCGGGATGGGCGGCGCGGGTCGGGCTGCACGCGGCGCGCATCGGCCGCGAAGGATTCCTCGGGCCGCGCACCGTATTCGAAGGAACGCACGGGTTCTTCTCCGGATTCGCCCACACCCGGGAAGGCGATTTCGACGCGCTCACGCGCGACTTCGGCAGGCAATGGCTGATGCAAGGTCTCACCTTCAAACCCTATGCGACCGGCACCATGAATCAGCCCTATATCGATTGCGCGCTGCGGCTGGCGAAGAAGGGTTTCGCCGCCGAAGAGGTCGCCGAGGTGCTGTGCGAAACCGCGGAAGGTTACGTGCACCGGCTGTGGGAGCCGCTCTCATCCAAACACCGGCCGGCGAACGACTACGCCGCCAAATTCAGTGCGCCCTTCAATATCGCCGTCGCGTTCGTCACCGGCGGCGCCGGGTTCGAGGCCTTTACCGACAAGACGGTGCGCGACCCGCGCATTCTCGCGCTCGCTTCCAAAGTGCGCTACGTCGTCGATCCGAACAATCCCTATTCGAAGGCTTACACCGGCCACGTCAAGATGACCCTACGGGACGGCCGCGTGTTCGAAGAGCGCCAGCCGCACATCCGCGGCGGCGTGCATGAGCCGCTCGCGCGCGAAGAGATCGAGCGCAAGTTCCGCTCCAACGCCCGCTACGGCGGCTGGGATGCGGCGCGCGCGGAACAGTTCCTGCAATTCGCAAGAAAGGCTTTCGATGAACCTATCGATTTGTCGGGTTTCCGTGGCTAGCGTCCGTCTCGGAGGAAGAATTTCCATGATCACGCCCAAGCGCAGCACCCTTGTTCGCGTCTTCGCCGGCTCGCTCGCGGTCGCCGCACCGTCCGGCAGCTTCGCCAACCAGCATCCGCACCCTCACAAGGGAAGCCTCGACTATCTCGACCGCAACAGCTACGCCAAGAACATGCGCGTGCTGGGCGTCTTCCAGCTCGGGGAGGAGCGCGGCCACAAGCTGCAGATGATGGCGATCGGCGCTCGCCGCTTCATCCTGCAGAACGGCGACGTGATCGACGTCAGCGACCCGCGCGCGCCGAAGCTCGTGAAACACGCAGCGTTCAGAGGCTCGCAGCTCCAGGTCGCTTTCAACCCGAAACTCGGCAAATGGATCCTGATCACCGGTGCGTCTTCGCCGATCACTTCGACAACGGCAACGGCCCCCAACGGCAAGTACGATGATCCGACTCTGATCGAAAAAACCAAGCAGGGGCCGGGTCTGCGCGGGATCCGCATCTGGGATGCGACCGATCCGACCAACATCGCGCTGCTCTCGGAGTTCTCCACCGACGGCGGCGATCCCAAGCGCAAGGTCCAGGCCGGCTCGGGCACTCACCGCAACTATTACGACGGCGGCGACTTCGCCTACCTGGACACTGCGCCGGACGACAGCTTCATCAACATGGAAAGCCCGATTCGCTGGCATACCAACGGCATCATGGTGGTGGACGTATCCGATCCGGCCAGTCCGAAGCAAGTCGCGATGTGGTGGGTGCCGGGGCAGCGGGCGGGCGAGGAAGCGCAGTACAAGGCCTGGCGCGAATACGGCGACAAGGTTTCCTTCACCAGCCTGCACGGCCCGATGTACGTTCCGAAGAAGGTGGAGGACGGCGGTAAGCTCGGCTACAGCGCCTACGGTTCGTTCGGCATGCTGATCCACGACCTTTCGGACATCCGCAACCCGAAGCTCGTTGGGAGCTTCACGCCCGATTACAAGTACACGCGCGGCACCGTGATCGCCTTCCACACCATCGACGTGGCGCGCCTCGACCGCGGCTTCGTCATCACCAATCCGGAGACGCTCAGCCCCGATTGCAACGAGACCTACGTCCCGTCGTGGATCGTCGACGTGCGCGACCCAGCCGCGCCGAAGGCGATTTCGCGGCTGCCGGTTCCGAACCCGCCGCGCGAGGCGCCGTACAAGACTTTCTGCGACAAGCGCGGCCGCTTCGGCCCGCACAACCCGCCGCACATCAAGGCCCCGAGCAAGCCCGATCCGAACTTCACCTGCTATGCGCATTTCAACGCAGGCTTGCAGTGCTACGACATCCGCGACCCGAAAAAACCGGGCATCGTGGCCTACTTCATCCCGCCGCAGGGCGGCGAGCTCGACAAATGGAACAGCTACAACCGCACCGTGGACAATGTGCTCATCGAGTGGGACCGGAAAATCATCTGGGTCGCGAGCGACACCGGGCTCTACGCCCTGGAGAGCCCGGCCCTGGGGACGCCGATCGCCGGACCTATGCCGGTGAAAGATTGGGCGCTGCCCGGGCTCAACGCCGGGCACCCCTGAGCAGGAAGCTAGAAGGAACGCTCGAGACGCCGGTACTGGATCGCTTCGGCAACGTGGGTGACGGCTATCGTCGCTTCACCGGCGAGGTCTGCTATGGTGCGGGCAAGCTTGAGCACCCGGTGGTAAGCGCGCGCCGAGAGATGGAGCTTGCCGATGGCCTGTCTCAGCAGCGCGCCAGCCCCTTCTTCTGCCGTGCAAAAGCGCTCGATTTCGCGCGGACCCAGCCGGGTGTTGTTTTTGCCCTGGCGCACGAGTTGTCGCTCGTGCGCCCGTTCGACGCGCTCCCGCACCCGCGCAGAGTTCTCGCCGCGACCCGCGTGGACGAGTTCGTCTTCGCGCACGGCGGGCACCTCGATCTGGATATCGATGCGATCGAGGAACGGCCCCGAAAGCTTGTGGCGGTAGCGCATCACCTGATCGGGCGTGCAGCGGCACTTGCCGCTGAAATGTCCCAGATACCCGCAGGGACAGGGACGCGTTGCCCTTTTGCAACGCGTGCCGATTCGACTTAAAGCACTGAAACCAAAGGACACTGACTTTGAGCCCCACACCTTAGGCGAGCACATTAGGAAGCGCCGCTTGGAATTGAGGCTCAGCCAAGGGCAAGCTGCCAGTCGACTCAACATCAACCCGTGGACGGTCCTCAACTGGGAAAAGGGTCATACGGAGGCACCGATTGAGTCCATACCGGCCATCCTCCTGTTCTTGGGGTACGACCCCTTCCCGGTTCCCGTAACCCTCCCTGAGCGCATGCTGGCCAAGCGGCGGGCTATGGGTTGGTCGATCAGGGAAGCTGCGCGACACCTTAGTATCGATCCGAGCACCTGGCGGGATTGGGAGGCCGGAAAGATCGTTCTGTACCGCAAGCACCGCATCGCACTCGCGCGGTTTTTCGGTCTGCCCCGTGAGGACCTGGAGTGCATGATGCAGTCGCGATGGACCGCGGCCCACCGCAACTAAGCGTTTCGCGCGGCCGAGTTGAACGAACAATAATCAAGGTTCTCTTGCTTCACAATGAAAGCGGGTGTTTGTGAAGTGTGGAATTCATGAAGAAGCCAGTACGATGTACGAATATCACTAACCCCATTTTGCATGGAGGACCACAAAGGATTCTTTTCGTTTATTAGAAAACAGAAATTTCTTAGCGCGCATCTTGCACTGCTCATGATCGTGAGCATGCTCGTCCCGAGCATCGTTCTTGCGGAAGACACGGATAACTTCCGCTATTCGCGCGACGCAGTTGACTCCAAGCAGTTTGCAGAACCCGATAACGTCCCCAACGGGGCATTCACATACAACGTACCCGTCGTCGTTCCACCTGGCCGTAGCGGCATCCAACCGAATCTCCAGCTTGGGTACTCCAGTGCACCCGACAGAGAGGGAAGCATCTTCGGTTACGGCTGGTCGCTCAACATTCCATACATCGAGCGCGTCAGTAAGATGGGGGTCGACAATCTCTACAATCAAGATCCTACTCATTCTTTTTTCTATTCTTCGCTGTCGGGAGAGTTGCTCCCCATCCTTTCGACAACGACAATCGGGTCAGTCCTAGGTTTCTCGCTTTTCGCCTCACCGCTCTCATTCCTTAAGTTTCCCTCACAACTCGCTCTTTTAGACACGAGTGTGGTAGCAGCTGGCGTCCCGATTGATACCTCACCCGCAGTAAGCAGTGCGACTGATACGGTTGAAAGCCCTCCATCCGTATTGAGCACTACAACGGAGATCGCTCCTGATAGTACTCCCCCGGCAAGTACCACAACGGAAGTTATCGATACGACATCTGCATCAAGTACCACTTCAACAAGCGCTCCGACAACGACGCCATCTCCAGTTATTGATAGTCCCGTACCTGCCCCAGCGACTCCTGTCGTCGATAGGAATGCACTTACTCTGGAAAACCTTTTTAGTCCCGATGGTGCGGTGTCTATTCCTGTTGAAACTCCCGTCGAATTGACTGCCGAACGCACGCTGACATCGAAGAAGTTCGTCACACTCGATGCAGATAGGAAAGTTCAGACGTCGTATCGCTTCTACTCAACGCCGCTGCATTACTTCGACACCGACACGCAGTCGTACCAAGAAATAGATTCTCGCTTTGCGTCTACCAGCGGCGGGTTTGTCATGACCAAAGACTCCTACCAAGCCGCCCTTGACACATCGGGCTCTGGACATCTGCTCACTATCACGAATAAAGGCGCACATTTATTTATCGATACTCCCGGTGTGGCGATGACCACTCGTTTGTCTGGTGTCATTCCCACGGAGACATCGAGTGAGGCTGTACGTAACCGTAACCCACACAAGGTGGTCTATCAAAACTATTTTGGCACCGGAATCGATCTTGAAATCACCACGCTCGACAGTCGTCTGATCGAAGAGGCGGTGCTCCGTGATCCGAGCGTTCTTGCGGGTGCGACGGGGGATTATCTGGAAATCCCATTCGAGATTAGCGGGGACTCGGCGCTCGATCTCGTTACTGAAGGACAGCGAATTAGTGGCGCAAAAAGCATCACATCACTCTCGTCTGCCACGATCCTTGACGGCAAAGGAAGTGCGACCACGATTCTTCCGCCCGTTGCAATCTCCTCGGGAAGTGTTTCATCGTCATCTCCCCAGATCATTCCGATCGATATTGCCTACACCGCCTCGGGGACGGACATCACGTTCACCAAACGCATTCCGCTCAGCTTCTTGAAGGATGCCATCTATCCCGTCCGCACCGATGCCACCCTCACCTTCTACCCCGGAAGCGGTGACGGACGCCTGGACAAGAACAACGTGGCGGACACCGCCTGGGCATCCGCGCATGACGCAAGCGTCGGCGACGCTCGTTTCCGTGCCGTCGATGGCTACGATATCAATGTCGCGGAAACATATCGATATCCCAGCGATGCCCACTACTTTCTCTATCGCGCCTTTTCCCCATTCGACACGTCATCGATAGATGACACCCTGACGATAGCCTCGGCAACAATGTACGTCCTGCCTGCTGGCTATCAGGCCGATGGAACAAGTGATGCCCATGCATACCTAGGGCTCGTTGGTCCGACGACACAGGCAACAGCGACCGACCTTGTGCTTGATGACTACGATCAAAGTGCGACCACACTTTGGTCTGACAAAACGATCCTGCCCTCCAACACTTGGTCCACGACGACGTGGGTGGGATTTCCATTCAACGCCACGGGGTTATCCGGAGTTTCAAAGACGGGATACACCATGGTCGGTTTTCGCGAGGGGCATGACATCGACAATGTCGCACCCGCGACAAATGAGGATGATTGGTGGGGATATAGCAATTCGGCCTCCACAACGGCAAAGGCATATTTAGCCGTCGAGACATCGACGTCGACAACTCCGTCCGGGCCCACCGGGCTACAGGTGGAGTTACAGCAAAACCCCGTTGGCGTGGCAACGAGCAATCCTCGTTTCTCCGCACTGTTTCAAAGCGCGAGCTCAACATCGCTCGGGGCGAATTACCAGATTCAAGTAACCGCATCTTCGACAAGTTGGACAAGCCCCTATTGGGATAGCGGCAAACTCACGCTTTCTTCCTCGACCCCGGTGGGAGTGCGATCGCCACAAATCTTTGCTACAACGACCTTCCCCGTTGATGGGACGAAATACTACTGGCGGATGAAGTTTTGGGATCAGACGGGGACGCAAGGAACATGGAGTACGACCGGGGACTATTTTGTCATGGACTTCGGCAATGGCTATGGGGCAAAAGTCGAGAATGGCGATTTTATAAACTATACGCACCTGCTCAATGGGGGAGGGTGGACCGCAAACGACAAACGCGGATGGCGCTATGTGTTCGGCAGTTCCACCAGTGCGCGTATCGACAACAACAATCCCGCCACCTCCACATTCCGATGGATGCTTGAGAGCATCATCGATCCGAACGGCAACACGATGACGTATAGCTACAGCAAAGATTCGACCACGAACCAGGGCTACCCGTACAAGATTAACTACACATCAAACGGAGGAAGTGCGGGAATCGGTGAAATTGAGTTTGTACGTGAAGATCGCCCGGATATTGCGACAACGTCTTATCAGGGATTTCCCGTCGTCACCAAACAGCGCATCAAGGAAATTCTGGTTCGCACAAACGGGCAACTGACCCATCGCTATCAGCTGACATATAAGTCGGGCGACAACGGCTATCGCTCGATCCTTACCGCGTTGCAGGAGTCCGGATGGGATACGGGTGTTGGCACGACAACCCTTCCGGCCGTCAGCCTCAACTACTCCACGAGCACGGCGAACTGGACGCTGAACACCGATCCCTCAATGTGGAATATCCCTCAGACGTTCACGAACGGCACCTGCGATTGCGGCTGGAGAGTTGCCGACCTTAACGGTGATGGTCTCCTCGATATCACGCAAGCGCTCAACGGTACGCGAAATACGTACATCAACACCGGATCGGATTGGGCGCTCAGTGCAACATGGACACTCCCTACTGACTTCTCGAACGGATCTTCAGATGACGGCACGGAACTCGCCGATGTGAATGGCGACGGACTCCTCGACGTCGTGCATGCGAACTATCCGTTACATCCGAGCGATGTCTATCTCAACAATGGTAACGGGTGGACACTCAGTACGACGTGGCTGTTTCCCGCCCCTCTTGTGGTGAATAGTGTGGACGCCGGCAACCGGATCGCGGACGTCAACGGCGACGGATTTGCCGATCTCATCGTCGGCACCACGGGCGCCTACATCAATAACACAAAAAATGGATGGACATTCGACTCGAATTGGCGCGCACCCCACGTGTTTCGCGACAGCACCTATAAGGACTACGGGTTACGCATCGCGGATGTCAACGGTGATGGCCTCCCGGACATCCTCTATGGCTTCACAACCTCCCGGGATGTGTATCTCAACAATGGGCACGGGTGGACCAAAGATCCATCGTGGGTGCTTCCCGATGGTTTCACGTCCGGTTCCGCGGACTATGGCAATCGACTTGCGGATGTCAACGGCGATGGTCTTGTTGATATCGCAAAACAGAACTCCTTGGGTGACACCGTGTATCTCAACACTGGCAAAGGATGGACACAAAACACAAACTGGTCCATACCGGAGTGGACATACGATTACACAAATGGTGTTGACTACGGGACTCGCCTTGAGGACACCGATGGCAATGGGTCCGTAGACATACTCCGGGCAAGCACGCTGGCGGGAACCGACGTGAAGCGCGTCTATATAAAGAACGGCATAAAGGCGGACATGCTCAACCAAGTCCTCAACGAGAAAGGCGGAAAGACGACGGTCGCCTACCAAGCAGCAGCGAAATATCAAAGCAGCGGACGCACCGTTAATCCGAAACTGCCGTTTGTGCTTGATACCGTTAAGACGATCTCGCTCGACAATGGCTTCGGCGTGTTTGCCACTACTACCTATTCCTACGCCGGTGGCGAGTATTACTTCTCGACCGCCACCCCCACCGATCGCAAGTTCGCCGGCTTCGCCTCGACCACCCGCACCAACGATCAGAACCATACCGTTCGCACCTACTACCACCAGGGTGACGCAAACGATTCCGCGAACGGCGAGTACAACGACAGCTACGCGAAGATCGGGAGGCCGTACCGCGTTGAGACCTTGGACGGCACGACGAGTTCGGCGAACACCTACGCGCGCACAATTAACAAGTGGGCGAGAGCATCGTATGCGGACGGACGTAATTTCGTGAAACTGATTCAAACGCTCATGCAAACGTTTGACGGCGATTCATCGCACCGCGATACGGCAGCAAGTACCACCTACGATGACACAACAGGAAATGTGACCGAACGGGTCTCGCTTGGTGAGGTATTAGGTAATAGCGACGGCACCTGGACGGACACAGGAACCGACAAAGCCTCGACGACGTACACCTACGCCGCGAGTTCAACAAATAGCGTGATGTCGCTTCCATCCGAGGAGCTCGTCAAAGATCAATCCGGCAACACGGTCAAAGACACCAAATGGACGTACGACAATCTCTCGTTTGGTTCTGTCTCGGCCGGCAACCAAACAAAGGAAGAAAAACTCAAGAGCGGATCGAACTATGCGTCGACCACGAAGACGTATAACAGCTATGGCCTCGTCGCAACCTCGACGGATCCGCTCGGTAATGCAACGAGCTACGTCTACGATTCCTATAACCTCTATCCAGCGACCGCCACGAATGCACTCAGCCAAAACCTGACCTTTGCTTACGACTACTCAAGCGGCAAGATCGCAACTTCAAGCGATGAGAACGGGAAGACGATCGTCACCGACTACGACGGCCTTGATCGCCCGATCAAAGAGAAGCAGCCAGACTTCATCACACCCACAACCTTAGTCACCCGCACCGCTTATACCTACACCGATAGCACCTCGACACCATCCTCGATCTTCCGTTCGGATTATCTTTCGAGCGCAACGACGACTGATTCGTACACCTATCTCGACGGATGGGGACGTACCCTCCAGACGAAGAAGGAGTCCGAGCCAGCGAGCGGATGGGCGACCCGTGACACCATCTACAACAACATCGGCACGGTCGATCAAGAATCGCTTCCATACTTCCACGCGAATAGTACGTACACCACCGCAACGACCGCCTCCGAGCTCTTCACTGTTTATCGTTACGACCCAGCCGGAAGAGTCAAAACCCTCGCCGATGTTTTGGGTACCACGACGAACACATACAACGACTGGACGCTCACCGTCACTGATCCTTTGTCCAATAAGAAAGACCTTATCAAAGACGCCTACGGCAATCTCGCAAATGTCGTTGAGTACGTCACAGCTGGAAGTCCTGCAACTACGACCTATACCTGGAATCTGCTTGGCAAGCTCACGAAGTTGACTGATGCATCGAGTAACGTCCGCAACTTCACCTACGACACTCTCGGACGACTCTTAAGTTCAGAAGACCTCCACGCGTCAGTGGATAGCACCTTTGGTTCGACAAGTCGCCAGTACGACGACGCAAGCAATCTTATAGAGTTCTATTCACCAAACGGTATTGGTACTACGTACACCTACGATGCTCTCAATCGTGTGAAGAGCGAGGATTCGACATCGACGGCGAACGTTGTTGACGTGAGTTACACCTACGATGCCTGTACGAACGGGAAGGGTCGGCTTTGCCAGGCACAAGCGCAAAATCGGGCAACCACCACCTACACCTACAATCCCATCGGCCTTCTTGCGGGAGAGACAGTCAAGATTAAACCTGCCACCGGAGTTACCTACGAAATCGCCACGACGAGCTACGCCTATTTGCGAAACGGCCTCATCGACAACATTACGTATCCTGATTCCGCAATTGCGACCTACCTTTACGACAACGGAGGTCTGCTCGACAAGATCTACAACAAGGAATCCGGCGCTGCGACCACGACGGTGGTCAATCGCCTTGGTTGGAGTCCGCTTGAGCAGTTGGCGAGCATCGATTACACCAGCGGCCCGCAAGCCACCTCCACCTACGACCAGACCAAGAAGTATCGCCTCGCCAACAAGTACGCCAAGCGGCTCTCGGGAAGCACTATTGTAGAGGACATCACCTACACCTACGATGCAGTAGGGAATCTCACGAATCTCTCCGACAAGGGCTCATCGACTGCGCGAAAGAACATTGACTACGTGTACGACGGTCTCTACCGATTGACGAGCGCCTCAACGACCGCGGTCTCAACGAGCACGAGCCAGTACAAGAAGACCTACACCTACGACACCCTCGGCAACATTGCGGCCGACACCGGCACCACGTACACCTACGCAGGTACCGGCTTCGCGAACCCCGACGCCGTCACGTCAATCGGAGCGAATAACTGGACCTACGACAACGCCGGGAACGCGCTTACTTCGGGTTCTGCGACTTACGTCTACGACTACCTCTATCGTCTCGGTACGACGTCGATTAGCGGCGCTTCGACCTCGACCGACTTCTACGCCTTCGACGGAACGAGAGTCCTCCAAAAGGGTGCCACAACCACGTACTCTGCCGGCAAGCTCTACGAGTACACGCCGGGAGGCTACAGGAAGGACAAACATATCTTTGTCAGCGGGCAGTTGGTGTCCACCATCGAGAAGATCGGCTCGGCGACAGCAAATCCGCGTTTCGTGCTTGCCGATCAGCTCGGCGGTTCAAGCGTCATCGCGGACTCTGCGGGGGCAGTCATTCAAGATCTCGACTACTACCCCTACGGAGATATCCGTGCCAACCAGAAGGTCAACACGTTCGATGACAGCCGCAAGTACATCGGCGAACGGTATGACTCCGACACTTCGCTCTCGTACCTCAACGCACGTTACTACGATGGACGCGTCGGAAAATTCACAAGTCAAGACCCTGTAGCTAGAGACGTTGGCATGATGGGGAACATGACGGGGTACATCCTCGACGTGAATCAAGCGCCGGGAGCGTTCGATCAGACGGCGCTGCTCTCGAATCCGCAGATGTTGAACAGCTACAGCTACTCGGTGAACAACCCGATCACGAAGAGCGATCCGAGCGGGAAGATTGTTTTCGCAGCGATACCCGCCGCCCTCGTTATTGCTGTCGGTCTTAGTACAAGTGCAACGTTCATTGAGAAATATGCCTCAGACATCGCCTCCAATGTAGCAAATGGCGCAAAGGGTATTACCAATGTCCTTTCTGGAAGTAGTGGTGGTTTTAGTTACGCCTACAACGTAGGTGTCTTGGGTCCGCTGGGAGGTTTAGTTAAAAACCCGATAGCGGGAGGAATAGTGGGTACTGTTGGCTCAGTTGCGGACGACGTTGCAAGCGGTCGGCCCATTAATCAGGGTAAGGCAATAGTAACCGGCCTCATTTCAGCAGGTACATCGGGATTCCTTAAGGTGACAGATACGGCAACGATCGAAAAGCTCGGAGCAGATCTGGTAAAAACAAACGCTGTTCGAGGGGAGGTGACTTCTAATCTTCTCAACTCCGCGCTAACCGGGATCGCGGGTTTGAAAGATTGGGCGGGAAAAGTGAACTCCACTATTAACAATGCTACAGGGCAAAATGCAAAAGACATACAAAAAAAATAAATCCGTAACGCAAGTGTATGTCTGGCTAGGGACCTTTGCGTATCTCGTGATAATAATGAAGAACAATCCGTTGTACGACTTCCATACCCGCGGAGTCCTGCTCTCGGTGCCACTCTACCTTGGTCTGCTGATCCCATTTCTCTCAGTGAGAATCAGGTCCTTTAACGGTGAATTCGTCTATTTCAATCCGTTGCCGAAAGCTACCCCTATCAAGCAGATTCGCGAAGTGCGAGCCTACGGCGAACTAGCGCTCTCGCGAATGACTAAGGAGGTCGATCAAGTGGACATTGTGTACGAATCCGAGGGCGATCTTCGCAAGATTGGCATCAATGCATGGTTGTTTCTACCGGAGACGTTCGGAGAGCTGTTTTGTGATTTGAGAGCAGCGAACCCCAGCATCACTTTTGATTCGCGGGCACATCAACTGATGGAGCAATACGAGAAAAGCAAAAGGAACCCGCCCGCGTCAGCATCACCCCAAGGAGCATGACCCACCGCAGCATCCGCCGCTTGATGAACCTACTTCCTCTCTGGACTAAATAGGGTTGGGTTGTAGACTGAAGTTCAATGACCAAACAAGAGAAGCAAGATCGCCTTCTAATCGCCGTGCTAACGTTTTCGCTACTCCTCATGACATAGTTGCCCCACCAAGAACACCAAATAATCCATGGCAACGAAATACCACTGTACAACCAAATCGCGGATTTACACCAGTATCTTACTCGGTAGTGGGCCTCTGTTCGTGATGCTCCCTATGTTGATTGAAGGTTCAGTAATGCTCCCCGTAGCGGTTGGTTTGTGTGGTCTTCTTCTTGCAAATGGCAGTTATTTTGTGCTTGAGAACGATGCAGTCATATCAGTAACAGGATTTTTATTCAGCACCAAGGTCCCCTTTGAAAAAATCCGAAAAATAAAAAAGGAAGGAGTGGGGATACTCCATTTGGCACCAGCAATTATTATTGAATATCAAACCTCCTTAGAAGAACGGTCGAAATTACAAATGAGCATTGGGCTGTATGGCGAGCCAACTGCGGGCAAATTCCTACGCGACCTGTATTCATTACACCCCAATCTTTCTTTCGATGAAGATTGCAAGAGCATTATGGAAAGAGCCCCAGCCAAAGCAATGGCTGAAGAAAAACGCTCCTGGTCGGTTAGGCGAATGGGCGACGATGTAGTAAAGACTGTGTTCCCAGATGAAAGAAAGAATTAAGAACACCAAGAGGCAGACGCCTAATCAGCTTATCGGCCCTGTCAAGAAACCATAGCATGACCAGGACTGAAGATAAGAAGACAAACACAATCACGTTCACCCCGGACCAAGCCCCCTATCTTGCTTTTTTTGGCGTGGGTGCCATTCTCTTTTCGCTCACGATTATTGAAAGAATGCTCTTTGATCCGAACAATCAGGGCATCTTTTGGACTACAGCCATCATCGCGCTTTGCGGCGTAGGCGCTTGGGCGGTGACCAAACAGACGTATATCCGGATGGATGACCATAAGGTCTACACACGCCTACTATACGGTTTCGCGATTAATATCATGCCGCTTGATGAGATCACGCGCCTTGAGATTCACCACGGACAGTTTGGTATGTTCGGGGGATACTCCCTTATTTTCCATCGGGGAAAAAAGTGGAACGAAATTCCGTTGACCTTCTTCGAGGACAAGAACGTCAGCATGGAAATCATCGATGAACTCGAGCGGCGTAGTTCCCACATTATGCTCGACGAGAGTGTGCGTGCGTACATGAAAAAGTTATCGGAAAAGAAAAGCAAGAAGGCCAGCCCTCCAAACACCCCCCAAGGAACATAATCCGCTTATGACTCCCTAGACTTCTTCAGCGATCGTGCAATCACACCCGCAATCGCTTGTCGTCGCGCATCTGCGTCTTTAGGATCTACCAACTGTTGCACCGTCTTCACTTTATACCCCCGCACCGTTTGTTCTGTAGGCTTCGGAGCTCCCAGTGAGTCGAGGTATGCGATCAACTGCTCCGGTGCGAAAAACCGGACTTTGCCGCGCTCCGCTTCGTCGAGATTCTCTTCGATAAACTTGGCGAGCGATTTGACGTGGCGCTCGTTGCTCCCCACCAGGACGATATCGGTGTACCCAGCCGCGATGCATTTCTCAATGTTCCCGAGTTCCTGATCCTGATTCGTCGTGACGGAGATCTCAAAAGCGATTTTTTGTTCGCCGCGTACCAGCGCAACATCAACACTCCCGGCACCAGCAAGGATCGACTGCTCGATCGACGCGCGGAATCCACGCTCTTCGGCCAGCGTCTTGATGAGATGTTGCAGGTATTTATGATGTTGGCCCCCCTTACCTGCCTGCCCCGTCTCTTTCGGAATAGCTGGCGCTTTTTTCTTTTGCTCAGGTCGCGCCACAGGCGGGATTGATACGGGAACCGTCGCGCTCTCTTGCGAAGCGTCAACGTCCGGCTGCGTACCCACATCAGCGGTTTCAGGTGGCGGAGACACTTTCGTCCGCACCTTCTGTGGTCGTGCCGCAGGAGGCAATGGGCCCGTCGGAAACGGCGTCTCCGAAGGTAGTTCCGGCGGGGCGCTGTAGCGGTCCCGATTCTCCTCGAGGAGGAGATCCCGGTCAGACGCATCCAACGTCGGCAGGGCCTCTACGTAGCCCAAAGGAACACGCACCGAGAGCGCCTTCGCGGTGTAGTTGCGCACATGACACGCGAATTCCGTGTAGTCACGTTCCTTCTTCTGGGACATCAGGAAGTCCGCATCGCACCGCAGCTCCGACCCCAGCGCGCTCGCATCCTTCGCGCTGACGCCGCCCGCGAACTTGATCGAAGTGCTCGAGAGGACGCTTGACCGGAGGCCGGCGCCAAGCTGGTCAAGGTTTTGGTGGGCGAAGATCAGCCCGACGCGATACTTCCTCGCCTGGTTCAAGAGATTGGAGATATTTTCGTCGAAGTAGTCCTGGGCTTCGTCGATGTACACGAAAGTCGAGCGGCGTTTGTGCGGCGGCATGGCCGCGCGCTGTATCGCCGCCTGGGCAATGAGCGCGATAAAGAACCGGCCAAAGATCGCTGCGCCCTCCTGCCCCAGGAGATCTTTCGCCGTGTTGATAAGGATGATCTTGCCCTCGTTCAAAAGCTCGAAGATATCGACCTTGTTGCGCGAGTGCGAGAACATTCGCTCAAGGGAGGTATTGGAGAGGACGCCCCACAAGCGCGTCAGAATCTGCTTCTTCGTCTCATTGAACTGCCGGTCGAAGAACCGCGTGGCGAAGAAGTTTCGCGCAGTCCCCGTCAGTTTTTCCATGGAAGGCCGAAACCGGTCGCCGTCCTCCATGAGTTCCCGGAGCGTGTGAATCGTCGCATTCGGTATCTCGACCAGGAGCCGCGCCAGATACTTGAAAATGACTCCCTGACGCTGCGTCAGCTCGGCCCCGAGAAGCGCCCCGAAGAAGTATTCGTAGAGTTCAATCGTGGCGTTGAGTATCTTCTCCCGATCAACGGGCGCGTATCCGCTCAGGCGGTCGCGGTTGAAGTCGAACATATTGAGGCAGACGGGGTGCTCAACGTCATTCGGATCGACGAGCACAAAGCGGTCCGCCAGGCTCTCCGCGCCGTCTGGACTGAAGTACGCCAGCCGGGAGATCGTATTGATGAGATCGCCCTGACTGTCCATCACCACGACCGACCGGGCGTCCTCAATAGCCCGCACGAGGTCGTGGTTGATGAGAAACTGCATCAGCTGCGTCTTGCCGTGCCCGGTGCCGCCGACGATATGCGTATGCTCGAACCGGGCGGGAAAGGGAATGGCAAACGGGAGCGGGCTGTGAAAGAAATTGAGAAACGGTGTGCCCTGCAGGTACGCCTCGACCAGATAGTCAGGGGACGTTGTCTTGTTATCGCTCGGCCAGATAACCTTGCCGCTCTGCCGCTTCTCCGGCGGAATGCCCGAGGCGCGGAACGCATTCTCGTTGAAGCGCTCCCGGAGGATCTCAAACAGATGGGCGTTCACGACATCCGCGTCGAAGAACGTTCCGAGCGTGCGATCGAGCACCTCGGGAAGGTTGTCGCAGAGGTCGTATGCCTTGGCCTCCGGGAGCACAACCGAATCGTCTGCCGCAACCCCCTTTTCATCGACATCGGTAAAGGCAGACAACGGGAAGTTTCCGAGCATTCCCGAGAACGTCCACACCAGCTTGTCGCGCCAGATGGTGAGCAGTCGCTCGCGGTCGGCGTGGAATCGCAGGAAACGGTTCCAGGTTGCGCGGAGTAACACACCCTCCTCAACGGTCAGGTTCGGCAGTGCGGATTTGTCCGGAAGTTCTACGAGGATTCCGTCGAAGAGAAGAAGGTCCCTGGTGGTCCCGAAGAGCGCATCGCCCAAGGGTAGCGATGGCGTGACGCCGCGCCGCTCGCAGATTTCAAAGATGAGGTCAATGAGAAAACTGCGGAGCCGCTTTTCGTCCGCGAAGGGAGAGTCGCCGAGCGCACTTTTGACCCGCGCGTAGAGTCGCGTGGTCTCCTCGAGCTCGCGGGAGCGAGCGGAGCCGAGAAACCGGGTCTTAACCCAGGTCCACCAGTCGGCAGACACCTACGTGAGCTCGACCACCTCTTCGCCCCCGAACGAGGCTGCCGCCTCCAGCACGTTCTTGAAAGTCTGTGCGGCTTCCCTGATCTGTTCCTCGACGGCAAGCATCTGCACGATGTCCTTGCAATCGACTTTCTTGCCGTCCGATAAATCATCGACCGACACGGTGATGTTCATCATCTTGAACGCAAGCCGCCAGGCCAAGCCCTTAAGCCCACTTCCCGGATCGGCAATCTTGTCGCGCTCATAGAGCATCGTGTCCCCGAGTTTGTATTTCTTGATGTTGCCTTTCTCCTCCTCGGAAAGTTCCGCTCGGACAGTGAGCATGAACGTGACCTTGCCCATCATTCCCGCTTTCTGGTCCCGCCGCAGCAACAGTTTCATGGCTCCTCCTCCTAGTCTGTTGTGGGATGGTCCGGCAATTATGCGCCCAGCTTTTGCACCTCCTCAAGGTCGCCCGGTTGGAGCGTCGCGGCGCTAAAGGGGCGCGAGGGCCCGCCATCAATCATGAGCTTGAGGTATATGGTGTAGTTCGGGAGATTGAGGATGTCCTCCGGATCGAACTCAGGCGCCAATTCTCGGGCGATGAGACTAGCGTCCTCTGCGCCAAGACGGAATGCCACGAGCGTCCCCACGTTCCCGAGGACCGCATGGCGCACGTCCGGCTCAAGCTGATGCAAGTGCTGGTGCGCCAACACGAGCCCCACCCGGTACTTGCGGAGTTCTGACACCATGTTCGCGACCGCAAGCGTCGTGAAGTTCTGAAACTCGTCGAGGTAGGCGAAGAAGTCGCGGCGCTTTGACTCCGGAAGCTCCGCGCGGCTGAATGCGGCGAGGGAGATCGTGGAAACGAGGAGCGCCCCCAGGAGATTCGCGCTGTCCTCGCCAAGTTCGCCTTTCGAGAGGTTGACGAGGAGAATCTTCCCCTCGTCCATGAGACGGCGCACCTGAAGCTCCTTGCCGTCCCCGGTGAAGAGCTCGTGGAGTCGCCGATCCGCGAGGAACGCCCCCACCTTGTTCTGAATCGGGCCGATGGCCTCCTGCCGGTACCAGGGGGAGTACTTGGAGAATTCGTCCGACCAGAACGCGCGGACCTGCTCGTTGGTGACGCTGCGAAGCACCTCTTCCCTGAACGTCTTGTCGGTATAGATGCGGAGGATGTCGGGAAGCGTCGCGTCGCCGCTTTCGATCAGGGCATGGAGCGTGTTGCGGAAGATGTGCTCCATGCGCACGCCCCAGGACTTACCCCAAATCTTTTTGAAGGCTTCAAGGACGCCTGATGCGGCGAGCGGGATCTTGTCCGCGCGGACGCGCCGGAGCGGGTTATATCGAAAGAGCTGTTTCCCGCTTGCAGGGTTGAGATACACGAGGTCTTTTGCCCGCTCGCTCGGGACGCTCCGCACGAGCCGCTCGACAAGGTCGCCGTGCGGATCGATCACCGCAAGGCCGTTACCTTTCCGGATGTCCTGGAGCGCGAGCGTCTCAAGGAGCGTGGACTTGCCTGTGCCCGTGCGACCGATCGCATAGAAATGATGGAAACGATCGGCGTGCTTGATGCCGAAGACCTTGTCCGGAGGACGGCGATTGGTCCGCCCGAAGTACGCGATAGGGTCTTTGGAGTGCATTGCCCGAGCATACGGAGCGCACGGAGGGGGACGTAGACGGAGAAACGTGCCTCCCGAGCACGATGTCGCGTCGTGTTTTTCGATCTCGTCTGGCTAACTATGAGTGTCGGATGTTCATTCGAGGAAAATCCGACTTATGGACTATCGCAATCGCTCCAACTTGGAACTGTTGTCGCTTCTTGTGGGAACAAGGAAAGCGAAGAAGCTGTACCAAGGCACTCTGGCGCCGCTCTTTGCCCTAGCTGCCGGTGACGACCAAACGCACGAGAAGATCATTGCCGCCCGGGAACTCATCCGGCGGGTGCTCGAAGAGGAGCTCCGCGGCGACTCCGCGCTCTCAAGTCCGAGAGCAGTGCGTGATTACCTGCGCCTCATTTTCATGGGTAAGGAGCACGAGGTGTTCGTGGTGCTCCTGCTCGATGCGCAGCATCGGATTATCAAGAGCGAGGAGCTATTCAGTGGAACGCTCACTCAGACGTCGGTGTACCCGCGCGAGGTGGTGAAGTGCGTGCTGCGGGCGAACGCGGCGGCGGTGATCTTCGCGCACAACCATCCGTCCGGCGTTGCCGAGCCGAGCCACGCGGACGAGATCCTAACGCGATCACTGAAGAGCGCCCTTGCGCTCGTGGACGTCCAGGTGCTCGATCATTTTGTCGTCGCAGGCACGCGCACGATGAGTTTCGCGGAGCGTGGGTTAGTCTAGTGCGGAATCCTTCAACCGCCCCTAACGGGGCGGTTTCTTTTTATTCGAGACAAGAATTCCTCCAGATGACAACTTTCGTTAATTCGTCCACGAGTGCTAGGATAAACTCACGCGGGTATTCGCGTTTCTACTTGCCGCAGAGTAGTGTTATGAACCATGAGCCAACAAAGTAAAAAAGCTTCTCCGGAAGTTACTAGACAGATCTTCGAGAAGTTCCTCGATGAACTGCGAAACTCAGGCGTGTCCGCGGACGTCATTGCGCGACTGCAGAAGGTCCTTCTTGAAGAACATAGCGTCAGCGAGGGCATGATCGAGGCGGCCTTGTTTCCCGATCAGCAAGAATCATGATCCACGTAGAAAAAATCGTCATCAAAGAATTTCGTGGGATTCGTGATCTCACGATCGATTTCAAAGGCAAGAATTTCGCCGTATGTGGGCCTAATGGCACTGGCAAAAGCGGCGTCGTCGATGCACTGGAATTCGCGCTCACAGGGAGCATTTCGCGTCTCTCGGGGAGAGGCACCGGTGGGATTTCCGTTAAGGAGCATGCGCCGCACGTCGATAGTCGCAACCGGCCCGACAAAGCTCTAGTGATCCTTACGGTGTCCATCCCAAAACTCAACAAGCAAGTTGTCATCGAACGCACCGTAAAGGATCCCCTTGCGGCGACCATTACTCCTCGCAGTCCCGAAGTTTTGGCCGTACTGCACCAAGTCGGATCGCATCCGGAGTTTGCTCTCTCTCGCCGGGAACTCATTCGATACGTAATCTCGGCTCCAGGAGACCGCGCAAAGGAGGTCCAAGCTCTCCTGCGACTTGATGCGGTAGAGAACTTACGGGTGATCCTTCAAAGATTTGCCAATTCGTACCAACGAGAGGTGGCTCCGCTGAAGCGTGAGAGGCAACAGGCGCGTGATCACCTTTTACGCTCACTGGAGATTCCTGACCTCGATTCTGAAAGGCTCGTTGTCGCCGTAAATACGCGGCGGTCGTTGCTCGGGTTGGGTCCCATACCAGTCCTTACCCCAACGACGTCCCTAAGGGATGGCCTCACCGGAAGTCCGCCGGCAGCACGACCACGGGTTCCCAAACAGCAGGCAACGGCGGATATCAAGAAAGTCCGGGAAACGCTTGCCGCGCTCACAGAAACGGAAACGACAACTCTCCGCACCAGAGTGACGAGGGAGTTGACTAATCTCTCGGGTGACCCTCTAGTTGTAGCGAATGTGGAGAAAGAGCGCTTTCTCCAGTCTGCCATCACGCTCATTGAGAGTGAAACCTGCCCCGTTTGTGACACCGCGTGGAATGCCGCCGAACTGAAAGAGCGAATCGGTCTCAAGCTCAAGCTACTCCAACAGGCGGCTACCAAACGCGCTACGGCGGAGAGGCGGTTAGAGCCTTTCCTTTCGCGCCTGGAGGAGGTCATAGAAGCAATGGCAGTAGTTGAGCGCTACGGCGCTTTGCTAACACCCGTCGTCAATACCAACCCGATACGGAATTGCCGAGTGGCGATGCAAGCGAGACGCAGGGACATTCAGGCGTTTCTTCCACTGACGGCCACGCTGACCGCGCTTGAGGAGTTCGCACAAGTGCCGGCCGATGCACTGGAGACAATCGTGGCGCTCGAGACCGCGATCGCAGCACTTCCCGATCCGACAGGACAGGACGCCGCTCGTGATTATTTGACGGTGTGCCAAGAACGACTGGAGGCGTACCGTGGCGTATCGCTCCGTCTCAAACAGACAGAGGAGCGTGCCACTTTCACGCGCAATATCTATGACGCGTACGCCAGGGCGAGTACGTCGGTTCTAGACGGTATTTATAAGCAGGTGGAAAAAGACTTCAGTGAACTCTACCGCTTCATAAACCGAGAAGACGAAGGGAAGTTTTCTGCGCAATTGATCCCGTCAATCGGCAAGCTCGGTTTCGACGTTGATTTTTACGGCCGCGGCTTTTTCCCTCCAGGGGCTTACCACAGCGAGGGGCACCAGGATGGTATGGGTCTGTGCTTGTATCTTGCGCTGATGAAATACCTTCAGGGGGACGCGTTCACGTTCGCTGTGCTCGATGATGTGCTCATGTCAGTCGACACCGGGCATCGTCGTGAGGTTTGCAATCTCCTAACGGAACGGTTCCCGGACACGCAATTTATCCTCACCACCCATGACGAAATCTGGCTCCGGCACATGAGATCGGTCGGCTTGCTTCCCCCACGCGCATTCGTGCACTTCCGGAAATGGTACGTCGACCACGGTCCAACTGAATGGGATGACCGCGATGTCTGGCGCGAGATCGATGACGATCTGGAAAGAAATGACGTCCAGGGAGCTGCCGGACTTCTGCGTCACTATTTAGAGTTTATCTCCGCAGAGATTTGTCACCGAATCCGTGCCCCCGTAGAGTTTAGAGGTGATGCCCAATTTCAACTAGGGGAACTTCTCCCAGCCGCAATTGGCCAATTTCGGAAACTACTCAGAATGGGGAAAGAGTCGGCGACGTCGTGGCAACAGACCAAAGAGGTTGAAGCGATTACTGCGCGGGAAGTGGAGTTTGCAGCTACTACAGAAGCGTCCAACGTAGAGCAGTGGCAAATTAATCCCGCGATCCACTACAACGAATGGGTAAATCTTCAGTCAGCAGATTTTCGCCCCGTAGTAACGGCTCATCGCCGGCTTACAGAGTCGTTTCTATGTTCCGTTTCTGGGTGTGATAGAGCGCTCTACGTCGTTCCCGAGCGAGGCCACCCTGAGACACTGAAATGCACGTGCGGAGCGACCAATATCAATTTGCGGCGAAAGGCGCAATGAGGCAGGGAGGGGACCGCAGATTGAGCGGTAACATCCGGCTCATTGACCGCCTGGATCAATTCCATACTCCAAAGCGTTAGTGATCTCTTATTGCTCATGCGGTGAGATCACCATCGAAGGCTTCGGTGTAAATCCGCATGAGTTCCGCTTTCGTCGACTCAAACAGGCTCTCAAACGCTCCGGCTTCCTCGGACTTCTGAAATACATATCGGATATACGCTGACATTGCAGCGAGCACAATCAATGGCACAAACATGAACTGATTGATGTGCGTCGAACAGTCATGGCCGCGTGGAACAAATTCCCGACTTCCCGCTGGCTCTTCATCAAGGTAGTGGAATAGCAGACTCGGCCACGTCCCATGGATATGATGCGAGCCGATCTTCTGGGCTGTGATATATATCAAGCGGTCCAAACCGATCGTCGAAAGCATGCTCGCCAAGTCAGGCAACTTTCTTGTCTCTGAAATTTGGTCTTCGGTCAAGCTAGCAGAGACTATGTGATTGGCGATAGAAGTGAGCATGCGCGTTTCAATGGGGAACATCTTTCCGTCCCTAGCGGCGACGTTCGACTCAATCTTCGCCTTAAGCTCGAGTTCAGTCTTTAGTCCGTCGGCCAAGAATCGCGTGAATTTCTCCTGAGACGGATCAGTGCAAAGCCATATAATCTTGACGGCACTTTCAAATATGCAACGGTCAACGATAGCCGTTGTTTCACCGAACCGACCTCCGTGCGATAGTGCAACATTAGAAAGCATGAGGCGAGCACAGCGATTCAACAGCCCGACCAAGACATAGTATTGCTGTTCAGGAACCTTCTTGAGTGCGGGTGAATTCCGCTGTATATGAGCCGTGACAGTGTTCAAGCTGCCAACAAATTTATACCACTCGAACAGAATTGGCCTGTAGTCACCTGTCTCTTTGCATTTGCCCATTTCCTCGTCCGAAAACGAAGGGGCATTGGGAAATGGGTTATCGCGCATGACATCATATTAGCCAGAGAATCCAAAAATGCCATACCTTGCCTACTGGACAAGTTCGGAGCAGAAGATAGGATGATGTGTGGTTCGCCCGCGCAGGTTCTCTCGTCTCGGACTCCGCTTTCGCCGCGCTATGATTGTCCCGTGCGCTGGCTCGGCCTGCTCTATCGAATAAATCCGAATTTCCGGAAGATTTTACTGAAGCCGCTGTTGTTCTCCCCGTAATAGAAAAAGGCTTGCCCCTGGGTTGGCGAGTGGCGGTCCCCCTGTGGGTCGATAAATGCGATGCGCCCACGTGTGAAGCATATTGCTGCCGCGATTTCTTCGAGGCGATGAAACCAGAGTGTGTCTGTGGAATTGTGTGTGACGACGACTGCTTGCTCGACGCGTCCCGCGGACGCCTCAGCGATGAGCTTTTCGCCGAACTCGTGGATAAGCGGCTGCGAATACGGTGGATTCATCCATACCCGCCCGTGCCACTTCCGCGTTAGGCCGCTGTGAGCTATTGAGAAGAACTTCTTCGCTTGCACGATTAGCTGTGCTTCATCGCTCGAAGCGGGATCTAGGTCGATGCCCCCCATAACCGCCCGTGCTGCTTCGACGTATTGGGCAGGCGTGTACCACTCGTCCTCGCCAGTTCCAGCTCGATGGTTGACTGCAGCCAGCATTGCCTTGCGATAGGCGGCCCCGTATAGAACTTCGCAATACGTCTTCCTATCCTTCAGGCGTCTCGTCCAGCGGGAAACTTGCTGATGAGTAATACCTGTAAGTTCTTCGGCCCGTTCTCTCGGAAACCGGCCACGATCTGCGCCGGTTTTTTCTGGCCTTCCGTCGCCCCTGACTTTATCCTTCCACCACTGCACGAACTCAGCCTGCTGCTTGATTTTTTCGTCAACCGCGCGTTCAAGCGTTGGCCAGTCCTTCAAACGTTGTGCATAGCCAATAATGGCGTCCAGTTTCGCATCATCGACGCGCGTCGTTCGCGGCTCGAATTTGCCGACATCCTTGCGTGTCGGAATCGCTAGGTTCGTCACGGCGCCCAACTCACTGCCTGCGCGCGTGCACGCGGTTCCTCGTGAATAAAGCATGTGACAAGAGAGGGATCAAAGTTGGCACCGGCCACGCTTAGCAGCTGCTTCCTAAGTGCTGGCCACTTGGCGATTGATGCGCCATATACGAGAAAATATGCCGCGACATAGTTCGCTGGCTTGCGGCGAAACGCGAGGAGTTTCATCAAGTCGTCAGTCATGCGCGCGACGGCCGCGTTCCCTGGCTTTACCTCAACGACCAAGAGATTGTCCATCCTTCCTGGAACATGAACGAGGAAGTCAGGCTTAGCATTGCCTCGGATGATAGGGTGGCGACTCTTGTCCACCTCACCGCCCAAGGAGTAATGACAGTCGTCGGTCCACTGGCATCGCCACCGATGGTAGAGCTCGTAGCAGTACACCCGCTCGCGGTATTCCGACTCCTCCTGCCCAGCAACGGGTAACTGAAAATACTCCGCACCGACCTCTGCACTCGCGGAGAGCAGCCATTCGGTAATTGAAGCAAGCGGATCATGTGGCTTGAACGGATACGCCATAGACCTTCATCTTAGTCGCTAATGCGCCCTAGGCACGTCCTCGCGTCTTTTTGCCGCGCTTCCTGCCACGCTAGGGTTCTCCCATGCGCTGGCTCGACTTGCTTTCATCACTACGTCCCAACGACTTCGCGCGACTGAAGGAACTTTTAGAATCCGAGTTCGGCCGCCCCTTTACCGACGTTGAAGTCCGCGACGTCGCGCGTCGGTTGTCCACCATCAGCGACCTCATGCTTTTCACCGACAGCCAGCCGGAGGGTTCACGCACTGAGCGGACAGGAGAGTAAGGAGTGTCGGGCTCCATCACCGCTTGGATCAATGCCACACGTCTTTCCAAATCGGCACGTTGATGTACGCTGTATGTAAGAAGCTGTGCGATTATCTTTTCCCACTCTGATGTGCCTGCCGGGCAAGTTCTATCAGCGTGTCCTTCCGCCAGTTGACTAGAGAAGTTGCCAGCTGGACAAGTTCGAGCATCGTGTCCTTCTACCAGTTGACTAGAGAAGTTGCCAGCTGGACAAGTTCGAGCATCGTGTCCTTCTACCAGCTGGCATGGAACAGCACCTCCTCGGCTAGCAATCTCGAAAGGGATCGCAGCCACAAATCTAAGATTTCTGTTACGAACTTCAAGGTTCGATACAACGGCTTCAACAATAAGTCGGCGTTTGGTGTTGGACGCCGACTCAAACGCAGATAACAAAGAACTGCCGAACGAAATCAGCTTCGTCAAAGGTTCGATACTTGTCATCGGGTTTTGCGGTTCTTGCAGCGACTGCTCCAGCTTGTAGATCTCAGTTTGGAGTACTTTGCGCTTGGCGAGGAACTCCTCGTCCAGAATAAGGCTCCGTACTCGAATGTCTGTGAGCGCATCGAGTTGCAGGCGGAGTTCGCGAGCCCTAGTCTCGATGTCATTTTTGCGGTCCCCGAACGCTCGCGTCAGGGTTTCTTTGTGCTGCTGCAATACGTCGATGAGCCACTTCGCAACAGACTCAGGTAACACTAGGCTTGTAAGCGAACCTCGAATCTGGTCCTCGAGGTTTCGCTCCTCTATGGATGGTTCGCGGCATGAAGAAAAGAGGTTCCTGCTGCAATGATAATAGGTGTATCGGTAGCCATATTTGTTGACTTTGTTCTCTGCGGTAAGTAGCCGTCCGCAACCCGCGCATCGACAAAGTCCGCGGTACGCAAAGGAAAGGACCTGAGGACGGGGAGCGTCTCTGCGTGCAAGAATTTCTTGAACACGCGTGAACTCCATGGGCGTTATGAGAGGCACGTGCTTGCCTGGGTACGATTTACCTTCCCAGACATTCGTCCCCACATAAAACAGGTTTGTCAGCATCTTGTGGATCGCACTAACGGAAAGGGGACCGCCCCCCTTTTTCCGTCTTACCGGTGTGCGGTATCCCCATTGGTCCCGCGCTATCACCGCGATGGTCTTTAGGGAATATTGACCGGTAAGGTATAGGTCGAAGATTTGTCGAACGACCTTTGCGTCACGCGGAACCTGGAGAATCGTCTTCGTCTCTTTGTCGTTGCGATACCCATAAGGTGCCTGGTTCGGCCTCCAGCCGCTCTCCAGCTTGGCGCGGTTGCCACGCTTTACATTCTCACTCAGCGCATCGACGTAATACTTCGAGAACCCGAGCAACACCGAGAGCATGAGCTTGCCCTGCGGGTTGTTTTCGAATCCGAAAGTTGCGAACTTGAGACCTTTGAGGATTTTGGTGTCGAGCAGATAGATGATCTTTCCGCCATCGACAGAGTTGCGCGCGAGACGATCGGGGTGCCACGCAATGATGCCGTCCGCCTCACCGCGCTCAATTCGATCGAGCATCGTGTTGAAGATCGGTCGCCCCGGAGCTTTTGCGCTCATCGACTCCTGATAGATATCGACGATGGACACGTTCGGATCAGCTCCAAAGAGCCGCGTAATTTCTTGACGCTGCGCTGGAATCGACAAGATCTGACGTTTCTCGTCTTCGGTTGATTTTCTACAATAGGCGAAATACCTCATAGTGGTGCGTTAACAGGTAACCGTATACATGACGGTTTGTCACGCATCACCAATAGGTAAGCAACTAGACCCCACCTCAACAAAGACGCGAACACAGACACCACGAGGCATCTTTGCGCGTCTTTTGCGCTCACGGCTACCTGTTACCGTGGCCCCATGGACAACCCAGAACACAAACAAGAGGACCGTAAGGCCATCCCCACCGTCTCAACGATCCTCCCCACGGGCGAACTGGTAGAGCTTGTCTACGACCCGGAGAAGCGGCAAACCGCGCTCGCGGTCGGCTCTGCGGACGCGGTGTCCATTGAGGAGTCCGTCGAGTTCGGCGGCACCCGGCTCGTACCCTGGAAGGCCACGAACAACCTTATCCGACACGAGACGCTCCTGCTTCCTGAGAAGCCGGAGGAGTTCGGGACGGTCGCCGACCTCATCGCCGAGATCGAGGTCCACTGCACGCGATACATCGACCTGAGCGCAGAACTCCGGCGCGTGGTTGCGGGATACATCCTCCTCACCTGGGTGTACGACGCTTTCAATGAACTCCCGTACTTGCGATTCCGGGGCGATCTGGGCTCCGGCAAAACACGGGCGCTCATCGTCGCCGGAAGCCTCTGTTACCGCGGCTTCTTCGCGTCCGGAGCCTCGACGGTGAGTCCGATCTTCCACACTCTCGACACGTTCAATGGGACACTCATCCTGGATGAAGCGGACTTCCGTTTCAGCGACGAGAAGGCGGAGCTCTCCAAGATTTTGAACAACGGCAACGTCCGCGGGTTTCCCGTCCTGCGCACCATGATGACACCCCAGAAAGAATTCGATCCCCGGGCGTTCATCGTGTACGGCCCGAAGGTGATCGCCATGCGCGGCCACTTCGACGATCCGGCGCTCGAGAGCCGCTTCATCACGATCGACATGGAGGCGGGAACCGTAGCCCCGAAGGCTCCGATCAACTTGCCTGACGCACACAAGGAAGAAGCGCGGCACCTCCGTAACAAACTCCTCGCGTATCGCTTCGCGAATCGCCTCACGGTTTCGATCAATGAATCCCTCTACGACGACACGCTCACGCCGCGTGCAAATCAGATCACGCTCCCGCTCCTCTCTCTAATATCTGATCCCTTGCTCCGGGATGCCGCGAGAAGCGTCGTCCGACAGACGCACGCGGATACGCTCTCGGATCGTGCGTCGTCGCCGGCAGGGCAGCTCATCGCACTCTTGGTCGAGCTTGCGTCCAAGGATGAACGCAAGACCCTCCCGATCGGGGAGCTCACCGCCGCGTTTATCGAACGCTATGGAGGCGATTACGAACGCCCGATTACCAACCGCTACGTCGGATCGCTGCTGCGCCGCGCGCTCAACATCCGCACATACAAGTCCCACGGGAACTACCAGGTGCCGCTTGATCGAGAACGTATTGCCGTCCGTGCCGAGCATTACGGAGTCGACAGCCCCTCGAATACCGCCACGGGTGGACGTGGGGACGTGGGGGACGTGAAACCCGGTACCCAGGTGCCAACGAGCCAGTAACGAATTGGGCTTTGCTTTCCTTGGGCAGGAAGAGCGGGGGTCCCTATTTCTCGTCCCCACGTCCACCTGGTCCACCCGATGTGCCAGCGGGGCACGCTTCCGCGTCGTTCATGTATTCCTAAGGGGGCGTATCACAGAGTGGTAGCCACTTGCTCTGCTAATGGAGGAAGCAGCTATTATTTATGATCAGTAGTACTACGCCGTGCGCACTGCGGAGTCACCGGAGAACCTGGGGACTCTCGCAGAGGGAGCTGGCGGACCTCCTCGGTTTCGAGAGTCCGACCCACGTCTCCCGCATAGAACACGGCAAGCGCAACCCCTTGTTGGAGACTGCGCTTGCGTGTTCCACCTTATTCGGTGTTTCCCTAGACGAACTGTTTCCGCAGTTCGTTGCGGAGATCGGAGAGAAACTTAAAGAAAGAATCTCCCGACTCCACGAGGGTCCCTCCCACACTACCAATCCTTCGGGATTGCGCAAACGAGAACTACTCTGCCGTGCCCTCCGATGCACCACTGAGGAGCCTAACTTCGCTGGTGCATGACGCGCGCTCATAGCGCGTTTGTCCTCGCGGTTTCTGCGTCGCCGCGAGGTTTTTCTTTCGTTGTCTTCCAGGGACCCGAGCATCCCTTTGATTGGGGCGTGAAAGAGATTCGGGGCAGTCAGAAGAACGCCCTCACCTTGCTCGGCATCAAGAAACTCATCAGGCAGTACCGCCCGGAGACTCTCGTGATCGAGGAGACAGGACCGGGCTCGCGCCGGGGTGTGCGTATCCGCGTTCTCTATCGGTTACTCGTCAAGATCGCACATGGGGAACAGATCACCGTTGTCCGCTATACACGCGCGCAAGTCCTTGCGACCTTTGAAGCGGAGAAGGTGCGGACGAGGCCTGAGATTGCGAAGGCGATTGCGACGCGGATTCCCGCCTTCGCGCCACGCTTGCCGCCGCTCCGGAAAATCTGGATGAGTGAAGACCCGAGGCAGAGTTTGTTTGATGCCGCGGCGTTGGGACTTACGTATTACGGGTCCGTCCGCTAGCCCTGCTCACTAGCGCGACTTGTCAAAAGTCCACTTGGCCGGTTTTAACGGGCTTGGGTCATAATGGTTATAGAACCTGATGTGAGGGGGAGATATGGCGATAACTATCGCGACTGGCGATCCGACGAAGGATTTTTTCGTCTTCATGATCACCAAGGATATTTCCTTGGCGGACTGTATCTTCGATTTGATCGACAACTCCATCGACGGCGCTAAGAAGGCGATAGCAAAATCTGCCAAAAAACCTAATCCCGAAACGCCATTTTTGGGCTTCTCGGTCAAGATTACGGCGAGCGCAGATGTTTTCCAGATACAGGACAACTGTAGCGGAATAGAAATTGACGAGGCAAAGCAACACGCGTTTCGATTTGGACGCAGAGCGGACGCAAAGCCCGATGCAAGCTTTGGTATCGGTCTGTACGGTATCGGAATGAAGCGAGCGGTGTTTAAAATCGGGCGGGAGATAGTTATAGAATCATCGAATGGGACTCGATCTTTTAAAGTTCCCATTGATGTCCAAAAGTGGCTCGACGTTAAGGACAAGTGGGACTTCACGCTTGACATTGGCGGTGCGCGACCATCGGGCACGTCAATAACAATAAAGAAAATCAACCCTCCGGTGTCGAAAGAACTTTCCGACCCTGTTTTTCTCAATCGTTTGCGTACCATCGCCGCACGGGATTATTCGATCATTCTTCAGAAAGGCTTCGAGATCGTCGTTAATGGGGAGGCTGTGCAACCATTCGTATTTAGGCTTTTAGAGGGTGGAGAATTCAAGCCTCTTTTTAGGACGTACCAGGATGAAGAACAGGTGATCGTAAGCATATACGCGGGTCTCGCTAGCCTTCCATCCGACGACGATGAACCGCCGGAGAAACGACGCCCCGGCGACGAGTATTACGGCTGGTTTGTGGTTTGCAATGATCGCGTCGTTCTTGCGGCCGATAAGACTGTGCGCACTATTTGGGGCGACGAAGATTTTCAAGTATGGCACCAGCAGTACAACGGCTTCATGGGGATCGTGAAGTTCGAGAGTGACGACCCAAAGCGGCTACCCTGGACCACGACAAAGCGCGACGTCGAGATCTCATCGCCGGTGTACCGAAGGGCTGTGGCTGCGATGAAGGACGCGACTGTCGAATTTATTCGATATACAAACGCTAGAAAAGCCAATCTAGAGGAAGCGAAGCAGCGCGAAGATACGCCGAAACCTGTCGAACTCAATCGGATCGTACCGAGCGAAACCTTGATCACGCCGCGATTCAGAGACGATAGACCTCGCATTCGCATGTCGGGCATCAGTTACCAGCAACCCACTGCCATTGTCGAAAAAGTTAAGCGAGTGCTCGGCGATTCGCTCATGACGAACAAGAAAGCGGGAATCGAAACCTTTAAGTATTACGTGCGCCAGGAGGTTGAAGAATGAGCTCCGCGTCTTTCGAGGCAGTAAATTATGCGGTGAGGCCGAACAAGAACGTAGAAAGAAAATTGATCGCGGAATGTCTACAGGGACTGGTGCGCAGGTTCGATATGCAGACGTACCGGTACATCGGGTTTGGCTCGATGTGGTTCGTCGACTTCATCCTGTTTCACAAGTTGCTGCTCATGGAAGACATGGTATCTATAGAGAGAGACTCTGCCGACCGGGCCGACTTTAATAAGCCCTTCGGGTGCATTGCTGTGGAGGAGGGAGAATCGACGACGGTATTGCCGACCCTGAAGCTTGACTCTAAGAGGGCGGTCGTTTGGCTGGACTACAACTCGCATCTCACGGGTCCCATTTTCGAGGATATAAGAATCGTCTGTCGAAGCGTTCCCTCCGGAAGTATCGTGATGTTCACGGTCAACGGAAATCGAAGACAGATCGACGACGAGACACTGGTACAAAAAGCCACTCTCGAGGATAAAGACGCCGCTCGACTTGCGGTGCTAAAGAAAACAGCGGGGGATTTTCTTCCCAATCCAATGCCGGCGAAGCCGTTCAGCTTACAAGCGTTTCCAGGACTTGTCGCAGACATTCTCCTTGCAGCGATTCAGCATGCAGTGCTGACGGAGGGTAGGCCAGGAAAAGATGATCGGTTCTACCCAATCTTCAACTTCGCATACAGCGATGCGGCTCAAATGGTCACGGTCGGAGGGATGATCGCTAGCGGCACGGATAGAAAACTGCTCGACGAGTGCGAGCTACCCGTCCGATGCGAATATGCAAAGGGCACGCAGCAGGTTTTGATCGACGTCCCGCCTCTAACGCTTCGAGAGAAGTGGGCAATAGACGGATTGTTGCCGTCAGACCCCTCACCGAGTTCCGAGGATCTCAAGAATAAGTTCAACTTCGTCATCAAGGATGCGCAGTTGGAGGAGTATTGTCGCTATTACCGCTTTTATCCGGTCTTTTCGGAGTTTCACGGGTGAATCGAGGATCTTGGTCTCCGGACTAGGGAGATTCGACGCGACAAGGGAACGGGAAGGCCCTGCGGCGCGCGCAAAAGGCTTACAGATCAGGCAGGGAGACTATCCGGGGGTCCCGGAAGTGCTAGCCATTATCGTAAGAAACCACAACATCTAGTAGAGCAGCGGTAGAATGGCCTAACTGTTGTGGCAGACGGAAACGTGAGGAATGGACACCCGCACGCCCGAAAAACGCAGCGAGATCATGGCCGCAGTCCGAAGCAAGGACACGACGCCCGAGCTGCTAGTTCGCCGCCTCGTTCATCGGCTGGGGTACCGGTTCCGCCTACACGGACGAAAACTACCCGGCAAACCCGACCTAGTGTTTGCCGGACGAAAACGGGTGATTTTCGTACATGGCTGTTTCTGGCACGGGCACGGTTGCGCAAAGGGGCGGCTTCCAAAGTCGCGCTTGACGTATTGGGCGCCGAAGATTGAGGCGAACCAGGAGCGTGACGCGCGAAACGTGCGCGAGCTGCGGGCGGCAGGATGGCGGGCATTGGAAGTTTGGCAGTGCGAGCTTCGTGCTGACGAGCGACTGGTCCGCCGAGTGGTCCGCTTCCTCGGCCCGGTTGCTATCGCTGACAACAAGAATAAACGAAGGAGGTAAATAGGCATGGCAAGAAACGGGAAGCGCCCAATTGCAATCGATCTGTTTGCAGGTGCGGGGGGTTTAAGCCTCGGGTTCGAGCAAGCGGGTTTCGATGTCGCCGCGGGAATCGAGCTTGATCCGATCCACTGTGCAGCCCACGAATACAATTTTCCGCACGCGGCCACGATTTGCGCTGACGTAACGAACTTATCTGGCGACGATATTCGGGAGCGTGCCGGGATCGGCAACAAGAGAGTTGACGTTGTTGTCGGCGGCGCTCCATGCCAAGGTTTTTCTATGATCGGGAAGCGCGCGCTCGACGACCCGCGAAACAAACTCGTCTATCACTTCGTCCGAATCGCTCGCGAATTGGAAGCCCGCTATTTCGTTTTCGAGAACGTTAAGGGGCTAACAGTAGGGCAACACCGCAGATTTCTCGAGGAGGTGATCGGAGCATTCGAGGAAAACGGTTATAACGTTTTGCTTCCCTATAGGGTGCTTAATGCTGCGGTCTATGGAGTTCCGCAAGATCGACGCCGTCTATTCTTGATTGGCGCACGAAAGGGTATGAGATTGCCAAAGTATCCGGTGCCCATGACGACGCCCGCCGGTGGCAAAGCGCACGACCTATTAACCTCTGACGGCCCCACAGTTTGGGATGCTATCGGCGATCTTCCCGAAGTTGAGAAATTCGCTGCGCTACTAGAGACGGATAGCGTGCGCGCTAAGTACGGAAAGCCGAGCAAGTATGCAGCGAGACTGCGAGGCCTAGCGAAGGACCCTACCGACTACGGCTATAGGCGGGAATACGATTCCGGGCTGCTCACTTCAAGCCTGCGTGCGGAACATACGGACCTTTCTCGCACGCGATTTGCGAAAACCTCCTTTGGAGACACGGAGCCTGTAAGCCGCTTTCACAAGCTGCACCCAGAGGGCGTCTGCAATACCCTACGCTCGGGGACGGCTAGCGATCGCGGGGCGTTCACTTCGCCCAGGCCGATTCATCCTTTCACGCCCCGCTGTATCACGGTACGAGAAGCGGCGCGGCTGCACTCGTATCCCGACTGGTTCCGCTTTCACGCTACGAAGTGGCATGGGTTCCGCCAACTCGGGAACTCGGTTCCCCCACTCCTGGCTCGCGCGGTCGCGGCAGAAATCATGCGAGCGCTCGGCGTCACTCCCTTGAAGCCCGCCAATGTGCTGAGCCTCGGCGATGAAGGATTATTGCGCCTGTCCATGACGGAGGCTGCTTCTCGGTACGGAGTATCCGATACCGTAATCGCAAAACGTCTCAGGCTTACGGAAGTTCAGGAGCGCGAGGTTTCCGAAGCGGCGTATGTCTAATCTGTACGAGAAACTTATTGCCCGAGTTTTCCACGACAATTGGAAGAAGGGCGCCACCGAAGTCGCGTTTGCGCGCGACGAGATTGAAAAGGCGGCGGCAGAACTCGACGTCCCGGTTCCAAAAAACATCGGCGACACGATCTATTCGTTCCGGTACCGTCATGCTCTTCCCGAGGAAATAGCGAAGACGGCGCCAAAGGGTTTGCATTGGATCATCGAGGGAGCGGGGCGTAGTCGTTACCGTTTCATACTCACGAAGGCGAGTCGAATTGTTCCTCGGGAGGATCTGATCGCTGTCAAAGTGCCCGACGCAACACCCGAGGTCATTGCGAAATACGCCTTGAGCGACGAACAGGCTCTGCTTGCAAAGGTCCGCTACAACCGGCTGGTAGACATCTTTCTCGGCCTGACTGCCTACTCGCTGCAGAACCATCTGCGGACTACCGTTTCGGGTCTCGGGCAAATAGAAATTGACGAGCTTTACGTAGGCATCAGCCGAGGTGGAAGTCAGTTCATTATTCCCGTTCAGGCGAAGGGCGGCAAAGATCAGCTCTCCGCTGTCCAAGCCAAGCAGGACATCGCGTGCTGTCGGGAGAAGTTCTCGGAACTTATTTGTCGCTCGGTCTCGGCTCAGTTCATGGCCGAAGATGTCATAGCGATGTTTGAGATAACGTTAGACGGGGACGAGGTGAAAGTAGTTGAGGAACGGCACTACAAGCTTGTCCCAGCCGATCAAATTTCGGCAAAGGACCTCAAGGGCTACCGTGAGCGGGAAGAGAAGTAACTCGTGCTCCCGGGCTGCAATCCATAGTTAAGAAGGCGTCCCCCTCGCGTTCATTTCGAGAGAGACCGGGCGTTCACCGCTGCTTTGCCGCAATGCCACGCCCGCGGGGCGCTTTCGGTTTCACACGCACGCGATTGATAGCACGTCGATACTGAATGCCGCGTCTGACAAGCTCGCGAATGAGCACTGCAATGACCGCAATGTGATCGGGCACTGTTCCTGTAGCCTTGTAGTTTGTAAGCGAGTTCGGATTAAGCTTTAGGAGCGCGGCGAATTCCCGGAGAGACAGTTTGGCTCCGCTCAGTTCGATTCTGAATTCGTCGTAGCTCATCTTGAAAACACACTAATTTATGTGTACCCTTATCGGCTGAAAAAGAGCTGCGGAGGCGTCATGATATCGGGAAGCGAAGCTAAACGCGTCGGTATCTGGATCAGGGTCTCGACCGAAGACCAGGTGAGAGGCGAGAGCCCGGAGACCCACGAGCGCCGGGCCAAGGCGTACGCCGAATTGAAGGGGTGGTACGTCGCCGAGGTCTACCGCCTTGAGGCGGTGTCCGGAAAGGCCGTACGGGAACACCCGGAAGCCAAGCGGATGGAAAAGGATATCCGCTCAGGACATATCTCCGGCCTCATCTTCTCCAAGTTGGCTCGGCTTGCACGCAACACGAAGGAGCTTCTGGAGTTCGCCGAGTTCTTCCGCGAGCACGATGCGGACTTGATCTCTCTGGCGGAGTCGATCGACACCTCGAGTCCCGCCGGCCGCCTCTTCTACACCATGATTGCCGCGATGGCGCAGTGGGAGCGGGAAGAAATAGCGGAGCGCGTTGCCGCGTCAGTCCCCATCCGCGCCAAGATGGGCAAACCCCTCGGTGGTCAGGCGCCATACGGCTATCAGTGGAAAGACAAGAAGCTCATCCCGGACGCGAAGGAAGCACCGGTCCGGAAGCTCATGTACGAACTGTTCCGCGAGCACAAGCGCAAGAAGGTTGTCGCCCGCATGTTGAACGAGAAAGGGTATCGAACCCGGAACGGCTCGAAGTTCTCCGATACCACCGTTGACCGGCTCCTGCGTGACCCCGTCGCCAAAGGCACCCGTCGATCCAACTACACGCGATCGAGCGACAGCAGCAAAGCGTGGGAATTGAAACCCGAGAGCGAATGGGTGCTGCAGGACGTGGAGGCCATCGTTCCCGAAGCTCTGTGGAGCGAATGCAACGCGATGCTCGACGCACAGCGGGAGAAGGGAAAGCGCACCACGCAGCGCACCCTCCAACTCTTCGCCGGGCTCACCTACTGCGCCTGCGGGCCGAAGATGTACGTCCTGTCGAACAGCCCGAAGTACACCTGTCAGAAGTGCCGGAACAAGATTCCGAAGGACGACCTTGAGGCGGTCTTCATCGAACAGATCAAACACTTTTCGGTATCACCGGATGAAATCAGCGCGCACCTTGAGCGGGCGAACGTCACCATCCATGCGAAGGCGGAACTGCTCAGCGTCCTTGAAGCGGAGCGCCAGAAGCTACGCGGTGAGATCGACAAGCTTCACGACCTCTACCAGTCAGGCATGATCGACAAGCACGGATTCGGTGCCAAGTATCACCCCTGGGCCGACCGCTTCCGGGAGCTCGATGAGGAGATCCCGGCCGCGCAGGCCGAGCTCGACGTGATGAAGATCGGCCACCTGTCCGAGGAGGAGATCGTCATGGGGGCGCGGGACCTGTACCAGCGCTGGCCCAAGCTCTCGGACGAAGAGAAGCGCCACATCATCGAGGCCATCACCGAGAAGATCATCGTCGGCAAGGACGAGGTTGAGATCAACCTCTACTACGCCCCTCCGGTTCCACCTTCGGGGCATGGCGACGGAACCCCAAACAAACCAAGGGGAAACCTTTCCCCTAATACCCCATTAAGTCGTAGCAAAAGAGCAACGAATCCTCAGGGGTTCATTGCACCGATCAGTTGGAATCGGGCCGGATACTCGGCCTGGCGCGCGGCGCGCGAAATGGCGACGCGGCCGGACTCGAGCGGTTCGCGCAGCGCTTCCAGCACTTTGCGGTCGAACTCCGGCAGCTCGTCCAGAAACAGCACGCCGTTGTGCGCCAGCGATATTTCGCCGGGGCGCGGGTCGCTGCCCCCGCCGACCAGCGCGACACTGGAAGCCGAGTGGTGCGGAGCGCGGAACGGGCGCTGTTTCCAGTTTTCAAGGCGAAACCCGCCTGAGCCGAGCGAGGCGAGCGCCGCCGATTCGAGCGCTTCCTCGCCGCTCATCGGCGGCAGCAATCCCGCGAAACGCGCCGCGAGCATCGATTTTCCCGTTCCTGGGGGCCCGACCATGAGCACGCTGTGACCTCCTGCGGCAGCGACTTCGAGCGCCCGCTTCGTTTGCGCCTGCCCTTTTACTTCAGCGAGATCAGGATAGTTCGGCGGGATGACGATCGCTTGCGCCACCGGCCGCGACAGGGGCTGCCGGCCGGCCAGATGAGCGCAGACATCGAGGAGCGACCCCGCCTGGTAAATGCTGGCTTCCCCGACCAGGGCTGCCTCGCCGGCGCTTGCCGTCGGCAGGACAAATGCACGGCCATCGCGCGCCGCGCGCCAAGTCATCGCGAGCGCCCCGCGAACCGGACGCAGCTCGCCCGTCAGCGAGAGCTCCCCGGCGAATTCGTATTTCGAGAACCCGTCGACCTCGAGCTGGTGCGAGGCGGCGAGGATACCGAGCGCAATGGGCAAATCGAACCGGCCGCTCTCCTTGGGGAGCTCTGCAGGAGCCAGATTGACCGTGATACGCCGCGCCGGAAATTCGAAGCGCGAGTTCACCAGCGCGGCGCGCACCCGGTCGCGGCTCTCCTTCACTTCGGTGTCCGGGAGACCGACGATGGTGAAAGAGGGCAGGCCGTTCGCCAAATGCACCTCGACGGTGACTTGGGGCGCGTCCAGTCCCGAGAGCGCACGGCTGTGGAGCACCGCGAGCGACATCGCGGACTACTTGCGGCTCAACCTCGACTCGAGTTCGGCGACGCGCGCTTCCAGCTCGGAAAGCTTCTCGCGGGCGCGCGCGAGCACCTTGGCCTGGATCTCGAGCTCTGCGCGCGTTGCCAGGTCGAGCTTGGCGAACGCAGCCGAAAGCAGCGCCTGCACATTCTTCTCTACATCCTTGGCAGGGCTCGCGGCGAGGAATTCGCTGATCCTCGCGCTCAGGTCGTCGAGTATTCGGGTCTGGGGCATCTGGGGCATCGCGCTTGCGTCGTCGGTCGAGTCTAGCATGGTGATCTAACGCCTCGCCCCCGTTCCGGCCGACCGCACAGGATCAGTGCGTTACGATTTGATTACGCATCATCCTGGTGCCAGAAGGTTTCCACCGTGCTGCGTCTAATGGACCAACCCATTGATAGAAAGAAATAAAAAATCTGGCACGAGCCATGCTGAAGGGGCTGGGTCTCCTCACCCAACGAAAGGTCCAACAATGAAAAAATTTTTTCTCGCTTCTGCCGTCTCCGCGCTGTTCGCAGCCCCGGCCACGGTGCTCGCCCAAGCCAAACCCGCCCCGGTTCCGACTCTCGACAAGATTCTCGAGGCGTCGGGGATCAGCGTGAGCGGGTATATAGACGCCGGGTACACCCATTCGGACAGAAATGTCGAAACCGCGTTCTCGACTCGGGTGTTCGATTCTCAGAACAATTCGTTTGCACTGCATCAGTTCGGTTTGCAAGTCGCCAAACAGCCGAAAGAAGGCTTTGGGGGCTTGGTCAATATCACCGTGGGCAAAGACGCTCAGGTGATCCACTCCTTCCCCGAGAATAACCCCGCTGTACCCGTTACCAACACTTCGATGTTCGATGTCACCCAGGCCTTTGCGCAATACGCAGGCGGGCCGC
>WNGH01000371.1_pt1 | contig 37691 bp, 36 predicted proteins | sample 5400631 | NCBI WGS metagenome assembly WNGH01 (sample SAMN13153373, study PRJNA577476) | soil metagenome | isolation source: 115 cm soil or saprolite under Garry oak tree replicate 1 | place: USA:California | collected 2016-06-15 | reverse complement strand
CCCACGACGCCGTTGACGTTCGCCGGGCAGACGATGCTGCCGTCGGTCTCCGTGCCGATGCTCACTGCCGCGAAGTTGGCGGCCACGGCGACCGCGGATCCGGTGCTGGAGCCGCAGCCGTTGCGATCGAGCGAGTATGGGTTGGCGGTCAGCCCGCCGCGACCCGACCAGCCGCTGCTGGAGAAGAACGAACGGAAGTTCGCCCATTCGGAGAGATTCGTCTTGCCCAGGAGCACCGCTCCGGTCGCGCGCAGGTTTGCGGCGACCGTCGAATCGCGCATGGCGGGTTTGCCGGCCAGCGCGAAGGATCCCGCCGTGGTCTGCATCCTGTCTCCGGTATCGATGTTGTCCTTGAGCAGGACCGGGATCCCGTGGAGCGGCCCCAATACCTTTCCCTTGGCGCGCAGCGCATCGGCGTTCCGCGCCATGACGAACGCGTCCGGATTCAGCTCGATCACGCTGTTGACGTTCGGCCCGTCCTGGTCGAGCGCCAGGATGCGATCGATGTAGAACTGGGTCAGCTGCACGGATGTCAGCCTCCCCGCCGCCATCTCGGCCTGAAGCTGGGCAACAGTCTTTTCGTTTTGCGCCGTCGGCTGCGCGCGCAGTGAGAGCGGGGTGAGAAGTACGAATACCGCAGCGATCAGAGTCCGTTTCATAGAGCTCTCCTCCGATCTTAAGGTTGTGCCTCCAGCCGGGGGAATCGCCCCCGACTTCAAGATCACCGGATTCCGTGTAGGCAGACATTCCATCTCCGGGAGTGCGCCGGGGCTATCCAGGAATTCTGGTTTCGGATGCTGATCCTGTCGGGTTCTCCCCTGATGCCCCTCCGAGCTCGAACGTTTCGATCACGTGGGGAGCCAGAACTCATACTTTTCGAAACGGCGGGCCGTTGGTTGACAAGAGACCGCCTGCCCCACGCGTCCCGGAGGTCCCCAAGCGCCCGAGGTTTGCGCGGGGAAGTCTGGTCCTCGTGACAGATACGTCTCGAGCCTCGGAAAACTCGTTTCGGCCTCCATCGGCTCGAGGACCGTGCGCGACCCGCGCCATCGAGGTGGCACCATCCGTGACTCACTGGACTTCGTGCCTCCTTTCATGAGTTGGTGTGCGGCGTCGCAGGTCTATGCAGTTTACCGGTCGTCACCATCACGTCCGGCAGACGCAGGAACCGCCGGGGTCACGGGCACCAGGAACCCGGTGATGACCCAGCCGCGCTGGCTGGGAGCGAAACGAGGGGCCAGCAGGCCGTCGTTGATCTCCCGCGTTACCGCGAAGCGGTTGAAGACTGTAGCGGGGAGGAAGAGCCGCGCATTGTCCGGGAACCCATCAGTGGACGAGTCGATGTCTCCCTCGCTGGCACTAACGACACCATCGCCATTCAGGTCGACTCTTCGAACTTCTGCTGCGTAGGCGTCGTACAGACGTTGCGGGAGGGCCACACCTGGCTCGAAGGAGACAACTCTCTCGTAGACATTCAGAAAGATCTCGTTGGCCAGGCCACTGGGGATGAACCTTTGGCGGAATTCCCGCTGCGAGTCGATGTCAGCGTCAAACTTGTCGGGGTCGCGCGGAAGGTTCGGGTTATCGCCATACTGAACGGGATTGTTCCTCACGCCGGCAGGGCCGGAACCAGGAACGATCGACTGGAGCGCGCCGATCTGACCGGCTTCGAAAGTCCCCGGAGTGCCGCCGGTGAAGGGGAGCTCATACAGAGGGTGGATCCAGTTCGTGGTGTAGTTGAACTCCCAATACGCATGGGCATCGGTCTGCTGCAGGGAGTTGTAAGCTCCCATGCTGAGTTGAATGGGGACCACGTTTGTCTGGGCGTCCGGGAAGTGGTCCGTCGAGCTCGGGAAGCGAACGTCATTGCCATCCACCGTGAAGATCCGGCCCTGGACGTTGTGGTGAGTACCGATCTTTTTGATCGCGACGGCGTCCGCTGACAGGAGTTTGCCGAACTGGGCGTGGCCGTCCGGTCGGGACGGCGCGACCGGGGCAACGGTCAGGTCGTGGATCATCCATCCTTCGTACCAGCCGCTCTCATTGTTGATGACGAACACGCCGGAGATGTCTGTTAAGATGTCGATGAACGCCCCGGGGTCGTTGGGATCAGTCGGCAGGCCCGGTTTGGGTTCCAGGACGACCCGGACGGCGCCGACGGTCGGCAGGCCACAGTTGCCGCCCGTCACGGTCAACATGGCAGTGTCGTTCACGCCTGGGATGCGGCTCGTGAAGACGTTGGGCTCAAAGCCCTGAGTATCCAGGAGGTAGTATTCAAAAAGCTGACTGGGGTTGTCGGCCTCGGCGTAAGCCTGAGTCGGCAGGGTGCTGTGGGGTCGTCCCGCCAGCCTTGCGAGTCGATCTTGAAGCGGACCAGGCAGATGGCTGATATCTCCACGGCTGAGGAGCGTCTGAATGTCCGCCAGGGCGTTGGGATTCGGGTGGCAAGGCGGGGGAACCGGTTCGATATCGGGTTGGGCGGTAGCGAGCTGCGAACCGAGCAGGCCCGACACCGCGAAGACGGTCCACAAGAATGCCTTCCTGGTTCTTTCCGGGAACATCGCGGTCTCCTTCTTGGAGAAGAGGTTCTGGCGTTTCGGTGCGTCGAACGTTTCGGGAAATCCCTTCTGTCTCTGGAGAGTCGGGGTCATCTCCTCCGTGTGGGCGTTGGTCGCTGCGAGAAAGAGCGTTGTCTCCGGAGTGCTGAGCAACTCGTAAACAAATCCGTTTTACCTTATAGGCTCTTCTCCGAAGAGTGTGAGCAGGAACAGGCTTCTCACAGCCTGATTGTCCAGCCTCAGGTTCGCCACCGGGCGCTTGAGTTGCCGGGTCTCGCCGTCGAGCCGCTTCAGCAGTGCATTTGAATATACCCCCGCCCCACTGGAACGGTCGAACACGGACTCCGATTCCGTTCCTTCCGGGCCGGGGCCTGCCGCTCTGGTCGTAGCAGGAGACGGTCCTAAGGGGTGTTCAGGCTGGAGAGGAGAAGCCAGGATTCCAACTCCTCCATGGAGTCGTCCGCGATGTGGTGGTCGAAGATCAGAAGAGATTTCCCTCGGAGGTCGAGGCTCCGAGTCTCCCGCTCGCAGAGCGGTGAGACATAGATGAAGGCCGCCTCCGCGATCGCTCGCCGCACGGCGGCCGAATCCGAGCCCGCGACCACGCTGATCCGATCGAGGTGCTCGCCCTCGAGACCCAGGGCGCCGATCGCCCGCTTGAACGCGGGGACGAACGACGTGTTCGACACGATCATGGTCAGCCTGCCGCGGCGTGCGGCGCCTATGAGCGCCGGCACGAAATCGCGTTTCAATCGAAGCCTGACGAGAGGTTTCCCGAGCCTCCTGGCGATCTGGGTGGCTTCCCGGAAATGGAAATCGGTCACGGCCAGGATGGAGGTGGAGTGGACCAAGGAGCGGGTCGCCCTGTCCGGGAGATCGGCCAGTAGGATCGGGTGCGCCTCGACACCGATCCGGTCCTTGATCTCTCTGGCATAGAGATGCGTTTGTTCTTCGTTGCATTCCAGAACAGCGACGGCCTTCCCTTCGAGGCTGCACCGCGTGACCAGACGCTGGACCAGCGTCGCGTAGGCGCCCGGTGTGATGTTCATCCCGGAGGCCTCGTCGAGGTGGCGGCGGAGGAAACGCCCGACACCCGCCGCCTGGGCGGGCTCCAACTCGTCCGGCTCCTGCACCGTGACGAAGGCGCCGCTCCCCTTGCGGATCTCGAGCAGCCCCTCACGCTGCAGGCTGGCGTAGAGTCGCATCACGGTTTTGACGTTGAGACCGGAGAGGGTGGCCACCCACCGCAACGCCGGGAGCCGCTCGCCGTGCCGCAAGAGACCGGCGTGCAGTCCGGAAATGATCTGGTCGCGAGCCTGGTCGAGAAGGCTCTCCTTGCGCATCCGATCGAGGCGGATCCTCAAGGGCCGCTCCGTTCCCGTCTGCCGCCCCACCCGGTTGAGCCCTCCCGCAGCCTGCGCGGGGGATCATTCGTCCAGCGCACGGGCGGTTGGCCGGGGCCACGGTCCTCGTGGCGGTCCTTGCGCATGACGGTCAGCGTGCAAGGACCATATCCCTTCTTCCAAGATGCCGCAAGGCTTCCCGAGAGGCGGAGAGCGGGGTCGCACGCATGGGCCCTCTCTGCGGTCGCCTCGCTCTCCCCGACCTCCGGGCTGGCGGTACCTGCTGAAGGCGGCGGTCCATCGGTGACCCGCGCATAGAGTCACGAACGAAGGCAGCCCCGACCGCTCGCGCGACCGGGGCTTCTCAAGATGATCGGTGTCCCTCTTAAAAATTCCGTCCGCCTCGAAGCGGAGTGGCCGGGGGGTGAGCAGGGGGTGCCGTCGTAAAGTCGGATCGGGCCGGCGGCGTGTCCTACTCTCGCATTCTAGTACTGGACGCATCGTTTAAGGACGGCGAGCTGTTGACGGAGGGCGAGATTCTCCGGAGCCAGCTGAGAGCGGTCTCGAAAGAGGGCGCGGACGAGCAGGAGGATAATTCGGAGGAAGGACACCGGGGCCTCCGCCTGGATAAGCTGGTCATGTTAAGTATGCCGGTGGGGGGACGTAAGGCCAAGCTTGCAAAGGCCGGACGGAATTTTCAATAGGGACAGGGGGTCAAGCGGGCTCGTGCACGCCGTTCTTCATCTTCATTCCAGTGACCTCGACACCAATCCCGTGCCAGGCGATCGGCGTGCCGGATGGGTCGCGCACGAGAACGCATTCGTCGCGGAACCAGCGGACCTTCCCCCACCGGTCGAGGACGCGGTACTCAGCGGTTGCGAAACCGCGGGTGCGGGCGGCCTCTGCAGTGAGGTCGATGAGCCCGCCGACGTCGTCGGGGTGTACGATCTTCATGAAAAAACCCTCGGGATCGCTCATCCACTCCTGCGGCGCATAGCCGAGCATCGTTTCCAACTGCGGGCTTACGTAGCGCGCCCGGAAAGGCGGCTCGACACTGCACAGGTAAGTGATCGCGGGGATGTGCTCGACCAAGCTGCGGAAGCGGATCTCCGTCTGGGCGAGCTTCGTCATCATGCGCGAGTTCCTCAGGGCGACGGACGCCAGGTCGGCGATCCGTTTCGCCAGCTCCCGCGCCTGCGCCGTCCAGCCGCCTGGACGGCCGGCGATCAGGATCAGCAGGCCGAAGACCTCCTTGCCGCCCACGAGCGGAAGGTAGGCGACGCCCCTGCCTCCCGTAAGACCGCGGGTGTGCAGGTGGGCCGTCGCGTCGTCCTTGGCGTTGTCGATGACAACCGGCCTGCGGGTTCTTAGCGCCCGCTGGGCGGCGGCCGTCTCGGAAAGCGGGACTCTCAGGCGCCGCGCGTCGTGCGGGTGGCGCCCCGAGCTGATGACGCTGTAGAGCTGCCGCTTGCCTTTGCCCATCAGGGCGATGTGGGCCTCATGAACCGGTATGAGATCTACCGCGGTGTCGACGATCTTCTTGAGGGTCGATTTCTCGCTGCCGAGGCGGGCGACATCCGTGGTGAGGCGGCACAGGCGCTCCAGCCTCTGGTTGTAGCGGCGGAGGTCCTCCTCGCGTTTCCGGCCCGTCACCCGCATTCGAGAAGGCCCCCCTTGTTCAGATGTTATGGGACATTGTATCGCGCCGCGTACCGCGAGGTCTCGCGGCCGGCCAGATCAGCTTGAGGGCCGAGCGCCACTGGTCCCAGACCCGCGCGAGGCTCAGCCAGAAAACCCGGTCGGCACCGCGTAACCTGCGTCGGCGCGCCTTGTCACTGAGGATGGCGAGCTGCTGACGGAGGGCGAGATTTTCCAGAGCCAGGTGCGACTGGTTCCGAAAGAGGGCACGAACGAGGAGAAGGACGATTCGGAGGATGGACACCGGGGACTCCCCTTGGGTAAGCTGACCGACAGGTCAGGATGAAGCGGGGAGTATGTGGGTGAGAGGACGTAAAGCCAAGATTGCAGAGGCCGGACGGAATTTTCAGTAGGCACAGGAGTCTATTTACGCAGAGACCCGTTCCCTCCTGACGCAATTTCGGTAACCTCACCTGGGCAACCGATGTCGCAGGAAGAAGGCTTCGCAGGCCACGGGCTCGATTCCGTCCCCCAGCCGCTCACGCTCTGCCCTTCCCGATATTGCACGAGATAGAAGAACGCCCTCCCTATCGTCGGGATCTCTCCGCTCGGGTCTTCGGTGTAGCTTGACCCTGTCTGCCCGGATGTCAAGACGTGCACCGGCCCAAGCCATATCTCTCCGTTCGACTCGCTGACTTGGCTCACGTCGCCCTGGATCACGTCGTACATCTCCGCCCCACTGACCGCGTTCCAGTAGAGATGGGCCATCCCTGGCGTGCCGTCGGCCTCCACGTTCATCATCACAGGCTCCGGACCAACCCCTTCATCGTGAGGCACGGTCACAATCCCCAGAGCGGATGAAGTGTTCGCCGAAGCATCCCGCGCCGCGTAGGTGAGCGTGTAGACTCGTCCGGGCCCGTCTGCCGACCGTTCCGCTCGCAGCAGCACGGAGGTGTCTGGCGTGCCGATGGAGACGTCCTGTAGATCTCCCGTCGTGCTTCCATCGCCGTTTCCGAGGGCGTCGTCGGATTCGGTGCTGGTCGCCGAAACCAAGGCGACTCCCGCCGCAGGATCGCATGCGTCGCTCACCTGCCACCCGACTTGCACCGGAACCATTCTATGATTCGGCGGCCACAGTGTCGTCGGAATTACCGTCAGCGTTAGGACCGGCGGCATGGTGTCTCGTACCATCGCGCTGGTTGCACAGTTTGCCGTGTTCCCGGACACATCCGTGGCCGTGAAAGTGACTGGCGTCGAGCCGAGAGGGTACATGCCTGAGGCGTCAGGAGTATCAGAACGGCTATTGGTGATCCTCACCCCGCCACACGCATCACTCGCCGTGGCCACAAGGCTCACCGGAGCACCGTTCGGACCGATACATTCGACCGTTGCGACCCCGGGACAAGCTAACATCGGTGGTGTCGTGTCGATGACAGCCACCGAAAGCTCGTCGGTGGCGGTTGCGCCACCATGATCCGTAACTTGCAGCGTGACCACGTGCACACCAAGTGGCAACGTCACCGTGAGAACCTTCCCTACTCCAAGGAGTACTTGGGAGGGTGAGTCGAAATTGTCAAACCATTCGAACGAAATGATATCATCGCTTGTGCCCGGTGTGGAATCAAGATCTGTGGACCTCGATCCATCTAGCAGAACAACGGCACCCAAAGGAGAAGAACATTCGACCTTAATGTCAGGCCCTGCAACCGCCACGGGAGCCTCGTTTCGCTTGGAGCCCAAATTAATGATCACCCAAGCATCCTGAGAATCGAAGTTGGCGGTAGCCAGATCCGGAAATCCATCGGAGTTGAAATCTGCTACGGCCAGAGACTCGGGGCTATCGCCGGTCCTGAAGCGGTGCTGCGGTGCAAAATTACCATTACCTCGGCCAAATAGAAGCGAGACATCATCCGAAGCGCGGTTTGCAACAGCCAAGTCGATCAGGCCGTCGGAGTTGAAATCTCCGCTCGCCAACGACCGTGGTTCTTCGGAAGCTGCGTAGCGCCTCTCCAGACCGAAGACGCCATCGCCTACGCCAAGAACTATAGACACGTCGTTCGAACCATTGTTTGCAGTGGCGATGTCCAACACTCCGTCGATGTTGAAGTCCCCAACCACGATCGATGTCGGGCTATATCCAACCTGGATCCTACTCCCCGGTATGAACGAGCCGTCGCCAACTCCGAGAAGGGTGGATATTTGGGTTGTGAAGTAGCTCCCCACAACTAGGTCTTGAACTCCGTTGCCGTCCAAATCCCCCACGGCAAGGGCCCACGGACCGGAATCAACACCGAAGCGCTTCTGCGCGCCAAATGTTCCATCGCCTAGACCAAGGAGGATCGAAACGTCACCGGAATTGCCATTGGCCACTGCCAGATCACGTATTCCATCGTTATTGAAGTCACCAACAACAACGGACACCGGATGCGCGCCGGCGCTATATCGCGTCTGGGGCATAAAAGTCCCATCGCCTTGACCAAGAAGGACACTGATGTCGTTCGAAGCACTATTCGCGATTGCAAGGTCGATATGACCATCGCCGTTAAAGTCGCCCGGAGCAATCGATACGGGCCCCTGTCCAACTCCCACGCGCAGTTGCGGCTGGAACTCACCATTTCCACGACCAAGGAGAATCGACACGTCATTACTGACAATGTTGGCTACCGCTAAGTCCAATAGGGCGTCTTCATTGAAGTCTGCTATGGAGAGCCCCACTGGACGAGCCCCAACTGCTAATGGATTCTGAGGTCCAAAAGTTCCGTCACCAAGACCCCGAAGGATCGTAATATCAACCGAGGAGACAACAGTTGTTGTCCGGGTCGAAAGGGCAAGGTCCTGAATACCGTCCGCGTCAAAGTCTGCAATGAATATGTAGAACGGTAAATCGCCTGCGCGATAGCGGGTTTCCGGTCCGAAGCTGCCGTCACCGAGGCCGATAAAGACGGAAACGTCATAGGACAGATCGTTGACGACAGCGAAATCTTCTATGCCGTCCGCATTGAAATCCCGCACTGCTATTTGGTCTGGGAAACGTCCGGCTCTCAAGGTTGCATGTAGGTGGAAAGTGCCATCACCTGAACTAAGGAGGACGTAAACGCTATTGAAGTTGTAGTCAGTTACTGCTAGGTCCTGGAGGCCGTCGCCGTTGAAGTCTCCAACAGCAGGGGGCGAGGGAGGACCTTGAGTTCGAAATCGGAACTGTTTGCTGAAGGATCCATTGCCATCGCCAAGAAGCACGCTATAGTCACCCGAGAACGAATTGGCTGTCACGAGGTCCTGTGTCTGGTCTGCGTTGAAGAGGCCTATGGCAACCGCGATTGGTCTGTCCCCGACCACCGTTGGAGGAAGAACGTTGAAGGACCCATCTCCGCGCCCCATCAAGATAAAAAGATTATTTGAGTAGTAATGTGTTATGGCAAGATCTTTGTTTCCGTCTGCGTTGAAATCCCCAACGACAATACAATCTGGTCCGTCCCCGACATTAATAGTTGACTCGGTGCCGAAGGTTCCGTCTCCACGACCTAGTAGGAGGGATATGCTGTCGGAGGGAAAGTGCGTTACAGCGAGGTCCAGATCACCGTCGTTGTTGAAGTCCGCGGCTACCATCACATTAGGGACTTGGCTTGTCTTAAGACGAGTCAGGGGGATAAAAGTCCCGTCACCAAGCCCCAGCTGGATGGAAATCTCATCGGTTTGCTGATCGGTTACTGCGAGATCCTGGAGCCCGTCGCCATTAAAATCCCCTGGGACGAAGGCTAAAGGCTGCACTCCCAAGCGGAACACGGGATCGGGGAATAGAGGGGCTGCCTCGATGGGTGGTCCCGAGAAACCAGCAAACATCAGAATCGCCAAGAGTATCTTCACGAGGGAGTCAGAAAGCCTAGAGAGATATCTCATCCGCATGCCCCCCACCATATGACGTTTTCAGGATGCAAGCCTGACCACAGTTCCATTTTAGGGACCGATGGTCCGCTGCACCCGGACGCCAGGCACCGACGATGATCTGCAAGTAACGTTAACGCTAATTCTATACCTTGAGAACGTCGCGAGGAACACCTATTTGCCCGAAAGCTCGCTCTTTCAGCCCCGAACAGGGCATACGCTTTCGCCAGAGACACGCACCCTCTCGGTTGAGCAACAAGCATCTGACACGATAGTAGACTTGCAGCAGCTCGGTGCAGGACTCACACAGGACCTCGTACGTGGAGACCTGAATGAGCTTCGATCCAGCCGTGGAAACTTTACCACTGCGCTCGACGCGATAATCCCTGGAACCGACGCTTGCATGGCCAACGATACAATGACGGCTTCGGTGCTGGACACTAGGTTTGACCCGCCGGCTGGCTACGGCTGGTTTTATCTGGCACGCTGCCTTGCATCCACCTATAACTCAGGCTCGTCTAGCCAGCAGGGCGACCGTGATCCACAGATAGCGGCATCGGCGAATGCGTGCCCGTAACGTGAAACGAGCGGCCGCATGACATCCGCGTGAACCTGGCGGTCCGCGCGTCACGCCAATTGGAAACCGAAGCAACCTGTCGCTCCTGACAATTGCGTCCGGTGGGAGAGTGACGGTTGGAGACGGAGGGCGAGATTTTCCAAAGCCAGTCGCGAGCGGTCCTGCAAGAGAGCACGGAAGAACCGGAGGATGACTCGGAGGATGGACACCGGGACCTCCCTGGGCGTACGTTTTCATAGGCCTGAGGTAAGCGGCAGGGAGTATTCCCGAGACGGACCCTAAAGCCAAGCAAGGAAAGGGCGGAGGGAATTTTCAGTAGGGACACCCGTCTCCTCCTATATCTCAATCGTCCGAGGGTCTCGGAACCTGTAGGCCCCTGCTCCGGTCGAGTAGCCCACAGCTCAACCTTTACCACGGCCCTCTCGCACGATCCCCTGTCCCTCGCGCTGCTCTCACCCAACGTTCCAGATTGACGGAACAGCCCTATCGGGCGCAAGATGTAGCTATTTTCGCCTATTCCCATGTACATAGGGTGCCGCCGGATGACAAGAACGGAGCGCTCCCCCGCGTGGATTCCCTCGATGCGGTTCAGGAACTCGGGGCGAAACTGCCCAGCATTGAACGGGTGGGCTCCCCTGGCGATGATTCACTGTCGTCAATTCCACGGAATATGCGTTTTATAGTTCAGGAGAAGTCATGAACCAGAAAGCGCGTCGTTCTCTCTGCGTCGCGATGCTCTGCGGAGCGCCGCTTTCCTGTCTCGTTGCGGACACATTCGACGGCATCACGCTCACCGTGACCAACGGGTCGACCTTGGGCGCGATCGCGCTGCAATGGACTGGCGGCGAGCCTGAGTTTACGGTCTACCGTTCGACCGCTCCGTCTGGCGTCGTCGATGCGTCGCACCAGATCGGCACGTCCTCTGTTCGACGGTTGAATGACGACCCGCCGGCGGGCACGGTCTTCTTCTACGTGGTCACGAGCCCGTGCGTTCCGGCGGGTGCGGAGGTGTGCAACGGTATCGACGACAACTGCAACGGTGTCGTGGATGAGGGCTGCCGGAGTGGCCCGTGTTCCGGTTCGGATTACCAGCGATGCGACTCGAACTGGCGGACGGTCCCCATCGAATCCATCCCCACTGCTGGCAGCTGCGGACCGTCATGCGTGCAGGCGCTGAACGCCGACGACGGAAGCTATCTTCAGTGGGTAGCCTGCACGAACGGGAACAACACGGCCACGGAATACACCAATCCGACTGATTTCCAGTTCTGGGTCACCGATTACGTGTCGGTCTCGGACGCCCGGGTCACATTCGATATGTACGGCGCCGGGCCAGATGCGCGGATTGCCGTGACCTGCGTGGACCCCGCGGGCACCACCTTGGCGACGCTCGTCGATCACGTTGCCATTCCGGCCACCCCAGGTGCGCCGGGAGGAGCATCCGGCACTTCGAGCGGAAATCCCCAGACGGGGGCCGCTCAGACCGTCTGGGACGTCCCGCGCGGTTGCTTCATCTCGCCCCTGGTCACGATCCGCGTCACGAGGCTCGGATCGGACTGTCTTGCTCTGGACTTTGTGCGGCTGGCGGTCGCGTCCGATTTCCGGCGGGAGCCGATTGCATCTATCCCGTCGCGAGGCACATGCACCTCCGCATGTGTCTCCGCGTTGAACAACGACGATGGGGATTACCTCCAGTGGATCGCCTGTACGAACGGGAACAACACGATGACAGAGTACGATACGCCTACGGACTTGCATTTCACGGTACCCGACTATGCTTCGGTGACCTCTGCGACTTTCGATCTGGACCTCTACGCATCCGGGAACGATGCGCGCATGCTGATTTCCTGCCTCGGGGCTGGGAATGCCGTCCAGTCCATCTACGACGCCAGGGTGACGCCGTTCCCGCAAGCGCACGGCCTCTATTCCTTCAACGTGCCACTGGCCTGCTTTGCGTCACCGACGGTGACTATCCGCATCGAGCGGTATGGATCGGACTGTCTGGCAGCCGACACGATCGCGCTTAACGTGAAATCCTACGCACACCGCGTATCGATCGCTTCTGTAACCGCCGGAGGCACCTGCAACTTCGATGGTACGCAGTGTCTTGATCAGATGAACGCGGACGACGGCAACTACCTGCGGTGGATCGCCTGCACGAACGGGAACAACACGACGACAGAGTACGATACGCCGACCGATTTCACCTTCACGGTCCTTGATTATGTGAACGTAACCAATGTTGCGCTGGCGATGGACGTCTTCGCATCAGGGCCCGACGCGCGCATGCAAATCAATTGTGTGGATTCGACGGGCCGGACACTGGCTCCGATCCTACCGACGACTCTATTCCCGCAAACCCCGCAGGTGTTTGGCTTCGACGTCCCGCTGGCGTGCATTACCGCGCCGACCGTCACGATCCGTGTCTCGCGGGTCGGATCAGACTGCCTTGCCGCAGACTATCTCCGTCTGTACACGACATCACCCGATCCACCTTTTCTGGTGCCTAACGGCGACCCTATCGAAGGTTACACGGCTCGTCCGAGCGTCGCGCAGGGTCAGTCGATCGACTTTAAGGTGCACACAACGCGCCCTACCTTTTCGATCGACTTCGGCCGCTTCGGCAACCAGCAGATCTTCACCCCCCTGTTGAGTGTCCCGATAGTCAACGGTATGTCGCAGCCCAAACCGCTCGACGCCTACCGTAGCGGAGCGGGCTGGATTACGACCTACACGTTGAACGTTCCCTCCACCTGGCGAAGCGGGCTTTACGCCGCGCACCTCTACGATAGTCTGAGTGATGCGTGGGTCACCTTTGTCGTCAGGGAAGCGTCGCCGGGATCCAGCACGCGCCTCGTACTGCTGGCGTCCACGAACACTTGGACCGCATATAACTGTTGGGGTGGATTCTCTTTCTACAATGATTGCAAGTACCCCCATGATCCAAGTGCGGTCAACATGGTGAGCCTGGAGCGCCCCAACCCTTATGAGGGGAATCCCTTCCACGAATATGGCCACACGGCGAGCGGTGAGCTCCATGTCATCCGCTGGTTGGAGGACAATGATTACGATTATTCGATGCTCACGGACTATGACATCCATTCGAATCCGTCCTTGCTGCAATCTTTCGGTACGGTGATCATCAGCACGCACAGCGAATACTGGTCGTCCGAAATGTACGACGCACTCGAGAACTTCCTGAAGGCAGGCGGGAACCTCCTGTACCTTTCAGGAAATGGCATCTATTGGAAGGTCACCCTCGTGAACGGTCAGCTCGAGGTGCATAAGTTCGACGGGGCCATACACCAGCAGACTGGGGAGCAGGGTGGCCTCTGGCGCGACCTCGGCCGCCCGGAAGCAGCGGTGCTTGGCGTCCGCTACCCGGCGGACGGCTCGAACGGCTTTACTGACCCCGCATGGCCCTTCTCGGGCCCGTTCCAGATTGCAAACGTCAGCCATTGGGCGCTCGAGGGGACGGGCCTCTCCGCCGGAGACAAGATCGGGAAGGTAGGCCTCAACCTGTTCTGGTATAACGGCGCGCCTTTCAGCGGACGCGGCGGCGGGGCATCGGGCTGGGAGGGGGATTACATTGATTCATCCAGCCCCTCGAACATCGTTATCCTGGCGCGGTCGACGGTGTACGATGATGGGAACAATCCCTGGCCGGGCGCTGACATGACATACTACGATCATCCAGGAGGCGGGGGTGTCTTCGCGGCAGGCTCGATCAATTTCGGCGGGAGCTTGGTGGAGAACGATCACTTGTCGGTGATCGTGTCGAACGTGCTGGCCCACTTCGGAATCTTCCCTCGCAACGGCGGACTGCGCCAAATCTTGCCGATCTCGGGCGTTCCGACAGGCGGGTCCTGCACCAACGCGTGTATTCCTGGGATGAACCACAGCGACGATCAGTATCTGAGGTGGATGGCCTGTTCGAACGGATTCAACACGGCCAACGAGTATACGAATCCCACGGATTTCCTGTTCTCGGTACCGGATCCGCAGCAATCGGTCCTTGGGGCCTGGCTGACTCTCGATACCTACGGGTCGGGGTCGGACGCGGTAGAGAGCGTGACCTGCGTCGACGGCCTCGGGACCACGCTTGCGACGATCCAGGGCGCGCAAGGTTTTCCCATTGAGGACCCACGGACCCAGCAGTATCCTAGCTTCTCGCAGGTCTATCGATGGGCTGTGCCGGCCCAGTGCTTCAGCGCGGGGCCGACGGTCGATATGCGGGTCACGCGCTCGGGATCGAACTGTCTCTCGGTCGACTATCTTGGTCTGAGCATCGTCGGGAGAGAAGATGGGCACGGGATTGCTTCGATTCCCACCGCTGGCACCTGCACGGCGGCCTGCGTCTCGCGTCTGAATTCGGATGACAACGACTATGTCCAGTGGCTCGCCTGCACCAATGGGAGCAATACGCCCACCGAGTATACGAACCCGACGGACCTTCTCTTCTCTGTGACGGACTCTGCCTCGGTGACCGGCGGGGTGTTCGTGCTCGACGCCTATGCATCGGGAGACGACGGGCGTGTGGGTATCACCTGCATGGATGCCGCCGGGGTGCCGTGGGAGATTCAACCGGTCACCCTGTTCTCCCAAGCCGCGGGCGTGTATCGATATGCCGTGCCGATGCCCTGTCTGAGCACTCCGACGGTGACCGTCCGACTTACCCGTTTCGGATCGAACTGTCTGGCTGTCGACTATGCGCGGCTCCTGACGACGCGATAAACTTGTTCGCAGATGGAGTTGCCTCATGGCGCTCAAAATCAACGGCGACGCTACAAACTTCACCTCAGAAACCACGCAAGACCACATCGACCTCACGAATGGATCGGGGGTTCAGGGCCGTGCCTCGCACTCGAGAGCTAGTCGTGGACCCGCGGCTGTTGTCCCTACTGAAAAGCCCATCCCGGTCGAAAGTGAGACAGAAACGAACGTGCTCTTCGGCGCAGGCCGTCGCCGGGCAAGCTGAAGCGAGCAGAATCGGTTCAGGAGTCGTGCCGCCGGGGGCCGACCGAGCCGAGAGCAGACGCACCCTTCCCTCGCGAATCGAGACCATCCGTCATTTTGAAGAGCGGGGTCACGCTGCTCGGGTGTACAGATGATGCAGACCGCCGACCTGGGGTACAGCAACGACGGCCCCGAGCGTCGACGGCTCAACGCTCCGCGGGATCGGTGCATTCCTCTCCAGGGAGAGATGAGGCCGGGACTCGTTGTAGTAGCGGGCGTATTCCCGGAGGATCCGTCGGAGATGGTTCTCGCCGAGGATGATCAGATGGTCCAAGCATTCTCTGCGAATGGATCCGATCACCCGCTCCACGTAGGGGTTCTGCCAGGGGGACTGGGGCGCGGTGAGGATCTCCCGGATCCCTATCGCCCGGACGACCCGCCGGAACTCGTCGCCGTAAGCACCATCCCGATCCCGCAACAGGAAGCGATGCTCGGTTCCGTCTCCGGGGAAGGCCTCCCGGATCTGCTGCGCGGTCCAGGCCGCGGTCGGATGCGCGGTGATGTTGACGTGCAAGATGCGCCTGCGGTCGTGGGAGAGAATCACGAAGCAGAAGAGCAGACGGAAGGTGGCGGTAGGGACCACGAAGAAGTCGCAGGCCGCCGTGGTGCGGAGGTGATTCCGAAGAAAGGTGCGCCAGGTTTGTGAGGGAGGCCTTCTGCCCCGCCGGATCAGGTACTTGGCCACCGTCGCTTCAGCGATGTCGTAGCTGAGGAGCAGGAGTTCCGAACGGATGCGCGGGGCGCCCCAGAGTGGGTTCTCGTGGGACATCCTACGGATCAGCCGGATCACTTCCGGACTGACGCACGGCCGACCTCTCGACTTCCATCTCCAGAAGTACCGGAATCCCTGGCGGTGCCAGCGCAGAACAGTCTCCGGCCTGACCAGAATGAGCGCCGAGCGCCACTGGCCCCAGACCCGCGCCAGGCTCACCCAGAAGGCTCGGTCGGCACGGCGTAGCCTGGGTCTGGGCGCCTTGTGGTGGAGGATGGCGAGCTGCTGACGGAGAGCGAGATTTTCCAGAGCCAGCTGCGAGCGGTCCCCGAAGAGGACACGGAAGAGCAGGAGGATGATTCGGAGGATGGACACCGGGACCTCCCTGGGCGTACGCTTTTAGCGGCCTGAGGCGAGGCAGGGAGTATCCCCGGGGCAGACCCTAAAACCAAGCAAGGGAAGGGCGAACGGAATTTTCAGTAGGGACACGGATCCTTCCTGAGCTGGCGTGCACATTCCCGCCGACATTGCGACGCTGTTGAGCCCCGCTCCCACTTGGAATCCCATCGGGAGCGCCATCAAGTCTTGCTGGACCAATGCACCTGATGGACTTCTGAAAGGACAGCATCCATCAGTGGGCTATCTCCATAGAACGTCCGAAGATGATGCTGTCGGAAGATAATGCTTGCTCGGCATCAGCTTTCGACGTATGTGGTGGCGAGCACGTCTCGGGAAAGTTCGGCAGCGAGCAAGCAAGTAGGGGAGAACGACGGCCTCGTGGCGTCTTAAGGGAGGTCCCATGTGCAGGCTTCGTCTCCGCGCCGGCATCTGCGCCGTCGTTCTGTCGATCGTCCACGCGGCGGCCGAAGGAGCTGCCGTGTTCACGGGGCCGTTCGACTACTCCGCGGGCACCAATCCGGTGAGCATCGCCGTAGGCGACGTCGATGGCGACGGAGATCCCGATCTCGTGACCTGTCAGAACTTGAACGAGGGCCTCGTCACCATCCTGCTGAACGACGGCGCAGGAGCCTTCCGCGAAGCGCCGGGCTCACCCTTGCGCGGCATCGGGGTTCCCCTCTCCGCCGAGTTCGGACAGTTCAACCCCAGCGTGGACCGGAACCTCGACCTGGTCGTCGTGTCGTACGTCTCGTACAACGTGTCGACGGCCTCGCTGTTCCTCGGCGACGGCGCGGGCGGATTCCGGCTGGGGAGCGTCCTCACGCTTCAGGATGTGGGGTCCATCGGACGGAAGGTGGCGGTCGCGGACTACAACGGGGACGGGTACGACGATCTCGCCTTTTCCGACGGCGAGGTTCTGCTGGGGATCGGCGACGGAACCTTCACGCCTGCCCCGGAGGTTCCCATCGGTTATCCAGCCTTCGACGTGATCACCAGCGATTGGAACGGCGATGCGCGGCCGGACCTGGCCTTCAGCGTGCCTCAATTCTCCACGGTCAGGGTCTTCCTCGCCGGCAGTGGTGGCGCTTTCACCGAAGCCGCAGGATCGCCGGTCGCCTTGTCCGGCTTCACAGAATCGATCGTTGCAGCGGATTTCGACGGCGATTCGGCTCTCGATATGGCGGTCACGGATTTCTACGGACAGCAGGTTTGGGTGCTGCTGAACGACGGCCACGGATCGTTCGCGACCACGACGGTCCCGGTGAAGGCAGGATACCCCCGCGGCATCGCCGCCGCCGATTTCGACGGCGATGGCCGGGCCGACCTGGCGGTCGGCAGCAACAACTCGCCCGACCTGAGCATCCTCCTGATGCAAGTCGGAGGATTCACGGAGATCGACCAGTCACCTTTGAAGCTGACGGGCGGGGCGCCGGTCTCCATTGTGGCGCGCGACCTGGACCGCGACGCCGACGCCGATCTCGCCGCAGTGGACTTTCAGGGAGGCAACGTGGCCGTCTTCTTGAACACCTCCAAGAACGTCGTCCACGTCCCGATCGACGTTATGCCCGGCAGCGATCAGAACGTGATCCGACTCGGAGCGCGCGGCGTCGTGCCCGTCGCCATCCTCGGTACTCCGACGTTCGACGCGACCACGGTCGACCCCGCGTCGGTCCGTCTGGCCGGCTCGCCCGTCCGGCGGACGCCCTCGGGTGCCTTTCTCTGCCAGGACGAAGACGTGAACCTGGACTCGATCGTCGACCTCCTGTGCCAGATCGAGATCGGAGCCCTGCAACTAGGACCGAACGACACGATTGCGGTGCTGGACGCGGTCACGTTCGACGGGACGCACATCGAAGGGAGCGACACGGTGAGGGTGCTGGCTGTCAGGCCATCCTTCCGGCGCCAGGCGGTGCCCGAGCCTGATTCTTCTCAGCGCAGGCCGCGAGACTCCGTGCGTGAGTTCCCGGTGCCTGCGCTCAGGAGATCCGCTACAACTGCCTCGCCGTGAGCGGCGATTCGATCGTGCCGGTCTGGAACGATCTGCGGCAGGCGAGCGGCGTCGAGATCTTCGCCGCGCGCGGCGCGCTCGTCCCGTAGAGAATGCCTCACAGCCAGCGGCACACGCGAGATCGGTATTCGCGGTATGCCTCGACAAATCTTCCCTCAAGGTATCGTTCCTCTCGTCGGATCACTCCGTATTGGACGATGAAGAGAACAGGATGCAGAGTTGTCCCTGCTGAACATTTTATTCGCCCTTTCCTCGCTTGGTTTTAGCGTCTGTCCCAGGGATACTCCCTGCCTTACCTCAGGCCGCTAAAAGCGTACGCCCAGGGAGGTCCCGGTGTCCATCCTCCAAATCATCCTCCTGCTCTTCCGCACCCTCTTCCGGGAGCGCTTGTGGCCTGACGCCGCTTCAGGAAGCAGGCTTTTACTCCACTGATTTATCGCTCAATTGAGGGACGAATTTCGGGAGGGGGGACAATGGGCAGGTCGACGAAGGTTTTGATCTTGGGAGGGCCTGCACGGCTGACGTGGACGCGTGTCACCAAGTCACCGGAAATAGAGTGGTGTCGTGTCGATACGACGGGGACAGAATGCAATGGAGACATCATCTTTCATGACACGACCCCCCCACCGGTCTCCCTGAGCATCTCTCCCCCAGTTCTCTGGCCACCCAACCATCGCATGGTCCCTGTCCAGGTGACTTGGGCAGTCAACGATGCATGCGACCCTTCACCCCAAGTCATGTTGTCGTCGGTGGTTAGCAGTGAGCCCGACGATGCCCCAGAGAGCAGCGATGGAAACACGACGGGAGACATCCAGGACGCCTCCATCGGCACCCCGGACACGTCTACACGCTGACATACGCGGCGCGGGATGCTTCGGGGAATATGGCATCAACTCTTGGAATCGTGACCGTGCCGCATGACGAGGGGACGGGCCCAGAGCCTGTGATGATGAGCTTGGAGGGTGACGGTACTCCGGGCATGGCGCACCTCTACTGGAACGCGGTGACCGGGGCGGAGGTGTACGACGTGACCCAGGGCGACGTGAGGCAGGTCAGCGTGTCAAACGGAGAGATCTGGCTTGGGCCGGTGCACGTTTTGGAAGGCTCGAGCGGACCGATCCAGACGGCGGGGACGGCGTTCTTCTACCTTGTGCAATATCGGCAAGGACAGAGCGCGAGCGGGTGGGGAACGGAATCCAGCTCGTGGCCCGCGGAGCCCTCTTCCTGTGATATCGGCTGCCCGGGGGAGCCTGTTGCTTCCTCCGTAGCCTTGTTAACCATCAAGCGCAAGTGAGGGGGGCATACTCCCGGCTCTCCATCTGTTAACCCGGCGGTCCCCGAGTTCGAGAAGACTTACGCTTGGGGAGCCAGACCTCATCCATTTCGAACCGGCGGGCCGGCGGTTAACAGCGGCCCGCCTCTTCGTTTCCCGTGGAAGTCCCTAAATGTGCGCCGGTTGGCGCAGCTGAACAGTTCCGCCGCCCCGGGCTAGAGAGGGTCGGGGCTTCCCAGCCGATGGGACATCCCCGGCCGTTACGGCTCTCTCACGCTCCGTCGCCTCGCGTTCTCCAAGGTCAGGACTTCGCCCGAGCCCAGAGCATGGGGTGCGCGTTGAGCCTCGCGGGCGGCCTCTCTTGTACCAAGGGCGGGAACAGGCGTATCGTTGGGGACCTGAGTTCCGCACCGCGCACCTCACCATAGCAAGGGGCCTCGGCTCATGTTGGCGGAGGTAGGCTGTGGTAGCCGAATGAGAGTGACTCATGCCAGATTCAAAGGATTCGCTGATCAAGAAGGGTTCCCCGGAGTCATTGGCGGAGAGTCTCAGGCTGAATCGACTAGAGGCGGAACGTTTCACGGGTAGTGTCCAGGCCGCGTAATTGTTGTCGCAGCAGTCCCTGATGACCTTCGCTCGCATTCACGAACAATTCAAGTTGGACGTCGCCAAGCTCGCCCCCACATTTCAATTTCTCTCACACCCAATGGCCAGTAACACTGTCCTCGATGTGCTTCGCTCCTCTCACCTTGCGCTCGCGAACGCAATGCCGAATCTGGAACTATTGCAAGGCTTTGTCACGCAGTCATTAGCTCCAGCCCGCGAATGGTCGAAAGCTGCCGAGGCCCTGCGGGACCCGATTGGTCCGCTGCAAGCGACGACTCTTTCGTTTCAGAACCACTTCGCTCGAATATCCGAGATATCCCTTATGGCTCAGGCACATTTTGAGGCTCTATCACTAAGCGGTATTGGGGCCGCCCTACGCATTGCGTCCGCGGAGCAAGTCAAGCTGAAGTTCTCGATCTCTGAGATCACCGCCTCCTATTCTAAACTTCTGAATTCATTTTCCACCACGCCGCTGGGCATAGCGGCTTTCGCGCCTATTGTGTCTGGGTTGCCTCCGGCCGAATATTACAATGCCCTCTGTCTCACCCGAGCCGTCAGTGAGCGCGAGAGCAAGGCGTCCACTGAAGACGAACTTCTCAGCGCCGAGATTCGCGGAGACTCGGAAAACAGCTTGGAACATCTTCTCAAAGCACTGCAGCCAGATTTGCATCGCCTCTGGATTGGTGCCAAACAAGCCCTCAAGTCGCCGAATCCCGATCGCGCTCGACACTGCGCGACATCACTACGCGAACTCTACGACCACGTCGTGCGATTGATTGCCCCTGACGACGCGATCACAAAGTGGACAAAAGACTCTAAACATTTTTACAAAGGTCGTCCGACGAGAAGAGCCCGACTGCATTTCATCTGTCGTCAGATTGATCATGGACCGTTCCAGTCATTTCTGGAGAAGGATGTCGCAGCGACGCTTGAATTTCATTCGCTGTTTCAGCAGGGCACGCACGAAGTCGTGAACAATGTCACTGATACTCAATTGGAGGCAATGGTTCAGAGAATGGATGGAACTTTGAGATTCCTGCTCGAGCTCTGGAAGCAAGGACACTAATACCCGTGTAATTGCAGTCCTACTACTTCGCTACTTCGACCGGCCCGCACGAGTATCTTGCCTGAACGCTCAGTGGCAGTACAGGTGGGAGGTCTCCGAGAGAAGGGTCGGTCGCACGTTGACGGGGCGTTTGACCTCGACCTGCTGCTGTGCGAGGAGGAGTGAGGGCGCGCACAGCAGAGTCGCCAGGGTGATGAGCAGCGCGAAGAGGACGAAGCGACGGTGTGGGCATCCCATGGCGGCGCCTCCAAGTCTGAGCTAGGACCTGATAGCTCGCTCTTATACACCCCCGAGCCCAGCCCGACAACATAGGGTCCGGACCCCTATTGACGCCGCAGTGATTTGAGCGTACATAGGCGGCAGAATTCTCTTTCATATATTGCACAGGCTGTATCCGGGTCCGCGGAAGGCTGGTCGCGGGCGCGTGAGCGATCGTTGCTAGGTCTGTTGATCCACGATGCTTGCCCCGTTGATGGTGACCACGGATGAGACGGAATGAGGATTGTGGCCGGCAGCCGATCGGTCGGCGTCAACCTCACTCGCACGCCACCGATTACGCTCCGATCTGTGGGACGAATACATGAGGGGCCCAAGTGGGCCACCGCGTTCCGAGGCCCATCGGTCAGGGAATTCGTTTCAATGGAGAACGGGTTTCCGGATCAGCGAATCGCGCGCATGACCGATAGCGCTGGGGCCGACGGCGGCAATGTGAGGTCATCCACCGTGGGGGTGTAGGTGTCGTTCACGGCTCTGCAGGCGAAGATCCTCAGAGTGGTCGGCAGCGGCACTGCGGGGCCGAGCTTGCGCAGGATGCTCAGGATGTTTCGGCGGATGTCATCGACCCGATCAGTGGCAAGAGCTTCGTGAACAACCTTGCCGACATAGAGGTCTTCGCCGATACTGCAAAGTCGCAGAAACCCCGAATCTTCGCTGGAGACGTATTTCTTATCGGCGTTGCCAAGGGACTCGAGCAGTTGACGGAGCGATCTGCTCGCTTTGAATCCGATGAAGATCGGTGCATCGACTAGGAGTTCCAGCAAGAGCCTTCCCCTTTAGCTGCGCGACCGGTGGAAGCAGCGGCGACTTGGCGCAGGCCGTTCGTTAATGTCGCCTGTAACGTGCGTATTTACTATAGGTTGCTTGACAGCAATTAGCAAACCAATTCTTGGGATATTCGGCGAATTCGAGGAGACTGTCGCCTGGGGAGTACTACTTCATTGCTGATGCTCCGATCTGCGGGACGAATATCATGAGGGGCACACGCGTATGAGGGGGAGCGTCGGAAGGAATCTAGCCCGGCCAAATGTCTGGAATCGAGGTTCAATGTTCTCCATCTTCAGACAACGAGCGACACCAACCCAATTGGCTGGTGAACTCATGACCCTTGTGTACGGCCTTGGCTCTATCGAGGGAGAATCGTTTGAACATTTCAGGCGGAATGCCCAGATTGAAATCGACCCTCTGACCATCCGCAACGAAACCTTCTGGCTCCGGTTTGCGGCCGCTGATTGGGCCGTTAGATCGCATGGCCCAGACACGCGTACCGCGCTGGCTCTTCTCGATGCTTTCTATGCAGACTTTCAACAACGCATCGATCAAGACCCGCGCACCACAATCACTGCCGAGGTTGTGCGTCAGTTGGTGCAGCGCTACGGAGAGGCTGGCACGGCACACGCGCAGGCCATCCAGGCGAGGACTGAGGGACTCCCGACATCTGTTGGACACGTCTTCGCAGAACGGTGCGGGCAGCCCTATAGCATGGCGCTCATGCAATATGTCCTGATCAGCTTCGGCGCGACCGTCAAGGCGGCCCAGCAGTTGTTGCGGTCAAGGAGAGTTGTTGTTTGACCGCCAGGACCCACGGGGCCGCTCGGTGTCCCGCTGGGTTCGAGGAGATTGTCCCTTGGTGAGTATTCCTCCACCGATTACGCTCCACTTCGCGGGACAAATACCATGAGGGGCACAGTGTCCCCCTTCCCGAAATTCGTCCCTCGAATAAGCGATAAATCGGTGGAGTAATTGCCTGGCTCCTGAAGTGGTGTGAAACTACGATTGGGTTCCCGGCGGCTCTCTGGTTGTTAACCAGGCGGTCCCCGAGTTCGAGGAGACTGTCGCTTGGGGAGCCAGAACTCATACTTCTCGGAATGGCGGGTTCCTGGTTAACAGGGGCCCGCCTCTTCGTTTCCCCCCAAAGTCCCCAAGTCTGCACGGGTTGGCCCGGCGGCCCAGCGTTCTTGCCTCCTCTTGGGAGAGCCGCCTGGGCGGTGCCTGCGATTCACTCCCGCGTTTCCGGCTCTCCGACTCTCTAGAACCATACTGAGAGGCGACGCGATGCCCGGCCCTCAACGGGGTGGGGTTGCAGGGTTCGTTGACGGGAAGGAGGGGTATGGCTGCCCTTCTTGTCCGGACAAGGCTTGAAGCCGAGGTAGTAGTCAGGACAAGTCTCGTAACGTAGTTCGGCCTTGCCTCGAATGTCACTATAGCGTATATTTTCACCGTACGGTGAAACAAGCTATTTAGGTGAAACATGGTAATGGTAGAGAAACGCCTCGAGAGCCGAGTGAAGAAGAGGCTTGAAGCGCTCTTCAGCGAGGTACCCTTCGTCTGCCTCAAGCGTTGGCAGAGAGAAGCCCGCACACCGGAAGGCCGACAGGTCGATCTTTCGGCCCAAATCCTTGCACGGGGAGAACCATGGCGCCTTCTAGTCGAGATCAAGAGTAGCGGCGAGCCGCGATACGTCCGCACCGCCGTCCAGCAGCTCCGTTCCCTGCTTTCAGAGAAGCGCAGGACCTATGGGATCGTCTCAGCACCCTACATCGGCGCCGAGGCAGGCAAGATTTGCAGGAACGAAGGGATGGGCTATCTGGACTTGGCGGGCAACTGCGGGCTCACCTTTGCGAACCTCTTCATAGAGAGACAAGGGATTCCCAAGCCGCCAGAGGAGCGTCGCCCGCTTCGCAGTCTCTATGCTCCCAAGGCGGGGCGACTCCTTAGGGCACTGTTGGAAGAGCCGAAGCAGCCTTCGACGCTGCAGGCGCTGGCCGAGAAGGCAGAGGTTAGCCTCGGTCTCGCCTTCAAGGTGAAGCAACGACTGCTCGACTTCGAGTTCGTCGCACAAGGGAACGAGGGTTTAGTCCTAGCAAAGCCTGAAGAGCTTCTTCGGCAGTGGGGAGCCAACTACTCCTTCACGAAGAATGACGCATTCGAGTATTACTCCCAAGGAAATCCAGCACAACTGGAAACCGCTCTGTCCGGATACTGCCGAAAGGCCGGCACTCGGTACGCCTTCACCCTATTCTCAGGAGCCGCACGTGTCGCGCCGTACGCGCGCTATCTGAAAGGGACTGCCTACGTCACAGGGGACCCTTCAGAAATCGCGAAGAAGCTCGAGTGGAAGTCGGTCTCCAGTGGAGCCAACTTCACGCTTCTCAGGCCGTACGACGACGGCGTCTTCTACGGAGTGCGGAAGATAAACGAGGATTCTGTCGCCAGTGACGTTCAACTCTACCTGGACCTCGCATCGTCAAAAGCGCGAGGCGAAGAAGCCGCGACCTTCCTCTTGGAACAGAGGCTTAGACCGAAATGGTGAGCCGCAGGGACTACACAGCCGAGGCCGTGGCCGCATGCAAATCGGTCCTCGTCGAGCTCGTGCACATGCTTGGAGAAATCAGGGAGCACCTCGTCATCGTTGGCGGGTGGGTGCCAGTCCTCTTGATCACCGGAGCCACGGAGCCTCATCCGGGGACCCTGGACATCGATGTGGCGCTGGATTTTCGCAACATCCCAGAGGCCACCTACCAATCAATCCTGAGAACGTTCACTTCGCGAGGATACAGGCAGGACGCCGACCAGCCCTTTCGGTTCTACCGTACCGTCAGCCTTCCCCGGGGGCCGCGAGTGGAGGTAGAGGTCGATCTACTCGCTGGGGAGTATGGTGGAACCGGACCAGGGCACAGGACGCAACGCGTGCAAGATGCCAGGGCCCGCAAAGCCCGTGGTTGCGACCTCGTGTTCTCGAACCACGAAAGCGTCGAGGTCGAAGCACTTCTGCCTGAGGGCGGCCTGGATCGCGTCACTTGTCGCGTGGCAGGTCTGGTGCCGTGGCTTGTGATGAAGGGCATGGCCCTCCACGATAGAACCAAGGAGAATGACGCATACGACATCTACTATGCCTTGCGTTACTCCCGTGGAGGTGCCGAGGCCATCGCAGAAGCCTTTCGTCCGTACCTGACCGAACCGCTGGTCACAGAGGGGCTTGGGAAGATTCGCTCTAAGTTCCAGACCGTCGAACACGTGGGGCCGAAGTGGGTCGCGGACTTTCTGGAGATCGCCGACGCGGGAGATCGCGCCATCAGGATCCGGGATGCCTACGAGACCGTGTCTCGTCTGCTCGACCTACTGGGAATCGATCCCTGGGAAGAACCTCGACCATGACATACTTCCCTACCCGCTCCGAGGAGCCGGTCCTTCTGCGCCAACCCAAGACAAGCTGGGCTAGGCGGCACACGAGCTCGAACGTCTACCTACGTGAGGAGGAGCACCATGGGCACGAGCGCTAGTCTGGATGAAAGGCTAAATCGCTTGGAACGGGAGAACCGACGCCTGCGCGCGAGCGGAATTGTTTTTCTGATTGCGCTGGCGTCCCTGTTTCTGATTGGCCAGGCTTCACCCCAGAGGCGTGTGGTGGCTGCCGAGTCGTTCGTGCTCATCGGTTTGCAAGGGAAGCCACGTGCCGAGCTGGCGCTGACCTCTGACGGAAGACCAGGGCTAAGATTCTATGGTGCAGATGGCCGCTTCCTCTCCATCCTGGAGCTCGACAACGCTGAAAGGCCGCGGCTAGAATTCTTGGATGAGGGTAGCAGGCCTGGAATCTCATTGGGGTATCAGGCGGACGGGACTTGTCGGCTGACGCTAAGGGGGAAGTCAACCAAGAGTAGCATTTCCCTCCAGACGGGGAACGGCAGTTGGATGGAGAAGGAAATGCCCGACGGAAAATGGGGCATCAGGGCCGATTCGCCCAGTCTTGAAATCGTTGACGAAGATAGCAGGTTGAGCGCAGTTCTCGGGGCGCTCTCTCTCCACTCACCGCCACCGATCATCCCGACAAATGCATCAACATCAGGCACCGTCGGCATACCAATCACGACCTTCACCTACTCCTTCGGGCCCTCAACCTTGACCTTGTTCGACAAAGCTGGCCGCGAAACGGTCCAGCTATCCGGCGCCTCTTCCCCAGGGGTAGTCATTAAGGGAGGGGCCAAGAGTGAAGTGGTGTGGAAGGCGCCTTGAAGGGCAGGTGGCCTCGCTATGAGCACCTCCCTGCGCCCGCTACCAGGGAGTTCGAACAATTTCACCACCCGTGGGCCCACCCGCTCCGAGGTCAGAGTCAAGCCGAGTTCGAACGTTGATCCACGTGTGCATTCACGCGCACCCTGGTTCGAACCAAGCTGAGTTCGAACGTTTACCTACGTGTGCATGCACGTACACCCCTGGTTCGAGTCGCTCCGGAGTTCGAACGTTTCGATTACGTGGGGAGCCAGATATCAAAGACCCGAGTCGTTCGGGTCGCCGTCTTGAGGAGCCCCGGTCGCGCTCGCGGTCGGGGCTCTCGTTCTTCTAGGCGCAGCGCCAGTTGTCCGTCATGTGGAATGCGTGGAGTCAGGGAAGATGGCGCGGAAGATTAGGGGGAGAAAGATGATTCCGAGGATCGACACGGGTGCATCCCCGAGCGTAGGCCTTTGACGGCCCGAGCGGGTTAGAATGTCCGCGTTTCGGGGATTGGCCATTGCCCCTGACTCCCGGCACACGCCTCGGACCCTTTGAAATCCTGGACCGCCTCGGCGCGGGCGGCATGGGGGAGGTGTATCGCGCGCGCGACTCGAAGCTGGGACGCGAGGTCGCGGTCAAGGTGATCCCGGCGGCCTTCGCGGACGATCCCGATCGTCTACGACGGTTTCAGCTGGAAGCCCGCGCCGCCGGGGCGCTGAACCATCCGAACATCCTGGCCATCCATGAGCTCGGGATGCATGACGGGGCGCCTTTCGTCGTCTCCGAGCTCCTGGAAGGCGAGACGCTTCGGGAGCGCCTGAAGGAGGGATCCCTCCCACCCCGGAAGGCGGCGGAGATCGCGGCGCAGATCGCTCGCGGGCTGTCCGCCGCCCACGAGAAGGGGATCATCCACCGCGATCTGAAGCCTGAAAACCTTTTCATCACGAAGGACGGCCGCGCCAAGATCCTCGATTTCGGCCTGGCGAAGCTCACACGTCCTGAGGAAAGATCAGGAGGGCTGACCAGCCTCCCCACGACGCCGGCCAGGACCGACCCCGGAACGATCCTGGGGACGGTGGGGTATATGTCGCCAGAGCAAGTCCGGGGGGCCTCCTCCGACCACCGGTCCGACATCTTTGCGTTCGGAGCGATCCTCTATGAGGTGTTCTCCGGAAAGCGCGCCTTCCAACGGGACAGCGCCGTGGAGACGATGAGCGCCATCCTCAAAGAGGATCCCCCCGAGTTCGCGGAAGGCGAGTCGGGCGTCCCGCCGGCACTGGCCCGGATCGTGCGGCACTGCCTCGAGAAGAATCCCGAGGAAAGGTTCCAATCAGCGCGGGACCTGGCGTTCGACCTGGAGACTCTGAGCGGGATCTCCGGACCGAAGCGTGCGGGATTGGCGCTCGAGGCAGGAAGGGCGCTGGTCGCAACCAGGATCGCGATGGTTCTCGTCGGGCTTGGCTGCCTGGTCGTCGGCCTGCTGGCGGGGGCCGGCGCTACCTCTTGGTTGGGCCGCGGCCAGTCCGCAGAACCTCCCACGCTCCACTTCCTCACCTACTCGTCTCGAGACCAGGATCCGGGGACCTCCCGCGACGGGCGGCTCATCGCCTTCTCCTCCACCCGGGACGGCGGAAGCCGGATCTGGCTCAAGCAGCTGGCCGGAGGCGACGAAGCGGCCCTGACCTCAGGACCCGGCGATTCCGTCCCTCGTATCTCGCCCGACGGTTCGATGATCCTCTTCGCCCGGAGCGAGGGGGATCGTCGCTCCCTCTATCGGGTTCCCGCGGTGGGCGGCGAGCCGCGCAAGGTTCTGGAGGACGCGGAGGAGGGAGACTGGTCGCCCGACGGACGCCAGATCGCGTTTCTTCGCTTCGGCCAGGAGAGAGGAACCGCCTGGACGCTGGGGATTGCCGATGCCGACGGGCGCGGTGAGCGGAAAATCGCCGACCTGGAGAACGGTCGGCTCATGGCTCCCCGGTGGTCTCAGAACGGCAGCACGATAGCGGTCACTCAGCTGGGGCTCTCGAACGTCCCCGGCTCGATCCTGCTCGTCCCGACGGACGGCAGAGACTCCCGCACGCTGGACCCTCCTCCGCCTGGCGGCCAGATCTCCTCGGTCGCATGGTCGGGCGCCGATGCGCTCGTCTACGCACAGAGCGATAGCATCATCCTCACCGAACAAGGTTGGAGCTCCGGGAGACTCATCCGCCAGGAAGTCGGCTCGGGAAGATCCACGATCCTGATGGGGCTCACCACGATGGTTCGCACGCTCGACGTGCTCGGACCCGGAAGTATGGTCCTGGGATCCTTCTCGTCGCGACGGAACCTTTTGGAGCTTCCCTTGAAGGGGGGCGCCGTGGGTGCGGGCGGCCGCTGGCTCACAAAGGGAGGCGCCAGCGACCGCCAGCCGATCTACTCCCCCGACAGCGAATGGGTGCTCTTCTCCTCCAATCGGGCTGGCAATCTGGATCTGTGGAAGGTCTCGACGAAAACCGGTGCAATCCGCAGGATCACGGACGATCCTGCCGACGACTGGGATCCGGCCTTCATGTCTGGTGGCCGGAGCCTGATTTGGAGCTCCAACCGGACCGGCCACTTCGAGATCTGGACCTCGGCTGCGGACGGCACCGGCGCGCGGCAGGTGACCAATGACGGCGTGGACGCCGAGAACCCGACCGCCACACCGGATGACCGCTGGATCGTCTATACCTCTTCCAATCCCGCCCACGCGGGCGTCTGGAAGGTCCGGCCGGACGGGAGCGAGGCGACGCAACTGGTGGCGAGCGCCGCGCTGATCCCGGAGGTCTCGCCCGACGGGCGGTTCGCCGCTTACGTAACGTCCCCCACGGGATTCTTTGGTCCGGGATCCCTGAGCACGGTACAGTTCGTCCAGGTAAACGATGGAGGGGACGTTCCATTCTCCATTCGTGTCATCGGATCGGCCGCTCTCTCCGCCGGGCGACCCCGTTGGATGCCGGACTCGAAGAGGATCGCCTTCGTGGGAACCGATGAGCAGGGTGTCTACGGCGTTTTCGTACAGGATTTCATCCCCGGCCGGGACACCGCCGCCTCATTGCACCGTCTGGCCGGTTTCGACCCGGAGAATCCGACCGAGTCGTTCTGCATGTCGCAGGATGAAAGCCGCATCATCCTTGCTGTCGGAGGGCCAGCCACCACCCTGATGCTCGCCAAGGGGCTCCCTGATATCGAGCCGCCGCGGCGACAGCCTCGCTGACCTGTCCCTCCGGAGGTCCCTGTCCCTGCTGAAAAGTCCATCCGGATCAAAAGCGACACAGAAACGAACGCACTCGTCCGCGCTGCCTATGGTCGGGCATGCTGAAGCGAACGGAATCGGCTCAGGAATCACACTGCGGGGGGTCGACCCGGCCTAGAGCAGACGTAGTCTTCCTGTGCAAATGGAGACCCTCCGTGACTTTGAAGAGCGGTGTTCCGCTGCCCGGGTGTACCGATGATGCTGGCCGCCGACCTCGGGAGAGGCCACGATGGGAGCCGTGGACGGCGGTTTGACGTTTTTGGGCACCGGAGTTCGAACCTTCGATCATCTGGGCCCTCACGCGCACCCTGGTTCGAACCAACTCTGAGTTCGAACATTTCGATCACATGGGGAGCCAGACTTCATCCATTTCGAACCGGCGGGCCGGCGGTTAACAGCGGCCCGCCTCTTCGTTCCCCCACATGTTCCCAGATGTGCGCGAGTTGACTCGACTCACCGGTCCCGTAGGGATCCTTCGGGAGAGCGGCGCAGGCACCGCCATCGGCTTCTCCCCGGTCGCTCCGGCTCTCTGACTCTCTTGAACTCCGGGGAGAGCCGATAATGCCCGGCTGCGAGCGCGCCCTGTGGCGTGACCAGGGTGCCGGCCCCGCAATGTTGCCGTCCTTGTGCCTGGAACGGGCGAGGCGTATCATCCATCCACCTGTTTCCACAGAGCACCACCCTTGACTGTCGGAGGGGATTTCGGACGACTGACGGGCGCGCAGCTTAGCCGGGGCGTTGGCCGCCCCTAGATGGACCTCAAGGCGATTTGGAATGCTCACGGCACTTTCTGGTGGAAGCTACCTTCTAATGATCGGAGCACTCCTGGGATTGTTTCTCACGCACTCCGTGTTCTCGCCCCATCTTATGGTAATCACGGCTCAGCTCGCTGCTCTTGGCCTCATCATCTGGGCTCGCATATCGTTCGGTCGCCGCAGCTTTCACGTCACAGCGAAACCGACCGATGGAGGTCTAGTCAAGAGCGGCCCTTATCGCTTCATTCGTCACCCAATCTACACCGCCGTCTCCCTCTTCGCTTGGGCTGGTGCCTTGGCTCATCCGACACTCGTCGCCGGCCTCCTCGCTATCCTTGTACTTGTTGCCTCACTCATCCGGCTGCTGGCCGAGGAGCACCTTCTCGTCATGCGTTACCCCGAATACCGCGAATACGCAGCCAACACCAAAAGGATGTTGCCGTATGTTTTCTAGGGAATCTAACAGCACCGTCGACGTCCCACCGGGTGAGACCGTCGGCCGGCGGCGAGCTCGCAGTGGACTGGCGTCCGCGCTCGCCTGCCGCAGCTTAGCCGGAGCGTTGGGCGGCCTGAAAGGCAGGCATGAAAAACACTGAGAGCGTCGCCTTGATCCGGCGGTTCCTTGAGGCATGCGCCCGGGCGAACGCTGATGAGTTCGCAGCCTACTTCACCGACGACGCAGTCTGGTGGAATGCGCCGTGGCAACCTGTCACGGGGCGTGATGCCATTCGTGAAACGCTGCGCCGGGGCTCGGAACGAATGACCGCATTGCCCTGGGAGATTCGTCACATTGTAGCTGAGGGGGGGGTCGTTCTGACCGAGCGCATCGACAACTTTCTGGTCGGGGAAACGCGTGTCAGTGTTCCATGCATGGGTATCTTTGAGCTACGGGACGGCCAGATCGCGGCGTGGCGTGACTATTGGGACCTGCAACAATTTCAACGTCAGCTACCCGCTGGCGCTCGAGGCAGCGAGTGATCGCCACGGTCAACCTTGGCCTGTGCGTGTTTCGAAATGTCCTCTGGGTGTTCCAGCGGTCCGGCCGGTGCCACCTAACTACCCGCTGCATCCGCCGGCGGGCGTAGGTGCGAGGTGGTTTCAGGGGGGATATGCGCCCGCCGTGGCTGAGCGGGAGCGTTGGGCGGCAAGATGAACACGGTAGACGCATCCAAGAGTCGGCGGACTAGCCTTCGAGGCTCAGTGGCACTATTCGCTGTTTGCGCTCTTCTGATTCCGGGCGGTGTGGGTTGTGACTGGGTGGGGCCCCGCACTTACCGGGTGCCGACCGGCGCGATGCTCCCCACGATTAAGGTGGGGCAGACGATAGTTGTGATGCGCCTACCAGGTGGGGCAACCAAGGTCAAGCGAGGAGACATTATCGTGTTTCGCGCTCCGGGTGAGCCAGACAAACTTTGGATCAAGAGGGCCATTGCTTTGGGTGAAGACACCGTAGAACTACGTGATCGTCAACTCTATCTGAACGGCCAGCTCGTTGACGAGCCATATATCAAACCTCGAACGGGTGGTACAAGGGGCTTCGGACTCGACAGCGACAATTACGGTCCAGTTCACGTGCCCAAAGAACAAATCATCGTCATGGGGGACAACCGGGACAACTCGCGCGACAGCCGTACCTTTGGGCCGATTCCGCAGGAGTCGGTTGTTGGCTGGGTCTTATTCTGAGCAGCGAGACTTGCCGCCCAACAACCGGCTGAAGCAGACGGCGCGCGGGAGGTCGGTGTCGGAGTCGCTGCGGTGCACGCGCGAGGCAGCTTACCCGGGGCGTGAGGCGAGGCGATGAATAGACTTTCCTTGAGGCACAGCGCGCTCCTGCTCGCCTGCGTGTTCGCTACCGTGTCGGCCACGCAGACACCATCACGCGCGGTCTCTGGAAACCCAAGCGCTGGCGCGGTGAAAACCGCGCTTCTGAGTTTTCCAGAGTACTTCTGCGCCGGTACGGAGCTGTCAAGCCCGTACGCATACATCGGGTTTGCGTTCCAGATCGACGGTCGCGTTCGGTACTTCAAGACCAGTACCACGACCTGCCAGAATCTACACATCACACGCCCCGTGCGACCGGATAAGCCCTTTGATAATGCAATGTTCGGAGAGCAGGTAACTCTATACGGCGGCGACATCCCGACCAGATTGGTTCGTGAGAATGGAGATGTATTCGACATAGAACCAAGCGAGAACAGCACAACGCGTAGCTTTTTCCTGCCGTCAGTCGTCCTCTCGGTCTACGAGAATCCAGAGCGCATGGGGGTGAACCCTCATCCAGACCTTATCCTTCGAGAGTGTCGGCTCCTGACCGATGCATCCGAGCGAGATCTGTGCCTCTGGTGCCAAGCTGGGTTTCAGAGGGATGAGACGATTTGCGGGACACTTACCAGTGCGAGGGCAGAACAGTGCCGGACATGGATTGCAAATATTCGGAGTCGCCGCGTTAACAAGTAGATCGATGCACGCCGCGGGCGGCGTCAGTGAACGGCCGGGGACATGGGTGATAGTCAGCGGCGCTGGGTCAGCCTTTTGGCCTCATGCAGGATGCTTGTTGGCTTTGCCAGTCGGCGTGGGCCGCCACTTCTCGGAGGGAGCGCTCAGTGACCGGGTCCTCCCCGCAGGCGAGCGGCAGATTCACGATGCCTTCTTGAATCTTCGGAGCCAGCAAGAGGAGGTTGGCAATCTGCGTCATCCTCGCCCTCGTGACACCCGTCAATCGAGCAGCTTCGGCCCAATCCCGAACCTCCTGTCCCTACTGAATAATCCATCCGGGTAAAAATCGACACAGAAATGAACGCGCTCGTCGGCGCAGCCGATGGCCGGGCGAGCTGTAACGAGCAGAATCGGCTCAGGACTTTCGCTGCCGGGGGCCGACCGGGCCGAGAGCAGACGCAACCTTGCCGCGTGAATCGAGGCCTTCCATCGTTTTGAAGAGTTGGGGTCAGGCTGCCCGGGTATAAAGATGATGCAGACCACCGACCTGGGGTACAGCAACGACGGCCCCAAACGCCGACGGCTCAACGCTCCGCGGGACCGGTGCATTCCTCTCCAGGGAGAGATGTGGACGCGAGACGTTGTAGTAGTTGACGTACTCACTCAGGATGCTCCTCAGGTGCCGTTCGCCGAGGATGATCAAGTGGTTCAGGCACTCGCGCCGGATCGACCCGATGACTCTTTCGGCGTAGGGGTTCTGCCAGGGAGACTGTGGGGCGGTGAGGATCTCCCAGATACCGATCGCCCGGACGACACGCCGGAATTCGTCGCCGTAGGCACCATCCCGATCGCGCAACAGGTAGCGAGGCTCGGTGCCGTCTCCGGGAAAGGCCTCCCGGATCTGCTGGGCGGTCCACGCGGCGGTGGGATGGGCGGTGACGTTGAAGTGAACCATGCGCCTGCGGTCGTGGGAGAGGATCACGAAGCAGAAGAGCAGGCGGAAGGTGGCGGTGGGGACGACGAAGAAATCGCGTCTGCCCCGTCGGGTCATGTACTTGGCCACTGTGGCTTCGGCGACGTCGTAGCCGAGGAGCAAGAGTTCCGAGCGAATGCGGGGTGCGCCCCAGAGCGGGTTCTCCCGCGATATCCGACGGATCAGCCGGAGGAACTCAGCAGAAGTAGCGGAATCCCAGGCGATGCCAGCGGAGGATGGTCTCCGGCTTGACCAGGATGAGAGCCGAGCGCCAATCTCCCCAGATCCGCGCCAGGGTTCACCCAGAAGGCCCGGTCGACACGGCGTAACCTGGGTCGGGGTGCTTGGTGGCGGAGGATGGCGAGCTGCTGACGGAGGGCGAGATTTTCCAGAGCCAGCTGCGAGCGGTCCCGGAAGAGGGCGCGGAAGAGCAGGAGGATGACTCGGAGAATGGACACCGGGAGGTGAGGCAGGGAGTATCCCCGGGACAGACCCTAAAACCAACTATGGAAAGGCAGGTTCAAACATCATGTCCCGCCGCGCCGCCGCAGGCTCAGCTTTCGGAGCTTCTTGATTTCCGCCAAGCTCATAAACCGGAGCTTGGACCTCAACGAGTCAAAAGGACCCGTCTTATCCCCTTGAGTCGCCGTTCCCCAGAAGAGAATCGCCGGGGTTCCGGGCGCCGACCTCTCTTCTTGGCCCGCCGCGATCTTATGATCGAAGGTCGCCTGAATTAAAATCTCGCCGTTCGAGGCGCTTGTCGAAAGCCCGCGGATGTCCCAGGGATACGCCCAATAAATGCCGCTGCGCTCCGCCGACTTGGAATCCATCAACGCGATCACCGGCATGAGCTTCTCGAGCTTCCAGGTCTTGGGGTCGAACTCCCGGAGCGAGAAGTCGCTGTAATCCTCGTCTCCCGAGAAATCAAAGAGCGTCAGCATCCGGCCGCGCTCAAGCCGGACGAAAAACATGTAGTTAAACCCGTCGCTCAACGAGACATTCAGTTTGTTGAAGCTATCGCGGGAAAGATCCGACTTGACGAAGCGGGTTTCCCATTCTTTTTTATTCTCTACGATGAAATCGGGCTTTCCGTCCCCGTCGAGGTCGATTGCGTAGACGTCGTATCGGGAGGGAGGATAGCGCTTCGCCAATTCCTCGGGAACCTCGCTCAGTCGACGAGCGACTTGAAGGCCCTCCAAGGGCTCTTGGGTCTTATAAGAACCCCAGAATTTTGGGTTGTCGGCACCGCCAGCCGCCCGCGAGGCGCCCATGAGAAACGCGAGCAGCGCGACGGCGACGCCTCCGCTCTTTCTACAAAAAGCCGTCATAATGCGCGTTGCGGGTCAAACGCTCCTCCTTTCCCGTACCGAGGTCGTAGACGTAGATCTCATAACCCTCGAGCGACTTCGGATAGATCTGAGTCCAATTCTCCCCGTGCTCGGGCGCCTTCGCGTAACGGGCGTAGAAGCCGGGATCCTTATCAAAGAATATGCGGGTCGAGTCGGCCGACCATGTCGGGTTGAAGCCCTCGGCGATCTTCCTGGAATCCCGCGTCTTCAAGTCGATCAAATACAAGCTGGGCGGCGTGTTCCAGGGATGTTCCTCCATGACGGCGAATTTGCCGTCGAGCGAGAGCGCGAGGTTCCCCTGCTCGAGCGGTGGGCCCCCGCTGCCCGCGTAGACGTTGTGGTGCTCCAGAGGCCGCCGGTCGCGGGCGCGGACAAAGGAGTCGCCCAGGCGCCGGAAGTAGTAGAAGTACTCGTGCTCGTCGTAGGCCCGGAACACGAAGTCCGCGGGCGCGGGGCCGACAATCTGCGGCTCGGAGACGTCGTAAAGGGAGTCGCCGACTTTTTCCGAATACAGGAGCCGCACCGCCGCTTGAGGTCGGTCCAGGTCGTGGACGTAGAGTGAAATTTTCCCCGCCGGTCCGCCCGGATTGTCGTAATAGCGGTAGATGACTATATGGCGCGCGCGCATCCACGAGGCGTATTCGCCCGGCCAGCGGGAGACGCGTCGGCGCGTGGCCAGCGCATAGACTTCGATAAAGCCGCTTTTTTTGACCTTGTCCCAAGCGGTCAACGACAGATATTTGCCGTCCGAAGAGCAGCGCGGCGAGTGGTACTGCACGCCTTTGGCGGACAGGAAGACTTCTTCCTCTCGGCGCTCGTTCAAGAGGCCGAGGGCATCCTCATTTTGAAAGAAGACCCAGGGTCTTGAGGCGCAACGGGACGCATGAGCCTTGGTGCCGGGGCTCGACGTAAGCTGGCGCGCGTCGGAGCCGTCCGGATTCATCGAGAACACCTGGGTTTGGGCCTTGCGCTCGCCGGGCTTGAGGGGCAGATCGGCGGTGTAGAACAGCCGCTCCGCTCCTGTCGCCGCGTAGGAGGCCATGGCGCATCCGCCCAGGACCGCCGCAAGGCAAAGCGCCGACGCCGCACGAACACCCTTCGCCGCTACCGTCTTCATAGCGCCAAATATATGAAATAGGCGATGCGCTGGCAACCAAGCCCTGTCGCCTTGGGAGCCTACTGCTTCCAGGGTGGCCCGGCGAAGCCGTCCTCCGGCTTCAGGTGCTCGAACTCCTCCCCCTTGTCACGGTATTTCTTGATGACTTCCTGGATCTTGGAGGCGTCCTCCTTAACCCAATTCAAGCCTTCGTCGGTGGTGGTGAGGGCCCGCAGATTCTCTTGTTTCTTGAGGAACTCCTGCATCGCCTCGCTGCCGGTGCGCGCGACCTCGAAGTGGGTGCGCGCCTTCATCGCCCCCATGTGCATGGCCACCTGGACGACGTAGATCTTGTCGGGCGCGACCTCCGCTTCCAGGAAACCGGCGTTCTCCGCCTCCACGATGAACTCGTGCTTGCCTGGATTGACTTCGACCGGGAGGTAGGTCTTGCTCATGATCAGACCGACGAAATGCGCGTCGGAGTACAGCTTAACCTTGACAGCGTACCCCATGGTCTGGGTCCGCGCGAAGTAGATCAAGGCCTTCCCGGGCGCGGGACGCCGCGCATCGTCCATCGGTTTGTCATCGTGGACCGTGAACTTGTCGGATGCCGCGGCTGGAAAAGTCAGGGCCGCGGCGAACAGGGCGATGAAAAGTCGGCGCATGAACCCCTCCTCGTTAAGACAGCATTTCTAGCCTGTTCCGGAAGCCTTCAAGGGCGAATTCGCAGCGGAATCGTCGCCCACAATGCGCGGCAGGTCGCGAGAGGGCCATGCAGCGAAGCTGGACCATGGACGGCCACAAGCGGAGGCACCCTGCCCGCTTCCGTGATGGACTGAACCTGGCCTGGAAAGCGCTTCGCGCCGTCGATGCGCAAGTACACGAGGAAGATCCCGAAGACGACAACCGCCACCCCACCTATCACGGGGTGGTGCCTGACGAAGGATATGACCCCGACATTCTCATTGCCTCCTTGGTTCGCGGCTCTGACGAACCAGCCGAATCACCGGGGCGCTGGTTCCTGCGTGTGCCAAGTCGACGAGACGGCGGGGCAGCTTCTGGTCGCACAGGTCCACCCATCTGAAACCGCGGACGTTCGTACATCCGGGTCAATATAGAGTCCAGTCGGCCGGAAAGGAAGGATTCCGCTGGTCCCGTGCCTACAAGAGTTCCGTCCGACTCGGAGAGGAATACCGGAGCGGTAGGCGCGTATACCATCGTGGGGTCAGCAGCTGGGTCTGGAGCAAAGCCCCGGCAACTCTCCTCCTAACCCGGACCTCCCGAGTTCGAACCGATCACGCGGGCGACCACGTGGGACCCGAACCAAGTTTTGAGTTCGTGAAATTCGATCACCTGGGGAGCCAGACCTCATCCATTTCGAAATGGCGGGCCGCGGGCTGAGAGTCCGACAGGTCGTCTATCTCCCGGCCGCCAGACTTCGCGCGACGGAGCGGGCGACGCG
>WNGH01000370.1_pt1 | contig 37724 bp, 17 predicted proteins | sample 5400631 | NCBI WGS metagenome assembly WNGH01 (sample SAMN13153373, study PRJNA577476) | soil metagenome | isolation source: 115 cm soil or saprolite under Garry oak tree replicate 1 | place: USA:California | collected 2016-06-15 | reverse complement strand
TGAGTGGGAGCACGGCGCTTTCTAGGGGAGACGAGGCCGTGCTGGCGCAACAGGCGGCGAAGGGTCTCGCGACTGAGGGAAAAGCCCTCGTGTTCCACGAGTTTCTCGCACAGATGGTGGTCGTTGAAGCCGGCGTAGGTGCCTCGTGCTAGCTGCACGATGCGCTCGCGCACGGCCTGGGGCAGGCGGCGGTGGCTGGGTCGCCCACGATTGGCGTGAGCCAGAGCCGCCTCCCCGTCTTCGCGCAAACGCTTCTTCAAGCGCTTAATTTGGCGCACGCTCAGGCATAGGAGTCCGGCGGCTCTGGCACACGCCAACTCCCCCTTCACGCATCTGGAAATAACCGCCACTCGTTGTAGCTCCTTCTGGCTCAATGCAAATGTCTCCCTGTTCATAGGGTGACATTTTCACGTTGCCGTTAAGGGGTGACAGAATTATGGAGCTAAGACAATGATCCAACCATCAGTAGGTCCTTCGCGACTTTTGGCGGTAAACTTAGGAGTTCCGATCACTTCTCCGGCAACGCGACTTACCGGGAGTTAGCGGCGTCTTCGATTTATCGGTGATATAACACAACCTGAAGCAGTCCCTCCAAAACCTAACGAGGAGGAATCCAGCTATGACCGTACAGACGTACGCAAGAATTGCGGGAGTCCTATTCCTGCTCTCGTTCGTTGCCGGTGGCTTCGGTGAGGCCTACGTTCCATCCAAGCTCATTGTGTCGGGTGACGCTACCGCTACAGCGAACAACATCCATGCTCTTGGCTCGTTGTTCCGCTGGGGCTTCGCCGGATACCTGGTAGAAGCCACTTGTGATATTGCGCTGACGCTGATCTTTTACGTATTGCTGAGGCCCGTCCGCAAGGACCTTGCCCTTCTCGCCGCGTTCTTTGGACTCGTAGGCACCGCCGAGTTTGCCGCCGCCGAAATCTTCTATCTTGCGCCGTCGCTCATCCTGGGAGGCGCTGGCTATTTGAAGACCTTCTCGCCCGATCAACTCAATACTCTCGCGCTGCTGTCGCTCAAGTTGTTTGCATACGGTGGCGCGATGTTCACGGTGTTCTACGGCGTGGGCTGGGTTCTCCGTGGGTACTTGATCTTTCGATCGGGCTATCTTCCCAGGTTTCTCGGCGTTCTTATGACACTCGGTGGTCTCGCGTTTATCATGAGGAACTTCCTGCTGGTCCTCACGCCGGCGTACGCACCCGGCAGCCTGCTTCTGTTGATGGTGCCCGGGGGGCTGGCTCTAGCCGTGTGGTTGCTCGTAAGGGGCGTGAACGTACAACGATGGAAGGAGGCCAACGCAGCGGTCGAGTGACGAACCACGCGAACTAATCCACATGCCTGATTAACGCGCTACTCGTAGAAGTGCGCCAGGCCCGCATGAGCGCGCACTGGAAGACCTTGGCCTCACTGGCCCCTCCCTCCACTCCGGCCTAAACGCTCCGCCTACGGCGTCACAGGCCTTCGTTCCAGGAGAGGCCAGTGAGGCGTAAAGACCTGCATCAGCCAAACCGACCACCATCCTCGGGAGAATCTTCTTGCCAAAAGCTATTCCACTTAACTATCAAATGGACTTCTGGCGGACTTCGGGAAATAGAAGTGGGTTGCTGCCCGTTCGTTTCGGGCAACGAGCGCACGCTCCCGCCTTTGGCAGGAGCGTTTCGTCCTGCGGGTCAAACGGCGCGTTCGTAAGGTCCAGATGGATTTCCCTCTCAATCCATGCGCGAAGCTCGCGCACCGTGGTTGCCTCGGCCTTCTTGTCTTTCAGGATGGCGGCGGCGTTCCGGTATTGCGGAAAGCATTCCTGTAGAGCGCGGCGCTGGTCGTTCGGCTGTTATGTAGGCGACTACATAACAACCGTTATGTGGCGGCATCAAGTATGTGGCACTCGGCTCGGGAACCAGCGCAGAAGGCGAATTGAAGTGCAACCGAATGCCACATAACTCTATCCACTAAAGAGCTCGGAGAAACGCAATCAGTCCCTTGTCGTGATGCCATAGTTTCGCACGTTTGCCGTGTTTCACCTCGCAAAGAGCCAAGGCTCGAGCCTTCGTTTCCAGATCAATCTCGGCATAGACGTTGGTCGTGTTCAATGAAACGTGACCCAGCCACGCACGGATGGTGTTGATGTCCACGCCGGCGTGTAACAAGTGGGTGGCGGTGGTGTGGCGAATGGTGTGGGGGCTCACACGCTTTGCTCGCACCGCCGGCAGTCGAGCCGACACCCTCGCGGCATAGCGCTCGACCAAGCCATGAATTCCAAAGCGTGTTATGGGTCGTCCGCAGCGATTGAGAAAGACGAAGTCCGTTGGAGAGCGACCATCGACGAGCGGAAGGAGAACACTGACAGTTTTGTACCAAAGGGGGCACCGACGGAGTTTATTCCCTTTACCCCGGATCATGACGGAGGATAGCCCCGTGCGAGGAGCGACTGCAAACTGCAGGTCTGCAATCGTGGTTTGTGCAGCTTCATTGGCACGGGCACCAGTGTTGTACAGAAACAAAAGAAGGGCATAGTCCCGTTGCCCCTGCGCTGTTGTGCGGTCGGGGGCAGCGAGCAAGGCTTCCATTTCTGACTCATCAAGGTAGCTGACAGGAGAGCAAGAAGTCTTTTTGAATGGAATCGCCCGGATTTGGCCGCACCATTCGAGATGCTCTGGACTGTACAGACCGATGAAGTACGCCAAGGCGCGGATGGCAGCCAGCCGTTGATTGCGTGTCCTCACACCACAATGGCGGCCCTGTTCCAGGTCGAGCAAGAACTGACGGACTCGCGGCGCGGAAATTTCATTCACAGTAAGTTGGTCGGCGGCTTTGTGAGCTTGGTCGGCGACGGCCCGAATGATAAGACCAAGTGTATCTCGGTAGCTCCGCTGCGTGTTGAGAGTCAAGTTACGCACGCTGATGAGGAATTCCAGAAGGAACCGTCTTACCCAAGGACCGAGGAGAGCGGGGTCAGTCATGGCCGGCCCCCTTCAGAACATGCTGCTCGAAGCGCTTGCTGGCTTCCGCCAGGAGTTCCGGTGTCATCGACAGATAGACCGAGGTAGCTGCCAGATAAGCATGGCCCAGATAAACGGACAAATGCGGCAGCAATCGCTGCACTTCAGCGCCCTCTCTGTACCATGTGACGAGACGGTGAACCGCGAAAGTATGGCGCAGATCATGAATCCGAGGTTGGTAGCAAGCGCCATCGGTGCGATGGATGCCGGCATGCTTTCGGATCCGACGGAAGTTTCCCTGGAGGGTGGACATGTTAATTGGCCCTCCCTTTCTGGCGATGAAGAAGGGGGCGCCGCCGTCTTGTGAATGGCCAGCAACCTTATGTCGCGTAACATACGTGACCAAGGCCTTCAACAGTTGTGGTCCCAATGGCACCAGGCGGGACTTGAAGAATTTTGATTCGCGAACAGTCACCACTCCTGCGGCGAGGTCCACGTCCGCTTGAGTCAGAGCGAGCGACTCTCGCACACGCAGACCAGTCCCATAGAGAAACAGCAACAAGGTTTGAACCACAAAAGGCTCCAGGCGGCCGCGATTTTTCTGATACTTCAGTGCGCTCTGCAGCAGGCTTTTCAACTCTTCCCGAGAATAAATGTAAGGAACGAAGGGTTGCGGCCGCTTGGGAATGGCCACGGGCAGCGGAGAGTCTTTCGCATAGCCCCGAGTCAAGGCATAGCGGTAGAAACCGAGAAGCGCGCTGTGTTTCACATGCCAGGAACGTGTGAGGGGGCCGGTGCCAGCCAGGAAGGCGTCAACTTGGTCTCCACGAACTTCGCTCACATCAATCCTGTTGCCCAATGCACGGCAGAATGACTTGAGCATCTCTTCGTTGTTGTGGAACCGTTCCCCGAGGGACTTCCGGAAAGCAACATATCGAGAGACGACAACGTGCAGTTTCATCGGAGTCCTCCCAAATCGACATCGGCAACCTGACGCAGGTGCGGAAGATCAACCTTGGTATAAATGCGCGTGCTATCCACTTTTTGGTGCCCGAGCAGGTCGCCGATCTCCTTCAGCGTCAGTCCGCAATTGATCAGGCGCGTGGCACAGGCATGGCGAAGGGCGTGGGGTCCTCGGGGGCGAACGGCAGGCCCCAAGAATTGCCAGTGATGCCTGACGATTTCAAAGACAGCGCTGCTAGTAAGAGGACGAAAGGGGCTGGGCAGCGTCAGAAAGACCTCGCGGAACGCTGCACGAGGTCGTACCTTTCTCAGGTAACGCAAGATGGCCGATCCAACAGTCGCAGTCAGCGGAAGTGTCTGAGTCCTGCGAGTCTTGTTGCGCTTCAAGTGGAAGCGGTCGTTTTCCCAGTCGATGTCTTCAAGGCACAGCGAGCGGACTTCACCCGCACGCAACCCGTAGACGACCAGCAACATGAGAATCGCTCGATCCCGAATCGAGGTTGAAGAATTACCTTCGGTGTTTGCCAGGAGTCGTTGTACGTCTTCCCAGGATGGTGAGGCAGGGAGTGTCTCATTTCGGTAGATGCGCGGTGCTTTAATGGCGTCCGCCAAACCGCGCCGACAGAGATCCTGTTGTTCAGCGTACCGGAAGAAGGGCCTCAGGCTCGAAGCATAGCTTTGAATTCCGCGACGTGAGTATCCGCCCTCCGTTCCTTTGTGAGCTAAGACTTCATCAATTTGGCTGATCGTGATCTCATGAGGATCCTGCTTCGGCTGAAGAGCCCGGGAGAGAAAGTCCTTGGCAACCCAACTGCGGGTTATGATGGTTCTCGAGGCCAGGCCCTTCTCTTCCTCCAAATGCCTCGCAAAATTAGCCACAAGTTGAGCAAAACGGTGCGGCCGGGTTTCGGGGGATTGCAGACGGCCCAGGAACCGGACCCAATTGGTAGCGACGCAAACAAAGCACGATTTGCTCTTGCGCGAGAAAACGCCTTTGATCTTGTGATGCTGGACCTGACGACGCGCCCACTGATCGGCTGCTCGTTCTATCTGCGCGGTGGTAACTGTTCCTTGGTGTCGCAGATTCAAGCGTTCAGTGATAACAAGCAAATACTGAGCAAGCTTCCGCAGCGTGCCTCGAGGCGCTCCCTGTTCGGCCCGGTGGTGAAGATAGGCCAAACGTTCTTCCCGGAGCAGGCCCGCGAGTTGGCGCCGAAGAGTATCTGAGCGTTCAAAGATCTGATCGAACATGGTCAAACCTCCTTGGGATGAAGATTCGACCAGTATGACTTCATGGGGTGTGCGTAACTCAGGTGCGATTCCGAGAGCGTTTATATCGAGCGGATAAGCAATACACCTAGCGTCAGCGAGCCAATTGCCAACAGTAAGGCTCCCGCGTACACCAGCATAATCAAGCCATTCGGTTTCTCTGCTTGTGGCGACACAACGGAGAGAAAGAAGCCGAGGGGCATCAAAATAGCTGGGCAAGGAGCACCGAGTCGTCCCACGAGGTTTAGTGCTGTCAGAGGTCCCAAACCGTCGGCCAATAATTGCACCACCAACGAAAGAATCACCAGAACGCCGTCGTGGGCATGGCCCGCGCGAAAAAGGCTCTGGCGTGTCGGATTGTCAATGTAACCATGCTGACGAACTTTTAGCAGACGAAGCAGGGAAGTTCCTCCGAATTCAATCGTCGGGACCGTAATCAGACACTACTGCAAATGTGCCACGCGCCGCGGAATGGGGCACCAGACTGCTCCATGTCTGCTGCATTTGAAAAAGCAGAACTCTCCTGAACCGCGAACACCTGAAGGCGCACGCGGCGTTCTTGCGCGCTATTGGATTCCACGGGAGAAGTCTTTACTTCCCCCAAGTAATCGCGATCCACAAATCGTTCATGGCGTTCGTGTCGCAAGTAACCGCCAGCGGGGGATGAGCGACATCCGACACTGCCGCTGGTTTGGGTATGTTGACCAGATTCCCTGCCAGCAAATTGCCGAGCTGCGGATTGCGCACCAGGGTGTCCTGATGGCCGTGCGCGTCGCTGACGGTGACGGTGGCTACACCATCGGACATTTCGGCGAAGAATTCGAGGCCCTTGACGGGATTGGCCCCGACGATGTCTTGGGCCCAGTAGGGGTAGAGCTCCGGCGTGAGCGCCAGCGAAAAGCCCGAGGTGCTTTGGAATTTGGCCCACTCGGAGGAGTAGTCGTGGCGGAGGGAAAACAGGCAGACGGAGCCGACGGTGCGGGCGTTGTTGATTTGCGCCTTGAGATTCTGGATGGCGGCGGCCTTCAGCAATTCGCCGCCTTCGCGGGCGGTGTAGCGCACGTGAATGATCACGTCGGTGATTGTGGAGAAATGGAACTGCTTAACGTCCGCGGGCAGGGTGATTTGCCAACGGCTGTCGGCCACGCCGACGCGATCGAAGGGGAGATAGCGTTCGCCGGGGGTGGCATCGAACAGTCCGCTGTCGGATTGGGCCGAGCTGGTGACGATGGCCTGGACGGCGCCGTAGTAATCGTTGAAGCGGGGATCGTCCGAGCCTTGGCGCTGATAATTTTTCCCCGGATTGGGGCTGACGCGGATGGAGCTTTTCTGCAGCGCCAAAGTGCAATTGACGCTGGTATAGGGGCCGGCCACGCAGGGAATGGTGACGGCGACGGGCTTGGCGTTGGCGCCGCGGCGGAAGAAATGGCCCGGGCCATCCAAGTCGAAGAGTTCTTCCGGCATGGTGAAGGTGCAGCTGCCGGTCGAGCGCAACTGCAGGAGCGCGAGGGGATCGAGCAGGCGAAGGCTGACGTGCTTGGTCATTTCATATTCGCGCTGGTTGAGGTCGTGGTAGGCAATCTCCATAGTTTTTAGGTCGAAGAGGAGTTTTTCGCCGGCGAGCAAGCCTTCGTTGCCGTCGAGGTAGTTGAATTGGACGTAGGAGAGCGAGGGATCGCCGAGCTCATGCTGCAGGGCGCGCTCGGCTTTTTTAGCCACCTCGAAGATCAGGTTGAAGGCCTTCGCGTAGAGTGCCTTGACGTCGCGCTTGAGGAAGGCGTAAAAGCCGGTGGTGGTTTCTTTGACGGTCACGGTTTCGTTGCTGGACGGAATGGGGCCGGGATCGTTGCCGTGGAGGAAATCCACGATCTGCTGGGCGTTGGCCATCGCGGTTTGATGATTGTCGTATTCGCGCTTGGCTATGGCTTCGCGCAATTGCGCGCCGCGCAGCTGCTTGAAGATTTGGTTGATTTCGCTCTTGGCGGAGTTGCTCTGGAACAGCCATTCGGATTCGCGGCGGGAATAGCTGGCGAGCTTGGCGGCCTTGCCGGCCTCAAAAGAAAGTTCCTCGGCGACCGCACGGGAGATGGCCGCTAAGCCAGAGGCCATCGAGTGCAGGTGTTGTCCGCCAAAGTCCACGGATGCGCCACAACCCATGGGCTGGGCGTGTGCCTTGAATTGGGGAATGATGGCCAACCCTGAACCGAGTGCTTCCAGCGAGCTCGCGACGATCTGGGCAATGCGCGCGTCCGAGAGCTTATGCATTTCCTCAGTTTCGTGTTTGCTGAGCGTGGTGATTTCGCCATCGCTCACGCCGAGGGAATCCTGGGAAATATTCGGATCAATGGCATCGAGCGGCATGGTTTTTTCTGCGGCAGCATCTGCCTGAGAGAAGTTTAGCTTGGTTAGGCTAGAGGTATCGAGCGCGTCCAGCAGAGGGAGGCTTTGCACGATTTGCTGGGAGGTGCGGCCAAGCAGCGTCTGATAGTAGGTGTAGCGATTTACAGTGGCGGCGAGGGACATTTGCAGGGCTTGCGTGGCCTTGGCCGCTTCCTGCCATTGGGAATATTTCACGACATTGGTCAGGCCAAGAATCGCGTTTTCGTGCAGCGAGCGCATCAGCGCAAGCGATTCGTTGTCGCCTTTCTCGATGGCCGAGAGGAGCTCGGCGCCGAGGGATTTTACTTCCTGGCAGATTTCCACAGCTTTGCCGATCAGGAAGGAAAAGCGCACGAGCGGGAGGGGCTGATTGGTGCCGCTGACAATCGAGCTGACATCGACGCCGGCGGCGGTAGCGCGCACAAGGAGCGCGGGGTCAATGCGCGGATCGTAGAGTGGCGGACGCTGGAAGACGCCCTGGATGTTAAGGCTGTTGTGAATCTTGAAGAGGCGATCGGCGACGGTGTCCCAGTATTGCAGCAGCTTGTCGTTGCGCGGAATGCAGAAATAGAGTGTCTTGCCGATGCTGCGCAGAATCTGTAGGCCGTTGGGCTCGACGCCATTGCCCGCCGGCGGCGTGATGTCAAAGGGAATGTCCACTTCCATGTCCACCATGGCGTTGCCAAAGGGATCGATAGTCTCCTTGCGCAGTTGGTTGTAGGTGAGGGCCTTGACCGAGCCTTTTTTCGGCACGGCTTGCGGGCGCGGCCCAAGAATATTGGCGGCCATGATGTAGAGTTGTGTCGCTTCGTTGATGGTTTCGATGGTGTATTGCCGGAAGAGCGAATCGCCCCAGGCGATCAGGTTATCGAGATAGGCCATAACGGTCTTGAGCATGTAGGCGGTGCGGCGGAAGCGAGCGATGAGCCAAGGCTGAAAAGGCTTTTTTTGCCAGGCGGCGATACTGTTTTTCGTGTCCTTCAGGAGTTGCGGGTCTTGCGGCTGGGCCAGATTGGTCAGGATGTTTTGGATCAGCTCGACGTCGTTGTACTGGAAGGGCGCAACTTTCCAGAACCGTTGCGGCGTCGGGCCGGGGGAGTTGTCCGAAGGATTGAAGATGTGGTGAAACCAGTCTTGCGCCGCCTGGTATTTTTGATTCTGGGACAGGTGGATGGCGATGAGCAGCGGGACGTGGAAAAACAGCTCCCAGTTGTAGATGGAATAGGCGCCGCTGGCGGTGAAGTCGAGATTCTTCACCGGGTAGGGCTGGGTGACGATGTCTTGGTGGGGAGAATATTGCCCCTTGAAATCGTCAAAATAAAAGAAAGGTTGCGGCAAACCGTTGCGAATGGCCACTTTGGTGTTGGCAGGAAGTACGACGGGCGAGCCGTCCGCGGTGAGCACGGCGCTGGCATTCCCCTGCAAGGTAATCGTCACCGGCGTGCCGTCGGGCACGATGATTATCCCCGGCTCCGCGGCGGTCTGAATGCCGCTGGAAAAGGCGATGGGGAGGGAACCGGGCAAGTTGAAATGGGCGTCGGCGCCCAGAGGCATGCTGGAGCCGTCGGGCTGGTAGACGATTTTGCCTGCCGCGACGGTGACCGCGGTTCCGCCCGGCAGGGTGAGCGGCGTGCCCGCGGTGAGAGGCAGAAGCGGGCCGCCATTGGGACGGGCGGCGGTGGGCACGTTGGTAAGGAGGGTGGCGCGAGTGCTGTCCGAGATGACCGAGAGCGGCTGGAGCGGCTGACCGCTGGGGGGATTGGGCTGCGGCAGATAGAGCGTATCGGAAGCGAGCAGCTCGCTGGCGCCGCCATCGTTGAGGCGGTGGATCAGGTCCGGGACATAGGGGTGGAAATGCGGGAAGAATTGGTAGGTGAGATTGCGGTTGCGCAAGGTGATGTAGGCGGGCTGGCCGCCGTTGCCATCGCCTCCCCCGCCGTTGAGGATGATGTAGCTGTGTGCCTTATCGACGATCTCGTGAAAACTGGCTTGCGCAAGCATGATTTTTCTCCTTCCAAAATTCCCTAGTCTCTGGGCTCCCGCTGGGAAGCAGTCACTGCGAGACCTCGCCTTTCTAGCGAAATCCAGTGCGGCACAGGGGCGAAAAAGCCAAGACGCGGCGCAAAACCCGCACCCGTTTTTTTAGCAGCCGATACGCCCAACTCAAGCTCTTCCCCCGCAAAAATTTCAGCCGACGCCGGCGGCGCGGGCCGGGCCGCCCACCGTGGTGATGACTCCGGCGCCCGCTGCCACCGCCATAGCTTTGCTGGCCGCGGCCGGCGCCAAGCCGCCCGTTTTGCCAATTTCCACCCCGCCGAACTGCACGGCCACGCCCGGAGTCGTCACCCAATCGTTGAGGTTCTTCATCTGAAAGATGGAATAATCCGGATCGCCGGGCGGCAGGGGAATGGGTGGCGGCGGAACTTGGGCCACCACATGCACCTTATCCAGCAGATTGGGATCGAGCGCGTACTGATTGTCATGTACGGCGGGAATGGCCCAACCTTGCCATTCGCCCACCACGGTTTCGGTAAGCGAGGGCTGCACAAAGAAAGTGCGCTCGTCCTGAAAGGCGGACTGGGCGGCAAAATTGGGATCGCTGGTGTCCTTGAAGAAGAAAGGACTAACCAGGCTGCCAGCCTCCTGCAGATCCGGCTCGCCCGCGGGCGCAAAGGGCGGCAACAAGAAAGCCGGAATGACGGGATTGGCGCAAGTGAGCAGCTCGAAGTTGTTGATGCTGTCTAGGATTTGCTCGGTTTCCGGCGTGCCCGAGCCGTCCTGGGCAATGCTCGTGAGGAAGCCAGCTTGTAAGCTTTGCGTGCCGCCAAAGCGCGTGGCGTCGGTCTTCAAGCCGCTGACGGAGGAATCTTTGTAAACCATCTCGGGGGCAAATTCGGCATATTGTTCGCCAAAGCCCGGGGCGCAATTCTTATTCGTGACGCGGAAGCCCAGGAAAGTGTCGATGCCTTGCAAGTCGAGCAGAATTCTCGCCGCGCCCTCGTTCCCTTGAGCGTCCATTTCCTTGTCCACGTGAATGTAGACGTCGCGATCGGGTTGAAATTCGTTGCCGTTGAGGTAGTAATCTGAAACGTCAAGCAGATTGCCGGCGTTGGGGTCCGTCGAAATGGCATTGGTCCATTTGCCCTTGACGTATTCGCTCCAGTGCAATTGCAGGCGCACCTGATGTTTCGCCTGCGCAGAGAAAATGTCTTGCACCAAGACATTGAAGCCCAACCCCCCAGCTGCGTTGGTATCGGTTGAACCCTTTGTCGGCCCCTGCACCTGGGGGATGAAGTTCACCCAGAAGAGATTGAGCCGGCCGCGCCAAACGAGCAGCACCATGTGGTCGCCGACAATATCGAGCGGGACAGCTTCCCAGCCGCTCCAGAGGCCTTGGGCGTAGGTGCGGAAGAAATATTTGTAGGGCGGTAGGTAGGTGCGGCCCAGGACGTAGAGCGTGTCATCGCCGGGGTCGCTCCGGTCCTGATCGAGATAGCTCGCGACAATGTCCAGGCGAGCGCGCAGGTCGAGGCCCTTGAGGTAATCGTTGAAGGCGTCCTCGACCAGGTCTGGCGTCACGTCGCCTTGCAACAAAGCGCCTTCGAGGTTCTGGAAGAGATCGGTCTTGTCGAGGCGAAATTCGGGCTCCATCCAATTTTCCGGGAAGAGGAAAATTTCCCGGTTGGCTTGCCAGACGCGGTAGCGCTTCATCCAGTACCAGAAATCAGCAGGAATGGCGCTTGCGGCGACGTTGCGGGCGGCATTGGCATTGCTATTTTCCAAATTGAGGAAGCATCGCTGGATAAAGGTTTGGATCGAGGAGAGCGCCAGGCGAATGCGCGAGGTTTGCACCACCGGTTCCATGCCGGGATCGACGAGAAAATACTCGAAGAGTTGGTTGGAGTTTTCGAGCTGGAGCGCATTGACAAGATAGGGGACGAGAGCATCACGCTTTTTGCGTCGCAGCGGATCGAAGACAGATTGCGCGATGGGGCGCCACTGGTCGGGACTGTATTGCGCCTTGACGGCGTTCTTGAAATTCGCAGCGATGACGTCCGGGTACGCCGGCGCCAGGGTGGCGATGGCGCTGGCGGCGGCGACGGCTTGCACAGGTAAGCCGAGCAGTTGCACGAATTGCAGCGCCTCCCACATGCGGCGAATGCCAACGTTATTTGAGAAATGGGGATCGGGGCCGAGCGTCGCGGCGACGTCTTTAACAATTTGCGGGACGCGGCGGGTGAGATTGGCCAGCATCAGCCAGGGCGGTAATTGCGAAACAGGATAGAGGATGAGATTGCTCAACGGACCCTTGGGCAACGTGGCACCTTGCACGAGAAGGCTTGAATTGCCGCCGCCCAGCGATTGGAAATCGAGCGTGAGGTGATAAGCGACAAGGCTGCGCAAGGGGATCGCCTGATGGGTCTCTTCGTTGTTGGCCGCGGCAGTGTGCTGCAAGACGATGGGGTTTGCCAGCGGCGCAATGCCGCGCGGAGAATCGATGCGAAGAATAACTTGCGCGCCAGCCTGGCCCAGCTCTGCGAAGAAATCGTAATTGCCGTCAGCGGGAGCCAGGAAATAGCCGTCGAAGCGACAACTGGCGGTGCCCGCGACGTTGTTGGTTGGGTCGGTCGTGTCGGCGGTGGCGGCGATGCCAGCACCTTGCGGCGTGCCGGTTTCGTCGGCGGACTTGTAGTAGGAAGCTTGCAGGCCTGAAGAAGTCGCGGCGGCTTGGAAAACATCAATCAAACCGTCCGAGCCGCCCGCCGGACCTTTGCGCAGGTCGGCGTAGTCGGCCAAGGTCAGAAATTGGACGAAGAGGGCTTGGGCTTTTTGCAGGGTGTCATCGCCGGCCTGCGTGGGCAGCGAACTGAGCTTGAGATTGCCAAATTGCCCGGCAGTCGCCACGAAGTAGCTGATTTCGCGCACGCCAATACTGGTCGTCGAGAGAATTTGCAACGCCTTCGCAAGTAAAATTTGCGCGCGCGCAAAGCCGTCCACGGCCTGTTGCGCATAGAGCAGGATCTGGCTGAGCGCGCCCTTGGGCAGCGTTTCACCTTCCGCCAGCAACCGCGCCCCAGCGGCGCCTAGGGTGAAGAAATCGAGCGTGAAATGATAGGCGATGCCAGCCTTAAGCTGCACGAACTGGCTGGATTCGTCGCCATCTTTGCCCGCCGTGGCCTGAATGATGGGATTGGTAAACAGCACGTTGGGATCGGGCGAATCGAGATGGAAGACGGCTTGCGCGCCCTTGTTGCCCAGTGCGGCAAAGAAGCGGTAGGGGCCGTCGGTCGGAACTTGCAAAAAGCCTTCGTAGTGGCAGCGCACCGCCCCGGGAACGTTGTTCGTGGCATCCGCGGTGTCCGCCGTCGCGGCCATGCCGTTCGTGAGCAGCACATTGTTCTTGTCATAGTAGTATGCGCTAGCGCCTGGCTGGCCCACCGCGAGAAAGACTTGCAAGAGCGACTTGCCGGGATTCGATGGATCGTTGAGCAGCGCCGCATCCGTCGCGAGCGCTTCGAGAAGAACAGGCTCCGCCTGGAGCGTCGAGGAGAGCGTTTGCAGCACGAGTTGCCGGGAAAGTTTTTGCGCCAGCAGCGGCAGAAACACTTTTGCCAATTCGGCCTTGGCGAATTTCTGCTGCAGCAGGCGATCCGCGCCGGGGTAAGGCGTTAGGTAGGCGTCGGGATCGTTGAGCGCGGGATCGAGCAAACCGGTCGAGAGGAATTGGAATTGCTGCACGGCTTGCTGGCGGACGCTTTGCAGCAACGCCGCGAGGTTGGCGGCAGCCGCGGGCGGCGCGGCAATGAGCGCGGCCAGCTTCGCCCGCAGCGCGTCGGGCAACACGCCGGTGCAAGCCAGCGTCTGCTCATTCCCATCGTAGGAGATTTGAATGGCTGGAACCGGGGCGGTGATCGTGCCGTTTTGTTGCGCCTGCGCCAAGGCGGCGGCAAACGCCACCGGATCGATTTGATTGGCTGCAATCACGCCGCCCTGCGTAGCCTTGTAGCTTTGCCCGTTGCACCACAGGGCGATGAGGCTGCCGGTCATTTCGCTGTAAGCCGGCAAGGATTGCTGCTGGATGTTGACGAGCAGCCCTGCCAGCGTGGCCGAGGCGTTGATGCCGGTGAGCGTGGCGAGTTTGGCTGGGGTGAGCGCGCCGCGATAGCCCAACCACTGCAGGCTGTCGGCGCCATCGTAAGCGAAGCTAAGCGCGGGATCGGCTTGGGCGAGTTTGCCGAGCGGGTCGGCAATGGCTTGCGCTGGGGCGATATTGGTGGCCACGGCCTCATAGCGCGCCAGGCTGGCCCAGACGCCGAGAATATTCGAAATGCTCGTGGCGAGCGCACCTTGCGCCTGCTGCTGCACGCCGGTGAGCAGCCCTGCGAGCAAGCCATTGAGCGCGGCCTGGGTATTGAGCGCCTGAATTTCGGCTTTGCGCCCGTTGGTGAGCAGACCCTTGCACTGCAGCGTCTGCGTGTTGGTCACGTTGTCATAGCTGAGGGAAATTTCTGGCGCGGCGGCAAAATCGGCGGCAGTGAGCGAGGCGGCGCTGTTGGCCGTGGCCGTGTAGGTTTGGGCGTTGGTGAAGTTGGTGAAAAGCTGTTTCAAGATGGCCGCGGGAAAGAGGCCAGATACGGTTTGCTCGAGGAGACTCTCCGGCAGAGTCGAGGGGTCGGGCGGGAGGGTATTTTGCGCCTGGATTTGGCGCACGCCGCCAGCGACGGCTTGCACCAGCGCCATCTGCGCATTGGGATCGCGCGCGTATTTTCCCACCGGGTCATATTGGTGGCGCAGCAGGAAGCGCAAGTCCTCGACCGTGAAGCCGCTGTTCGCGACTACGCCCGCTTGCTTGAGGAACGCCAGATTCTGGTTGAGCAAAATGTCGTCAGCCAGCACGGCCAGCGGCTGCCCGGTCAGCGGCTTAAAGGGATTGAGGTTGGACAGGGCTTTGAGCGCGATCATGTCCGGTACGGAAAGCTGCAAGGTTTGCGCGAGCAAGCTGTAGCGATAGCACAGCGAGATGTTTTGTAGCGAGAAGGCCGGCGGATCGGCCACCGCGGCATCGGCGAGAATCGCCGCCAGGTCGCTGGCGGAAAAGCCCAAAACGCCTTGCAGCGCCGCGGCATGCGCCGAGAGCGCGCGTTGCGGCGCCGGAAGATCGCCGGCGGACGTGGGAAACACGCCGTTGGGATCATCGAAAGCAAAATCATTGTTGAGGACACTGGAGGTTAGGAAGAGTTGCGCATACAAGGGATTTTTTCCTTGCACGGGCAGCACAGCCCAGAGCGGGAGCAAGGCGATGCGGCCCAGGGCGGGAGAAAGCTGCGTGTTCAGGTCGTCCAGATGCGCTAGATAGACGAGCCCGGTTTTCCAGGAATCGCCAAAAGCTTTGGTGAAGCCCGCAGCGGCAAAGGCGGGAAGATTTTGTGTCGGGAAAAAGGCCTGCAACGCGCTATCGATCTCGTCCAAGGTCCACGGCGAAACCGCAGGAGTGGTGGTGATTCCCGGCGGTGCCGGCGGCAGATCATTTAATGGGCAGCCCAACTGGTTGCAGAGCCGCACGAGCAGATTGAGCTTGAGGAAATCGAGCGGCTTGGCCGCCGTGCCGTCGGCATATTGCAGCGTGGTGCCGCTAAAATTGCACCCGGTGTCCGGGTCGGCCAGCACCAGCACGGTCGTGGAATAATTCGCCGGGAGAATGTTTTTCAGCCAGGCTTCCGCGTCAAAGTTCGAGGCGGGATTGACGTCCTTATATTGCTTGGTGATGGCGGCGAGGAGATTCTTAAAGTCCGCGGTTTGCTGCGGCGTCAAGGCGGGATAGCCGGGCTGACCCGTGAAGCTGAAGGCGGTGCCCATATCAATGCCAAAGCGGGTGAATTGGAAGAGCAAGGGATAAAGCCCGGGATTGAAGAAACCGGTTTGCACCAGATCGACGAGCCCCTGATAACTCACGCCCAGTTTTTGCGATAGCGTCTTGGCGTTCTTCAGCTCAGCGAGCGCCGTGGGCTCATCCGGGTAATTGCCATAGAGCTTGTACCATTGCGTCGTATCGGTGGCGGTGAAGACCGCATATTCGGCCTGCGAAAGGCCCAGGGATTCGGCCAAAATCCCCGCGCGGTAATACGCCGTCGGGGGATTGTTGGTGAATAGCTCGAGCGTGTCAGCGGGGCGGAGCGCGTCGAGCACCTGCGCCAGCGAAAGCTTGAAGTAGCCGAGGAAACCGCGCACCGTCTCGATCCACAAATCGAAAGGCAGCTCAAGCGGATAGATCGCTTGCTTGAGCGTTTTCGTGTAAACATCCGGCAGAATGTTCTGCGGCTCTGCCGTGAGGTCGGGCGTGGTGGTAGTGCCGGTGTCGAAGGCCAGGCCGGTGTCGAGCTGGTTATGCGCGATGTAGTACTCGAGAATTTCGTTGACCAGATCAATGTAGGGCAGGGCGGTGTTGGTGTTTTCGCACGTCAGCGGCAGCGCGCCGAGATCGGGCCGGCGGCCGAACAGCGGGGGAGGCGGGGCAGCGCCGTTATATCCGAGCAGTACATCGAGCGGGGTGTAGCCCGCGGCGTTGGCGGCGGAATGGTTGCCCAACATGTCGAGCAAGTCCACGAAGTAGGCGGCGGGACTGAGCACCGAGCGGCAAGCTTCGCAGCAGCAAAAATCGAGGTTGCCGAACAGGCTGGCCATCGAGGGGAATTGCTTGACCAGGGCGTCTTTGGCGTTTTGCCGGTCGCTGGCCGGAGCGGAAAGCGTATAAACTGGCGCCGTGGTATCCAGGGCCTTGGCCATCGAATAAAAATTGAAGGTGACGGAACTGATGGTCTGCGATTGGCCGTAGACCAGGTGGGCCTCGCCCTTGGGAAAGGCGTAGCCATATTTCGCGAGAAATTCCCCTTTGGAGTAAGAGGCAATATCGTGCGCCGAGGTGAAGCCCAGTTTGAGCGCGGCTTGCAGCGATTCGTTGCTGGGAGTGGCTTGGTAGAGGCGATGCAGCGTCTTTAGGCTTTGCTTGGAAGCGTCATCAAGCTCGGGCAGGTTGCCGTTGGCGGTGGCCAGGAAGGTATTGAGTGGGGTGCGGCCGAGGCTGTAGCCGATCTTGGCGGCGGCGCGCAGAAAGTTGGGCAGTTTCCGCGCCGCCTGCTCGCTCACGGACAGCTCTTTTGTTTCCACCATGCGCGCCACGGTTTGCGTGGGAAAGCTTGTGCGCACGCGCCGCGCTAGGTCGCCTGCATAGGCCGCGAGGCGCACCGCCGTGGTCTTGCCGCGATAGGCGGGCGGGATGAGCGCCGCGAGGGCCTGCTCGCCGCCGCCCCCGGCCAGCGCGGTCAGCGTCTTCTTCCAGATTTCCGGCTTGTGGTAGTCCTTGTCGGTAAGCTGCGAAGCGTTGTCGAGCGAGCCGATCTCTTTTTGAAGGCTTTGCGCGAGAGCTCCGTTATTGAAAGTAAGGTAGAGGAACTTTCCCTGCAGCTTCAATACATTGAGAGTTTCAGATGGGATCTTCAAGTTTGCAGCCTGGGTCCAAAAGTCGGCTGCCGAGGGATTGCTAAAGTAGAGATTGGCGAATGCAGCTCGCTGCGTGGCGTCCGAAATGTTCTCACTCAACAAGTCATTGAAACTGGACACCCCGCCAGGAGTCGTGATCGCGAGGCGAGCTTTCGTTGCGAAGTTCTGGAATCCGGTCGTGGCGTCGGCGATTTGTTGATCGGTCATGCTTACGATGCCCGCCTGGCTAGCTTTGGCCAGAGCCTTTTTCACAGCGTCGGAGGGCACCATCGCGAGAAGCGAGGGATCAGTGGGCAGTCCAATCCGAAAAAGCGAATATAGAACATCCTGCCCCAGTGCCGTCGTAATGCTTTGCTGTGCCGCAGTCGCTGCGAGAGCGACCAGACGCGCGTCCCAGTTAGTGGATTGGTTCAATAGCGTAAGATCTTTACGAGCAGTACCCTCCTGGGCCTGCCCGAGATTTGCAACTCCTCCAACCGCTTTCTGCATATCCGTGGCGAGCCTTTGGAACTCGGGCGCCAAGGGTTGCACCGTAGCGGGAACGACCAGATTCAGAGTTTCCAACGGCTGGGCATTGAACTTCGTATTTGAAATCGTGACTTCGGTGTTTGAGGGATCCAACACTCTCACCTGAATACTGGGCAACGACCCCTTAGCAGGACTGTACGGAACTGAGTACTTGCCTTGAGCATCGGTCTTGACCTCCCCGAGCTTGGCATCATTTCCGCCAAAGCCCACGCCGTAAAGGCGAACCGTAATTCCCGCTGCGGGCAGGCCATGATCGAATGTCAGATTTCCCTGGATGTTGTACTGCACAGGATTAGGTGGGCCGTTTTCCGGTCCGGTCCCCTTGTCGATAATGAAGTCGACGGTGTTGAAGCCGCTGGCCGGAACGGTCACAAATTGCGACGTGGGTTTGAAGACATCAGTTGGCGTTACCGTGACTTGATAGAGTCCCTGCGGAGTGCGCTGCAGCCCACTTACATCAATGTCCTTTGACGCGTCGGCGCCTTTGACGTTCACTGTTTGGCCAACGTCGTGCGGTTTGAATTCGATGTCGACAGTTCCGCCGAGGGGCTTGCGCTGCGGATTCAGGATCCTGATGCGAATGGATATGTCACTGTTAATTTCAGGCATGGAATCCTCCCTTAGGAGATCGTGTCGCGTCGGCTCGCCATTCTTTAGTTAGCTCACATGCGAGTTGCAAGGGCTCAAAAAAGAGACTCGGTCGTAATCTCTCGGGTCTATAATCATGCCCTGCCAATGACTGAACCCCATACCCGCATCCTCCGATTAAAGCCATGAGATTGAAGACCCCGTTTGCATATGCCATCAGGAACTTGAGCGCACCCGGCAATGATGTCAAACGGCACACCAGTGATACTCGCGATGTCTGTGGCTGCAAAGCAGGCGCTTTTCTTCGATCAAATGTTTGACAGCCCCCCGAAATTGCAGCCCCCACACCGAAGAGGATTCCGCTAAGACGCGCTCCTCCCTGGGCCGCCCGCCCTTCTGCTTCAGCCGCCATCGCGAACTGCTCTGAAACGGGCGTGCCCCTCAGTTCGTGCACCGGTGTGGGCCGTACGGCACTCGCCCCTGCGGCGGAAGGGATGGGATCTGCCAGTCGTTGCGCCGCAGCAGCGGTGACAGCCTCGGGGCCGGGGGCGTCCTGGTTCTTTAGGATGATTGGCTCGCCGCCGGCGCGCGGCTGAAAGCGCAGATCGACCATGCCGCTCAGCGGCTGGCATTGAGCATTCGGCACCGCCACGCGAAATGAACTTGCAGGATTGATTTTTGGCATGACCGCTCTCCTTCCGCACCGGCTTGCTGCCGCGCCGGTTTATTTGTTGTTGTCTCTACCTGATTGTGGGTGCTCCGCCGTCGATTACATGGGACCTGTTTTCTTCGGATGGCTCATACTTCTGGCCTTCTCGATCGTGCGAATCACAAACTGAACAAGTAGAACGCTCCAGCGAGAACTCCGCCGATGACGGCTCCGACCGCGGTTCCCACTCCTGGGATGACCGAGCCTATGGCCGCCCCGGTCAAAACTGCGGCGCCAAATCCAACCTGGGTTGCTGTCTCATGACTCACTCCCGCGGCTTCGAGTCCTGCCCGAACCGCATGTCCGGCCAGGGCCCCGCCGACTCCTGCGCCCGCCGCTACCGGTAAAGCTTCGGCGGCGGTCATCAACGGAGAAACCAACGCTCTTGCCCCAACGTTGTACGCAAGATAAGCTGCGCCCATTAAAGCCGCTTCGCCTTCTGCGACTCCGGGGACGGCGTATCCCAAAGCCCGAGCCCCGCCGGCAACCACTGACCTTGCTAATGCTCCGCCATTGCCCGGGGCGCCTGCGCTTCTCCCGCCGGAGAAGCGGCTCCCGCCACTGCTGCCGGCGCTGGAGTTTACACTCCTGCCGCTGCCACTACTGCCGCTCCGGCCACCCGCCGCCGCGCCACCGCGAGCGCCGCCGCTTGCCGCCCCCGCCGCTGCATTGCCGGGCGCCGCCGGACTGCCCGGCGCCCCAGGGGCGTTCGGCGGATTGGGATTGTTATTGATGTTGGGCGTGCGCGCGGCAATGTCCGGCGGCAACGGCGCGCCCTGAACGGTATTGGAATTCCGCGGTATGGTGCTGACGCCGCCGGCATGCTGGAAAACCACGTCGACGTTTCTCTCGCCAGGACCCGTGGAAGCCACATACGCCACCGCTTGTCTGGCTTCCGAGGAAGAATGAAAATCATCCAGTGACGTGCCGGGCTGAGAGCCTGGTCGCAGGGGAGGCGTCAGGCCCGTTGTCAAGCCGCGTAAGTCAAAATGCACTGTGCCGGCGGCGTTTCCTTCCAATGCTTCCTGCGCTCGTACGCCGGAAAACATAGGTGAGAGATTGCCGCGGCGGTTGGGATCGAACCATTGGGTCTGTAGTTTGAGTTCGCCAGGAAAGAATCCTTCTTGCTGGCCCTGCAGGATAGACTGCGGTACGGGCCTCCCCAAGCTCAGTTCCCGCTTCATCGTAATCTGATCCTGGATGTTGATCGAGAAAAGACCCGTATTGCGCTCGGCGGTGTCCATGTAGCCGCTGCCGCCTGTTCCAAAGGCCACTACGCGTTGATCGCGGTTGACCGTAAAAGCGCCGAGCGAGACGCCGCCGCCCGAGTTAATCGTGATCCCCACCGAGGTCGTGCTGTCGTCCTGCCGACCGTTGGGATCGCTGCGGGAGATGGGGTTCCCACGGCAATAGGCAAAGAGGTTCCAGCCGCCCGCCATCCCGTCCGGATCCGGGCTCAGCCAGCGTCCTAGCCATGAGGCGTAGTATCTGGCGCCGAAATAGTACAATCCGGTTTCTTCGTCGCGTTCCTTGCCGGCGTACCGGTAGCGCTTAAGGCTGGTTTCGGCCGCGGAGCGGCCCGCCTCGTAGGAACTCCCGCCAAAGGGATAAAACTCCTCGTAGGTAATCACCGCGCCAGTTTCATCCAGCTCTAGGCAAGCCGTGCCCAGGTGATTGCTAAATTGAAAACGCAAGGAGGTAGAAGGCAGGGTGTTCGCGGCAACGGTAACGTCCACGGTCTTGGTTTCCACCATGGCGATACGGCGCGTTCCATCCAGGACATGCAGTGTCTGGCGCTCGAGTTTAGTGTTTCCGCCACCGTTATACTCGCGATGAATTTCCAGCGCTCCCAAATAGAAGCTCTCCTTGGTTTTTGCTCCCGCGGCGGATTCGGTGACCTTCCGCACGCGTTGGCCCGCCGCGTTGTAGACGTAGTAGGTGCGTTCGCCGGCATGCAAAGCGCCGTCAGCGTCGTCGGCATTGACCGCCTGCCGGCGCGTCAGGAATAACTGGTCATTGAAGTCCCACTGCAGCGCCTGCAGTTGGGGCATCGCCGTCATGTTGCCGTGCGCGTCGTAGGCATACGGTTCATTCCAGATGACGCTGCCGCTGACGGCTGTGCTGCTCAGAAGGTTGCTGACTTTGGCGAGCTCGAGCAGGCTCGCTTCGTTGTAGGTGTAGGTGCGCGTCCAGCCGGGGCTGACGGGATTGCTGCCGTTGTGGATGACCTGCAGGAGATTTCCCGCCGTGTCATAGTCGTACCGTTCCGTGTAGGTTCCCATGGCCTGTCCGTCACCCGGCAGGGGAAGATTGACGCGCGGGACATCGTTGTACGAAGACGGCCAGGGCGGGAAAACCCCGCCCGCGCTGCGGCCGAGCTGCTCGCGCCCGCTCGCGCGCACCAGGCGGTAGATCGGATCATAGGTATAGTCGCCTTCCGCCGTCACCACTTGGTTGTTGAAATAAATCGTTTGCTGCGCGGCGTCCGCAATATGCGTGATGTTCCCTGCGGGATCGTAACTGTAGGACAGCGCTTGCGCAGGTTGCACCCCCGCCGGCCTGCCGGGCCGCGTGGTCGTCAAGCCAGTCAGGCGGAACGTGAGGGGATCGTAGCTATAGGCCGTGGCCGCGAAGGTCGCGCCCAAGTCCCCATACTCAATAAGCACGCGGTGGCCTTTCGCGTTGTAATCGATGTTGTTGACGAAGGACGTAGCCGCGGCGGCGCCCCTTAGGTGCACACTCATCGCTTCCAGAAGGTTCGCCAGGTTAAAGACCGGATGGGCCGTGCTGGCATCCGGCGCGCGCGAGGAGATCACGCGATTGAGTGCATCGTACTGCGCTGTGCTGAGATGCGTTTCAACCAGCAGCGCGGGCGCCGCGCCCGACCAATCCGGCAGCAGCTTGTGGTCCTGCAGGAAACGCCGGCTATTGCCCAGGGGATTGCCTTTGAAATCGAACCCCACATCCTTGCCGCTGACCGGATCGGTTACGAGGTTACGAACTGCGCCAGCCACGTCGAACTGCTGAAAGATGCGCGTGCGCAGGTTGAACTTCTGATCGTTGGGCCGGCCTTCGCCATACTCGATTTTCTGATACGCGACTTCGGCCGCCAGTGTCCGGGGATCGGAGTTGGCCGCGTCGGTTCCGCGCACGAACAACAGCAGCGGGCGGCGCAACTCATCGTATTGCGTGCGCAGAACATGCCCGCGACTGTCCCAAACGCGGATCGTCTTTCCCAGCGCGTCGGTGAGCATCCAGCGCTCGCCCGTCTCCATGCCGAACTGGTGAATGCGGTGTTCCAGCAGGTTGTAGTCGTAGGCCATCACTCGGCGGCCCAGCGGGTCGGTCAACGACCGTTGGTTGCCTTGAATCTCCACCTCGCTGTGCGCCGGATACTTGCCTGCCGCGCCATTGTCGGCGAGGGTAAGAAAAGCCCGGCCCAGCGTATCGAGATAGGTGAGCGTGGGAGTATTGGCGTGCGCCGCCGCTTTGACGGCGGCATCCTGCTCCTGCGGGCCAAGCGCACCACCGGAGCGTTGCACACGCCAGGTGGGCGAATAGTCGGCTGCGGGCAGACGCTTGAAAAAGTCGCCTACGTCCGGATCAGCGGTGGGGTCATCCTGCGCCACGGTGTCGTTGACGTCCCACGCCGCCTGACCCCACGGATCAAACACGATTTTTTCGTAGCTGTGATTGGCATGAAGCGTGGCCACTACGCGCCCCGCCGGGTCGTAACAGACGATGGGACTGACGCCCACGGCGTTGCCAAATTCAAACTGGTGACCCTTAGGCAGTTGGCTGAAGAACGGTTCGTACTGGCGGACGGCCTTGCCCTTGTTGTTGTACACCGTCCACCCGTTGCCCACCCAGCGCGGATCGACGGTGGCTCCGCCATCCACTACTGGTCCCGGCTCGGCTTGAATCTTCTTTTGCATCTGCCGGCCGAATCCGTCGGAGTAGCTGAAGCTGATCTGGATCTTGCTTTGCGCGCCCGGCGCGAGATCGGAAACGTGCGTTTCGCGCGCCAGGATCGCGGAAAAAGCCGGAAGCCACTTGCTGGGATCATTCGGCGCGGCCCCGCGCGTGCGAAAAAAGCGGTTTATGTCGTAAACCACGCGCGAGGTGGCATCGCCCAGCAGCGGCGGCGCCAAGACCTGGGGATCCGGGGCATCATAAAGCGCGTTGGTCTGCGCCACGGCGAGTTCTACCGGGAAGCCGGCAAGCCCATCCCCGAGATTTTCTCCCGCTTTGCCCATCACCGTGGTCGCCACCACCAGGCCCAGGGCGTCGAAGCGCACCGTGGCCTGGTTCGCGTTGGCGTCGGTGAGCAGCGAAGCAGCCAGCACGCGGTAATCGTTCACCGCCGCCATGCTGTTGCCCTTGGGATCGGTAGTTTGGGTGACGAGGAGATTGTGCGGCGCATCGTAGTCGACCGTGGTAGCGCTGCCGTAGGGGTCTTCGAAGCGGCGCGGGAGAAGGAAATTGGCGCGCGCTTGATTCAGTTCTGCGGGAAACGCGGGCCCGGCGGCGAGGAAGAACGAACGGCCCGAGGGAATCCACAAGCGGCCATCGCCGTCGAGGTCGACGTAACCCCCGCCATCCCCACCCTTGCTGGCCAGCACCGCGGCCGGGGCGGGCGCGAGCGCCACCCCGCCGCGTTGGTACACCTGTGCGAGCAAGCCTGGAGTAAAAGCGAGCTTGTAATTCGCGCCGCCAAGGCCCAGCGATTCCAGCTTCGCCAACGCCAGCAGGGCACGCGCATCTCCCGCCGCCGCGCCGAGATCGTCGGGACGATAATAAGCGCGCGCGCAGGCGAGCAATCGCCGATACGGTTCGCCCGCGTTGAGCCCCGCCGGGTGCAGATTTTCGTAGGCAATATCGTGCGCCCCATCGCCGACCGCTCCTACTGCGGCTTGCAGTTCGTCGAAGCGGAACAGATTGGTGACGCCCGCCTGGTTGGCGGCAGGCTGGAGTTGCAGCAGTTCGTAGTTGGTGGTCTCCGCCTCCGCGGGAGCCCGGTAGGCGTCGTGACCGGAAATTGCGTTGGTGCAGGTTTTTTCCTCGCAAGTAGCCAGCAGGGCGCTTTGTTTAACCTGATCCTCGGGTGCAAGCGCCGGATCAAGATAGCGGCGGCCATACCCGACGGAAGCCGATTGCAACACGTTGCCGAAGGGATCGACCGCGAAAATCATCGAATGGGAGACGCGCGGGTCGGTGGCGTCGCGCGCCGGCGGCGGGGCATCCGGTGCAGCCAAAGTGTTCGCCATCACCTTGTACAGCTTGCGCTCGTAATGAAAATCGAGACTTTCACGCGGATGGGTGAAGAACACGGCGAAGCGATTCGGCCCCTGCGGCTGGAAAACTTCGATCGTGTAATTGCGCTCGGCCACGTTGTACGGCTGTGAGGCTTGATCGAAGTCATCCAGGGCGTAGATTTCCTGGCGCACCAGCATGCCGCGCAGGGCGCGACAAGCTTCTCGGAGTTCCTCGCCGCTAAAGTCACGGGCTTTTCGCGTGCCGTCGGGAAGAAAGACCGATGTCGGCAGGGCCGTGTCGGGCAGCAGCATCGCCGCCTGCTGCGCGTCCGTCAGACTAGGCTCGGTGAAATATTCGTGCGCTAGGTACTTCGAAATGCGCTCAGCCCCAAAAAAAGCGCCGGTGTGATACCAGGTCTTGGTCAACACCGGCGGCACGTTCGAGGCGGCGTCAACATTGACGGGCTTGGGGAAGTCGTCGGAGGCGCTCAGCGTGGCGAATTCAGCCGTGTCGAGCTCATCGACCCGGGCGAAGCCGCGGAATTCGCGCTCCACGCCGTCGTAAAAACCATGGTGATAGCTGTAGCGCGTAATAAACAGGTTGCGATTGATGTAGTCGTAGACTTGCACCTGCTCGACCACATGCACGGGAAAGGGCAGCCGCGTCACCCATGGCGTACCCGCCAATTTGTCCGCGACGTAGAACTTGGTCGAGGGGGCGTACTGCACGACCGTCTCGGCCCCCATGTTGTTACGTACCCGGACCATCAGGTGCGGCTTTTGTCCGCCCATCAGGTCGATGTAACGCAGGCAGCAGCGGGTGTTCGTCGGCAAAGGCGAGGACCACACGAGGCAGGCGGTGCCACCACCGAGCAGATCCAACACGTTGGCCGAGGAAAGACTTTCGATGACGGGGAAATGTTGCAAGCTGCGGCGCGCCCCAAAGCCGTTGCCGGATTGATTGAAGTAAAGGTCCACGTGGCCGGCAGCGAAGTAAATGACATCGGCCGTGCCCGTGCCGTCAATGTCGGCCAGGCGGATACGGCGGCCATCGAACACCTCCGGCCGGTCAAATCGCGTCGACGAGTCCATTACCACCTTCGCGCCAAACCGCCCATAGCCCAGATTCGGCCAATAGCACACTTCGCCGTTACGGATGCGCACGATGTCGGTCAGCCCGTCACCGGTCATGTCCGCCAGGAAAACGGTTTCGGTGCCGTCGGCAAACAAAACCTTCGGCCCTTTTTCCTCGTCCAGCGCTTGCGCCATCCGCCGCTCGTCGCCAAAGCCCTGTGCGCCGAGCGACTCGTGCCAGAGCAGCGCATCATCCTCGGTGAGCAGCAAATCCGGCAAGCCGTCGCCGGTCAGGTCGATGAAGCGCAGCTTGGGATTGTCCCAATCCAGGTTGGGCAAGGTTTGAAACGCCTTGAACGGGTCCCAATCAAACTCCGCGCTGCGCTCGAAGAATCCCGCCAACGAGCGGTCAAATTCCACCAAATCGAGTTGCCCGTCGCCACTCAGGTCCATCAACCGCTGCCGGCTTTCGCGCAACTCCGCTCCCGTCGGCGTCTTTGCCACCACCTCGACTGGCGCAAACCGCGGCAGCGTAGCCTGGTCGCCGTTGGTTCCCTGGACATTTCCGGGGCTGAGATTCGCTTTGTAAAACCAGCTCCCGCCTTGCTCGGTCAAAATTCCCTGCAAACCCTCGCCGTCCAGGTCCGCCCAACGGTAAGCAGAGCCATCCACTCCGGCGGGCAAATTCTCCAGCGCCTCGCGATCGGCTTCCCGCACCGTCTCATCAATCACCGCCTCGCTGTATCCAAATTCCAATGGCGGCAGCGAACTGGTGATATAGCCACCAGCGCCATCGCGGCGATAGCCGGTTTGGCTGGCCGAAACCAGAAAGGAATAGACCGGCTGTGTGGGATCGGCCGGTGGCGGGGAGTAGGTCAAATCGGTGGAACGAACCAAACAGTTTAGCCCGACATTGGGTTCATCCTTGAAGTGATGGAACATCAGCACGCGCTGGCAGAGGCGATAGCCGCGCACTTCAAACGTGGGGCGATAGGTCGAGTAGTGATCGAGACGGCAGGTCCATTGCCCGGCATCCTGGGGCGTGGGATTGTTTGGGTCGTGCTCGCCATAATCGAAAACGACTTGGAAGCACCAATCCCCGGGCAAGGCCAGCGGCTGAGGCTGGGTGAGATCTGGAAAGTAGGGCGTGCGATTGCCGTAGAAAATGTGCTTCAGATAGCGCTTCGCCGAACGTATGAGATCGCTACGATTGCGCTCGTGTGCCGCCGTGACATCCACGCCGGAAGAATCCTCGGGCTTATAGCGATAGGAGATGACATTGCCTTTGGCGTCGTAGCTTTCGCAGATCAACCAAGTGAAGACGCGGCTGGGGTCGGCGGGATCAGCAATACGGCTTTCCGCTGTCTTGCCATACCAGGTGGTGACATTATCCTTGGAGATTGAGCGCCAGAAGGTATCTTGAGGGTCGGAAATATTGCGCCAGGCTTCGATGCGCGCAAACGCTCCCTCGATCCGCGGGCGATAGCGATGAACCTTATACTGCTTCCCATACACGGTGCGCGCCACCACATCGCGAGTCAACTGGCCAGCCATATTCGTCAGCACGGGCACAAGATCTTCCGAGCTGGACAGGATAAAGGTATCGCTCTCGTCGTCGGCGTATTGGGGCAGGCCCTTGTCGGTCTTGCGGCTAATGTTATTGATGGCCAGCGACCAGCCGAAACCAAAAGGGCCGTTGCCCGTCCCGGAATCGTAACTAAGCGACAGTTGGGGGCCAAAGCCGGAGCGTCCGGGGCTGGCATGAACCGGAACGGCGAGCGAGCCAGTGCCGGTCACAGGATTGAGGTTGAATTTTTCCGCAATTGCGCGCAGGGCTCCGCCGCCTTTGGGCAGACTTAACTGCGGCGCTGCTACGCTGAACGGCTGTTCCTGCGTCTTCCCGGCCGCAGTTTCAGGCCTTGCCTCGGTTTCGGGTCTTGGCTTCTCCGCCACAACTCCTCCCTGCGCCTACGTTGTGCTGCACGCTCTTGAGATCAATAGCTCAGCAGCTCCTTCTTAATCGAGTTCATGTCAATATCACTAGCCGACACCAACTTGGCGCACCAGCGTAGGAGCTAGCTGTGGCGCTGCTTGCGGAGCTTGCGCCACCATCTGGGTCACGGTTTGAGGCGCAGCTCCGAAGGACGAGAAGGCGTTCTGCAATTGATTCGCTAAGTAGGGCGCAAACATAACGGCTCCACTGAAGAGGTAGTAGATGACGGACTTCATGTCTTCGAGGTGGACCGTCCCAGCGAATGCGGAATACAGGAAGTAGTAGCCGAATCCGAGAAAAACGCCGAGGATGTTCAGCAATCCGAGGAGAGCAATCAACCGGCTGGAGCTGGCTACCATTATTGGCTTGGTTCCAAGAGGCAGGGGATCTGGTTGGTTTCCCGCCTCTTCGGAAACAGCATCGCCAAGTTGCCAGTCTCGGCTGCGTAAGAGTCCTAGGGCAACGAATAAGAAAGCAAAGACAAGGATCGCGGTCATGATCCAAAAGGTGGCCCAAAAAACAGACTCTTTTGGAACGCCAAACGTGGGAGGAGCAGTCGTGGCCGCCTGTGCCCATGCTGCTGAAGGGCTCAGAGAAACGGCAAGACTCACGGAGAGGACTGTTAGGACTAGCTTAACTTGCGTTTTCATGTGAATGTTCTCCTGATGCGATTGGCACGATCTGTTGCCAACCATCGAGACGCTAGGACAAAGGAAGCGCTCTGTACATGCGCCCAAGGTAACTGTTGCTGACCCATTCCGAAGTGGTTGAACCAATTCTGCTCCAGCCGTCGTGCTCCTCGTACACCATGACGTTCTGCCCGCGTCGAAGCTGAGTGGTTACGCTTCCCGACAGCGACGGAAGCGCTCGCACATTAAGCAGGTCCGCCGTAACTTGAGCGACATACAAGGCTTGGACCCGTCCCGTCGGGCTATTGGAAGCCAAGTACTCTTCTTTGACCCAGAGCGAATTGGCCGCATCAATCCTGCACCAGCCATCCCGTTCCTCGTACACGGGCAACTCAACTCCACGGTTCAGTTGCTTCACGATCGCCGCCGCGGCCGAGGGCAGCGCGCGGGCATTGAGTGTGTCGACTTGTACGTCCGCAGTGTATAGAGGGAGGGATTGAATGGCGGGAGCAGAGCCGAAGTAAGCGGCTAGCTGGCCCGCAACCAACGGAATAAGGTTGTGCTCCTCATCTTCGACGGCGTTACCGCCAAAAAAATTGGTGCCTGGGCAGCTTTTCGTAGCGCCGGTACCATTGGTACGCTCCCCTGTGTTCAAGTCATACCAATGATGAAATACGATGGATTGGGAGTCAGGGTGTAGAGCGAATTTCTTACAGAGAATTGCAAAGAGATTCACGATGCAGCTTTTCTGCGTCGCAGTGATCGAATCGCGTCCGACATCAAAGTTGCCCAGATTTTCGATGCAAATCCCGTTTTTGTTAGCGCCCTTAATACCAGCAGGGATCGTATCGATAGGCCGACAGACTGCGACGCTCCCATCTGGGAACGTGGTTAAGTTCTGGGCAATCTCGGAGAAGCCTCTCTGCAGATGGGCATTCTCCATTCCCCGGAGAAGCTCAAAGTGATTTGTTTGGCGAAAATCGTCATAGCTGGGAATAAATGTATGGTGGCACTGAAGCAGGCGTATGACCCTGCCAAAAGAGGATGAGTTCAGCCACGCAGCAAGATCCGAAAGATCGAGGAAGAGTAGAAATTTCCCTTCTTGCGTACTCATGGCTGATTGATCGACCTCCTCAGCCGTTGCCGTAGCTCGTTAGCTCCTTAGTAGTGCAGTCTTCTCGGCAAACGTTTCAGGTTCGCTTGTACCCGTCAACAGTCGCGAAACAGGACGGAAGGCGCCAATGAGCAGTAAGTAAAGGAATCCCGAGCACTTCCAAGTCGCGAAATTGCGGATTCGGACCGGAAGCCTATGAGGAACTGTGGCGGCAGTGCAACAGCAGGAAAGTATAGTGGACACCCCTTCCCTAAGAATAGGTATCTTCGCGGGCATATCTTCGCGGGCATATCTTCGCGGGCATATCTTCGCGGGCTAGTTGACAAAATGTCATATTCGCTTCATAGTGCTGGCTTTCACTCGGTGCGAGTCTCCGCTGATTTGTGACAGCACGGCTACATCCTCTGCCTGTTCCGGGGGGTTGAGCAATGCGACGCGTTACACGAACTCCTCTCCAGGTTTGTTCTGTCGCCCAGAACTGTCTCGCCGAAGCCTATCTTGACCAGTTGTTGCGGACAGATCCGTCGGTGCAGGTCTTGGATCTGAAACATTGCGTGCAAAGATCTGCACCCCGCCGCAGCGGCATCGTTTTCGTTATCGATCTGTGTGGACTGGAAATGCCTTTGTATGAGTGCCTAAAGGAATTGCGGAAGCAATGTTCGGACGCTAAGTTTCTCGCGTTAGACGATCATAACTCCAAGGAAGAGATCGTCCGAATGCTTGTCATGGGCGTCCACGGATACGTTCCGCACCACAGTGTGCCCAGCACGCTCGTGCGTGCGATTTCCTGTGTGGGCGCAAATCACCTTTGGCTTCCGCCGGAGTTGCTGCCAGAGTTCCTTACCGACGTAGGCAGTGTGCTGCAGAGATACGCTCGCCAAGAAGTAACGACACCTCGTGAGGATGAGATTTTGGAACTAGTGCGTAGGCGGCTTTCGAACCGAGAGATTTCGGAGCTCCTACATGTCAGCCTCAGTACAGTGAAGTTCCACGTTTCAAATATTCTTTCGAAATTACATGCGAACAACCGACGCGAGCTCGCAGGAATTTCGTGGCAAAGTGTGTGGGAAATGCAGTCGCAATAAAACCTTGGCCAACTATTAAAACGCAGATGAACCGCGAATGGCATGATTTTCCCAGAACAGCACGACGTATGCTGAGGGTAAGTGAATGATTCTGCGCAACAGGACCAGTGCGGACTGGGCAGGTAGAATTAGCATCCACATGGGCGGCCCGTTGTCGGCAATTGGTATGTAGTGTGCGGGTTGCCGATCTCGGCGCTCATTTTGGCCGCAGTTTGTGTTCATTTTGCTGAAGCTACGACATTCTTGAAGAACACGGTTTTGAAGTCTATCTGGGTTAATAATAAAAGGACCGAGCGATCGGAGGAAAGACATGGAAAGTATCACAGCCCACTGCTCGGGTCGGTCCGCAACACCGTCAAGGGTCTTCACTGCGCTGGTGTAATGGACAAGGAGACCATGCGGCAATTTGACATCCTGTGTCTAATGCCAGTCCGGCTACAAATGGCCAAATAGATCCATGCGCTCCGGCGGGCTTCGCTCGCTATCTAACTGTAACAGCCCGACTTGGTCAGTCAGCACGTACGGGGCAAAAAGCATACAAGGGGAGCTTCTAGGGCTTTTGAAAAAACTGTTCAAAAGGCGGGCGAGCCTTCAATTCGGGATACACTTCGAGAATTTCCCACAACTTACTGAAATAATCCTCGCTTGTAGCTTCGCTTTCTTCGGAGTAGGCAAGACTCATGTTGTACAGATTCAACGCCACTCGTTCAACCAACTCCAGTTCCTCAGGATATTTCCGATAAATTGCTTCGATTTTATCCAATAATTCACCAGCTCTTTCTAGAGCCCCTCGCAGAATACAGCTAGTAACCCCCCACGATAGGATATGCGCTGAAAAAACAGCAATCGGCTGGCAGCCCGCAAATGCAGTTTGCGTTTCTTGCTGCACTGCTACCAAGTGATCTGCGTCCTTAAATCGATTTGTTTGAACGTAATCCACGCACGTATTGAATCGGCATTTAGAAAGTTGTTCGGCTATGGAGACATCAAATGGAAAGTCCGCTTGAAGAACAGTCAGTTCTCGGAGCAAATTCTCAATTTTATCGATCTCGCCGCGCTTTCGATGCTCTACAGTTGTGTTGAACAAGAATGTTGCCAGCGCAACGGCAACCCGGGGGTTTGCAGGAAACCTTCTTCCAAGTTGCCGCATTTCATTACCAAGTCCGTATGCCGCTTCCAGTTCGCCCCGATCGCCATACAGAGTCGATGCTTGGCTTATCGAAGCCGCAACCATCGGGGCCAATGCTTCGTCATGCTGAAAGGCTTCTAGCAATGACTTAGATTCGAGCAGCAACTTATCGACATTCGTTGAGTCGCCAAGCCGACTGAAAGTCCGGACGCAATTGAACAAATAGGACTCAAGTTGTATAGCGATTGTTATTTCCATCGGAAAGGATTCACGTAACTTCCGCACCTCTTTGCCAGCCAATTCCATGGCTGTTAAGTCGTCCGACTCTCCGTACATCGCCGCTCCGTTAACAATACACTTAGCTAAGCTCTCAGTAACAACAACATCTTTTGCATGGGAGCGATAGTGCATTCGCGCTTCGTCCAAAAGGAGATCGACTCTGGCCCGATCCTTAGTTTGTTGGTAGACCTCCACCGCATTCACGATAGCTGCGATGACTCTCCTGCTTCTCTCTTTGGGCTCTGGAAGTAGGTCTGATAGCGAGCGAACGGAGCCGAGCAATTCCTCTACGACCTCCGACGTTGTGCTTTTGTCCAGTGCGCCAAGTAGATTCGTTATTGCCAACATAAGGTATTCGGCAACTTTAGGGTTCTCGGGAAAATCTTCGTGAAGTTTTATTATGTCCTTCACCAAAGACCACACCGCTGCGCTCTCATGCCTGTTGGCTGCGGTCTCGGTGAGCTCCAGCCGACAGCCTGCAAGGTTCTCCACAATGGCCGACGATGTGGGAAATTTCGCCAACAGTGTTTGTATTTCCGCAACAAAACGATCAGCCTCTCGAGGCCTATCGCGTCTTATACATCCCACTGCGATGCGGCTCAATCCTCTGGCGAGTCGTTCCGCAAAGACGGGGTTCTCCGAAAACTTCTGGTAAAGAGTCCGGACTCTGTCCAGAGTCTCTTCTGCAAGGACCAATTCTCCGCCTTGGACATGTGTCGTGACCTGATTAACAAGCGCACCGCTGAACTGAACCCCAATGCGCTCGCTTTCGGGATGCGCATCTTGCAGCGCACCCAATTCAACCAACAAAGCTGATACTTCCTCTTTTCGTCCAGCCTTGTCATAGACAACAGTCGCATTCATGAGTGCCTCAGGTAGATAAGTGCCCTGGGAGTTTCCCTTCCAGAGGAACCGTGACTCATCCAAGAACGTCGGGATGAGGTCTAAGCGCTCAATCAGCATCTCATGAAGACAATTCGTAAGTGCCCGACTCAAGTTCAACGCCGGGTTCTGCTCGTCGGGGAATCGCTCATATATTCGTCTCATTTCTTGTAGCAAGCCGAGGCACGAAGCTACTTGGTTCCTGTGGCTGAAGACCAAAATTGCCCGATCGAGGCCCGATGAATATTGGACCGCTATCAGGGAGCTTTCTGGGAAGGTACGCGACAAGTTTCTTAGCTCTGCGAGGCGGTCCTGGACGTAATTCTCTCGCTCACCCTCGACATCATCTGCGATCGCGTTCGCAATACTCTTTGCCAATTGCTCATTGACTAGCTCTTCATCTCCGAAGAAATCGCTTAGAAAACGTGCCTCCTCCAGCAGCTTGTCAACAATAGGCCTCTCACCCAAGTCTCTCGCCCGGACCACGAGGTTCGGAAGGATCTTCAGACGAGCGAACGCACTACTTTTGGTGGCGGGCGCCTCCTTATGTGCGTTCGCCCACGCGGAGAGTGCGTCGCGAACCTTGGCCGAGTCTCCGTATCCGGTTCCTAGTGAACACTCAATCCAGATCCCCTGCAAGTTCCGAGGCCAAGACTCCGGACAGTGCCAGCTCTCCTGTACTTCGAAACTGATAACTTTGTCTGCCACGGCGAGCGCAAGGAGCTTCTTGAACATCGACACTTGGGCAGGCGAGACCTTCACGTGCGAGCTACGGTCAAGGAGCTCTAAAGCATCTAACAAGTAAAGATTTGTCGTAGGGTCCAGAATTGTCGGAAATCCGAAGTATTCAAGGAAGAAGCTATAGGCACATCGGTCTTGCTGTGCCCCTCGATCTGGGAACGTGCCTCTCAAGCAATCCCATACCACATGTCTTTTCTTTTCGTGTGCGTACTCATAGGCGACGGGTATACGTAGATCGGTGGGGACTGCTTCGCGCACGAGGCCGCGGCCAGCCCATTTCAGTAATACGTCAACACACTGTTCAGCAGGCTGCCCAGCAAGCGCACCTAAGCTGGATACGGGGAGAGGGTGAGATACCTGCGAGAGCGCATATAGCACACGTCGTTCGAGTTCTTGGGCTTGAACGAGCGTCCTGCGCAGATCCCCGTATCTTTTGGTTGCAACACCAATGGCAACTTCGTTCAATCGTTCTTCATCATGCTTGTCAATTCTCGCTTCCCGCCACGCGACGACTACTTCGGGCAATCCACCAGTCATTTCAATCACCGATTCCTTCAGACCAGAATCTGCGTCGGCGAACCAACGAAACTCCTCCCCCAACCAGTCCGCAAGAGCTGTTTTGTCTTGAATGGGTCCCACCTCCACCACGCGGCCGTTGTATTGTTCAACGATGTCCTTTAGTTCGTCGAAAGCAGCCTTAGTCTTCTGTGTCACTTTCCAGGAAAAAATGAAGTGGACCTGGTCCAACGTTCGAAAGTCTCGCGACAGAAAACCCTGGATCGTATCTGCGCTGCCGAAACCACGCACAGTAGAACTTACGGCTTCTGCCCCGGCACTTAAATTGTCAATTATGAAAACCAACTCCTTCTCGGAGAGAACTTCACGCAGGATAGCCACGATATCTCGGAAGACGTCAACACTGAGAGAAGGAATAAAACTGCTGGGTACTTTGGCTTCTAAGCTCAGAGCTTTTTCCTCAAGCCAACCAAATCCTGCGATGGCTGCTTTCGCAAAGACACCCAGCCCAGAACTCTCGACTACGCTCTTTTGAATGCCAGTCAGGAACTCACGAACCCCTCTCAAGGACAAACTCTTCTTCAACTTGGCCCAATCAACGCGAGCTTGTTCCGGAATTCCTCCAACGGAATAGATATGGCGAAGCAAGTTGTCCAACGACCGCAGGAGAGGGTCATCATCGGATGGAGTAGTCTCGTGAAAGCCAACGTAAATCTCCCCCGAAGTCAACAGTTGGTGAGGTAGCAGATTTTTGTGTTCCAACTTGTGCAACAGTTCTTGCAGGAGCGTCGACTTGCCGATTCCGGAGTCTCCGAACACAAGCTGGACAGATCGCGAGGTGTTCTGGATTGGGTCCAGCATTCGCGTCACTTCTGTCGTTCGGCCCCAGCAGGCTGTTCCTGGGTGCATACCTGTGTTATCGAATCAATTTAGATCCTTGTCAAGTCTCCCGCATTTCTACGATTCTAGCGGTCGTTAAAACCTTTAGATTCTTTCAGCAACAGGTTTGAGGATTTATCTCTCAAAACTTTAAGCGCAAGTAGATCGGTGACCTGTTGGATGGATGCATCTGCTTTTTGATAGGCGGCTTGGAGTTTGCTTGTGGGCGTGTGGGGTGTTGGTGGGTTTGCGGTGAAAGAGGCTATTGGCCACCTAAAGCCTTTATCCCAATGTTTATCCCTATAAACTGCCAACCGTGCCCAAACCGTCCAGAGCGAGCCGAACGTCGTCGAAGAGAATCGCAGTGGCGGTGAGAAGGATGATGGAGCCGCGAGTTGTAAAATCCTTTATCCCAATTTATCACAATACGCTGCCAACCGTGCCCAAACCGCCCTGACCGAGCCGAACCGCGTCTTTAGTTTTCAGCGATTTACCAGCGAGCCAGGGCGCAATCACCTGTTTGCTAAACCGTTGTAGGGTCGAAGGGACTTCCATGTCACTTGGGCGAAAAACGCGCTATCCGTAGAAGTGCCTGCGGTTGGCGTCTCGATTCGAGCTGCCCCACGGAAGATAACCACTACGCTCGTTATGTGGTACTCAAAGGAGGGCAGCGCGTTAAAAAGAGCAGGTTTCCACGGCCAGAGCCTCATTTTCATAAGCGCCACATAACGGCTGCAACCGTGCGATTTCAAATGCATGAGCAACCGTCAGCTTGTCCTCATAGAACGCTTGCTTCGCTTCGGGAATGAGTTGAATCAAGCGTAGTCGCCCGTTCACGTATGCTTGCGATCTGCCAACTCGGCCAGCAATGCTTTCAACGGTGTAGGTGTCGGGTTGAAGTTCGATGAGGGCGGCGTATCCTTGCGCCTCGTCGAGCGGATGCACGTCCACGCGCTGCACGTTTTCAATGACCTGTAGTTCCAGTGCTTGAGCGTCGGTCAGGTCGCGCACAGTCGCCGGGATGCTTTCGCGTTTTGCGAGTTTAGAAGCACGATAGCGGCGCGTTCCTGCCACAAGCTCATAAGCGCCCGCTTCTCCTTCGGGAAGTGGGCGCAAGAGAATCGGTTGGAGTACGCCGTGTTGTCTGATGTTGTCAGCGAGTTCTGCCAGCTTCGCTTCATCAAAGAAGCGTCGCGGGTTGGTTTTGGATTCGCGGATTTGTCCTAGCGGAATGTCCTGAATGGATGAAGCCACAGGGGGTACTGATTTCGTTCCACTTGCTACCATCGTTGCGTTCATTTCTTCTAGTCTCCTTTTTTGAGAAATTTGTTTGGGCCTAATATTCTTCGGGTAGCAAAAGCGTGGTCACAGAACGGTCCGATTCCGTGATGATCCACAACTTGTCGCCAGCGTTTGTGCGGTAGGCGCTCAAGAGCCGGAACCCGTGCTCTAGGCTGTAGTCGTTTTCCTTGCGGTCCTCGTCGGACAAATCGCCCCACTCCCGGTTGACATGGCGCGTGAGGAACTCGCCCGGCTGTTGTCCTGCCTTCTTAAGCGCGGCCAAAGCGCCCGGTGTTGCGACGATCTGGCCGAGTTCAAAAGCAGGCTGTTTGCTGAGTTGTTGCATTGGAAAAACTCTTTTCGTTGGTTTCGTTTTTTGCTTCTTAGAGGCACCGCAGAGAGCGGTGCATTAAAAGCAAATGCCCTTCCTGGCGGGGCGAGGCGCCTGGCCGTCCGCGCTGTCAAGGCCGCGCGGTTTTCGCGTTCATCGGAGCGGAGCGGGAGAGCCTTGACAGGAGGAGCGGGCGGTCCAGGCGCAGCTTTTCAGCAGGAAGGGCGAAGGAGTAAGGTTGCGTTCAGAAACGCTGTCGCGGGATGACATAACGGCCCGTCAAAATGTTGTCAGTGGATTTGTTTGCGACGCGATTGTGGCAAAAGCTGAGCTTCTGACTTAGTATGGCAAGTCATCAGGCATATATTGATGGGTTCTTCTATTCATCGTAACAATTTCGATTCGGTATGGCTCGTCCCGGGAGCAAAGAAGGTCATTTATTCCAAGTTCATACATACTCCTATCCGAGAAAAATCTGGAGTTCGTGGCAGCATTAAGAGTGCTCTAAAAGAAGCGGTCGTCGATCACCATAAACATTTAAGGGTGGTCGCGAAGCTTCTCAAAAAACACGGATTCAAGAAGGCGTCGGGAATTCTCAGTTCGCAACTTCCCAGGAGTTCTAACACGCGGATGGGTAACTTCGGTGAAGTGGTGTCTTCTGAACATTTGCGGCAGAGGTACGGTTACGCCATGCCGGTGTTCAAACTGCGCTATATGGACAACTTTCTCATGCCGATGAGAGGAGAGGATATTTTGTGCTTCGAACTCAACCAAAAGGCCCGCATTGTCTCAATTTGTCTTGGTGAAGCGAAGACTCTAGGTAAGTATCAGACTTCAGCGGCGGTCGCTGCCCATGACCGCTTAGCTGATGCATTCAATCCGTTTCCAGTTTGTTTGTCGTTGATTGCGAATGTCTTGTACGACCGCGACGAAAATGAACTGGCCGATCAGATAGAGGACATTATTGGCAGTCTTCCATCAAAGGCGTTCCCTCTCAAGAATTGGATCTTCGTCGTCTCCGGGGACGAACACCAAAATCCATTTGATGTGGTGGAAAAGCAGAGCACAGTTGTTAAAAATCTGTCGTGTGTCGACATTTATCTGCCGGATTTGCACGATTTCGTCAAGGAAATCTTCGATTCACCGCTAAGTAGGACGACTCGATGACGGCTCCTAGTCCAGAGAGGTTGGTTGCTCGGCTGAAAGAATATGCCAGCGATGGTGGTGTTAGAAACCTACAAGCCCAAGCGCACGCCCGCGCAATTCTTCAGGAGTTAGGGTCTCCCCGAGCCACGTGGCCGAGATTTAGAGAGGATCTGGACCAGAGACTTTACTACGGTGCGCACTTCCAGATTTGGAGCGCCCTTGAGTTGTTAGAGCAGGGCCAATCCAAGGAAGAGGCACAACTGGCGTTGTTGGCGGGTGGCGAATCGCTCGAGTTCCTCTGCGAAGACCCTATGCTGGATGCCGAAGTTCGGTCCGAACAACTGCTTAAGGCCGCGTTCGCGTACTACATTGTGTGCTGGCTCAGCCTGAAATGGAGAGGTGACGTTTTCCGTTAGTGAAGATTCCGCCCCATTGGGGCGGGGATTTTCAAGGCATGGGAGTCTATCGCCCGATGCTTGTATCTGGTGATGAGTCAGCGCGAGAGGATTAG